>Ga0209212_1005721_pt1 | contig 14665 bp, 11 predicted proteins | sample RifGroC2_FD_183996 | JGI IMG/M metagenome (GOLD analysis project Ga0209212, IMG submission 183996) | Groundwater microbial communities from Rifle, Colorado, USA - Groundwater C2 (SPAdes) (version 2) | ecosystem: Environmental > Aquatic > Deep subsurface > Groundwater | place: Rifle, Colorado... | reverse complement strand
TTGCTCTTGCGAATCTCGACGACCGGGTCCACCAGGCCGGTGGGACGAATGACCTGCTCGACGAAGATCCCTTTGCTTTTCTTGAGCTCGTAATCGCCCGGCGTTGCGCTCACGAAGATCACCTGATTCACCGTCGACTCCCATTCTTCGAACTTCAGGGGGCGGTTGTCCAACGCCGACGGAAGCCGAAATCCATATTCAACCAGCGTCTCTTTCCTCGACCGATCTCCGTGGTACATAGCGCCGATTTGCGGAACGGTGGCATGCGACTCATCGATGATCGTCAGGAAATCTTCGGGAAAATAATCGAGGAGGCAATAGGGGCGGGACCCGGGAGGCCTGCCGGAAAGGTGCCTGGAATAATTTTCGATCCCCTGGCAATATCCCACTTCGCGGAGCATTTCGAGGTCGAAACGGGTTCGCTGTTCGAGGCGCTGCGCCTCGAGGAGCTTTCCCATCGACCGCAGTTCTTCAAGCCGCTCCTTCAGCTCCGCCTGAATAGAACCCATGGATCGCTCTATTGTTTCCCTCGAAGTCACAAACTGTTTGGCAGGATAGATGACCTCGTAATCGGTCTCGCCCAGTATGGCGCCATCGGTCTTGTTGATGAACGATATGCGATCGATCTCGTCCCCGAAGAACTCGATTCTCAGAGCCTCTTCATTCTCAGATCCCGGAATGACCTCCACGACATCGCCGCGCACGCGAAACGAGCCCCGGTCGAACTCATAGTCATTCCTCACATACAGCAGATCGAGCAGTTTCTTCAACATGACGTTTCGCGCTATCTTTTCCCCCTTCTTGACCGCGAGCATCTGGTTGATCCATTCTTCCGGCGCGCCGATGCCGTAGATGCAGCTGACCGACGCGACGACAATCACGTTCGGGTCGCCGCTTAGAAGGGCGCTTGTTGCACGGAGCCTCAACCGATCGATCTCATCGTTGATCGATGCATCCTTCGCGATGTATGTATCCGACGTCGGGACATAGGCCTCGGGCTGGTAATAATCATAATAACTGATAAAGAACTCCACCCTGTTTTTCGGAAAGAACCCTTTGAATTCCGCGTAGAGTTGGGCCGCGAGGGTCTTATTGTGCGACATCACCAGCACGGGCTTGTCGAGAGTTGCTATCACATTCGAAACTGTGAACGTCTTTCCGCTCCCGGTAACGCCGAGAAGAGTCTGGTGGCGGTCGCCGCGCGCCAAACCTTCCCTGAGTTCCTTGATGGCAGTCGGTTGATCGCCGCTCGGTTTGTATTCGGAAATGAGGTTAAAGGGCAAGGAGGTGTTCGAGCTATCAGCTGTCAGCTATCAGCTTTCAGTTATCAGTTTACAGTTATCAGTCTTCAGTTGTCAGTTTATGGTTGTCACCTACGTCCCGGGGGGCTTCGGTGCCGGGGGCCTCTGGGGCTGAGGTGGCTGCGCCGGCCGTTGAGGCTGCGGGGGCCGCGGTTGTTGCGGAATCGCCTGTGGCGGTTTCGGTTGCTGAGGGGCTGCGACCGGCGTTGCAGCCTGAGGAGCCGAAGCCGGTGCCGATGCCTGAGGCGCAGTCGTCTGAGGCTGCTGAGCACCCGTATCTGACAGTGTTTGATTCCTCGCGATAAACAAGAAGGCATCCGAAACAAACTCTGCGGCGTTCGTCGTGAACGTGTCAGGAATTGCCTTCTTCAGCTGATCGAACATGAAGGGATTGCCGCCGGCCGAAATGCTGCCGTTCGGATTGATCACGATCGCCCGCGTTGCTCCCGAGCAGGTCATGTTCACTTTTGTTTTCACATTCGGAAAGGTCGCCTCGATCACCGGTTCGACAACAACCGGATGCCCCATGATCTTCATCGATTTCGCGTCCTGGCATTCCACATCGACATTCTGTGCCTTAAGAAAGTTCAGACTTTCGAAAACGATCTTCTGTGCAACAACGGCGACCTCGGTGGCTATTCCGCGCATCTTTTCCCGTTCGTTTACGAACTTCATCCACTCTTTCACGGTATTCAGGAGCATTGCTTTCGACGCTTCGTTCATGACGTACTCCGTCAGTTATTCAAGAGGAATATACAGGATGAGGGGGATGGATTCAAGGGGGGGGGATGACGAAACAACGAATGGGAGAATCGACGAAACAACGAATGGGAGAATCGACGAAACAACGAATGGGAGAATCGACGAAACAACGAATGAGAGAATCAACGAAACAACGAATGGGATCAACGAAACAACGAATGGGAGAATTAACGAAACAATGAAAGGGAGAATCAACGAAACAACGAAATGAAGCCGCCTTGACTCGTTGATTCGTCGTTGCGGAATAGCCAATCCTTTCGTACGTTTTGCCCGTGAATCGACTTCTTGTCTCCCTTCTCTTCTTCGGAGTGACATCCGGTTGGTCATGCGGAGAGAGCAAAGAGTATGCTCCCTCCGAGGACGATCGGCGGATACTGCGCGCCTACGCATCGCTCGCCCTCCTCTACGATGCATTTCCTCCAACGAGCACAAAGGACAGTCTCCAGATCTATCAACGAAAGGCGGACTCTGTGCTCGCTCAATTCGGTTTTTCGAGCGATGAATTCCGAAGAGAATTCGAGAATCTAATCAACACGCCGGAACGCTTTCAACCGTTATTCCTGGAACTTTCCGCCGAGATTCGGAAGGAGATGCAGAAACGCTGAACCGTTTTCTCCCTTCATTTTCATAGTCATCAAAATACGAGGATATCATGATGGATTGGGTTTTTGATCCCCAAATCTGGATTGCTTTGCTGACACTGACAACCCTCGAGGTCGTCCTCGGCATCGACAATATCATTTTCATAAGCATTCTTTCCGATAAACTTCCCGGCACACAGCAGCAGCGGGCAAGGAGCACCGGGCTTTTTCTTGCCATGTTCATGCGGATCGGCCTGCTGTTCTCCATTACCCTCATTATGAAGCTCGTTGAGCCATGGTTCACGCTCTTTGAGCAGGAGATTTCCGGACGGGACGTTATTCTCATCGTCGGCGGCCTCTTTCTGCTGGCAAAATCAACCTTTGAGATTCACGGAAGCCTGGAGGGAAGCGGAGAGCACGGGCGGACCGTTAAGAAGACCCCTTCATTCGCGGGGGTCATCACTCAGATTATGCTGCTAGACATCGTGTTTTCCCTCGATTCGGTAATCACGGCCGTGGGGATGACCAACCAGCTGGGAGTGATGATCGCAGCTGTCGTGATTGCCGTGATTCTCATGCTGGTCTTCGTCAGGTCAGTGAGCAATTTTGTCCAGGAGCACCCGACGATCAAGATGCTGGCATTGAGCTTCCTCCTCTTAATAGGAGTCTCGCTCATTGCGGAAGGATTCGACCAGCATATTTCGAAGGGGTACATCTACTTCGCGATGGGGTTCTCGGTTCTTGTGGAGATGCTCAATCTTCGCTTGCGGAGGAAGGCTGCGGAGCCGGTGCATTTGAGGGCGCCGTCAATGAAGTGAATGACCTTCGTGTCTTCGTGAACCCTCTGTGGAACTTCGTGTTGTGTTTTTCCACAAGCAAAGAATTACACGAAGGAGCACGAAGAATACACGAAGAGCTCGAAGAAAAGACAAAGCGGATTACCTTCGTGCTCTTCGTGAACCCTCTGTGGAACTTCGTGTAATGTTTTTCCCACACGTAAAGAATTACACGAAGGGAAGGATACACGAAGAACTCGAAGAAAGGAATTCCAAAAACACAAAAAGGTGCGTTCGCCGCAGCGAGTGCACCTTTTCTTTTGAAAACGCGTTCTTACTTGGTTTCTTCCAGATAGTACCGGCGGAGTTGTTTTCCGAGGTATCCCACAACGAGCGCGATGACCCCGACATCATCGAGGTAACCCACGAAAGGAGCCACGTCGGGAATGGAATCGAAGGGAATAATGAAATAGAGGAGCGCCCCGACGGCAAGAGCTTTTTTCCCCCAGTGTACTGCCGGATCGCTCATGAATCGGAAAAGCGCCAGGACATCCGACACGAGGCCTATTCGCCTGTTGATCTTCGCCAGCTTTCCGGGGAGGTTTTCACTGACGTAAGCCGCCTTCTCCTTGAACTCAGCTTCGTCCCCGATAGACATCTCCTCGCCGAGCGGCCTTTTGGGTTCGTTCTTCTTCAATCGTCCGCCTGCACGTCGAATTGCACAATATCGTACGCCATCTTCGTGTCCAACGCTGCGAAGACAATACCCAAGAACACCGAGATCATGCCTCCCAGAAAGAGAATAATGACCGGTGTATCGAGATTTATCTGCCCCATGAAGAAATCCACACCGATCAGAAGGGATGTCACGACAAACAGGGCGACGGCAGCAATGTAGCACATGAGCGAGTTCCTCACGTGTGCGGCACGCTTCAGGAGTCTTCCCAGCTGCAGGCCTATGCTCGCCATGCGCTGACTCTCGTCAAACGAGAATTTCTTGCCCCCGGCGCGAATCCGCAATTTTCTTTTTTCTTCGTTCAACATCCGAATCCTGCTCAGGACCGTCGAGAATTTCGAATTGATGCCCAGCATGAGCAATCCGCACGCACTGATCATGACTGCCGGAGCAAGAATCAGCTGAATAGCTTCGATGACCGAAAAGCTCTGCGGCATGAGCACCTCACATCTTGATTATTTCACCCAGGATAACCGGCGACTCCTTCTTCTTCTTCAACGCTGCAACGACCCGATCGGCCTGCGTGCGATCCGTAACGAGGATAAGCCCGATGCCAAGGTTGAATGTACGTCGCATATCCTCCTCGGGTACGTTCCCCGTCGATTGAATCAGGCGAAACAACGCGGGCCGGTCCCATGACAACCATTCGATCTGCAGTCTCAGACCCTTTGGGACCACGCGCATGGTGTTCCCTTCGATCCCCCCGCCGGTTATGTGCGATAGACCTTTGATCTTGAATTTTGACAGGAGCGGATAGACAGACTTGAAATAAGAGCGATGAATCCACATCAGGGCGTCTCCCAAGGTGGTACCAAGATCATCGAAATACTCATTGATCGAGTACCTCTCGAGGAGGGTTTGTCGTGCAAGGGAATATCCGTTCGTGTGCAATCCCGTGGACGGCAGCCCGATCAGCACATCCCCCCTCCTGATTGCCTTGCCATTCACAATCTTCTTCTCGTCAACCATCCCTATGATCGTGCCCGCGAGATCGTACTCTCCCCCGTTGTACATCCCGGGCATTTCCGCCGTTTCTCCTCCCACGAGCGAGCATTCGTTCTCCCTGCAGGCCTTGACGAATCCTCCAATGATCTGCTCACCGACATCCGGTGAAAGCTTCCCGGTTGCAAAATAGTCAAGAAAATAGAGGGGCTTCGCTCCGCAAACCAGGATGTCATTGACGCAATGATTGACAAGATCCTGCCCCACCGTGTGGTGACGCCCCATCGCAAACGCTATTTTGAGCTTCGTACCGACCCCGTCCGTACTCGACACCAGCACGGGATTTCTGACCCCGGGGAACCGCGCCCGGTAGAACGAACCGAACATCCCGATGTCGGCAAGAACATTCTTGGTGAACGTCGAGCGGACGGCGGGCTTGATGCGTCGAATCAGTTCTTCACCGGCATCGATATCAACGCCGGACTCTTTGTACGTCGGCATGAATCACTTTCACATTTGATTGACTCAAAGATACTTGTTTTTCGTGCAGAGAACAACACCTTCACGACTTCGCGACTTCTTCCTACCTTTGACTTTGCACAAAAGTCGAATGAGATAGTAGCGTATCAGTTTAATTGAAAGTTTCAACGCAAAGGCCTGCCTGCCGGCAGGCAGGCGCAGAGGTCGCCGAGAAAACGCAGAGGATTTCCGGATACTGTTGTTCTCTGCGGACCCCTGCCTGCGTGCCGACCATTCCGCTATATTGAAATGGTGAATGAATCACTTCGGTCCACGACTCTTACGAGTCGAAGACTCGTAGAGCAGGCAGGTCTGCGTCCTCTGCGACTCTGCGTTGTAGTCTAAAAAGGGGAAACTGATATACTACCAATGAGATTCATTCCTTGCGTGTCAGAGTCGGCTTCTTTATATTCTTTTGTTTCTTCACATCAAGACGACCTCATGGCAACTGCAACTCTTCAGGGAGCCTCCGCTCCCATTCCCATTCCCAAAATCATCTGCGTCGGACGCAACTACGCGGAACATGCGAAAGAAATGAAGGCCGACGTTCCCACAACACCGGTCCTTTTTCTGAAACCGCCGACCGCAGTCATCCATAACCATGACCGCGTGATCATTCCCTCCGTATCGAAAGAACTCCATCACGAGGTGGAGTTGATCGTTCTCATCGCAAAGGGAGGAAAAAATATCAGCCGGGCGAGGGCCATGGAACACATTGCCGGCTACGGCGTCGGACTTGATATGACCCTCCGCGATCTTCAGAGCGATGCGAAGAAGAAGGGGCTCCCCTGGTCTGTGGCCAAGGGATTCGACACATCGGCGCCGATCTCAGAATTTGTCCCGGCCGCCTCTGTCGCCGATCCCCATCGGCTGACGGTGGAGCTCACGGTGAACGGGTATGCGCGTCAAAAAGGATCGACGAGCGACTTCATCTTCAAGCTCGATCATCTGCTCTCCGCGATTTCTGAAATTTTCACCCTCGAGCAGGGGGATATCATCTTCACCGGAACTCCTGAAGGTGTTGCGCAGACGGTGGCGGGCGATACTCTCCTTGCCAGACTTCTTGATGCCTCGGGAAAGCCACTCGTTTCCATCATGGCTCACGTCGATCAGGCATGAACAAGGTTGTCCATTTCCTGAGCAATTACCGGAATGCAATCTTTGCCTGGATTGTGATTGCCGGCCTCGTGATTGCAGGGATTGAACTGGGCATCGACAAGACCGTCATCGGCTTCGTGGTTCTGATTATCGGCCTGGCGGGAGAAGCTTTTGCGGCTCTTGGGGCATGGATTGCCCTCGTCCCGATCGTTGGCCCGCTCGTTGTCAAGGTCCTCGCCCTCCCCTTTTTCTGGCTTCTGAACGGGGTGGGGTATCTGGCTTCCATCGTCGCCATCAAAAGGGGGTACGGGAAGGATGTGGTCAACTACCGCGTGCTTACTATCACGCTCCTCGTTGGAGTGACGATAGGGTATATCCTCGGGAAGCTGATCTGACGGCCGGATCCCTTTGCATTTCACCTTGGTGATGCTTAACTTGAGCCGGTTGTAATAGGCTGTGTTTCTTCCGTTCTGTTTCCTCCCGGAGAATCCATGGGTAAGATTGTTGCCATTGCAATTCCAAAAGGTGGGGTAGGCAAAACGACCACTGCGGTCAACCTCGCGGCCTCCCTGGCCGTGTTTGAAAAAAGAACCCTCCTGATCGACACGGATCCGTTTGGGGCTTGCAGTCTCTCGCTCGGGTTCACGAAGGAACGAACGGTTGGCGGATTGTTCGAAGTCTTCAATTTCACACACTCGATGTCGCAGGTGATTCATCGGACGGAAATTGCGTTCCTTGACTTCATCCCATCGAACGTTCACACCGCGCAGATGGAAGAGAGATATATGAAGCTTGCGGAGAACAGGACGATTCTCAAGAATTCGCTCCGCATGATCGTTCCGCACTATGATTACATTATCCTCGATTGTCCTCCGTTTCTCCGCGGGCTGACGACAAATGCGCTCACATGCGCCGATTCAGTGCTCATTCCGCTCAAGTCCGGCCATTTTTCGCTCGACGCGATCGACAAACTGGTCAAGTACATTGACTGGATCAGAGAGGTGGCGAATCGCCCGCTCGCCCTCGAAGGGGTCGTCCAGACCATGTACGAGCCAAATACGAAGGTGACCGACATTACCGAGCGCGAACTGCAGCTGCATTTCAGGAAACATCTGCTGAAGACGGTGATTCCGAAGAACACCCAGCTGGTCGAGGCTTCTTTCTACGGAAAACCGGCCGTGCTCTTCAACGCGAACTCCAAAGGGACCCTGGCCTACCTCCAGCTCGCACGCGAGATCCTTGATCGCAACAGCGTAGCGATTCAGGAAAAGCCGGAACTGACACAAACCAAGACAGGATAATGGATAGAGCGACAAACGTTCTTGTCCTGTGCGGTTTCCTTGCCCTGGCGTATTTCTTCCTCTCCTCCTCTTTCTCTCCACTTTCCGGTTTTGATCCCGTCGGAAATCTTCCCGACCGGATCGACGACGTTTATCTGAACTTCGACACCCTCAGGACTGATCTCGCCGACTACCGCTGGCCCACCGACGCGAGCAGGAAAATGAGCTCTGCCTTTGCATCGTTTCGGACGATGCACTTTCATGCAGGGATCGATGTTTCCACCAACGGGAGGACCGGATACAGGGTTTTTGCCTCACGCGACGGCTACATTTCGCGCATTTCAGTATCTCCGTACGGATACGGAAAGATGCTTCACGTCAAACATCACGACGGGTTCACCACCGTCTATGCCCATCTGGGAGGCTTCAACGAAGAGATCGAGGCATACGTGAGAGAGCAGCAGTACGGGAACGGGCACTACGGAATTGAAGCAGAGTTCAACAAGGCGCTCTTTCCCGTGGCAAAAGGAGCAGTGATCGCCTATACCGGCGACACGGGAATCGGTCCTGCTCATTTTCATTTTGAGATCCGCGACGAGAGGATGAATCCGGTCAATCCGCTGCTTTGCCCGGACTTTGCATCGACAATCAGCGACACACGATTCCCCGAGTTTCAACAGGTGAGTTTTGCCCCTTACGATCATGCCTCCCGCGTCAACGGAAGCGCCGCGCCTGTGGTGCACGATGTACGACGGATCGGGAACCGCAAGTATGCGCTTTCACGCGTCGTCCATATCGACGGGTCAGCGGGGATCTCTGTCAAGGGGTCCGACCAGGCGGACGCGACGTGGCAAAGGAGCAACATTTACCGTTACGAGCTCTATCTCGACAGCACGCTCCTCTTTACTGCGACTCACGATCGATTCTCGGCCAAAGAGACCGAGCAGATCGCCATCCATTACGACTGGTCATTGCTTCAGTCGGGCGAAGGAAGATTCCAAAAACTGTTTCTCGAGCCGGGCAACAATCTTCCGTTGTATTCCCGTCTGCCGGAACGCGCGGGGGTTCTTTCCTCTGAAGCTTTTTCACGCGGCGAGCACCAATTGAAGATCGTCGCAAGCGACATCGCAGGCAACACCTCTGAACTGACCGCCCACGTTGTTTTCGACGACCCACCCTCGATCGACGTCCGCAAGATCGAGAAGCGATTCGTTCTGATACCGCAGTCACCGACGGATCTGCAATCGATCACCATCGGCTCACGATTGCCCGGCCGAAAAAACTGGAAGCTGACCACGTACGATCCTTCCACACTTGACTCTGCAGGAGGAGGCCTCATCCTTCCGATCGACGCTGACAGTCCGCAATACCTGAGGATCATGGCCCGCGACGGCCAAGGGTCGCAATCCTCTCCGGTATTCTTTGCCCCGGTCGTCTCGCGGTCCAGCAATACTTCCCTTACCTTGAAGAAGGAATTCATCCGCGATTACCTTCTGGTGACCATCACCTCCCACCTTCCCTTCACCCTTCGTCCGTCCGTTTGGATCGTCGAGCAGCGGCGCAGAACGCTGTTGGACATCAGCGCCACCGATGAACGAACGTATGTGGGGACGATTCCCCTCAGTTTCGTGCAAGGCGGGACACTCCGTTTGGAGGCGAACGGAATGGTGAACGGTGCCGCCGTTGAGGCCTATGACGAGTTTTCGATTTTCCCCATTGTACCGGAAGAAGGCGGCACCATCGTCGCCGGCAACGGCGAATTCGTCGTCGATTTCCCCGCCTACGGTGTCTATCAGCCGCTGTACTGCAGGGTGGAGAAGAAAGATGACGGATACTCGGTTCTGCCGAAGGATGTATTGCTCAACCTCGGCGCGAGCGTTTACTACCGAAGTCCCGCGGGCGAGGCTCCTGAAAATCTCGGACTTTACCATTCAGAAAGGGGAGGATTCGACCTCCTTTCGACAACGCTCGAAGGAGAGATGCTGAAAGGAAGGGTGCGGAATCTCCTGGGTGATTTCACTATTCGCGAAGACGCCCAGGCACCCATCATCACAAACGTCCGGGTTCGGTTTTCGAAAAACCGTCTCATGGTCACGGCTAGGCTCATCGATTACAGATCAGGTGTGTCAGCCAACTCGATACGAATGACTCTCGACGACCGGCTCCTCATTGCAGCATTCGACCCTTACAATCACACACTGAAATTCGACGAGCCCATTTCCGTGCAGAAAGGAAGCCACGTGCTTCGAATCGAGGCGGACGACAAGATGGGCAACAAGGCTGTCGCATCAAAGAGTTTTCGCACTTCGTCCTGACCTTTCGGGTAAGTTCTTCTCTGTGTCCTTTCCCGCCCGAATACACTAACCCCCTTTCCGGCGTCCTTCCCTTTCTCCTTCTCTTTCGGTAATTTTCAATCCTTCGGACCAAGTTCACGAGGACATGCATGGGACAAAAAGACAAGCGCATCGACGCATATATCGGCAAGTCGGAAGATTTCGCCAAACCGATCCTTCGTTACATCCGCGCGGCCGTCCACAAAGGATGCCCGGACGTGGAAGAAACCATGAAGTGGAGCTTTCCGCATTTCGATTACAATGGTATCATATGTAGTATGGCCGCATTCAAGGCACACTGTGTTCTCGGATTCTGGAAGGCGCCGCTCATGAAGGATCCGCACAAGGTCATGAACGAGACCGGAGCCGGGGAGGCAATGGGCCATTTTGGGCGAATCACAAGCCTCAAGGACCTGCCGAAAGAGAGTATTCTGGTATCGTATGTCAGAGAAGCGGCGAGACTCAACGAGGAAGGAGTCAAGGTCAAGAAGAAGCCAAAACCATTTAAGAAGAAAACGGAGACACCAGCCTATTTCATGCAGTCATTGAAGAAAAACAGGAAGGCGCTTGAGACGTTTGAGAATTTCAGCCCAAGTGCAAAACGGGAGTATATTGAGTGGGTTACCGAAGCAAAAACAGAGGAAACACGAACCAAGAGACTTCAAACCGCCATCGACTGGATATCTGAAGGAAAGCGGCGCAACTGGAAATATGTCAAGAAGTGAATGAGTACTGCTGTCTCATCTTCGTGTTTCTTCGTGACACCTTCGTGATCCTTCGTGTAATGTCCTTTCTTGAGCGATGAAAAAGAAATGACGCGAAGTCACACGCCTGCGTCCTGCCTTTTTGAGACACGAGTTTGGCGGGCAGGCCGAAACACATCAAGCACAGAGAACGGTCTCCAGGCTTCAGATTTGGTCTCACGTGGTTCGGTTGCATTCCGTCCCTCTTTTTGCTTAATTTCAATCGTTGAGTTTCAACGCGGGTAGCCATTGGCTACCTTTTTCATTCACATCTTTCCCGCTGCAATCAGAGAACACGTGAAGGAATTGTCAAAGACATACAATCCCAGGGAAGTCGAAGACCGATGGTACGCCGAGTGGGAGTCGAAAAAGCTCTTTCGGGCCAACGTCAACGAACGGAAGAAACCATACACCGTGGTCATTCCGCCTCCCAATATTACGGGCATCCTCACCATGGGGCATGTGCTGAACAACACTCTTCAGGACGTGTTTGTGCGTTGGAAGAGGATGCAAGGATACGAGGCGTGTTGGATTCCGGGTACTGACCATGCCGGCATAGCAACGCAGAACGCGGTTGAAAAAGCCCTCGCGAAGGAGGGATCCGATCGGCACAAGCTTGGGCGTGAAAAGTTTGTCGAGCGGGTGTGGGAATGGAAGGCCCTCTACGGCGGAACCATCATTACGCAGCTGAGGAAACTCGGAGTTTCGTGCGACTGGGACCGCGAGCGCTTCACCATGGACGACGGACTCTCGGATGCCGTCAAGGAGGTGTTTGTCCGTCTGTTCGACAAGGGCCTCATCTATCGCGGAAAGTACATCGTCAACTGGTGCCCCTTCCACAGAACTGCGATCAGCGACGATGAGGTGGATTATGCCGAGGTCAAGGGCAATCTGTGGCATATTCGATATCAGATCGACGGGACAAAAGACTTTGCGGTGGTGGCAACAACAAGGCCCGAGACCATGCTTGGCGACACAGCCATCGCTGTGCATCCGCACGATGACCGGTACAAGAAGTTTGTCGGAAGGTTCGCCGTTCTTCCTCTCGTCGGGAGGCGCATACCGATCATCGCCGACGATTATGTCGACTCCTCTTTTGGCACGGGGATGGTCAAGGTGACTCCTGCCCATGATCCGAACGACTATCTCATGGGTCAACGACACAGCCTGGAACAGAAGAACATCATGGATGAGACGGGACGGCTCAACGAGGCCGTTCCAAAGCAGTACGAGGGGATGGACAGATTCGAGGCCAGGAAGAAGATCGTCAAGGACCTCGAGGAGCAGGGATTTCTGGTCAAGACCGAGGACCACGTTCACAATGTCGGCCGGTGTTATCGATGCAACACCATTATCGAGCCGTATCTCTCGGATCAATGGTTCGTAAAGATGAAGCCGCTCGGAAAGCCGGCGCTGAAGGTGGTGCGAGACGGAAAGGTCAGGTTCCATCCCGACCGATGGACAAAAGTGTATGATCATTGGATGACCAACATCCGCGACTGGTGCATTTCCCGCCAGCTGTGGTGGGGACACAGGATTCCTGTTTACTATGCTCCGGACGGGACTTATACGGCAGCCCGGGACGAGCAAGAGGCGAAAACGAAACTCGGCATCAAGGACTCAACGACCCTGCGCCAGGACGAGGATGTGCTCGACACATGGTTCTCCTCGTGGCTGTGGCCATTCTCGACGCTCGGATGGCCGAAAGACACTCCGGACCTCCGCTATTTCAATCCGACCGATACTCTCGTTACTGCCCCGGACATCATTTTCTTCTGGGTCGCCCGGATGATCATGGCCAATATGGAATTCATGAAGGGGATGCCGGGAAGAGACGGCAAAGAACGACACAGGGATGAAGAGCTGGTCCCGTTCCGCGACGTCTACTTTACCAGCATTATTCGCGACTCGCAGGGCCGGAAAATGAGCAAGTCGCTCGGCAATTCGCCCGATCCGCTGGACGTCATCAACGAATACGGGGCCGATGCGCTGCGGTTTACCGTTGCCTACCTTTCCCCGCTCGGACAGGATGTTCTTTTTTCCACCGAGAAATGCGAGCTGGGACGCAATTTCGCGAATAAGATTTGGAACGCCGGCCGTTTTCTTCTGCTGAATAAGACTGAGATCTGCGGCAGCGATCCTGTCGACCTTTCCTCCCTTCCGAAGGAGCATCTCGATCTTGCCGATCGTTGGATTCTCTCGCGGCTCAACAGCAATATTCGCAATATTCAGGCAACGCTCGAAGACTTTCAGGTCAATGATGCCAGCAAGCAGCTCTACGATTTTCTCTGGCATGATTTCTGCGACTGGTATGTCGAGCTTGTGAAGACTCGGTTCTATGGAGACGAGCCTGCCGAGGTGAAGAACGTGGTCATCCGGCGCGCGTTATGGGTTTTTGACCGGGCGCTCCGGCTGCTTCACCCCATCATGCCATTCGTCACCGAAGAGCTCTGGCAGCACCTGACGGAACGAAAGGATACATCGCTCGTCCGTGCGGAGTTCCCGGCCGCCGACGATCGTCTCATCGAGCCGGAGACGGAGCGTTCCATGGCCTTCGTTCAGAACGTGATCAGCGCAATACGCAATATCAGGGGAGAAAACAATATTCCCCCTTCGAAAGAGATCGTTGTGGACGTCATCGCCCCCGCAAAGGAACAGCAACAGATTCTGCAATCGTACGATTCCTACATTCATAAGCTCTGCCGTGTCACAACTGTCAAAGAAATTTCGCGCTCGCAGAAGCCGAAATTCGCATCCAGTGCCGTTGTGGATGGGATCGAATTGTTCGTGCCGCTCGAAGGACTCATCGATCTTGAGGTGGAACGGAAGAGACTGGAGAAGGAGATTCAGCGGCTTGGGATGATGCTGGAAGGAATCGGCAAGAAGCTCGGCAATCCGCAGTTTACGGAGAAAGCTCCCAGGGAGGTGGTGGAAAAAGAGAGGGAGAAGAAGGAAGCTTTTGAGGCCAATTTGCAGAAGTTGAAGAACAACCTCCTCCATCTTGACGCTGTTCGCTGATTTCATATCCACCTCCGGAACACCGACTCCCAAAAACCGTCCATCCCGGAAATGAATCAGCGCTTGTTATCTTTCACAGAATTCAATCCGTTCCATGCGGGTGTTCGGAACTTCATGCTGAATTCTGACTCCTCATCCCGCCACAAATCGGCGGGACACACAAAACGTGCTTCCCACTTTTGACTTTTTACTTTTGACTTTTTAAATACCTACTCCCCCACCACCGTCACCACCACCTGACGGCTTCGTTCTCTCACGTCGAATTCCACATGCACTATTTGCTGCCAGGTGCCCACAAGGAGCTTCCCGTCGCTAAAGGGAATCGTCATATCGGGACCAAGGAGCGTCGCCTGCAGATGTGAGTGGCCGTTCCCGTCATGCCATGCCTGCTCATGCCCGTAACTTCGGCTTGGCGGGATAAGCTTGTTGAGGATCGCGGGGAGATCCTTCTGCAATCCAGGCTCAAATTCGATGGCACCGATCCCCGCCGTACTCCCCACGGCAAAAACGTGGGCGATCCCCTTCTTCGCCCCTGACTTCTTCACGGCCGCATTCACCTGCCCGGTAATGTCATGT
>Ga0209212_1005719_pt1 | contig 14669 bp, 9 predicted proteins | sample RifGroC2_FD_183996 | JGI IMG/M metagenome (GOLD analysis project Ga0209212, IMG submission 183996) | Groundwater microbial communities from Rifle, Colorado, USA - Groundwater C2 (SPAdes) (version 2) | ecosystem: Environmental > Aquatic > Deep subsurface > Groundwater | place: Rifle, Colorado... | reverse complement strand
AGTTGGGGACGGATGCGGCTGCAACGTCGCTTCTCGTTGTGAGCTGTGCAGCCATCCAGGTTGGGGGTTTTCTGCTCCGGGACAACATTCTGCGGGTAGGCATCTACGGCTATCCGGTCTGAGGGGAAGTTACCGACTACAGATATCTCTAATATCTGAGTTGCAGGGCATTCTGGAACGAGCTGAGATAAGATTTTTAGGGGAGGATAAACATGAAGACTGTAGGGCTAACTTTGAGCGCGGAAAAAATTAATCCTGCGCGCCCTGATCGTCTGGGGTACTCGCGCTGTTGGAGGTTTTTAACTATGAATCGAAGAAACTTGGTTGTTTTGTTTAGCCTCATGGTGGTGATTTACGTTGGGCCGAAGCTTGCCTCAGCCCAGCAAGCTGTGGCGCGGTCATCATTAGTGCCGTTGGTTGCCCCATTCACTGATATTGACCCAAGCGCCATGCGCCGGGTCGAGCAGCTCGCCCGACAGGAAGCGGCGCGGGGTGGAAAACTACTTGGCTACTACTTCTCTCCGGACGAGCGGAACAAAGCTTTCATGGAAGATTTCCCCGGCCTGGTGGAAGAGGCTCAAGGGCCTCTTGGTCCTGCCATGACCACTCGGATGATCCAAGAAGCGAGCGCCGGGCAGCGGACCGCCGACTGGAACCTTGGCTCACTCAGGGCGACGGCGTCCATGGCCCAACGTGGATTGGTAGCTGAAATCGACTGGGCCGCCTACGGCGTCCCACAGTCGGTCGTTGAGCCGCGGCTCAATGCTTGTGCCTGCGGCGCCTCAGACTGGGTTATCGTATTCAACACTCAGGCTGTTTCGGCTGAGCAGATTCCTACAGACTTGTACGAACTTCGGGACGCCAAGTGGAAGGGAAGGATTGTGGCGGACCCGGGGTTGTTCCCCGCTGTCATGGCAGCCTGGAGTATGTTGAAGGGGTACGACATGGCGCGGGCCAAGCAGCTCGCGGGGGAGCTGCTGAAGTCCGGTAACCTGCTCATCAGCAGCAGCGCCCTCTCGTTGGTCCTGTCGGGGGAGCGGCCGGTGATGCTCGGCCAGGCTGCCTCTGTCCCTGCACTGCTAGGTTGGATAAAGGGAGCCCCGGTTGACCTCAAGTACTTCAAGGGCTCAGGGACGTTCCCGCAGTTCTTCCAGGTGATGAAAAACACGCGGGTTCCCAACATGACCCTGCTGCGAATTCTTTGGGAGGTTTCTGATCGCGGACACCAAATGATAAAAAAGCTTAAAGTAGGCTGGTACACCGGCATAGGCCCCCTGGCCAACCCTGACGACCGCCTGGTTCAGCTCCGTAAGAAAGCCTTCGATCAAGGGCTGCTCTGGCGGGAGACCCTGGAGAACTGGGAAGAGCGAAATCAACGCATTGGTGAATTTGGCGCATTTCTCCAGTCCCGCTAGCCGAATGGCCCTGGCGGTTGTGGTGGTCGTATCTGATAGCCTGCCGGTGGAAGCCGCGGTAGTTGGAAGAGGCGTCCGTGTTCAGTTCGAAGCGGATTCGTGTTTTCTCCAACCGGAGTCCCCGGCTCTATTGCGTCTATGCGTCTGCTGAAAGTGGCTGCCATTGCCACCCTCGGCTATTTGCTCCTTGTGCCCCTGACCGTTACGGTTCTCACCTCTTTGCGTGGGCCGGTGCGGAAGCTTCCCTTTGAACCGGGGAGCTACTTCACCTTCGACAATTTCATCAGGCTGTATCAAAGCGGGGCGCTTACCCAGACGCTGACGGATACGTCCCTCTACGTGCTGGGTTCGGTGTGCGTCGCCTTCGTGATTTCCTTTGCGATTTCGTGGGTCCTTGAGCGCACGGACTTTCCGGCGCGCAATTGGGTGTTTGCCGGCGTGCTGACACCATTGATGCTGCCGAACATCGTTTTGTCGCAAGCCTGGGTGCTGCTTATTTCTCCCGGCGCCGGATTTCTTAACCTGGTGTTACGGGCCTTCCTGCCGTTTTTTGAAAGGGGGCCCCTCAACGGCTTCAGCATGGCCGGGATGATACTGGTCCAGGGGATTTTGTTTGTGCCCTTTTTCACTTTTCTGATCTCCTCGGTCTTGCGCAACATGGACGGCACACTGGAGGATGCCAGTCGGGCATCGGGCGCTGGGCTGTGGCAGACTTTATTGCGGGTAACCCTCCCGGTGCTTGCCCCGGGGTTGCTCAGCGTCTCTGTGCTCGGCGCCATCATCATTATGGGCGTCTTTGAGGTGCCGCTTCTGTTCGGCGTTGGATCAGGCGTGAACGTGATCAGCCTGCGGCTGTGGCAGTTGCTCAATCCGCCGTCTGACTTGCCGCGCTACGGCGAGTTGGCTGGTTTTGGGGTTGTTCTGCTTATAGTTGTCTACGTATTGTTCTTCTTGTACGGACGGCTGATCCGGGACACGGCCCGATTTTCCACGGTGACGGGGAAGGGGTTTCGCCCCAGCAGGTTTCGTCTCGGGTGGTGGAAGTACCCCATTGCAGCGGCCTTGATGCTCTACTTTTTGGTTACGGTCCTTTTCCCGCTCTTTATACTGTTCTGGTCGAGCCTTTTCGAGTTCTACGTGCCGCCGTCCCTAGATGCGCTGAAGCGCGCCTCGTTTTCCGCCTACCCGGCCGTGCTCACGGATTCCAGGTTTTACGGTGCGCTAATGCGCACGCTGTTCGTTTCGGCAGCCGCCGCCACCATCGCCGTCACGGTAGGCGTCGTCATCGCAACCGTCACCGTTAGGGGGAAGAGCACTCCATGGGTGCGGGGGCTGGACCTCTTCGCCACTTCCTCTACGGCCATTCCGGCGGCTGTGGCGGGCTACGCCTTTTTGCTGTTCTACCTGACCATCGCAAAAGTTATCCCCATTTTCGGAACCGTATGGGTTCTTGTGCTCAGCTATTCGTACCGAGTGAGCGTGGCGTACCGCATTAGTCAGGCAGGACTCATACAAATCAGCAAGGAGCTCGAGGAGGCCGGGAGCGCGAGCGGCGCTTCACCCCTCAGGGTGCTGCGAGGGATTGTTATTCCGCTCTTAACGCCTCAAATTTTCAGCGCCTGGGCGCTCCTGTTCCTGATCGGCACGCACGAATTCACCATCGCCATGTTTCTGTCCACTAACGCCAACATGACGTTGGCGGTTTTCCTGTTTCAAAAGATTGGCGTACACGCGGACCATGCGGGGGCCATCAGCGTGTTGTTTGCCGCAGGTATAATGGCGCTGGTGCTGCTGTTGCGGTTCGTAGTATGGAAAAGAATCAGGCCGCTGTAGAGGTGTCGTCCGGAGTTCAAAAGTATCGACCGGAGTAAAACTGCAATAGCAGTTATACACAAAGTCCAGATGGGTCAGCGGATGCGAAATTAAATTAATATCGCTGTGCGGGCGAATAAGGGTCGGACTCAGCAAGAAAGGGCATACAGAAAGGCAGATCGATGGCTAAAGCGGTAGCGGAACGGTTAAAGCAGGAAGAATCCTATCAGGTGCGCACAATGTGCAAGCTATGCCTGAACCGTTGCGGCATCGTCGCCACGGTGGAGAACGGGATGGTGGTTTGCATCGACGGCGATCCAGATATTCCTCACAACGCAGGGAAGGCCTGTGCCAAGGGGCGCTCAGGCTTTTTCACGCTGGATTCTCCCTATCGTGTCACGAAGCCGCTCAAGCGGACCAATCCGGAGAAGGGAGTCGAGGTGGATCCGGGCTGGGTGCCGATCAGTTGGGATGAGGCGCTGGATCTGGTGGCAAAGAAACTGAAAGAAGTGCAGCAGGAGGATTGCAGGAAACTATGGTATGTCAGCTTTGACTTGGTTTGCCCTGTGGAGATACCGTGGGCCCTGGGTTTTGGGACATATATACAGCCCTTCTCCGCAGACCTATTCTGTGGCAATGCCGTTCATCCTCCTTCTTATCTCAACCAGTTCGCAATGGAGGCTGTGCCCGACATGCCCGTCACCCGCTACGTCCTGGCGGAGGGAGGACAGTTCGGCGCGGTGGTTCATTACGATACTATGCATGCTGCCTTTGAGATGGGAGGCAACCGGGAGAAGGTCAAGATGGTGTCGGTCGATCCCTTTTGCGGCCACGGTGGCAGCATGGCCGATGAGTGGATTCCTATTCGTCCCGGAACGGATGCGGCCTTTCTCCTCAGTCTGATCAACGTGTTAATCAACGAGCTGAATATCTACGATGCTCCTTATCTGAAGAATCTGACCAACGCCCCCTATCTTGTCGGCGCGGATGGTCAATATGTCCGCGACCCTGATACGCGTAAGCCGCTGATCTGGGACGCGGCGGATGGAATTGCCAAGCCCTTTGACGCCTCGCTGGGCGATCCGGCCATTTTGGGGAGCTACCGGGTGCGAGAGCAGCAGGTGCGCCCGGCCTTTCAGGTACTGGCCGAGCAGGTCAGGAAGTATACTCCGGAGGAGGTCGCGCATATTACGAGTATTCCGGCAGTGACGGTGCGGAGGATAGCGAAGGAGTTTGGGGAGGCGGCGAGCATCGGCAGCACCATCACCATTGACGGGGAGGAGTTGCCCTATCGTCCTGCCTCTGTGGTCTGGTACCGTGGTCTCAGCTCCCACAAGCATGCCTACTTGAATGGTATGGCTGCGATGCTGCTCCAGACCATCATTGGCGGTCTGGATGTGCCGGGAGGGCTGGTAGGACACCACCGTTCCGCATACCGGGCCACTGGGGACGGCCTGCTTGCTCTTTCGGACCGCCCGGGTCTGTCACATCCTACCAATCCATATCCTCCGCGTACGGTGACGCCGCCTCAGTCTATTGACCTCTTCGAACTCTTCCCGGTTGCCTGCTACAGCCGCCCGTTTGCGGCGAGAGCAATAACGGAGCCCGGAAGGTACAAGAACCTTGCCTTGATGCCTAAGGTGCTTATCCAGCACCGTTCCAACATGGCCTTTACGGGTGGCGGCAAGGAAATCATGACCGAGCTCTTCCGAAAGATCCCTTTTATTGTGTCTATTGCCAATGAGCTAGAGGAGACGGCAGACTTTGCTGATGTTGTCCTCCCCGGATTGCACTACCTGGAGGACCTGCAGCCCATGAGGAGTTTTATCGCCTGCAGCGGCGCCAAGCCGGCGACTTTTTACGGCCAGAAGCCGGTGGTGAAGCCGCCTTTCGATCCGCCGTGGGATCAACTCGTAAACGACGGCGAGATCCTGTTGGAGCTGGCCAGACGCGCCGGCTTCTTGGACGATGTCTATGGTGCCTGCAACGCGACGTGGAATCTGCGTCCTCCCTACACCCTGGAGGTGGATAAACAGTACTCCTATCGCGAGCTGATAGATCGGTTCCTCAAAAATATGCATGGGCCGGACAAAGGCGTTGATTGGTACCTGAAAGATGGGGTTATTGTGAAGGAAAGGGGTCTAAAAGAACGCTACCCGGGCGCCTATCCCAAGCCCAGGATTCATCTCTACCATGAGTACATGATCGATGCGGGGCGACAAGTAGATACGATGACCAGGAAATTGGATCTTGCGTGGGATACCTCGGACTATATCCCGTTGGCCGAATGGCGCCCCTGTCCCGCTCATACCCCCAAATCACCGGGGTTCGATCTCTACCTGATCACGGCGAAGGCCCCCTATCACGCCTTTACTGCCACAGGCAGCAACCCTTTCCTCAAGGAGGTTGGCGACCGGCTGGGCTATGACTGTCTGATGATCCATCGTGATGCCGCAGAACGGAAGGGGCTTAAAGACGGTGACTGGGTGGAGGTTGAGACCGACTCGGGGAAGAAGGAGCGGGGGCGGGTCAAGCTCACTACCGATATTCATCCGGAGGTCACGCTGGTCTGGGGCTCGGCCGGGAGATGGGCGAAAGCGGCCACGCAGGGAGTAGAATACAGAGGGATTCATTTTAATTCCCTGCTCACGATGGATGACGAACATATGGATTTTGTCAGCGCTGCGGTGGACTCCTGCCTAAGGGTGAAGATCACCAGGGTTGAGGCGCACTAAAGCACCTGGAAAAGCCCAAAGAGTGCAAAATGTGGTGGCCCAATACAGTATCTTGACAATTGCGATTGGAAGCTATAAATAGAGCCGGAAACTGTTTTTCATATACTGAAACGAAGCGACGAGCCGTTTTGAACAATAGAATGCGCGGGACGGGTTAACATCGCGGAAAAGGAGATTTGATATGTCTAGCAGCAAGAGGAAACATAAGGGGATGGCGCTAGTATTGCCAGCTTTCATATTGGCTGTGGGAGGGTTGCTGTTCGTTGAAGAAGCGTTTTCAGCTTCTACACTACAGAGTCTTATTGAAGGCGCCCGGGCCGAAGGGCAACTGGATCTGATGATCACTTCCACACAGGGTGAAAAGGGAGGGAGGGAGCTCACGGATGCTTTTAATAAGCGATTCGGGTTAAACATCAAAACCAATGCTGACTTGTCCGGGCTGGAAGACCAAAAGATTACCCAGGCCGTAGCAGAGACCAAAGGCGGGATTGCCCCTACTTTTGATCTCATGCAGGCGCAGGCCCTGCATGTTTACAGATTACTCAGCAGCGGTGGAGCGGAGCGGATTGAGAACTGGGACATGCTCCTTAAAGAAATTGTTCCGGAGGCGTATAAAGTCAAAGACATAGCGAGTCCTGGAGTGTTGGGCGGTTACGGTTTTCAATGGGGCAACCGGGTTTTGGCCCTCCTCTATAATCCCAAGCTTATTTCCAAAGCGGATCTTCCGAGAACCTGGAAAGAAAAAGCCGACCCGAAGTACGCCGGGGCATACTCCGCCCCACCCTGGATCGGAACAATCCTAAGCGGCATCATAAAATATGATAGAGATGAGTGGCTCCAGATCATGAAAGGAGTGGGTCAAAACAAACGGCAGGTGTTAACTTTTGCGGCAGCCGTCCAGCGCTTGTTGCTCGGCGAGTTGAAATTCGTCGAAGCAAATACAGAAACGTACTTTCTGGAAAAAGCCAGGGACCCGAGTGCGCCGTTAGAATTGACATATTATGAAGAGTTTACCCCTGTAGATCAGGTTGTTTATGTGGTCCGGAAGGGAGCGAGGCATCCGAACGCGGCAAAGCTATTCGCGCTATGGGTCTCTGGTGCCGAGTCCAGCGGGATCTTTGAAAAGTATTCGTTCGTAAGCAAGCTTTACTTGGACACACCGATCACACAAAAAATCAAGGCGATTTTGGCGGAGCGAAAGGTCAAACCGGTAAGTTGGTTTGACAGCCAGCAGACCGTGGAGAAGATGCGCTGGTTAGAAACCGAAGAAGGGGTAAAGTATTCGGCTGCCATAGCCAAAGCTCAGCGGGAAGGGAAATAAGGTAACAATGTCTTTAGCAGATGAGGCGGTAGCGCGGATTGACCGGAACGAGCTCATCGAGCTTGCTCTGACGATCTGCAACATCGACAGCTCCGGTCCCACAGAAGGCCCGGTGGGGGGCTATATTTACGATTGGCTCAAGAAAGAGGGGTTCAAGGCGCGGAAAGTCGGGTTAATGGCAGATCGGTTCAACGTCCTGGGGAAACTGCCCGGGACCGGCGGAGGATACAGTCTTCTCTTCAACAGTCACTTGGATACTGCCGTCAGGTGGGAGGACGTTTGGTCGCGGAAGGATCCGCGGGCCGACATCTACCATAAGGCCTGGGTTGAAGAAGACCGGCTTGTGGGAGAAGGCATTGTTAACGACAAGGGGCCGATGGCGGCTTTTCTAATCGCGGCAAAGGCGCTAAAGGCGGCGAAAATAAGTCTCAAAGGAGATTTGCTTCTAACCGCTGTCATTGCAGAGACGAGCGCCGAATCGGGTGAGGAGCCTGGAGTGGTCCAGGAGACCCACGATCTTGGAGCCCGCTATTTAGTAACCCACGGGGGTGTGGCCGACTATGCGCTGATTGCCGAGGGAACAGGCTTCAGTATAGTGAGTGTTGAGGCCGGGATGGCCTCGTTTAAGATCAGCTGGATTTCGGACCGGCGCGGGTATTACACGCCGTATCTGTCGGATCGCACCACTATGCGGGAAAGTCCCAACATGATTGTCCGCGCGGCCGTGGCTATTGAAGCGTTGGAGAACTGGGCCGCCGCATACCAGAAGAAGTATGCTTTTGAATCCTCCGGCGGCCCGGTTATTCCCAAGGCTCAAGTTGGCGCCATTCGTTCAGGTGATTTCGCCCATGGTTCGCATTCGCCGGAAGTTTGTAGTCTTTCCCTGGGAGTCTTTACGGTGCCGAATCAGGATCCCCTCGAGCTTAAGGAGGAAATTGAGGGAGTTTTGCGCGCTGCGGGAGTTCCTCCGACTGAGGTTGAATTATACCATTTTCGACGCGGGTATGAGGCGCGAAATACCGGACGTTTAACAGAAGCCCTGCTGCAGGCGCACATGGCCACTTTCCGTGCCAAACCGCCTGCGCCGAATCCGGCGACCTGCAGCATGTGGCGGGATATTAACATCTTCAATGAGGTGGGGATTCCCGCGATAACATACGGTCCCCGTTCCGAGATGTATCCGTTCGAAAACTCCTTAACGATAGACTCCCTGTACAAGGCCGCCTGTGTCTACGCCCGGATCATGGTGGACGTCTGCAACCAGGAAAAGCCGCCCCGCAAGGCGTGAAGCGACAAGAGAAGCCTTCAGCCGCACAGACAGGAAGTACTGCAGGATTTCTAATCAAAGATAGGAAATACAGGTGGCAGTTCATTGAGGGAGAGTCGGCATGAAAAGTGCGCTCGAGGGAACTACTGTAGTAGAGCTTGCCGATTACATTACTGGGCCCTACGCGACGATGCTCCTCGCCGATATGGGGGCAAGGGTCATCAAGCTCGAGGCGCCCGGTAGAGGAGATCCTTTTCGGCTTTGGGAGGAAGGTGGGTACAGTTCTATCTTTTGCACATTCAACCGCGGCAAAGAAAGCATCACGCTGGATTTGAATGTGGCCGAGGCCCGAGAAGTTGCCCAGGCCCTGGTCAAGCGGGCAGATGTCTTCTTGGAAAATCATCGGCCCGGCGTAAGCGAGCGTCTGGGATTAGGTTATAAGCAGCTCCGCCAACTGAACCCGAGCTTGGTCTATTGCTCGATCTCGGGCTTCGGCCAGGATGGGCCTTATCGGGACCGGCCTGGCTACGATACAATCGGCCAGGCCATGGGAGGGGTGCTGAGTTTACTAACCGACTGGGATGAACCGAAAGGGATGGGGATTTCTCTCTCCGATCATTTGGGCGGACTTTTCGCGGCCTACGGGATCCTGGGCGCGCTGGTCGCCAGGGAAAAGTCTGGAATTGGTCAGAAAGTCGACACGTCGCTTCTTCAGGCTACGGTGGCTTTTCTCGATGAAAGCGCGGGGCGTTACTTCAAAACCGGTGAGGTGCCGAATCGGGAATCCCGGGCAAGAATTTCCCACGTTTACGCCTTCGTCGCGGCAGATAGGCTTCCCTTCGTCGTCCATCTCTCGTCTCCTCAGAAGTTTTTCCAGGGTCTTGCGAAGGTCATCGGGCGCCCAGAGCTAACGACCGATCCTCGTTTCGCTGAAAGGAAAGCCCGAATTGAACATCACCACGAGCTCAGTGCCATCCTCGCCGAAATATTCCTGCAGAAGCCTCGGTCCACATGGCTCAGGTTGCTGGAAGAGCAAGGTGTGCCGTCGTCACCGCTGAACAATCTTGAGGAGGTCTTCAACGACCCTCAGGTGCGCCATCTGGGCATGGAGGTGAAAGTGCGCCATCCCGAACGAGGAGATATGCGATTGGTGGGAAGCGCGATTCGGTTAAGCGCTACTCCGATTGTCATCGAGAAACCGCCGCCGGTTCTCGGCGAGCATACGGAGGCGCTCCTCAAGCAGTTGGGATACGATGAAAAAGCGGTAAGCCGCCTGCGGGAGGTGGGGGCGATTTAACTTTAAAACTAATTCCCTTCTCTCTGCGCTTTAGCTATGGCCTGCTGGTACTTTTGTCCCTCGTCAGTTGCCAGCCAACGGAATTTCTCGAGATTTTGCGGGCTGTCAAACCAGCTCATAGGCTCAACCTTTTGCCGCTTTATTTTCTCGACAGTCTTCAGCGTGACCGGACCCGTTCCCAGGGCAAGATTCTCAATCAAGGAGTATTTTTCGTAGATTCGATTCGCCTCCGGACTCGTCGCCCACAGGGCGAACAGCCTCGCCGCATTGGGGTGGCGAGTCCCTTTACGCATGAAATAAAAAGTTTGACGCAGAGGCGAGAAATCCTCGGCAAACCTCATCTCTATGGGCGCATTGGCGTCACTCGCCTTTTGACTGTTATACTCATAAGTATTGGCTTCCACGAATTTTAATTCTCCCAACAACATGCGCTGTACACCGGCTGTAAAAGTTAGAACCTCCCGCTTATTCCTGCCGAACGACTTCACGATCTCCAGCCATTCATCCTTATCGTACTTCCAAATGCCCATTCGAGCTACTCCGATCCAAGGAGGTACTGAGAAGGCGCCGCGGTATTTGGGATTGCCCATCTCCTTCCACATCTTAGGAACCTCCCCCTCAGAGATGAGTTTCGGATTATAGACCATGACCGTGAGCCTGGTCCCCCAGAGAAATCCATACCCTTTCAAGATCGAAGGACTTATCTTCTCTTTGACCTTATAGGCCTCGGGCGAAATTTCGGCGAGCAGGGCTTCCCAGTTTTCAATAAGCTCAATACCCCCGGCCGTCAGCAGCGGAAGCGTTTCAGGTGGTTCCGACTGCATCAGATCAAAAACGGGCGGGACGCCGGCTTTGGTCTCCGCCACAGCCTGGTTGATCTTTTGGGACTCCAGACCGGATAAATCGTAATTCATCTTTAGCTCTAGTCCAAAACGCTTCTTAAAAGCCTCGCTCAACTCCGCAGCGCCCTTTTCGCCCTGCGACGATGTGATCATTAAATCTAACTGGCCCTCCTTGCGCGCGCCCTCTATAAGAGCCTTAAGAGCCGGATTGGCTTGCTGAGCTAAGACAAGCCTCGACCCAACGGGCATCACCACCATTAGGCCAAACAAAATAGCCAGGGTTCTCAGGTTCATAGTTGCATACCTCCCGAAGTCAGTCTTACCGAGCAAAACTATCGTTTTTCTCGATATCCTGCAACATCTCTTTCGTTGATTCATCTGGCTTTGCTTTCATCCCGACCTACTACTCAGCCCATTCTACCTTAGAGTGAAATATGGCGATGGTGTTTATCCCTGTGACAAGAATCTCCGCCAGATATTCGCTTGCTTCCGCTCCGCAATGATCCGCTCATAGGTAGGGTTACGCCAGATCCAATACCTTCCCCCACTTTTGGCGAATCTTCTCGGCGTATCCGGCGCTGATGGAAGCCACCTCGGGGAAGTTCGCGCGGCGCTCGAACGGGATACAGGCATCAATAATGGCGCGCGAGTTGAAATATTGCTCCCGAGGAACTCCTTGAGGAAGCATCGGGTCCAGTCTCTGCGTGTAGGCCCTTCGAATAAAATCGATGTCCTGAGCCGGATCCGAGCGGCTGGCCATGGCGAAGGTCACGTCCTCGATATCTGTCACGTCGATATCATCGTCCACCACGACAACGTAGCGGTTTACACCTCTACCTATGAGTTGGGATACAAGGTGGCCTACCTCCCTTGCATGCCCCGCATAGCGCTGCTTGATGGAAACGGCAGCCATCTGACTTCCAGCCAAGGCATGGGTGGCAAGCATGGTCACTCCGACTACCCCGATAGCCTCAAGATAACGCATGTACATGGCAGATGAGAAGACACTCGTCCCATAAGAACCGAACTTTCCTGGAGGACTCCCTAAAAGGATAGGATCCTTTCGATGGTACAGCCGCTCAACCACGATATAGGGAGCCGGCTCTACCATGCCGCCGTAATAGCCCGTAAACTCACCGAACGGCCCTTCGTCCATTTCGGCTCCCGGCTGCCAGTGACCTTCTACCACCACCTCCGCATCCGCGGGTATTGGCAGGCCCGTCACTTCTCCGCGCACCACTGGCACCGGCTGCCCCCGGATTGCGCCGATGTATCCAAACTCCTGCGCCGGACCTGAACTGCGCGGAATGGGTCTTCCCCCCACGAGGTCAAAGAGCGGGTGTTGCCCCAGGCTGATGACCACAGGCGCGGCCTTTCCCTGGCTGTGGTACTTGCGCATATCCGCAAGCCCGTGCCGGATGGGCGCCATGTAGATGCCGAGCTTGCGCCGGTCGTGAACGGCGATGCGGTAGGTTCCGATGTTCAACTGCTGAGTCTCCGGATCCTGCGTGATGATGGCACAGCCGGTTCCGATATAGCGCCCCCCGTCTTTTTCATGCCAACGGGGCGAGGGGAATTTGAGCATGTCTACCTCATCGTCCCGATAGACTTGCTCCAACACCGGCCCCTCCTTCACCCATTCGGGAGGAAACTTCCTGCATTGAGCTTCCCACTCCGGCATGAGATCCTTAACCTTGTAAACCAACTCTCTGGTGGAGGTGAATTCCTCTTTGATCCCGAGCGCGATGCAGAGTCGGACCGGCTCCTCACTGGAATGAGTCACCGTGTTGGCAGCGACGCGATAACCGGGCGGATAGTCGACGATCTCATCAAAAAGCAGGGCCGGAGACCCTTTCTTCTTGATCATCAGCTCCGTGATCCCGCCGATCTCGAGATCCCAGTGCGCTCCACGAATAATCTTGAGTTTGCCCCGCTTATCTACCTCACGAAGCCAATCCCGCAAATCCATAGGCGTTTCCTCCCTTGATTTTAGTGATTCGACCAAACCGCCGACCATCGAAAGTCAGTCTTACCGAGGAAAACTATCGCTTCTCTCGATTTCTTGCAATGCCTCTAATGTAGTTGCTTTACACGTTGCGACGCAGGGGCTCCATGACCTCTTTAGCGAAGGTTTCGATGGTGGTGCTGCGAGAGGCGCCGTCGATGCCGTAAGGGCGGATGTGGAGCTGATCGATGCCCAGTTCGAAGAGCTCGGCTACTTGTTCGCGGCAATCGGCCGCCGTGCCTGCTATGGCAAATTCAGGGATCAGTTCGTCAGGAACCAGCTCGGCATGAGTCGCATCAGGGCTCATATGTTCATAGTAGTTATATGCGGCTTGTAGCTCTTTCTTGGCTTTTGCAACCGCTTCGCTCATATCCCAGCGATAGGTCAAAAGAAGGCGCGCAACTTTAGAACGGACTGCGGCCAAGGCCTTTTTGCGATCGGCATGAATAGCCACGCCCCTCACGAAGATGATTTGAAAATTGTCCTTGGGCAGAGTCCTCTCCTTGAGCCCCGCCTGGATATAACCCATGGCCTTTTGGAAACTGGAACGTGATTTTCCGGTAGAAAAAATCACACCGTCGGCGATGCGACCCGCGAGTTGAAGAGTCTTAGGCCCGGCAGCGGCTAGAATGATCGGGGGACATTTTTGGGGAGCACCGAAACTCAGCCGCACCTCGGGGTTTTGGGCGGCCACGGGCCTTCCAGAACAGAGGTCCCTTACTTCGTTTACAAATTTCTCCAGCGTAGCAAGAGTCGCAGGCTTCATGCCCAGAGTTCTTACCGAACTGTCTCCCGTTCCCACTCCCAATACCGCCCTTCCTCCAGACAACTCCTGCAATGTGGTGATGGCGCTTGCCGTTACCACGGGAAGTCGAGTGATAGGGTTAGTTACGCCCGTTCCCAGCCAGACCCGCGAAGTAGCCTTCGCAGCTGCCCCTAACAGGACATATATCTCCCTCCAGATCATTTGGGAATCTCCCAGCCAGACGGCATCATAACCCAGCTTCTCGGTAAGTTCGATTTCAGCTAGGATCGTGTTGGCATCATAATACTCATGAAGCTCCATACCAATAAAGAACTTTCCCATAAACAAAATCTCCCTGAGGATGTGCATCTACTCCTCGAAAAATCCAACAAAGGAGGCTGTCATGGGGGGATACTATTTAAATGACCAGATCTTGGCAAGAGGAAAATAATTTCTATAATCAGTTAGCTGCCACGCGCTCATGAAGTGCTACCAGTGCCCGAATCCAACGATGTGCTGATTCCTGAGGAAAGGATCGGCGTCGGAGAGGCCTTTGCCATGCACACCTAGGTGTCCCGCTCGCTCGTCGGCCCCACCTCGCCGGTGCACCAGGGGATGAATGCCTTCATTTTGCACGTCGCGCCATTGGCCGCGATCTCTTTCTCGAAGATTTTGTGGATCTCGCGGTCCTCGTCCTCGTACTCGATCTGCCAGCCGCCCTCCTTCAGGCTCCGGTCGGCGTGCTCCCCACCACCGCCCTGGGGCTCGTTGAGGCCCATATCGCCCGGCCGGAGGGCCAGGTAGCGGGCCCGATTGGTACCGGAATTGAAGTGCTGGTGGTAGCAATTGTCGCTGGGAACGATGACCATGGACCCGGTCTGCCAGTCGCACTTGATCATATCGGAGCGGTCTTCCTTGGTCCAGACCAAGGAGAAGCCGGCGCTGCCGCTGAGCAGCACGAGGTGCGGGCCCGGGCCGTGGCGGTGGGCCTTCTTGTACGTGCCTATGGGGAACTCCGAGATATGGCTCTTCATGTTGTTGTTAGCCATCTCCAGCATGGCATTGATGCCGCCGGCGCCCCGCTCCTTCCATCCATACAACAACATGTCCGGCGCATTGGCGATGAAGTTGGACTCCCAGATCCGCCGGTTGAAAAGCTTGCCGTTGCCGCTGAAGTACTCTTCCTCGCCCGAATAGCGGCCGCGGAACGTGTAATCGCTGTTGAATATG
>Ga0209212_1005718_pt1 | contig 14673 bp, 14 predicted proteins | sample RifGroC2_FD_183996 | JGI IMG/M metagenome (GOLD analysis project Ga0209212, IMG submission 183996) | Groundwater microbial communities from Rifle, Colorado, USA - Groundwater C2 (SPAdes) (version 2) | ecosystem: Environmental > Aquatic > Deep subsurface > Groundwater | place: Rifle, Colorado... | reverse complement strand
GCCTGCTTTGATTTCAACCAGCAGATAATTGACACTGGAAGGGTACACCTTGAACTGGGGAAACTGCTCCAGGTTTTCTTGCAGGTAGCGTTGCTGCAAGCGGATGAGCTCGATGGTCTGCTGGTTATGCGGGCTGTCCTGCAGGGCCGCCACTCCTGCGATCTGCGCCAAGGTGTTGACGCTCCAGGGGCCGCCCATGACATCCAGCTGCCCGGCCAAGGTGGGGTTGCAGATGGCGTAACCGAGACGCAGGCCGGGGATGCCGAAAAATTTGGTCATGGAACGCAGCACGACGGCATGATCGCTGTGAACGACAAGGTTTTTTGACGAGGCTGCCTCGCAGAAATCCATGAAGGCCTCATCCAGCACCAGAAATGTACCTGAAGCGCTGCAAAGGTTGTAGATCTTTTCGATCACCTGTTGCGGGTAAAGGGTGCCGTTGGGATTGCCGGGGTTACAGAAATAGAGCACATCGATGTTGCCGGCCAGGATACGTTCCAGCTTGTCCGTGTCGATGGAAAAATTGTTGTCCGGGGAGAGAATAAAGTGCTGGATCTCCCACTGGTGCTGGCTCAGTGCACGAACGTATTCGCTGAAAGAGGGTGATATGATCAGGGCCTTTTTGCCGGGCAGCAGGGCCGGCAGGCTGTAGATCAGCTCGGTGGAGCCATTGGCGATGGCAAAATTGGCCGGCGACAGGTCGTGGTATTGCGCCAGGGCCTGTCTCAAATCGTGGTGGCTGCTGTCGGGGTAATGGGTAAGGCTGTCCAGGGCGCGGGTGATGGAGTTCTTTACCAGCGGTGACAATCCCAATGGGTTGATGCTGGCCGAGAAGTCGCTGATCTCGTCCGGCGTTACACCCATCTGGCGAGCTGCACTAAAGGCGTTGCCGCCGTGATCGTAGGTGTAGGACATAGAAATATTATCCCTTTAGTAAGGTAGAACTCATTTTCTGCTCGAAATTTATTTCGTTAACGCACTTATCCGTTTACAGGGCTAGCGGGCGGAGGTACAGGGCGGTGGCAATACCGGCGGCGGCCATGATCAGCGTTGCTATATACATGAGTCTGAGCATGCCCTGATAGGCTTTTTCATCAAGGATGGCGAGCGGGTCGCCGATGTACTCCTTCAATGAAGGCTTGCCGTCGTAAAATGCCGTTCCCCCCAGCCGCACTCCCAGGGCGCCGGCTGCGGCAGCCTCGGGATGGCCGCTGTTGGGGGAGGGGTGCTTCAGCCGATCCCGCAGTGCGATTCTCAAGGATCCCCTCAGGGACAGCCCTGCCAGGGGGGCGCTGATGATCAACAGCAGGGCGGTCAGGCGGGCGGGGATATAGTTCATCAGGTCATCCATACGCGCCGAGGCCCAGCCCAGGCGCAGATAACGACTGTTTTTGTAGCCCACCATGGAGTCCAGCGTGCTGACCGCCTTGAAGCCCATGCCCGCCACGGGCCCACCCAGCATCAGCCAGAAGAGCGGAGCAATGATGCCGTCAGCGGTGTTCTCTGCAACGGTCTCGACCAAAGCGCGCCATATCTCCGCCTCGTCAAGGAGGCCGGTGTCACGGCCGACGATATACGACAGCTTGTGTCGTGCGGTGTCGATGTCACCGGCCATCAGTGCCTTTGCCACCAAGGCGGATTCAATATGCAAAGAGCGTGCAGCCAGACAGGTGAAGGTCACCAAAACAGCGACCAGGAATCCGGCCAGGGGGTGTAGATACGCGCTGAACCGCAGCAGCAGCCAGGTGATTGCCATCGTGCTGCCAACGGTTATGATCAGCAGCAGCACCCCTGCCAACTGCTCGTTGTGTACGGTACTTCTCAAGATCTTCTCAAGTCTGGTGATCAGGCGCCCAATCAGCACCACCGGGTGAGCCCAATCAGCACCACCGGGTGAAGCAGCCAGCGGGGGTCACCCAGGGCCAGGTCGAGCAGCAGCGCCAACGCGATGACGCTCGGATCAGGGGTGATCATTGTCCATCCCGCAGATGGCCAGGATCTGTTTCATGTCAAGATGCTGTTCCATGTGGCTGGCAAGCCGGTCGTAGGGGTCATCCTGGGCCTTTTTCTGAGTGCCGCGCCGCAGCAGCATCCCCTTGGGCAAGCGGATGCTGTTGAGATAGATCTCGCGGAAACGGGCATTATCGAAAATGCCGTGCAGGTAGGTGCCGAAGACCCGGCCATCGCTGGAAACAGAACCATCTTCGATGTTGACCGATATCTCGCCCCGCCGGAAAATGCGTGCGAATGGCCTAGGCGTTGTCACGTGGGTTGTCAGGCCCATGTGGATTTCGTAGCCGCTCAGAACGCCATTGCAGTCGGGAGCCACAACCTGCCCGGGTTCTTCCAGGTAGGCCAAGGCCTGATGGGTTTCTTTTTCCAGCAAGATCTCGGTTTCTACCGGCAGGAGTCCGAGTCCGGTGGCCTCTTTGATCCCGGATTCAACTGCTCCGGGATCGAGCACCCGCAGTCCGAGCATCTGGAAACCGCCGCAGATGCCGATGATGCGGCCTTTGAAAGCCAGGATGGTGTCATACAAACCTCGTTCCATCAGGAAGTACAGGTCGGCAATCGTGGACTTGCTGCCGGGGATGATGATGAGGTCCAGGCCTTCAACCTGTTCCGGCATCTCGATATAGGACAGCAGCACATCGGGTTCTGCCTGGAGGGAATCGAAGTCGGTGAAGTTGGAGATGCGCGGCAGCTTAAGTATGCCGATGTGAATGCGTTTCTGGTTGGTGAGGATGTTGACCACCTTGGGGCGATGCCCCAGCATGAAGCTGTCTTCGGCCGGCAGGCTCAGGTCGGACAGCCATGGCAGCACCCCCAGCACCGGTACTCCGGTCCGTTCCTGGATGAAATCGATCCCGGGAGAAAGGATGGAGGCATCTCCGCGAAATTTGTTGATGATTACCCCTTTGATGTAGGCTCGCTCCTGAGGTTCCAGAAGATCGATGGTCCCGACGATCTGGGCGAAGACCCCGCCGCGGTCGATGTCGGCTATCAGGATCACCGGACAGCGCGCCATCAGTGCTACCTTCAGGTTGGCAATATCGTTCTGCCTGAGATTGATCTCTGCGATGCTGCCGGCCCCTTCGATAACGATAAACTCGTAAGCATCCCGAAGACGTTCGAAGCTTTGTATAACCTTGGGAAAAACCTGCGGTTTGTAGTTATCGTATTCCGCCACATTCATGTTGCCCACTGGCTTGCCCTGGACGATTACCTGGCTGCCGGTATCGGAGTTGGGTTTGAGCAGTATCGGATTCATATCGGTGTGAGGGCTGATATCACAGGCCAGGGCCTGTGTGGCCTGGGCGCGGCCGATCTCTCCGCCTTCCGGGGTTACAAAGGAGTTGAGCGACATGTTTTGGGATTTGAAGGGAGCGACCATGATGCCCCGCTTGACAAGGCAGCGGCAAAAACCGGCGGTGATAACCGACTTGCCCACATCCGAAGCGGTGCCGCAGAACATGACGGCACCCGCTTGAGCCAACGGTGCTTCGGAAGCCTGGGAAGTGGTGATATTGGCTCCCAGTTTGCTGGCGTAACCGCGCGGGGTAACCATCCGTCCCTGACGGTCCACAAAGCTGCTGGAATTGCCGATGAAGACGATGCTGGACATGTCGATCTCATGGGTCAGCAGATCACCCAGGGTGGTGACGATGACATCCTCTCCCTCGCGGCAGGCGTTACGGACTATTCCGGCCGGGGTTTGCGGGGGACGTGCGGTCAGAAGGATGCGCTGTGCCTCCTGTATCTGGGTGATCCTGGTTTTGCTGCGCGGATTAAAGATGACGACCACGAAATCTGCCCGGGCAGCAGCCTCAAGCCTGGTTTTGATCAGCTCCCATGGGGTGAGCAGGTCGGAGAGGGAGATAACGGCAAAGTCGTGCATGAGCGGAGCACCCAGCACGGATGCGGCGGCTTGGATGGCTGATATGCCGGGAATGACAAGGACATCCGGGGGCGGGATGCTATTGTCCGCAGCAAGGTCGTTCTCCAACAGCTCCAGCACCAGTCCGGCCATGCCGTAGATACCGGCATCACCCCCCGATACAAGTGCTACTGACTCACCTGCCTGCGCCCTGCGGATGGCTTCGCGGCAGCGCTCCACCTCCTGCATCATGCCGGTTGAAACGATCTCTTTGCCCGTCAGCAGTGGCTTTGCCCGTCAGCAGTGGTCTGATTAGCTCGATATAACTGCTAAAGCCAATGATGACGGTCGATTCGGCCAGTGCCTGCTGTGCTGCGGTCGTCAGGTGCGTGAGTGCGCCGGGTCCGGTGCCGATGATGTAGAGTGGTGCCATGATGATCCTCTGGAATAGGTGCAAAAAGGAAAATAACAGGAATTATTGCACGCACGGATGGTGAGATGCAAGTGGGAAAGCGTTGAGAAAGGCGGGATAGCTGGTCAGGCTGTATAAGTGTTGTAAAGCTGTTTGACCCGCACCAGATAGTCTCTTGTCTCGCGGGGCAGGTGGTCAGGCCGCTTGTCAACGTTGCCCGGTCCCCAGTTATAGGCTGCCAGAGCGGAGTCCAGCTTGCCGTTGTAACGGTTGAGCAGGTCACGCAGGAACCTGGTCCCGGCCATAACATTCTGTTCCGGGTCAAAGGAGTCGTTGACACCGAGGGCACGTGCCGTGGCGGGCATAAGTTGCATGAGGCCCTGGGCTCCGGCGTGGGAAACTGCGCCGGGATTGAAATTGCTCTCTGCCTTGATAACGGCCTTGATCAGCCCTACGTCAACTCCATAGCGTTTGGAGGCCTGGGCAATGATCGGGTCGAGCCACTGGCTACCCCTTTCTGCCGTTGTGGGTTGAGTGGCGGATATGGGGTCTGATTCGGACAGCTCCAGGAGTTGCGTGGCTGCCCCGGCCGTCTGTTGCGGCGGGCTGTCGGCATCTGGCTGGTTGGCGCTGTAGGCCTTTACCAGAGCCTGAATAGTGGTTGACTGGCGGTTAAACAGCGGCGAAACAGGTGATTCGGTTGTGGCATCCCCGGCAAGGGACAAGCTTGTGTGGAGCATCTGGAGATTGAGGGCTTCTGCCAGGGACTGTGACCTGGCCAGGTCAGTCTGCGGGCTCTGGGCAGAATTTGCCAGAATGCTGTCCAGTTTACCGGCAAAGAGATCGTTTGCTTTTGCTCCGGTGCTGCTGGTCGACTCACGGCTTTCTTTTGCGACAAGAGATGTGAGTAAGGACAGCTGTTCGCTGATGCTGTTGGTCATGGAGTTTATTCCTCGCCGTAGATCAGGTTTTTCTTTTTAAGCTTTTCGATCAGGGTGGTGCGCTTGAGATTCAGAAGCGAGGCGGCCTCTTTCTTGTTCCCCTTTGTTCGTGACAGAGCTTGCAGGATCAGGTTGTTTTCAAACTCGTCAACCGCGGTATTGAGACAGATGCCCCCTTCCGGAAGTACGTCTTCCGCAGGTAAGAAGGGTACCTCGGATACCTGAACCAGAGTCCGGGCAGCAAGATATTTCTCGGGCAGATCGTCGGGAGAGATGAAGCCGCTATCTTTGAGTGTAACCATACGTTCTACCAGATTCTCAAGCTCCCGGACATTGCCGGGCCAGTTGTAGTTGCAGAGGATCTCAAGGACATCACGGGAGAAACCCTTCACGGCATGCTTCCTGTCGTTATTGAAACGTGTGAGGAAGTTATGGATCAGCAACGGGATGTCTTCCCGCCGTTCCCGCAATGGCGGGGAACTCCCTGTTTTGAAGCACCCGCAACAATTTGACCTGCAGGTTGGCCTTCATGTCGCCGATCTCGTCCAGAAAAAGCGTCCCCTTGTCAGCCATCTCGAAGCGCCCGGCCCGGTTGGCGTAGGCGCCGGTGAAGGAACCCTTGACGTGTCCGAACAGTTCACTCTCCAAAAGATCATCCGGGATGGCTGCGCAATTCACCGGAACAAAATTCCGCGCGTTACGGCTGCTTAACTGATGTATGGCACGTGCTGCAAGTTCCTTGCCAGTGCCTGACTCGCCCTGGATCAGAACAGTAGCGCTGGATGCGGCCACCTTCTCGATCATATCGAACAGCGACTGCATGGGGGTAGATCGTCCGATGATAGTAGAACAGAGTATATGCGGCTGGCGGGCAGAGTTGTCTGCGGGATCATGAAATCTCATGGCCTGGGATTCACAGGCGCGCATGACAAGGCTTTCCAGCTCATCCAGGTTGAGTGGCTTTGGCAGAAAGAAGAAGTTTTCATCGCCAGAGATAAGCGGAGATTTCTCATCCTTACCGCCATAACCGATCAACATCAATAGTCGGGAATATTTTTTTGCCAGCTCATTGAAGTTTGGGGAAATGGAGCGGAGGTAGGACAGCTCGGCGATGACAATTCCGACGTGTTGCTCACAAATAGTGTCAAAAAAAGGTGTGCTGTTCTCGTAGGTGATAACATTATATCCCTGGTATGTCAAAAATGCCGATACCAGATCACGTGTCTTGTGATCGCTGTCTGCAATTAGGATTCTGCTGTCAGTAATCATTGATCGCCATTGTCATAGTGGATTTGATATCCTGTTTTTACTCCTGCACACTATAATGAGAATTACACTAAAAGTCAAGAAAATGACATGGCGGCCGGAATGACAAATGCAAATAACCTGGTTAACGCACTTGTCCTGTTTTGTCGGGGTTGATGTGACATAAACTGTGTAGGTGCTGCATGGGGATTGAGCGGGCAGGGTGGCGCAAGGGGAACCAGATGTAATCTTGCTTGATAATGTCCAGTGTACATGGTGATAATGTCCAGTGTACATGGTAAATTTGCTCGCTAAAACGTATGTAATGTAATGTCGGAACCATCTCCATACCGAAGGAGGAAAACATGAATAATGCACTAGTACCGGTAAATTCCGATGAATCTCGCAGCGAGTTGATCCAGTTGGTCAGTTTCAATCTTGATCAGGAAGAGTACGGGGTCGATGTCTTAAAAGTCCGCGAAATTATTCGCATGCCAACGGTAACGCGTGTTCCCAACACACCCCATTATGTGGATGGTGTTATCAATCTGCGTGGCAAGGTAATTCCAATCATCTCTATGCGTAAGAAGTTCGGTCTGATGGAAGCTGAGAACGATAAACAAACCCGCATTATGGTCATGGATGTAGATGGGGAGCTGATGGGATTCATCGTGGATGCGGTCTCCGAGGTTATTCGTATTTCCGGCAGTGAAATTCAGCCGTCGCCGGCTGTGGTGGCCAGCGGAGTTGACCAGGAGTGCATAGCCGGCGTTATCAATCAGGCCGAGCGACTCCTTGTGTTATTGGATCTGGAGAAGATGTTCTCACTTGACGAGAGAAAAGTGTTCGGTTCCTTATAGGTCCGTAGCCCGCAGATATAATTAAGGAGAGTGAAATGCCGCCGATTGATTGTGAAGACCAGGAGCTACTTGAAGGCTTTCTCGCCGAGACGACCGAGTTGCTTGAAAAGCTTGACGACGATCTCATAACGCTTGAGAAGGCCTCTGACGATACCGAACTGATGAACCGGATATTTCGTTCGATTCACACCATCAAAGGAGCTTCCAGTTTTCTCGGTTTTGACCTGCTGGTAAAGGTTGCCCATAAGACCGAAGATGTACTGAACCGTCTTCGCAAGGGTGAGTTGCTTGTGAACCCTGAAATCATGGATGTTATTCTTGAGGCAACGGATCTGGTCAAGCTTTTGGTGAGCGATATCAAGGCGGGTGAGATTCAGGAGCGTGAGACGGAAGGCACCATTTCCAAGCTGCTGCCATTTTTGTCCGAACCGGCTGTGTCTGCTCAGGCTCCGGCGGCATCAGCGGCACCAGCGCCGGAGGGTGGCGTCGATGCACCGCCAACATCCGTAGAGCAGGCGCAGGTTGCGTCAGCATCGCTGGATGCTGCCCCGCCACCCGTTTCTGAACCAGCAGCTTCATCCGTTCCAATGCCGGACGCCACCGTAGCACCCCCGCAGAAAACCGGTGGGGAGATGGTACCCAAGAAGGCGGCCCCAGCACCGAAACCAGCCGAAGGGAAGAGCGAGGATCTTTCGGACAATACTACCGTCCGGGTTGATGTCAAGCGGCTTGATGACCTGATGAACCAAGTGGGTGAACTGGTGCTTGAACGCAATCGCATGATCCAGATCAATCAGAACCTGCAGCAGGGCGATGTCAACAAGGATGACTTTAATGAAGAGTTCGGCAAGCTGACCAAGCGGATGAACTTTGTAACGTCTGAACTTCAGATGCAGGTTCTCAAGATGCGCATGCTTCCGGTTGAGAAGGTCTTCAAAAAATTTCCACGTATCGTGCGCAGCATGGCCCGCGACCTGGGCAAAGAGGTTGATCTGCAGATTTTCGGGGAAGAGACCGAACTCGACCGCTCGGTCGTTGACGAGATAGGAGATCCACTGATCCACCTGATCAGAAACGCCATGGATCATGGCCTGGAAACACCTGATGAACGAGTTGCAGCTGGAAAGTCGAGGGTTGGTACCCTGGTTCTGGCGGCTGTTCACGAAGGCAATCAGATCATTATCAGTATCAAGGATGATGGCCGGGGGATTGATACCGACCGGGTTGGCCGTAAAGCCGTTGAAAAAGGATTGCTGACCGAAGATCAGTTGGCGGCAATGAGCCAACGAGAAATGTTCGATTTGATCTTTCTGCCCGGCTTTTCCACCAAGGAAAAGGCTACCGATCTTTCCGGCCGCGGCGTCGGCATGGATGTGGTCAAAACCAATATCAAGAAGCTTAACGGGATTATTGAGATCAAGAGCGAGAAGGGCCAGGGGTCGGAATTTATCCTGCGCCTGCCGTTGACCCTGGCAATCATCCAGTCGCTTTTGGTTGAGGTTGAAGGCGAAGTCTATTCAATCCCGCTTTCCTCGGTCCTTGAGACACTGCGGGTTGATCAGCGCCAGTTCCACCTGATTGGCGGTCAGGAAGTACTCAAGCTGCGCGATATGGTGTTGCCGTTATTGCGCCTGCAAAAGATATTCAATGTGCAACAGCGCTATGATAAAAACGATTTTTGCTACGTTGTGGTTGTAGGCGCTGCTGATAAACGGATGGGGTTGGTGGTAACGCGGCTGGTTGGCCAGCAAGAGGTCGCGATCAAGTCTCTGGGCAGTTATCTGGCAAACATACCCGGCATTGCCGGTTCAACCATTCTGGGCGATGGCCAGGTGGCCCTGATTGTTGACCCGGTAGGACTCATCGATAGTGTCGAAGGAAACGCTGGCCGCTGATGTGGCGCGCGTGATGTAACGTAATCGTACCGAAGGGATAGAACGTGTCAATATCAGATAAAGATTTCGAACAGCTGCGGGATTTCATTTACAATCTCTGTGGCATGTATTTTCATTCCACCAAAAAATATTTTTTGGAGAGCCGCCTCGCGCGCAGGATGGAGGCTACCGGCAGTAAGACCCATATGGAATATTACCAGCTTCTCAAGTCAATCAGGGGTAACGAGGAACTGAAGTTCCTGATGGATGAAATTACCACCAACGAGACCTATTTCTTCCGTAATATTCCGCAGTTGAATGCCCTGGAGACAAAACTCCTGCCCGAGATTGTAGAGACCAAGAACAAGATGGGTTTCCGCAAGTTGCGAATCTGGAGCGCTGCTTCCTCCTCCGGGGAAGAAGCCTACACCATGGCCATGATCCTGCTCGAAAAACGGAATACCCTGCTGAAGGACTGGATCATCGAGATCGTCGGCACCGATATCAACGAAACCGTCATCGCCCAGGCCAAGGAAGGGGTTTACAACGCCTACTCGGTCCGCAATATCCCCGACCTTTACAAGCGCAAGTATATCCGCGAGGATAATGGTTTATTTGGTTTATTCGTGCTTGCACCGGAAGTGAAGAAATTTGTCACCTTCAACAAACTCAATCTGTACGATGACAACAAAATGATTTTTATGAAGACTTTTGACATCATTTTTTGCGCCAACGTGCTGATATATTTCGATACGGCCTCAAAATCCAAGGTTGTGCAACATTTCTACAACAACCTGCAGCCGTACGGCTACTTCTTTGTCGGCCAGTCCGAGTCCCTGCACGGGGTTAACGACAAGTTCAAGACGGTTCATTTTCCCGGCGGTTTCACCTACAAAAAATAGCCTGAAAGGTCTTATATATGGATAAGAATGCCTTGATAGAAGTAGCCGAACAGTTGGTGGAGAAGATCGACGATCTGCCGACCATCCCGGTGGTTGCTACCCAGGTGCTGCAGCTTCTGGACCAGCCGGACGTTTCGGTTGAGGACGTGGCTGATCTGATGCTGACCGATCAGGTCATGACTGCCCGGGTTATGAAGATGCTCAATTCGCCGGTATACAAGCCTAGCCATGAAATAACATCCCTCAAGCGAGCATTGGTTTATCTCGGCCTGCGGCATATCCGTGAAGTTGCGCTGACCACATCAGTTATCAGCGCCTTTGAATCGGACTCCGGGGCGTTCGATATCAGCGCCTTCTGGGAGCACTCCTTCGGAGTTGGCATGGTGTCCAAGACAATTGCCGCGAAGGTTGGCTACCCGGACCTGGAAAAGGCCTACATCAGCGGTATTATCCATGATCTTGGCGTCGTGTTTTTGAGTAATTTCATGCGTGAGGAGTTCCTGGCCGTGCTGGACAGCATCAAGGGCCGGCCGATCAAGCTGGCGGATGCCGAGATAGAGCGCTTTGGTACGAGCCACTGCGAGATAGGTCTCAGTATGGCGCGCAAATGGAACTTCCCCGACGCATACTGTGAGGTAATTGCTTATCATCACTCCCCGGGTGAGGCTACCATCGATCCGGTTCTCTGTGCCATCGTCAATCTGGCCAATCTGTTTTGCAGTGTTCGTGGACTTGATTACGGCGGTCGTGAGTGGGTCAGTTTTAATTTGTTCGATGAACCGGCATGGCAGATTCTCAAAAAGGAATATCCACGTCTTGCCGAACTGGATGTAGAACGATTCTGCTATGAACTGGATGACGCAATCCCCGATGTACAGGAACTCGTAAGCTCAATCTTTAATTCCAAGGAATAGGCGGAACTTGATGCTACCCTCCACATCCGGTAAAACACGTGTTTTGATTGTAGATGATTCTTCCTTTATGCGCATGGCTATCCGCAGCATCCTCTCCAAGGAGCCATCCATAGACATCGTCGGCACTGCGGCGGACGGCATAGAAGGGGTGGAGAAGGCCATCGCCCTCAAGCCGGATATCATTACCATGGATATTGAGATGCCGCGCATGGATGGCATTTCTGCCTTACGCCAGATTATGGCCAAGGCCCCCACCAAGGTTATTATGGTATCGACTCTGACCAATGAGGGCGCCAAGTCAACCTTTGAGGCTCTGGAAGCCGGCGCTATCGACTATATCCCCAAAAATGTAACCGATTCCGCAGATGCGCAAAAAACCTTTCGAGAAGAGCTGCTCCGCAAAATTACCGAGTCTGTCAGGTCTCGCTTTGGTAGCCGGATTGTAACGCCTCAGGTTCGTAGCGTCGTGACCACGGTGGTACAGCGATCCAGTAGCAAGCTGGCCGGAAAGAAGATCAATTATGTGGGGATCGGCGCATCCACTGGCGGCCCGGTAGCACTCCAGGAGGTGCTCTCGCGCATTCCCGTCAATTTCCCCTATGGCATTATCGTTGGCATCCATATGCCCAAAGCATTTACCGGACCCTATGCTGATCGTCTGAACACGAAATGTTCCATGACCATTCGCGAGGCAGTAGACGGAGACGTCCTTAAACCGGGTCTGGCTCTGATTGCGCCCGGCGGGATGCACACCACTTTAGTCCGTCAGGGGGGCAACGTGGTAGTCAAGACCGTTCCGACCAGTAATTATCCGCAGTACGTGTACATACCTTCCGTTGACCTGCTGATGTCATCCATGGCAGAAGCGACCAATGGTTCCATGCTGGGGGTTATCCTGACCGGTATGGGCAATGACGGCTTCAAGGGGATGCAACTTCTCAAAAGCAAAGGAGGGGTCACCATTGCGCAGGACGAAGCAACGTCCACCATCTACGGTATGCCCAGAGCCTGTGTTGAGGGTGGTGTGGCTGATGATGTGTTGCCGCTGGGGCAGATCGGGTTCGAGATTGCGAAATTTGCTGGATAGGTTGCCGATTGGATAGGAAGAAAAGTAAGACCCCGAGGTTTTTAAACCGCCGGGGTCTTTTTTATCGATCAGCAAACACAAGCAGGCCGCGTTTTTTTGAGACGACCCGGCAGTTTGAGTAACCGGTTCTTTTGAGTCGCCAGAGGATGAACGGCGCTGCAATGGGATGAACCTGGGGGAGCAAGAGGGGAAACTGGGAGTATGACCGGCAGCAGATTGCCCGCCAGGTTGCCCGCAGGGAATAAGAACCGCGCTGCTCTCTGCTGGTTACGCTGCTGGGGCCGGTTTGCATGGTCAACTATGCTCGCTGGTTTCGTGGAAGCCCAGTTCCTTCCAGTTTTCCATGGTGTTGTCCAAGCGCCACTGGCTGCCGGCCATATAGGTCAATTTGCCTTCGCCATCAATGTAGACATGCATGGCTTCCTTCTTTTCAAAATCTTCGATGCTTTTCTTGTCGCCGGTTACCCAGCGCGCGGTAACGTAGCTGACCGGTTCAAAGGCCACCTTGACGCCATATTCATGCTCCAGGCGGTGCATAACCACCTCGAACTGCAGAAGGCCTACTGCGCCGATGACCCAGTCGGCTCCCATCAGCGGTTTGAAAACCTGGGTGGCGCCCTCCTCGGCCAGCTGTACCAGCCCCTTTTCCAGTGCCTTCGATTTCATCGGGTTCAGAAGACGCACCTTGCGGAAGTGTTCCGGCGCAAAACTGGGGATCCCGGTGAACTTCAGGTCTTCTCCAAGGGTGAAGGTGTCGCCGATCTTAATGGTGCCGTGATTATGGATGCCTATGATGTCACCAGGCCAGGCTTCCTCAACATTGGTGCGGTCCTGGGCCATGAAGATGGTGGCGTTGGCAATCTGCACATCTCGCCCCAGTCGCACATGGCGAACCTTCATGCCGCGGGTGAACTTGCCGGAACAGATGCGGAAGAAGGCGATCCGGTCGCGGTGGGCCGGGTCCATGTTTGCCTGGATCTTGAAGGTAAAACCGCTGAAGGGTTCCTCATACGGGGACACTGCCCGCGTGATGGTCTCGCGGGGAAGCGGGTGTGGCGCGTAATCAACAAAGGCATCCAGGAGTTGCTGGACACCGAAGGTATTGATGGCGCTGCCGAAAAATACCGGTGTCTGCCTGCCTGCCAGGTAAGCCTCCCGGTCAAAGGGGTGGGCGGCGCCTTCCAGCAGTTCCACATCATGGCGCAATTCATCCACCTGGCTACCCAGCAGTTCGTCCAGACGCGGGTCATCCAGGCCATTGACCGTCAGGATTTCCCCGGTGCCGTTGGCTGCCTCGGCGTCGAAGAAGGTTAACTCTTTTGTGTAAAGGTGGTATGTGCCGCGGAAACGCTTGCCCATCCCCACCGGCCAGGTGACAGGTGCCGTTTGCATCTTCAGGTTTTTTTCGATGTCGTCCAACAGGTCCAGCGGTTCCTGACCTTCCCGGTCCAGCTTGTTCATGAAGGTCATGATAGGTGTGTGCCGCAGGCGGCAGACCTCCAGAAGTTTTCTGGTCTGGCTCTCAACGCCCTTCACGGAGTCAATTACCATCAAGACAGAGTCCACAGCGGTCAGCACGCGGTAGGTGTCTTCTGAAAAATCGTTGTGTCCGGGGGTGTCCAGCAGGTTGATTTCGCAGTCGCCATAAGTGAATTTCATGACCGATGAGGTGACTGAGATGCCGCGCTGTTTTTCCAGTTCCATCCAGTCGGAGGTAGCGTGGCGAGAAGACTTGCGGGCCCGCACTTCGCCGGCCTGCTGGATGGCTCCGCCAAAGAGCAGCAGCTTTTCGGTAATGGTTGTCTTGCCGGCATCCGGATGGCTGATGATGGCAAAGGTGCGGCGTTTATTGACTTCCTGCTGATTGAACATTTCCACGTTGAAGCTCCTCACGCAATCAAAAGGCGGGCTGTGCCCGCCTTGATTGATTAATTCTGTAGGGGCGTGGGCTTGCCCCGCCCTGTTGCAATATCAGGTATTGTTGCCAAAAACAGGGCGGGCCGAGGCCACGCCCCTACTCCTTGAACACCAGTCGGTCCAGGCACCAGCGGCCGCCACCGGCGACCAACAGATACAATGCCATGCCCAGCAGGGCGATGTTGTACTCGATACCATGGCCGTGACCTGGCAGACAGTACATATTCAGAAAAAAACCGTTAGCCCAATGGATCTTGTAGATGGCCACCAGCATGACAGCCGAGATGCCGGCTGCCGAGAGGCGGGTCAGGAATCCGGTCAGTATGCCAAAGCCGCCGCCGAATTCGGCGATAATGGCCAGAAGGGTAAAGATGGGGGGGATACCCAGTTTGTCCTCAAAGGTCTTGAAGGTACCGGTTAAGCCCTGGCCGCCGAACAGGCCCAAAAGCTTTTGTGAGCCATGGGCCATGAAGATCAGCCCTAGCGGTATCCGCAACATTAGCGGTGCTAGCAGATCGGTTACGTCGAAGCTCCCTTTTGCCATGCTATTCCTCCTTGAAAAGCCTAGGCTTTACCTAAGCCAGCCAACAACCCAGCCGGACAATTGCAAGCTTCCAATGCTGGGAAAATAGTTCATGCTAAAT
>Ga0209212_1005717_pt1 | contig 14675 bp, 11 predicted proteins | sample RifGroC2_FD_183996 | JGI IMG/M metagenome (GOLD analysis project Ga0209212, IMG submission 183996) | Groundwater microbial communities from Rifle, Colorado, USA - Groundwater C2 (SPAdes) (version 2) | ecosystem: Environmental > Aquatic > Deep subsurface > Groundwater | place: Rifle, Colorado... | reverse complement strand
GAGAGGTAGGGTGGGCCGTGCCCACCACAACCGCATCCTGATGGTGGGCACGGCCCACCCTACATGATTCACGGAATCACCGCTTAACTTAATGGCAGTGCCCTCCGGGGGAGGGGACTTGAGGCGTTGGATGGCATAACTGCAGCCACTTGGCAAGGAACATTATTTTGGACATGGCCCACCTGATCCGGAAGGAATACCTCCATGTCGAGCTGGACGGCACGGAGGCCGAGGCGCTCGCCTTGCAGCGGACCCTGTCGGGAGTGTGCCGCAATCACCTGGCGCCTGCCATCGAGCGGGCCCTCGACCGCAGCGCGCCGGAGGCCGGGCATCTTGTCATCGAAAGGGTGGAAATCGATGCCGGCGTTTTGCAGCTTGAACGGCTGGAGAGCGGTCTGGCCGATTCGGTGGAGCAGGCGCTGGGAAAATGGCTCCGTGAACATGTTCCCTTGACCGGATCCCCGCCTGCGCCACTTCAAGGGAGCGGGCCGCAGCGGACCGCCCCGGGTCCGGTTGTCGGCGCACTCCGGCACAGATCCGCCCGGGACGCCGCCATGGAAGCGTTGGTCCATTTCCTGCGCCACGGGACCTTGCCTTGGTGGTTCCGCCCGCCGGCCGGAAAGACGCTGGAACAGATGATAGTCGAGGTCTGGCAGGAGGCGGGCAAAGCGGAACTGGAGGCGGCTCTCGCTGCCCACGGCATTCTTGCTGCCCTTGCCGAAGGCCCCGCCGGAATCCGCCTGATCCGTCAGTTTTCCCCATCGTTCACGGCAACGGTACTGGCCGCAGTGGCGCCCGAACATAGGACAGTCGTCGCAGCAACCTACCCGGCGGCCCCACAAGAAGAAGTGCGATCCACCAGGGCACTTTCCAACTCCCCGCAGGCCGAACATCCCGAAGCAAGAGAAGGCCTTTACGTAGGGCATGCCGGGCTGGTCCTGCTGCACCCTTTCCTCCCCAGGTTCTTCGCCGCGTTGGGCATCGCCGACGAGGATCGGCTCCTGCAGCCGGAACGCGCCCTTTGTCTGCTGTATTACCTGGCGACCGGACAACCCGCGGCTCCGGAATACGAACTGGTATTGCCCAAGATACTTTGCGGGATCCCCTTACCGGAACCGGTCTCGGCAGATCTGGCATTGAGCGGTCCTGAAAAAGAAGAGGCCATGGCCCTGCTCGAAGCCGTAATCGCTCATTGGGATGCCTTGCGAAGCAGCTCCTGCGACGAGTTGCGCGGTGCCTTCCTGGTCCGCCCCGGAAAGGTATCTCTGCGCGACGACGGGGATTGGCTGCTGCAGGTCGAGGCGCAAACCTGCGATATCCTGCTGGACCAGCTCCGCTGGGGCTTGTCGATGGTCAAGCTCCCCTGGATGAAAAGGATGTTGTGGGTGGAATGGGGGTAATCGGGACATGAAAGCCAGCGCGGAAAAATCGTCTACCGCTGCTTCGACGAGCGCGACCCCGGCGGCGCGGCACCCTTTCTTTGCCCCTTCCGTGCAGGCCAAACTGACGCTGGGGAAACGGGACGATCTACTGGAAAGGGAAGCGGACGCAGTGGCTGACCGGGTGGTGAACCGCGCAGGAGGGGGACAGCGCCCGGGAGGGGGACAGGCACCTTTTCAAGGAGCCAGTCCCCTGCAGGAGAAGGTCGCCGATTGGGAGGAAAAAGAAAAACTGCGCCGCCAGTCGTGGGCCGGGAGCACCCCTGATCTGCAACGGCAGGAGGAAGTGCCCGCGGAACCGGAGGTGAAGCTCGAAGTTGAGACCCCTCCCGTGGAAAGGGAGGAACCGGTCCAGGCCAAATCGATGCAGGGAGCAAAGGACGAAGAGCCCCTGCAGGCTAAGAGAGCGGAGCGAGCAGTGCTCGTCCTCACGCCGGCCATGAAAAGCCGTCTGGCCGAAACCAAGGGAGAGGGGAGCCCCTTGCCCCCACCGGCGCGGGCTTTCATGGAAGCCGGCTTCGGCATCGATTTCGGGCAGGTCCGCATCCACACCGGCCGCAGCGCGGCGCAATTGAGCAACGAGCTCCAGGCCGTGGCGTTCACGCACGGCTCCGACATCTATTTCCACCAGGGAAAATACAGCGCCACCACGGACGGGCAGAAGCTTCTGGCCCACGAATTGACGCACGTCGTGCAACAGAACAGGAGCCGGGGTGTGCCGCTCAAGCCGGCGCATCGAAAGCTGGTCGGCAAATTGGCGCTGGAGCCGGTCGAGCCGATCGCAGCGCCGGTTGCGCCCCCCGCTCACCCTTCCGCTGCGCCGGCGGGCTCCCGGGCGCCGGCTGCCGCAGCAGTACCGCCCGCCCCTGCTCCGGCAGCAAGGCCAGCCCCCCAGCCGGAGTTAAAGGAAACAGCCAAGGGCCTCCCTCCCGAGAAAGAAGGAGCTCCGGGCGGGGAGAAAGGGATCGAACCGGCAAGAGCGCCTGCCAAGCCGCAAGAAGACGCCGACTTTCAACAGGCGAAGAAGGAGATCCGCAAAGACGCCCGCAGGCAGAAAAGCCACGAGCTCCCCGGGAAAAAGCAATCGGAAATGACGGCGGCCGCTGCCTTGACGGCAGGGGAGCAGCGGGAGCAGTCGGCTCAGGAACAGAAAGCTGCCGCGCTGGAGAAAGCCGCACACCCCAAGCAGAAATTCGACCGGTTTTTGTTCAAGGAGAAGCTCAAGGCCAAGATCGAGGAGAAGCTTCCGGATACCGAAGACGCGGCGAAGGCGTTTCCGGGCAGCGGCAAGCTGGACCAGGCCAAGTCGGAATTCGGGGCGACGGTGAGCGAAGAAAAGGGGAAGTTGACCGACCCCCTGAAAGTAACCGCGGAAGCGCCTCCTCCTCCGGGGCAGGTCAGCAAGACGGAGAGCCCGGTGCCGCCCGCCAAACCCGCCGCCAAGCCTTCGAGGATACCCGCCCAACTCGCGGCGCCCAAGCCGAGGACCGACCGGGAAATTTCCCTGCAGGAGAAAAGCGACGACCTGGACCGGCGCCTGGAGCAGGAAAAGATCAGCGAACCGCAGTTGGCCGAATCGGAGGAGCCTCTTTTCGAAAAGGCGCTGGCCAAAAAACAGGATGCTCAGCGGGAGATCGCCAACGCCCCTGCCCGCTACCGTGAGCAGGAAGCAGAAGTGCTGGGAAAGGCTCAGCAGCAGACCGGCCAGAACACCGGGCGGAGGCTGCAAGGCATGGCGACTGTGAAGAACCGGTCGCTGGGCGGCGTGGGGGTCCGCGGCAGCCAGGTCCGAAAGGAAAGCCAGACCGAGATAAGGCAGCGGGAGATTAAAAACACCATTAACGGGATCTATACCAGGACCGAGGGTGCCGTCCACACCGTCCTGAAAAATCTCGCTGTTGCCGTCCAGATCAAATTCGACATCGCAGCCCAGCTGGCCAACATGATTTTCAACAGGTCGGTCCGAAGCAGGCTGGACGACCACTACGGCTGGTTTACCTTCGACGACAAGATTGCGGAAGCGGTAGGGCTGTCCGATGGCGTGGCCCACATCTTCCGGGAGGAAAAGCAAAATTTCCTGAACACCATGGACAAGGTGCTGGACGAGATCGCCACCATGGTGGAGAGCGAACTGAACCGTGCGCTGCAGCGCATCCAGCAAGGGCGGGATGAATTGGAGGGGTACAAGAAAACCCTCACCACCGAGGAACGGCAGTTCGCCGACGATTTGATAAAAGAGGTCGAGGACAAGTTTACCGACCTGGAAAGCTCGGTGGAAGAGCAGCAGGAAGAATTGCTGGAAACGCTCTCCGATCTGTACGTGGAGAACGTGAACAAGCTGCAGGAGGAATTCGACAAGATCAACGAGGAGCTGGGGAGTTCCTGGATTGCGGACGCCATCAACTTCATCGGGGAGGTGGCGAGCGCCATCCGCAAGCTCGGCGCCTTGCTGAGATCGATCGTGGAGAGGATTGCGGGGCTGGTGGACGAGATCCTGGCGGCGCCCAAGAGGTTTTTCGCCAACCTGGTGTCCGGTATCAACCAGGGGATCGACAAGTTCACCTCGAACATCGGCACCTACCTGGAACAAGGGTTCTGGATGTGGCTCACCGGCGCCTCCAGCGCGAGGAACATCCAGGTTCCGGAAAAGATGGACCCAAAGGGGATGTTCAGCCTGGCACTCCAGATGATCGGCATCGACCGGGCCTTTGTCCTGGAGAGGATCAGGGTAAAGCTTGGTGCAGGTGTGGAAAAGGTTCTGACCCGTGCCGAGGCAGCCGGGGAAAAGCTGCTGGAGCCGGTCCGCATCCTGCTGCGCGGCGGTATCGGCGCCCTGTGGGACTGGGTGAAGGAGGAAGTAAGCTCGCGGCTCCAGGAGATTTTCACCAAGATCAAGCAGGAGATCTTCGAAGCCATCATCAAGAAGGCCTTAATCTGGGTGGCGAGCCTGTTCATACCGGGGCTGGGGTTCATCCGCCTGGTACAGGCGATCTACAAGGCGCTGCGCTGGCTGGTGGACAACATCGACCGGATCGTCGACCTGGTCAACTCCTTCCTCGATTCCATAGCGCTGGCGGTGCAGGGGAACGTGGGCGGCATCGTGAACAAGGTGATCAAGGGGCTCACCCTCGGCGTGGTCATCGCCATCGACTTCCTCGCCAAGCTGGTGGGACTGGGTAACTTCGCGGACAAGCTGCAGCGGGCCATTCAGTCCCTGAAGAAACCGATCCAGAAAGGGATCGACTGGTTGCTGACCAAGGCAAGACCGGTGGTCCGGAAGATAGAACGGGCGCTGCGGAAGGCGGTGGAGGCGGCGAAGCGGAAGGGGAAGGCGGCAGCGGCGGCAGGGAAAAAGGCGGTCGGAGCAGTTTTGCGCTTTTTCGGGATAAAGAAGTACTTTTCCACCAACACCGGGGAAAGACACGCATTATTTTTCGAGAAGCGTGGGGGACAGACCGTACTGCTGATCGAAAGCACAGCGCAAGACATCAGAAAGTTCATGGACTTTTACGTCAGTGAACGCAAATTGGACGCCAACAAGATGCAGCTTGTCTCCCAGATACTGTCGCATTTGGAGAGTTATAAGGACGAGTACGCGGAGCTTAAAAAAGTAGGAGAAACTTCTGAAAAGGCCAAGCCTGTTCACGAACGGCTATTGCAGAAAAACGTCGCCCTCGGAGAACTTCTGCGCACACTGTTGAGCGGCGATCGTAAGGTTGGCATGCTTATCGAGAGTTATCTCCTGGAAGGGCTGACGGGCACCTACTCAAGCATGCCTCGTCCGCCTATGGATATCCTGACCCCTGACCACCAGCCCCAGGCAGCAATTATCAAGTGGGCTGCCGATCTGAAAGGGCCGGTCAGCCGACGCAGGGTGTACAGCAGTAGCAGCGACATGGCGAACAGGGCCGGCGGAAGTCATGCCAGCGGGGGCTATGCCATTAACCTGCATGAATATAGACACACGGCAGGACGGACTTTCGGGAGTGAAGGGGAAAAGACCAAAAATGGCTTCATCAACTTTATAAAGCCGAAGATTGCGGGTGAAGCAGACGATCAGAAGATAAGAAATATTATAACTGCCAGAATGAAGCAAGAACTTGGGTGGGACGTAGCTGCCATGCGGACAGTTATAACCGTTGACAAGAACTATGCTGATATCGACGAGATTACAGATCTCGATAAAACCGAAAGACAAAAGCTTAAAGGTGATATCAAGATACAAATTACCAAAGGCCTGCGACAGATCGAAAACCAGCCAATGGACACTCTGAAGGATTATTAACGATGACGGAAATAGCTCCTAACCTCTTGACGTCATTTGTCGATTTTTGTGAAAAGGCGGCAGAGGACTTCTCCGATTTCGAGCTCGTCAGAAATCCGGAACCGAAATTAAGCAAGCTCCTGGACAACCAGGGTAAGGTGGAATATTTCCAGGTGATCGGGCAGCATGGGACCGCTTCACTCATTGCCTTTTGGCGAGACAACAAAGACATTGATTTTGCACTCTCGCCGATCGTCTGGTTAAGTAGCGAAGGATTTCCGAATAGTGTCTTTGCCAATTCATTTGCAGATTTTTTGTCCATATTGCCATACGGCACCGGCTTTATATACGATGTCCTCAGCAATTACTACTATCATAAGGAAAGCCCCGACCTCCAGCCGTCTCCGGAAGAAAAATTCACACCTGACGAAATCAGCTCATATCTGGCTGAAAACAAGAAACGATACGAGGGCCATAGCGAACTCGTAAACTGGTTAAACCGTGAAGCGAAAGTTGGAATTGCTAACGATCCCCTGTCCGTTATTAAAGTGGCGATCGTTAGCCACGTTGATCTGGCAAGCTGGCTCCGAGAATAGACGCCTCGTTCCCAAGCTCCAGCTTGGGAACGCAATGCCTGGTGAAGCTCCAGCTTCATCCCCTGGCGCCTTCGTATACAAAGCTGGAGCTTTGCGATTCAGTGCGTTCCCAAGGTGGACCTTGGGAACGAGAATGTGGTTTTTCTTTTTGTGCCTTTTGTGCCTTTTTGTGCAAAAGGGAATCGCAAAAATGGGGCTAGCTCAAATGAACCTGAATGCCGCCAATCTCCAACTAGCCTGTGACTGGTTTCACGATGTGGTTGCGGACCACCTTAAGGGGCAGTTGAGGCAGGATGAAGAGGGGCAAATCGGCTCCCTCAATTTATGGAGCGAGGAGTCGGGGCTGGCAAAATTCATCGCGATCCACCAGCCGGATTACGAAGAGTTCGTGGTCTTGATGCTTGCCCTGATACCAAACCTGAAGCCCGGTTTTTTCCATAAGATCATCGCCGAACACCTCCCCGAGGGGGGGGACTTCCCCGAATTCGGCGGCGTCCAGGGGGCCAGCCACCGGGGCCTGCTCGCCACCGGTGAAACTGCCCAGTGTATCCTCGCAGGCGAAGACATCAAGAAAAGGATAGCAGTGCAGCGCATGCTGAGCAGCGGACACTGGTTTTCGAAGAAGCGCATCCTGTGGCTTGAGCCGGTTCGTGAAGGGGAGCCGCCGATGAGCGGTCGTCTGATCCTCGACCCCGAAATTGCGGAACGGCTTACCACCGGCACGGTCAGCAAGCCGCGCTTCAGCATCGACTTCCCGGCAGAACACCTTGAGACCGAAATGGAGTGGGACGACCTGGTGCTGCAGCCGAGCACCCTGCGGCAGATCCGGGAAATCGAAAACTGGATCAAGCACAGCGATACGCTGCTTAGGGAATGGGGCATGAAGAAAAGGATCAAGCCCGGCTACCGCGCGCTCTTCCACGGTCCGCCCGGCACCGGCAAGACGCTGACCGCCACCCTGCTCGGGAAGTACACCGGAAAGGATGTCTACCGGATCGACCTGTCGCAGGTGGTCTCCAAGTACATAGGAGAGACCGAGAAAAATCTGTCCGGACTTTTCCACAAGGCGGAAAACAAGGAGTGGATCTTGTTCTTTGACGAGGCCGATGCCCTCTTCGGCAAGAGAACGGACATCCGCGACGCCCATGACAAGTACGCCAACCAGGAAACCGCCTATCTGCTGCAGCGCATCGAGGGGTACGACGGGCTGGTGATACTGGCCACCAACCAGCGCGGCAACATGGATGACGCCTTCACCCGGCGCTTCCAGGCCATCGTCCACTTCCCCATGCCCCGCCCCGAGGAGCGCTATCACATCTGGAGCAAGGCCTTTCCGCCCCAGATCGAGATCGGGAAGGAGATAGACTGGCGGCAGATAGCCGCCCGCTTCGAACTGGCAGGTGCCGGTATCATGAACGTGACCCACCACTGCGCGCTGGAGGCATTGGCGGACCAATCACGCTCTCTGGACATAAAGAGGCTGGAAGCGGCTATCATGCGGGAGTACAGCAAGGAGGGGAAGGTGGTGTAGTCGCTCCCCCTCCCCCTTCCAGGCCCCCCGCTCGGAGCTGCCGCTGTTCAGGGTCCTCTTCCCCACCCCGACCCTCCCGTTGCTGGGGAGGGGGGCTCCCGGCCAATGGGATCTACGATCGGTGAAGATGCCCGTTAACAAAGGTGCCATCCTCCCCCCTCAATCCTTGTAGAGCCTCCGGAGTTACCTTTTCCTGTAGCAACCGGCCCCGCCTGCGGCGCTTTGTCGGAGACAAAGTTCATCCTCCCAGGCACCTGCTCACTCTCCTCCCCCCGGAGGGGGGAGGTCGGGAGGCACTGCCATTAAGTTAAGCTCCCACCTGCTGCTCGCTCCCCCTCCCTTGATGGGAGGGGGTGGGGGGGAGGGTGAGGCTCGTACGAGCTTTTCACCCTCTCCCCAGCCCTCTCCCATCAAGGGAGAGGGGGCTTTTGCTGCGTGCGGGAAATTAGCACCGACCTTAACTTAATGGCAGTGAGGTCGGGAGGGGGGAAGACAGCGGCTTCTGCGAAGAACTGGCGAGGTTCCCCCTCCCTAGCCCTCCCCCTCCGGGGGAGGGGATGATTTGCGCAATAATCTATCCTGATTAGCGTCAATCTTCCGCTGATTGAAACTCCCCCCTCCCTTGACGGGAGGGGCCGGGGGGCACTGCCATTGAGTTAAGGGAATGAGAGGTAGGGTAGGCCATGCCCACCACAACCGCATCCTGATGGTGGGCACGGCCCACCCTACATGATTCACGGAATCACCGCTTAACTTAATGGCAGTGGGGCCGGGGGGAGGGTGAGGCTTGTGCCAGCTTTTCACCCTCTCCCCTGCCCTCTCCCATCAAGGGGGAGGGGGTGTTTGCCCAGTTTGCGGGAGATTGATGCTAATCACATACCTTTTTGCTAAATATTTACTTGAATATATATTAAAACCAGAATATCCTGCCGTCAGGCATGAAGCCGAAGTAATGCCAGTCAGGCATAGGCGCTGCTTTCAGCATACAAGTGGACCTCAATGAAAAGATTCCTGCTATCTCTAGTCGCCTTCCTGGTCACGACTCAGCTCGTCCATGCCGCCCCGCCGCTGACGCTCGACCAGGCGCTGACGACGGCGCTGAAAAACCACCCCCTGCTCCTCGAGGCCAGGGCGAACCTGGCCGGCGCCGAAGCCCGGACCGGCCGGGCATTGGCCGACTACTACCCTCAGGTCGGCATTGCCGCCGACTGGAGCCGTGGGCGCTCCTACCTCACGCCGCTGGAACGTATCAAGTCGACGGAGGTGCATACCGGCCTCCTCTACCTGAAGCAGACCATCTACGATTTCGGCCGCACTTCCGGCGCCGTTGGTGCCGCACGCGGCAACCGTGATGCCGCCGACCAGGCTCTCGCCATAACCCGGCAGGATCTGGCGCAGCGGGTGAGGAGCGCGTTCTATCTTCTGCTGGCGGCCGAAAAGCAGGTGGTCGCGGTCAGGGAAACAGTGAAGGCACGGGAAGGGGTGCACCGGCAGGCGCAGGAATTCTTCAGCCAGGGGATCAGGGCCAAGGTGGACCTGGCCAGGGCGGAGGCGAACTTCTTCACCGCGAAGAGCGCGCTGATCCGCGCCGAGAACAACCGGGAGATCGCACGGGTCGAGCTTGCCACTGCCATGGGGTTGCCGGAGCTGGGAGAAGCCGACTTGGCCGATCCCGCGCCGGTTGCGCTCCCGTTGCCGGATCGGGTTGAGGCTCGGCGGGAAGCGCTGCGCAACCGTGCCGAACTGCGGCAATTGACGGCCCTGAAGTCTGCCGCGTCCGACAACCTGAAAGCCGCGCAAAGCGGCCATCTGCCGGTCCTGTCGGGTACGGCCGCCATAGGGTATGCCGACCGGGACCTCCCCCCCGCCGGCAACGTCTGGGCCTTGGGGCTGAACCTGACCCTGCCGCTGTTTTCCGGGTTCTCGACGGTCGAACAGCTGCGCGAAGCCCGGGCAAACATCGGCTCCATCGAAGCCAGGCAGAGTAATCTCAGGCTGCAAATCATCAAGGAGGCCGAGTCGGCCTGGCTTGACGCAAGCGAAGCAGCCGCCCGCATGGTCTCGACGGAGAAGGAGGTCGCGGCAGCCGGCGAAAGCCAGGCGCTGGCCGAGGGGCGCTACCAGGAAGGGGTCGGCAGCATCATCGAGGTGACCGATGCGCAGACCCTGGCCCTCGATGCCCGGACCTCCCGGATCCAGGCGGGGTACGACTATTACCTCTCGCTGGCCCGGCTGGACCGGGCAGTCGGGAAAGAGTGACCGGCGATGCAGGGAGGGGATTTGTTGGGAGCGCTAAGGAGTGAGCAATGGAACTGCTGAAGAGCTTGGCAAGGAAAAAGGGGTACCTGATATGGCCGGTGGTCGTTCTCGCCTTGGGAGCCGTCCTCAAACTGACGCTGCTCGCCCCGATGCCGGTCAGGACCGTAAAGCTCGAGAAGCGCGATCTCGTGGCGCAGGTGTACGGCAACGGCACGGTCGAGGCGAAGGTCGTGGTCGGCGTCTCCAGCAAGATCACCGGCAGGATCGTCGAGCTGTACGCCGACCAGGGTGATCGGGTCAAACCGGGACAGCTTCTAGCCCGGCTCGACAGTGACGACCTGCGGCATCAGCAGCAGCAGTCCGAAGCCGGATTGAGCCGGAGCGCCGCCGGCTTGAACGTGGAGCTGGCCACCCTGCAAAAGGCCAGGGCGAGCCTGGCCCTGGCGGAAAAAAACGCCAGGCGCTTCAGGACGCTGGCGGAAAAGAACCTGGTCGCCCAACTGGAGGCGGATCAGTATGACACCGCCTGCCTGGTGGCACGGGAGGAGGTGGCGAGGTGCCAGGCCGCGATCGAAGCGGTGCGCATGGAGCAGCAGTCGAACCGCGCCACTCTTGGCGTCGCCCGCAGCAGGGTCGCCGAAACGCTGATCTACGCTCCACAGCAGGGGGTCGTCATCACGAGGGACCTGGAAAAGGGAGCCACCGTCACCCCCGGCATGCCCATCTTCACCCTGGCCGACCCCCGGACCGTCTGGGTCAAGGCCAACGTGGACGAATCGCAGCTTAAGGGGGTAGCGATCGGGAAACCGGCTGCCATCTCGCTGCGCTCCGCGGCGGGCGAGCGCTTCCCCGGACGGGTTGCCCGCCTGGGACAACGAAGCGACCGGGTTACCGAGGAACTGGAAGTGGACCTGAGCTTCGACGAACCGCTGAAGGATCTCCACCTGGGAGAGCAGTGCGACGTGTACATCGTCACCCGGACCAAGAAGGACGTTCCGGCCCTCCCGTCGGGGGTCGTCGTCTCCACGGGGGGCAAACGCGGGGTCTGGATCGTGGCCGACGGGAAGCTCTCCTTCAGGGAAGTGACCACCGGCATCGAGGACCGGCGCAACTTCACCGAGATCGTCGGCGGCCTTCGGGAGGGCGAAGGGGTCGCAGCGGCGCCACAGCCCCAGATGGCGAAATTCAAGGAAGGGATGAAGGTGCGGCGCGCGCGATGAATCTTGCCATCCGTGACATAAGCTACCACCGGGGGAGGTTCATCCTGACCTCCATCGGCCTGGGACTGCTGCTCGGGGTGGTGATGAGCATGGGGGGGATCTACCGGGGGCTATTCGCCGACGCCCTGGCCGTGCTCGAGTTCACCAAGGCGGACCTATGGGTGGTGCAGCAGGGGACCAACGGCCCGTTTGCCGAGAGTTCGCGCATCCCCGAGGACATCAAGTACCGCATAAAAGCGGTGCCGGGTGTTGCCGAGGCGGCCCCGCTCTCCTTCCAGACCGTGCAGATCGAGCGTCAGGGGAAGCCGTTCCGTTTTTTCCTGATCGGCTACGACCTGAACGGGTTCGGCGGACCGCCGGGGATCGTCGCCGGGCGGAACATACGCCAGAAGCATTACGAAATCGTGGTTGCCAAGGCGATGAAGATGGAACTGGGCGAAAAAATCCGTCTGGGGCTGCACGACTACACGGTGGTGGGCATAACCGGAAAGGTGGTCTCTTCGGGTGGGGATCCGGCGGCCTACCTGACCCTTGCCGACGCCCAGGATATCCAGTTCAAGAGGGACAACGACGCCATCAGAAACGATCGGGAGCGGATCGCTGCCGGGCTGGCCGCCATGCAGACCCTCTCTCCGGGGCAGGCAGAATCCCTGGGGCAGGGGATCGCCGGCATCACCCAGTCGACCCGCACGGTGAACACGGTGGTGGCGCGGCTGGCACCGGGAGCGGACCTTGGCGAGGTGCAGGAGCGGATCCGCCGCTGGAACCATTTCCGCCCCCTCTCCGTGGAAGAGCAGACCAGGATTCTCACCAAGGGGATGATCGAGAAGGCGCGCATGCAGTTGGGGCTGTTCCGGATCATTCTCCTGGTCATCTCGGCGGTCATCATCTCGCTCATCATCTACACCTCGACCCTCGACAAGATCAAGGTGATCGCCACCCTGAAACTGATCGGCTCCCAGAACCGGGTCATCATCGGCATGATCCTGCAGCAGTCGCTCCTGATGGGGGTGATCGCCTACGCCATCGGTTACGGGCTGATCCTGCTGACCTATGAAAGATTTCCCCGCCGGATCGTGCTGGAGAGCTCAGACCTGCAGGGACTCTTCGTCATCGTCATGGCGATCTGCACCTTGTCGAGCTTGGTGGGGATCAGGAAGGCGCTCAAGGTCGAGCCGGCGGAGGCTCTGGGTGGATAACGCCAGGTATGCGATAGCAGTGGAAAACCTGACCAAGATCTACGGCAGGGGGGAAACGGCGGTAACCGCCATCGCGGATGCCACCTTCCAGATCAAGCCGGGGGAACTGGTCGCCATCCTGGGCCCTTCGGGGTCGGGGAAGACGACGCTTTTGACCTCCATCGGCCTGATCAACGAGCCGACCCACGGCAAGGTGGTAATCGACGGCGCCACCGTCGCCGACGAAGGATGGCTGCCGGGGCTCGACCTGAAACGGCTGCGCCGGGAAAAGCTCGGATTCATCTTTCAGGCCCACAACCTGATCGCCTTTCTCACCGCCCTGGAAAACGTCATGATCGCCCTGGAGATCAACCGACTCTCCAGGACCGAAGCCAGGCGGCGCGCCACCGAGCTTCTGGTATCGCTCAATCTCGGGCACCGGCTGAACAGTTACCCTTCGGCCCTTTCCGGCGGCGAGGCGCAGCGGGTGGCCATCGCGCGCGCCCTGGCCAACCGGCCGAAGGTGATCCTGGCCGATGAGCCGACCGCAGCCCTTGATACCGAGAACGGGAAAAACGTCATGGCGCTCTTGAAGAAACTCGCGGTGGAAAACCATTCCGCCATCCTGGTGGTCACCCACGACCACCGCATGGTCGAGGGGTTCGACAGGATACTGCAGGTAAGCGACGGCCGCATGGCCGGCGACGACAACAAGGCCGAGCCGGGAGCAGATCATGGACTGGGACGAACGCTATAGCGAGCCGGGATTCACCTACGGGACGGCTCCCAATGAATTTCTCGCCTCAGTCGCGGGGAGGATTCCGCGAGGAAGGATACTCTCCCTGGCGGAGGGTGAAGGGAGAAATGCCGTTTACCTGGCATCGCTGGGATACCGGGTGACCGCGGTCGACGGGTCGGCAGTCGGCCTGGCCAAGGCGCTGGCTCTGGCGAGGGAGCGGGGCGTCGCCATTACCGCCATACCTGCCGACTTGGCCGCCTTCGCGATAGAATGGGAACAATGGGAGGGGATCGTCGCCTGTTATTGCCATCTTCCTTCAGCGCTGCGCTCCCGAATCCACCAGGCGGCGGTGCGGGGACTCAAGCCCGGAGGGGTTTTCGTACTGGAGGCATTCAGCGAGGAGCAGCTGGCCTACGGCACCGGCGGGCCGAAGTCCCCCGACATGCTCATGTCCCTGGACGGCCTGAAGCGGGAACTTGCCGGCCTGGAGCTGGTCCATGCCGTGCAGATAGAGCGGGAAGTACAGGAGGGGCGCGGGCACACCGGTTCGGCCTCGGTGCTGCAGATACTGGGCGTCAAGCCCCTCTAGCGGAGCAGCAGGAGGAGTGCACCATGGAGATGAAGATCACCTTCCCCGGAGGGGAAAAGGTCAACGCGGAATTCGACAGCCGGGTCATTCACACCGACCAGCCTCTGCAAGCTGGAGGGGAGGGGGCAGCGCCGACTCCTTTCGAGTACTTCCTCGCCTCTCTCGGGACCTGCGCGGGCATTTACGTGCTCAGTTTCTGCCGGCATCGCCAGATTGCCACCGAAGGTTTGGCGCTTACCCAGCGCATGGAGTTCGTCACCGCCGAGGACGGGAAAAGGAGGCTCGCCAAGGTAGCAATGGAGATCGAGCTCCCTCCCGGTTTCCCCGAGAAGTATCAAAGGGCGATCGTCAAGGCAGCCGAGCTATGTTCGGTGAAAAAGGCGATCACGGACCCTCCGGAGTTCATGGTCACGGCCCGCCGGCAGGTTTGAAAAGGTCAAAGAGGGGATCAGATGCAGGCTCAGGAACTGCTCAGCCGGATGAAATCGAAGAATCCGCCGACTCTCGTCGATGTCCGCACAGGCTTCGAGTTCAGGAAGGGGCACATACCGGGGGCGATTCATGCCCCGACCTGGCTCATACTGTTGCGGCTTGCGCCGATCCCTTCGGACCGGCAGGCAGAGCTGGTGGTGACCTGCGAGCTCGGTCCCCGTGCCCGGATCGTCAAGGTACTGCTCGGGGCGATCGGCTACCGGTACGTGGTGCTCCTGGAGGGACAGATGGCCGGCTGGCGACGGAGCGGACGCCCCCTGATCAAGTAACCTGATCGGCGCCCATCTCCCGCTTATTCTTCTCCCCCCTCCCTTGATGGGAGGGGCGGGGGGAGGGTGAAGCTTGTGCGAGCTTTTCACCCTCTCCCC
>Ga0209212_1005715_pt1 | contig 14677 bp, 10 predicted proteins | sample RifGroC2_FD_183996 | JGI IMG/M metagenome (GOLD analysis project Ga0209212, IMG submission 183996) | Groundwater microbial communities from Rifle, Colorado, USA - Groundwater C2 (SPAdes) (version 2) | ecosystem: Environmental > Aquatic > Deep subsurface > Groundwater | place: Rifle, Colorado... | reverse complement strand
ACGCCCGAGCGGAAAATAAGGTTGAACCGGCCAGAAAAATAAAGGCGGTTATATATGCGGGGAAACACGCTGAACTATTTGCAGCACAGACAGAGCTGATAAAATCTTTGCGCACCGGCATTAGTGAGTTGGAGATTAAAGTCAGTGGAGAAAAAATAGCTGGCGCGATTTACGCGGCCGTGGGCGAGATAGAAATTTATTTATTAGGCGCGTTGGACGAGGTAAAAGAAAAAGTCAGATTGGAGAAGGGAATAGCCAATCTGGAGAAAATTATTAAAGCCAATGAAGGCAAGCTGGCAAATAAGGAATTTGTTGATAAGGCGCCGGAGGCGGTGGTGGAAAAAGAAAGGCAGAAGCTCAAGGGCTGGCAGGCGGAATTAAAGAAAATAAAAGAGCAAATAAAACATTTATGAAAGAGGTAATCTCGGAGGGAATAGAACAAACACCCAAAGAAGAAAAATTTAATTTTCCGGAAATTGGGGCTATAAAGGAAGACATGATTTCTCTCTGCCGAAAAATGAAAGAAGCCTTTGATCAAGCAAGGTATAATGTTTTAGTTAGCGATGAGGTTGGAGGGAGAATACCGGCATTGATATTACGGAAAATAATAAAAAAATTGCATCCTGATAAAGAATTAAGGACACTTTTTGTTGCTTCTGGACAAAAAAGCGGATTGCCGGATTATGAAAATGATAGAGATATAGAAAAATACAAAAAACTTGTAGATTATTTTAAAAAAGCTGTCGGCCCGGACGATTATATTCTTTTAGTAACCCAACATATTTATAGTGGACTGACAATCCAAAAATTATCTGTTGCAATTAGTGATGCGGCTCAAATGATGAAGGGTTTAGACATAGCGGCCACTAGTTCTTTTCATATTAGCAAGAAAGAATTGAAGAGGGGGGTTATTGATTCTGATGATGAAGAAAGAGAGTTTCGAACCGGAGTGCCAGCTTCACGTCGGCCGATAGTTGCCAGCAATATTTACATCGGCAGCGAGGGCTCGCTTTCTACGGACGAGATGGAGAAAAGACATAATCGCCTTACGGGCGTTGCGAAAGAAATAGAATACAATCCGTCGCCGATATTATATACGAAAGCAATGGAAAAATGCGGAAAAGATATGAATTTTTATTCTGACGATGAATTGAAGAATATTTTTGGAATTGAAGAAGGGGATAGCGTGGAAGTAATTTTCAGCAAAAAATGGGAGACGCCCGAAAATATGAAAAGGTATGAAGCAATAAGTTCAAAACCTTTGTCAGATGAAGAGAGGAAACAGTTGAGGGAAGATATTAAAAAGACGAGGGAAGATGTTAATACGCTTGTACAGGAAATTTTGAAAGAGGTTTGGGGTTTGTGAAATTTATTGAAAGTTTAAAATTATTTAAACTCATTTTAAAAATATATGGCAAAAATAATAACCGACGAAAATAAAATTGACGAAGTTTTAAGCCGGGGGGTAGAAGAAGTTATTGTTAAAGAAAATTTAAAAAAGAGACTGATGTCCGGTAAAAAATTAAGAATTAAGCTGGGCATTGACCCGACCGGGTCGGTTTTGCACTTGGGACATGCCGTAGTTTTACGCAAACTGAAAGATTTTCAGGATTTGGGGCATCAAGTTATTTTTTTAATCGGTGATTTTACCGCGCGCATCGGCGATCCCACAGGCCGTTCGGTTTCCAGAAAGCCGCTGACTGATAAAGATATCGCCGCCAACATGAAGAGTTATACTAAACAGGCCGGTTTGATTTTGGATATGAAAAAAGTTGAAATTAGATATAATTCGGAATGGCTCAATAAGCTTGATTTTCGGGAACTGGTGATGCTGTCGTCAAAAGTGACTTACGCGCAGGTTGCGCAACGCGCTGACTTTAAGGAAAGAATAAAAAATGATCAAGATCTTAGTTTACAGGAATTTTTGTATCCGGTTATGCAGGGTTATGACTCGGTGGCGCTTAAAGCTGATGTGGAAATCGGCGGCACGGATCAGAAATTTAATCTCTTAATGGGACGGCAGTTGCAAAAAAGATATAATCAGGAGCCGCAAGAGATTATTACCTGTCCGTTGCTCGAGGGTTTATCCGGCGGCGATAAAATGAGCAAGAGTTTGGATAATTATATTGCTTTGACGGAAAAGCCGGAAGAAATGTATGGAAAGATTATGTCCCTAACCGACGGTTTGATTATACGATATTTCACGCTAGGCACTTATTTATCTTTAGAGAAGATTGCTGAAATTGAGCAGGAGTTAGGCGGCGGCAAAGTTAATCCGCGTGACATAAAAATGCGCTTGGCTTTTGAAATAACGAAAATCTATCATGGGGAGAAGAAGGCGGTAGCTGCGCAGGAGTATTTTGTGAAGACCGTACAGAAGAAAGAAGCGCCGGAAGAAGTAATAAGCAAGAAGCTGACAGTCGGCAGTATGAATATTATGGAATTATTGGTGGAAGTCGGTTTGACGGCCAGCAAGGGCGAGGCCAGGCGATTGATTGAGCAAGGTGGAATTAAGATTGATGGCTCGGCCGTTAATGATATTAATAAAATAATTGAGATTACTGCAAATGGCGTTTTAGTGCAAAGGGGCAAGAGAGGGTTTGTCAGAGTTGTGAAAAAATAAATATTCAATTGCCTCGCTCGCCACGAAAAATTTAGGGATTTAGTTTAAAATTTCCAACAAAATTTTCATCGGAAAAGGGCGAAAGGAAAATGTTTGTAAAGAAATTTTAAGCTAAATCTGATCCTAAATTTTTCTATGCTCGCCAGGCAATTAAATATTTATTAGGTAAAATTGTATGATCGGAGTTTTTGATTCTGGCTTCGGCGGCTTAACCGTCTTAAAAGAATTTTTGCGGGTTTTGCCGAATTATGATTATGTTTATCTGGGTGATAACGCTCGAGCGCCTTATGGCAATAAATCCGACGAGGTTATATATGAATATACCCGGCAGGCGGTGGATTTTTTGTTTAAAGCCGGCTGCCAGCTGATAATCATCGCCTGCCATACGGCCTCCAGTAAGGCCTTAAGGAGAATTCAGCAGGAATATCTGCCGCGGAGTTATCCGAATAGGCGCGTCTTAGGCGTGGTGGTGCCGGTGGTGGAAGAGGCGATTAAACTAAGCCGTTATCATAGATTAGGCGTTATCGGTACGACCGCTACCATCAACTCTGGAGTTTACAAAAAAGAACTGGAAAAATTAAGAAATGACTTAGAAATTTTTGAACAGGCCTGCCCGCTCTTAGTCCCCTTAGTGGAGGAAGGTTGGATTGACAAGCCGGAAGCTAACATGATTTTAAAGAAATATTTACGGCCGTTAAAGGTTAAAGAAATAGATACTTTGTTGCTAGGTTGCACGCATTATCCATTGCTGCTTAAAGATATTTCTAGAATCATGGGAAAAAATGTTAAAGTCGTTAATCCGGCTGAAGTGGCAGCTGAAAGACTGGTTGTGTATTTGAATAAACATCAAGATTTAGAGAAGAAGTTAAATAAGAATAATCTGTTAGTTTTTTATACGACCGATGATGCCAGTAAATTTAAGGAATTGGGTCAGAAGTTTTTAGGGAAGAGTATTGGTGAGGCAAAGAAGATAGAACTATAAAAGTGTAAAATGTAAATAGCAAAGTTGAAAATGACAGTTTAAAATGAAAAATTGAAATGCTTCTATTGTTGTCATTGCGAGCGACTAAAAGGAGCGAAGCAATCCCTGGCTGGAAGGGATTTACCAGAGATTGCTTCGTCGCCCCCGAGTACAGGGCTTCTCGCAATGACAAAAAATTTTAAATTTTACATTGTCATTTTTCACTTTGAAATTTACATTTTAAATTATTCCTATGAACACCCTAGACAGCATAAAACAAAATATTGCCGAGATGATAAATCAGGCGCTAAAAAAAGACCTGGTTAAGCCAGCTGATTTAGTCTATCCGCCTAAGCCCGAATTCGGCGATTTAAGTTTGGCTTGTTTTAATTTGGCTAAAGAATTCAAAAAAACCGCGGTGGAGATGGGTGAGTTTCTAATTGGCCGGGTGGCTTTAAATGAAACGATCGTGGCGGCCAAAGCCATCGGGCCGTTTATAAATTTTACTTTTAATAAGCAAAAGCTGGCGCAGGGCGTGATTGAAGAAATATTGAAAGCTGAAGAGCGTTATGGCCTTAATAAAATAGGCAGGGATAAGAAAATTATGGTGGAATTCGCTCACCCTAACACCCATAAGCCCTTTCATATCGGCCATTTAAGAAATATTTTGACCGGCGAAGCCATGGCTAGAATCTTAGCGGCTAACGGCTATAAAATCATTCGCGCTAATTATCAGGGCGACATCGGGCTGCATATCGCTAAGTGCCTCTGGGGCATTACGCAACTTAAAAAAGAATACAAAGCGGCCGGCCGCGCTAGTTTGAAAGCGAAAGCTGAATTTTTAGGACAGGCCTATGCTTTAGGCAGTAAGAATTATGAAGAGAACGAAGCGGTTAAGAAAGAAATCATTGAATTGAACAAAAAGATTTATAATCAGGATAAAAGCGTTATGAGAGTATATCAGACGACCAGAAAATGGAGCTTGGATTATTTTAATGGCATCTATAAAAGAGTTAATACTAAGTTTGACCGCTTTTATTTTGAGTCAGAAGTTTTCGCTAGCGGCCGAAAGCTAGTTTTGCAGAATTTAAAAAAGGGAATTTTTCAGACAAGCCAGGGCGCAGTTATTTTTAAAGGCGAAGACTACGGCTTACATACTCGCGTCTTCATCAATTCTGACGGCAATCCGACCTATGAAGCCAAGGATATGGGTTTGGCCCAACTGCAATTTAAGGAATTTAAGCCAACCAAGATTCTTCATGTGGTCGGACCGGAGCAGGCCGAATATTTTAAGGTCATAATTAAGGCCTTGGAGTTAATTATGCCGGAGACAAAAGGCCGGGAGCAGCATTTGCGCTACGGTTGGGTAAAATTAAGGGAAGGTAAAATGAGTTCTCGGCTCGGCAATGTGGTTCTAGGCGAGTGGCTTTTGGACGAAGCCAAGCAGGCAGTGCTTAAAATAATGAAGGGCAAAAGGAATTTGAAAAATAAAGATGAAGTGGCGGAAAAAGTTTCTTTAGCCGCAGTCAAGTATTCTATTTTAAAAAATGGCGTCAATACGGACATCGCTTTTGGCCTGGAAGAATCAGTAAGTTTTTCCGGCGCTTCCGGCCCGTATCTTTTATATACTTACGCCAGGATCAATAGTATAATCAAGAAAACCAAGAAGTCAGCCAAGCACCAGGCAGTTGTAAATTATAGCGCTTTAACCGAAGCCAAAGAGGCGATTTTGGTCAATAAGCTGGCAAAATATCCGGAGATAGTCATGCTGGCCGGGAAAAATTTCGACCCATCGGAAATTGCTAAATATTTATTTGAATTAGCGCAGGAATTTAATGACTATTACCATAGCGTACCGGTTTTAAAAGCTAAAATTGAGATTCGGCAGGCCAGATTGGTTTTGATTATGGCGGTTAAGCAGACGCTGGCCAATGGTTTGGAGCTCTTGGGAATCGAGACAGCGGAAGAGATGTAGAAAATTATTATTACTTAGTAAATTATCCGTGAGATTGCTTCGTCGCTGAAGCTCCTCGCAATGACAAAAAACATATATGTTAAATAAAAAAAACGCAGTGACCATGGAAAAAATTGTGTCTTTATGCAAGCGCAGGGGGTTTATTTTTCCGGGTTCGGAAATTTATGGCGGGCTGGCCAACGCTTGGGATTACGGGCCGTATGGCGCGGAGCTAAAAAATAATATTAAGCAAAGATGGTGGAGGAAGTTCGTAGAGGAGCGGGAAGATATGGTTGGTTTGGACGCGGCGATTATAATGAATCCGGAAACCTGGAAAGCTTCGGGGCATCTGGATAATTTTAGCGATCCTCTGGCAGAATGCCAGAAATGTAAGAGTAGATATAGAACCGATCAGCTTATAGACGCGAAAATCTGCCCAAATTGCGGCGGCGAGATGTCCGCGCCCAGGCAATTTAATTTAATGTTTAAGACTTTTATCGGTCCGGCCGAGGAGAGCGCTAATGTGGCTTATTTAAGGCCGGAAACCGCGCAAGGGATTTTTGTTAATTTTAAAAATGTCCTGGATACCATGCGGCCGAAACTGCCGTTCGGCATCGGCCAGATCGGCAAGGCCTTCCGTAACGAAATCACGCCCGGCAATTTTGTTTTCCGCACGCGCGAGTTTGAGCAGATGGAAATAGAGTATTTTATCGCCATGCCGAAAAAAGATAAAGATTGGCAGGCGGTTTTTGAAAGTTGGCGTAAGGAAATGTTAGTCTGGATGAAAGAACTGGGGCTGGATGTTAAAAACAATGTTCATGAGCTCAATGTACCGGATGGAGAGCGGGCGCATTATTCAAAGAAAACCATTGATTTTGAATATGATTTTCCTTTTGGCAAAAAAGAACTCTATGGCTTGGCCTATCGCACGGATTATGATTTAAAACAGCACGCTAAACTGTCCGGCATTGATTTAACCTGTGCTGATGAAGCCGGTAATAAGTTTACGCCTCATGTGATTGAGCCGTCCTTAGGTGTGGAACGGACGGTTTTAGCGGTTTTGTGTGCGGCTTATAATGAAGAAAAAGTAAAAGAGGAAACCAGAACAGTAATGAAATTTCCTCATTGGCTGGCACCTGTAAAAATAGCGGTTTTCCCGCTACTAAAAAATAAGCCGGAACTAGTAAAAAAAGCCAAAGCCGTATTTGACGCGTTGAAAAAAGATTATATTTGCGAGTTTGACGATAATGGCAATATTGGCAAGCGCTATCGCCGGCAGGACGAAATCGGCACGCCTTTTTGCCTAACCGTGGATTTTGACACCTTAGAGAAAGGCGATGTGACCGTGCGCGATAGAGATACGATGAAGCAGGAGAGGGTGAAAATTGAAGAGTTGGGGGAGTATTTTGAGGAGAAGTTAAAATAATTTTAATAATTAACTAAAAATTATTATGCCAAAAAGAGAATTTAGCATGGAGTCTTCTGGAGTAAATCCAGAGCAAAGAGTCATCAAATTCAAGCAGTTCGACAAAGTAGTTCAAGGCAAAGTGGTCGGAAATTTGCTAGAAGGTGATTTTGAAGTTGAGTTGCTTGAAGACGCCCCCCCCCCTCTCTAAAGGAACGGTTATCTCGGTCGCAAAATTTGCAATCATCGAATAAAGCCAGGGGAATAATTAAATAGTCCCGACACTAATGAGCGTCGGGACTATTTTAGATTGGTGAATTTTATTTTTTCAACATCTTACTTAAATACTGTCCGGTGTATGATTTTTTATTTTTGGCGACTTCCTGAGGCGTGCCGGCCGCGACAATATAGCCGCCCTTATCGCCGCCTTCGGGGCCGAGGTCAATAACCCAGTCCACTGATTTAATGACATCAAGGTTATGCTCAATGATTAAAACCGTGTTGCCTTTATCAACCAGCTGGTTCAGAACATGAAGGAGTTTATGGATATCAGCAAAATGCAGACCGGTGGTGGGTTCGTCTAAAATATAAAGAGTTTTGCCGGTGGCGCGGCGGGATAATTCGGTGGCTAATTTCACTCTTTGGGCTTCGCCGCCGGACAGAGTGGTGGCTGATTGGCCTAATTTTACATAGCTTAAACCCACTTCATTCAGGGTGGCCAGTTTCTGGTAAATGGCCGGAATGTTTTTAAATAAACCCATAGCTTCTTCTATGGTCATGTCTAAAACTTCGGAAATATTCTTGCCTTTGCCGCCCAGCCGTTTGTCGCCGTAATGGATTTCCAGGATTTCTTTATTATATCTCTTGCCCTGGCAGACGTCGCAGGTAACATAAATATCCGGCAAGAATTGCATTTCAATTTTAATCGTGCCGTCGCCGCCGCAGCCCTCGCAGCGTCCGCCCGGCACGTTAAAAGAAAAGCGGCCGGCTCGGTAACCGCGGATCTTGGCTTCGGGCAGGGAGGCGAATAAATCGCGGATCGGGGTAAAAGCGCCGGTGTAGGTGGCGGGGTTAGAGCGCGGCGTGCGGCCGATCGGCGACTGATCAATATCTATAACTTTATCAATATGTTCTAATCCTTGAATTTTTTCATGCTTGCCGGCAGCGGTTTTAGCTCGGTAAAGACGTTGATTTAAAATTTTGGCTAAAATATCGGTTAGTAGCGTGGATTTACCCGAACCGGAAACGCCGGTGATGGCGATAAATTTGCCCAAAGGAAATTCCGCATCTATATTTTTTAGGTTGTGTTCGCTCGCGCCAATGATTTTAAGAGACTTGCCATTGCCAGGCCGGTACTTAGCCGGCGCCGGGATGGATTTTTTGCCGCTTAAGTATTGGCCGGTTAAAGATTTAGGATTTTTCTTTACTTGTTCAGGCGTGCCTTGAGCCACGAGTTGGCCGCCATGATCGCCAGCGCCCGGGCCGACATCGATCAACCAGTCGGCAGAGATCATAGTAGCTTCGTCATGCTCAACCACGATGACGGTGTTACCAAGGTCGCGGAGTTTCTTAAGCGTGCCGATCAATTTGTCGTTATCTCGCTGATGCAAGCCGATAGACGGTTCGTCTAAGATATAGATTACGCCCATTAAGGACGAACCGATTTGCGTGGCCAGCCGGATGCGCTGGGCTTCGCCGCCGGATAGGGTGTTGGCCGACCTGGCTAAAGTTAAATAATCTAAGCCAACATTAGATAAAAATTCCAGCCGGACGCCGATTTCTTTTATCAGTCGCAAGGAAATTTTTTTTTCGCGCGCGGTTAAAATGGAGGAATTTAATAAATCAGCGAAGAATTTTTTAGCTTGGTCGATGGGTTTAGCCGAGACGCCGTAAATTGATTGGCCGGCCACGGTAACGGCTAAAATTTCCGGTTTTAAACGTTTGCCTAAGCAAGTCGGACAAATTAAGACGCGCATGTATTGCTCAATCTCTTTCCGCACATAATCGGATTCGGTTTGGGCAAAGCGCTTTTCCAGATTGGGAATCACGCCTTCAAATTCGGTAGTCAGTTCGCCGGAAAAACGGTCGCTCTGGTAATCAACATTGTAATTTTTTCCGCCCGAACCGTAGAGCACGATGTTTAATTGTTCTTTGGTTAAATCTTTGACCGGCGTATTTAAGTCAAAGCCATGCGCTTGAGCCACCGTGCCGAGGATGCGCATTAACCAGCCCTGTCCGGCGACCGCGCTATGAGCCCAGGCGCGGATGGCGCCTTGAGCGATGGTTAAATTGGGGTTGATAATCAGCTTAGGGTCAATTTCTAATTTTGTGCCCAAGCCGGAGCAGTCGGGGCAAGCGCCATGAGGCGAATTAAAAGAAAAGTTGCGCGGTTCCAGTTCCGGCAAACTTAAGCCACATTTGGCGCAGGCCAGAAGTTTGGAGTAGGTGGTTTCGGTTTGTTCTCCCCCTGATAAGGGGGAGCTAGAGGGGGTTTTGTGATGCGGAGACATAACCCCCCTTAATCCCCCCTTGTCAGGGGGGAGAATTAAATCCCCCTTACCCCCTTTATTAAAGGGGGTAGTTGCGAAAATCGTTACTAAGCCATTGCCCAATTCCAGGGCTTTTTCCACGCTTTCGTTAAGCCGCGCCAAGTCTTCTTTGTCCTTGGTTATTTTAACGCGGTCAATGACGATTTCTAGACTATGTTTTTTTTGTTTATCAACCGGCAAATCTTCGGCTTCGGGCAAAGTGTAAATTACCTTGTCAAAACGCAAGCGCGAGTAGCCGGCTTTCTCTATGCCGCCGTAGACGGCTTTATGTTCGCCTTTTTTATCTTTAATTATTGGGGCCAGGATAATGACATCTTGGTTTAAAAAATTAGCTGTGATTTGGCTGATAATTTCATCCAGGGCCAGGGGCTTAATTTTTTCGCTGCAGAGAGGGCAATGTGGCTGGCCGACGCGGGCGTAGAGCAGGCGCAGGTAATCATAGATCTCTGTGATGGTGCCAACGGTGGAGCGCGGGTTATGAGTAGTGGATTTCTGATCAATGGAAATAGCCGGCGACAGTCCGTCAATGGAATCAACATCCGGTTTATCCATGACGCCGATAAACTGCCGGGCGTAGGCGGATAGGGATTCAACATAGCGGCGTTGGCCTTCGGCGTAAATGGTGTCAAAGGCCAAAGACGATTTGCCCGAGCCGGACAGGCCGGTGATGACTACTAATTTATCGCGCGGAATTTCCACGTCAATATTTTTTAAATTGTGGACGCGCGCGCCCTTGATTTTTATGGAGTTGGACATAAATTTTTTGTCATTGCGAGTGAAACGAAGCAATCTCACGAATGTCGAGCTGATGAGTGATTATTTTTTTGCTGGAATACCAAGTTTGTGAGATTGCCTGCCTACCGGTAGGCAGGCTTCGTCGCCCGAGTACGAGCTTCTCGCAATGACAGAGTGCGAGAGTTAAAACAATGCAATTCATTATAGGGTAAAAAATCGGTTTTGGCAAGTCTGCGCTCATCCAGCAAGATTTATGGATAAAAATAGAGCCAGGAGGGGATGTCTCTCTGGCTCGGAGTGGACTTCGGCCCACCGTTGGTAAGGGTTACTTCGGGAGTTCGTGCCCCACGACAGGGCAGGTAGCGAGCTTGGTAGTAATCGTACCCAAGTCGTACATGTCGCCGGCCGGGCACTTCAGGTCTTCGCCCATGCGGTTGGTCGCGCCGTACTTGTAGAGATCGTCGGCCGACACTTGATATGCATCCGGCTTCTTGCTTTCTTTGGAGAAAGCCGCCTTGGCGGCCTCGATGGTCCTGAGGTTCAGGACGCACCTGTTCTTATCTCTCGTTTGCTTGGCCCGAACGAAGTTCGGGATGGCGATGGCGGCCAAGAGGCCGATGATGGCGACGATGATTATGATTTCCATCAGCGTGAAGGCGGACGGCTTTCTGGATGTTTTCTTTTGCACGAGGTTAACTTTCTCCTAAATCAATCAGGATAGGGCTGGGTTAGCCATTGTTTTAGCAACCTTCATCAGCGTTGTGTTGAGGAAGCGTTCCTAATTGATTGCTGGCCAAAGCTTAGTATATTATTAGCTAAAAGTCAAGATCGCTTTTGTAATGTCATTGCGAGCGACCGCAGGGAGCGAAGCAATCTCAGGTATTTGGTGTTTAGCTAGAAAGTCTATTATTTACTAGTTCAACATTCGTGAGATTGCTTCGGTCGCTCTCGCTCCCTCGCAATGACAAATTTCCCTGCCCCCTTTGCCAGACGGACAGAAAGGTGGTAGGGTAATAATATAATTTCTGTTTATTTTTATGACCAACTCTTTATTTATTTTGTTTTTTGTAATTTTAATTATCGGCTTGGGGCTGGTGATTTTTCTTTTAACTAAGCGAAAAGACACTGGTGACGGGGAAAAATTAGCGGCCATGATGGATCGTCTCGGACAACTGGCTGATCAGAATCGCGAATTAAGGCAAGCCATGGACGGCAAGTTAGCCGAAACCCATCGCTCTAACCAAGTGCAGTTTTCCCAGACCGCGAAAATTATTTCCGATGTCACGGAGAAATTAACCAAGCTGGATGAAACTAACAAGCAGGTAGTGAATTTTTCCGCCCAGCTACAGAACCTGCAGGACATTTTAAAAAACCCAAAGCAAAGAGGCGTTTTAGGCGAATATTTTTTAGAAGAAACCTTAAAGAACGTTTTGCCGCCCAATTCCTACCAGATGCAGTATGCTTTTAAGGACGGCACCATCGTTGACGCCGTGGTCTTCGTTAAAGATAAGATTATTCCGGTGGATTCAAAATTTTCTTTGGAAAATTATGAAAAGATTTTAAATACCAGCGACGCGGCGGCGAAAGAGAAATTGGAAAAATTGTTTAAGATGGATTTAAAGACGCGCATTGATGAAACCTCTAAATATATTAAGCCGGCGGAAAAGACCATGGATTTCGCTTTTATGTTTATTCCTTCCGAAGCGATTTATTATGATTTGCTAATTAATAAAGTCGGCGCCGTGCAGGTTAATACCCGCGATTTAATTGAATACGCTTTTAAGGAAAGGCATGTCATCATCGTTTCGCCAACCTCGTTTTTGGCTTATTTGCAGACGGTTTTACAGGGTTTAAGGGCTTTGCAAATTGAAGAGAGCGCCAAAGACATACTGCAAAATGTGCAGAAATTAGGCCGGCATATTTTAAGTTATGATGATTTTATGAGAAAGTTGGGCGTCAGCATGTCCACGACGGTGAGCCATTATAACAATGCCTATAAAGAATTCGCCAAGATTGATAAAGATGTGGTGAAAATTACCGCAGGGGAGAAAAAGATTGAGCCGGTTTTGCTTGATAAGCCGAATTTGGAATAGGTTTTTTGCCCTAAGCTCAAACAGTCCTCACTTCAAAAATCACTAGTTCCGACCCGCCGCCTCCATAATTATTTGTTGAAATATTAACATGAGATTTAAAGATATTTATTCGGAAAATTTTTTAAGTCTAAAGGAGGCAATCGTGAGAACGGTTGCCTATTTTGATATGTTTGATTATGCCCTGACTAGCTTTGAGATATGGCAGAATCTGTCGAAGAAAAACCAGTTGATGGAAGTGGTTGACGCTTTAGAACAGGGTGTAGAGGTACTTGAAAGCAGGAATGGTTTTTATTTTTTGGCCGGACGCGGCCTTACGGTGGAAACGCGTTTGGCTCGCTATACGGCCACGGACAGAAAATTTAAGCGCGCTCTCGCGCTCATGAAAATTTACAAATTTATTCCTTGGCTAAAAATGGTAGCCATGGGCAATTTAATGGGCGCGCATAATCTAAGGGAAGAGAGCGATATTGATTTATTCATCGTTACTCAAGCCAAGAGAATCTGGCTGACCAGGTTTTTTTGTGTTCTGGTAGCGAAAGTTCTTGGTTTAAGACCTAGCCAAGGCCGGAGTCGGGACAAAATTTGCTTAAGTTTTTTTGTGAGTGTTGAGCAGATGGATTTAAGCGGGCTGATGCTGAATAACTCCCCTCACCCCCTCCTGTCAGGGGGGCAAATAAAATCCCCCTTACCCCCTTTATTAAAGGGGGCTAATAAGGCGGATATTTATTTTATCCATTGGTTGGCTAATTTAACGCCCATCTACGATCCGCCGGGAGTCTATGAAAAGTTTATTTTAGCCAATAGCTGGTTAAGAGACTATTTGCCTAACTGGCAGAGCCGGTTAGTTTCGCCGCGCCGTAATGGCGGTTCAGCCCGGCCGGAGTTTTATGGCGAGATGATTGATCTATTTATTGGTGGGTTGGAGTCCTGGTTCAAAAAACAGCAGCTTAAACTATTGCCGGAGGAACTGCGAGGACTTAAAAATTTGGACACGCGCGTGGTAATGAACGGCCAGATCATTAAATTGCATGCCAATGACAGAAGAGAGGAATATAGAGAGAAATATCTGGAGAAAATGGATGGCTTGTTGTAGTATGTCATTGCGAGCGACCGACCCGCCCGCCATCGCTACGCTTAGGCGTTAGCGGGCGCGGAGGGAGCGCGGTCGTCGCTACGCGAGATCTGGCGTAGCCATGACAATCTCACGAACGGTAAGAGATAGTTATAATTTGATGGTGACGAGATTTAATGAGATATAGGTATATGTTGAGATTGCGAAGCTTGTCCCGAGCAGTAGCGAGGGATCTGTGTTTGCTCCTCACAATGACAAGTGTACATATGAAATATCTAAACAAAACAATCGCCTACGGTTTGTATCTCCTGGTTTTTCTTCTGCCCCTGCAAACGCGCTGGATTATCAAAGCCGGCCAGCTTAATCATGGGCCGTGGGAGTATGGAACATATAGTTTATATGCGACGGATATAGTATTGGCTTCACTTTTGCTATTGTTTATTGTTTGTAAATTTTTAATTTCCCCCCCTTCGCCGAAGCTGCGGAGGACAAGCAATTTTCCCTGCCCGAGGCAGGACAAGCAATTTTCAAGCAATTTTCAATTTGTAAATTTTCAAACAAAATTTAAAGAACCGATTTGGTGGTTTATCGGAGGATTAGTTTTGGTTTCGGCGGTGTCGTCCGTTGGCGCGGCCGATAAGCTATTGGCATTATATAAGTTTGGCTGGCTGATTCTTGGCTTGGGTTTATTTTGGCTGGTCGCGAGCGCTAATTATGATCGGTTAAAGTTAGTCTACGCCATAGGCGCTGGCGCGTTTCTATCGGCCGGTTTAGGGATTTGGCAGTTTTTAAGCCAAGCCACCTTCGCTAATAAATGGCTGGGGTTGGCTTGGCATCGGGGAGCTGATTTAGGCGCGTCGGTAATTGAGGCGGTGGGCGCGGACGGCGTCGGCGAACGATGGCTAAGAGCGTATGGGGGGCTGGATCATCCGAATATATTGGGTGGCATGTTGGCAATTGGAACACTTTTATTGATAGAACAAATTGTTGTTAGGGAACGAGTAAGTAATTTTCCCTCCTTCGCTAAAGCTGCGGAGGACAAGCAATTTTTTCCGCCCGAGGCAGGACAAGCAATTCCCCTCTCTTCGCCAGGGTTGCGGAGGACAAGCAATTTTCAAATAATTTTCAATGATAAAATTTTTAAATATGTCGATTGGTTTCTGTTGTTAGTATTTACGGCCGGGTTGTTTTTTTCTTTTTCCCGCAGCGCCTGGCTGGCGCTAGCCGCTGGCTTGATAGTGATGGTCATCTTGGCGGTAGGGCGCGGAAATTTAAAATTGCAAAA
>Ga0209212_1005714_pt1 | contig 14679 bp, 7 predicted proteins | sample RifGroC2_FD_183996 | JGI IMG/M metagenome (GOLD analysis project Ga0209212, IMG submission 183996) | Groundwater microbial communities from Rifle, Colorado, USA - Groundwater C2 (SPAdes) (version 2) | ecosystem: Environmental > Aquatic > Deep subsurface > Groundwater | place: Rifle, Colorado... | reverse complement strand
GCTTCCGTTGGTGATGGAGCGGACGTAGTCTCCGGCGGTGTCGTTCCCGAGAGCCACGGAGTCGGATTGGATGGTGGCGGCGCCGAGATAATTGATGGCCACATCGCCCGAGAGAGTCCGGAAAGTAGGGACTTGAGCGTCCGAGGCGATGAGCAGCTGGCCGCTCGTTCCGGCGCTGGTGGCTTGGATGGCTCCAGTGGCGTTTCCATAGAGGACGCCGTTCGATGAAAAAGTTCCCGCCCCCGTTCCCCCGCGGGTGACGGAAAGGTATTGCTCGTTCGCAAGAGTGTTTGCGTCCGACCAGTAGGCGGCGTAATTGGCCTGTCCCGTTCCGTCCGCCAGCGAGCTTCCCCAGACCCGCGAGTCAATCGATCTTTGCTGAACGACATTGGCGGAATGGATGAGAACCGCGTCAGTTGAGCCGGAAGCCAGCGTTCCGACGCGAAGATCGCCGTTCACGTCGAGTTTGGCCTGCGGATCTGTTGTCCCGATACCGACATTTGTTCCGCCGTCATAGATAATGGAAGAAGCCAGCGCGCCCGTCCCGTTTCCCTTGAGAAGATTGTTGGCGGTGAAAGTTCCCGCTCCCGTTCCCCCGCGGGTGACGGAAAGATATTGCTCATTGGTGAGGGTGTTGGAGTCTTGCCAATAGGCGGCGTATCCGGCTTGACCCGTTCCGTCAATGCCGCCAACCCCGGTAACCGATTCCCAGGTCAAAGTTCCGGATCCGTTGCTGGTGAGAACCTGGCTGGCTCCCCCGTCATCCGCCGGAAGAGTATAAGTGACGTCCCCGCTTTGATTCCCGCCCTGGAAAATTGTATAGAACTGGGGGTTGGATCCGGCGATCCCGAGAGTTCCGGCGATGGAGATCTTCTGTCCAGGAGCGGTCGTGCCGATGCCAAGATTTCCGCCCTCGAATATCCAAGCATCATTTGTATTATATGTAATGGTCCCATTGTCAGAGTCAGAAGCATACATTGAAAGAACGGCGTTAGCCGTGCTTCCGATTCCGATTCTCACGGTGTTGGCCGAAACGTCAATTGAGAAAGGAGAAGCCAAGGTAGTGCCTCCGACCGCGAGATCATCGGTTGAAGATGTGAGATAAGTGATATTTGTGTCATCCGTCCATTTCGAGGATCCCGAGCCGCCGGTTTGTTCGATCCAGGAAAGCGTTCCGCCCGTGGTTGAAGAAAGGATATATCCGTTGGAACCCGGCGTACCGGCGGGAAGAGTATAGGTGACAGTTCCGCTCTGGTCCCCTCCCTGAAAAACGGTGTAGTATTCCGGACTCGCGCCGCCTTCAAGAATTCCGAGAGTGCCCGCGACGGAAAGCTTTTGATTTGGAGCGGTGGTGCCGATGCCAATGCTTGATCCAGTTTCATAAAGAACAGAATTGGTGATCGTATCGGCATCCTGAAACTTGGCGAGATAGCCCGCCGAGCTTCCGGAAGCGTCCACTCCTCCAACGGACTGGACGGAAGACCAGGAAAGCGTCCCGTCCGTGGTGGTAGTCAAGACATAGTTGTCCACGCCGGGGAGAGCCATCGGCCAAGTGTAAGTGAGATCGGCCGACTGGTTTCCTCCTTGAAAAATCGTGTAGTACTGGGGACTGGCCCCTCCCTCAAGAAAACCGAATGAGCCATTGACAGTGAGTTTTTGCTGGGGGTCGGTCGTCCCGATGCCGACGTTTGTGTTGTTGTCATATATAATTCCCGTTCCCAGCGTGTTGGCTGCCGTCCAGCGGGCGGCATAGTTCGAACTTCCGGTTCCAATCGGCACTGTTCCGGAAACATCCGGGAAAGTATAGGTTTTGTCAGCAGAGGTGATATTCCCAACGTCGAAAATTCCAGAGTAGGTTCCGCCCGAGCCGAGAATCTTGAGCTCGCTGTCGATATTGTTGAGAGCGATGTCGTGGGCGCCTGTCTGGTTCCAGTTGGCGGTGAGCGCGCCGAGAGCGAGGGTGATGCTTCCGTCGCTGTTCGCAACATTCATTCCCGAGCCAGAAGTGAGCGTCGCTAGCGCCGGACCGCTGGCTCCCCCGATCAGAAGCTGGCCGCTGGTCGTCATGGCCGTCCAGGCCGGCACGCCGGAACCATTGGTCCGGAGAATGGCGCTGTTCACTGTCGCGAGGCCAGTCACCGTGTTGTCCGAAGAGGAATAAAGAAGCTGATTGCCTGTGGTAGTTTCCGGATAAACGGCCGTTGACCAGGTTGGGAGAGAGGAATCTCCGGCGCTTCGCAAAATTTGCCCGGCTGAACCGGCCGCAAGGCTTTGCTGGACGGCGGTCGAAGTTGTTCCTCCAGCGATAAGGGCATAGGCGGTGTGCGATCCCCTTCCCGTTCCTCCGCGAGTGGCATCAAGATACTGTTCGGCCGTGAGAGTGTTGGCGTCAGACCAAAAAGCGGGGTAGTTCGCCGTTCCGGTTCCGAGAGCCGCCGTTCCGGAAGCATTCGGGAAATTGATGGTTTTGTCAGAGCCGGACGGATCAACAACTCCGATAGTCGTTTCATAAGTGTCAGGCGTCGCCCCCTCAAAAGTGAGCGAGCTCGTGGCGATGTCGAAGAAGAAGCCGGAGTCAATGGTGGATCCTCCGATAACAAGATCATCAGTAGTGTGGGTGAGATAGGTGAAATCTCCCGTATCCGTCCACTTCGATGCCCCGGAACCGCCGGATTCCGATCTCCAATAAAATTGTCCGGATCCGGAGTTATATACCATAATTTCTTCATTGCCCGGGGAATCGGTAGCCTGAATATCCTGATATACTATTGAGTTATTCGCTATCTCGCTCGACCCCACCGCATCCGCCTGGATGGTGGCGGCCCCGAGGTCGGAGATGTTCAGGTCTCCGCTCATGGCGCGGAAGGTGGGCACTCCGGCAGCGGAAGCGATGAGCAGCTGGCCGCTCGTTCCGGCGCTGGTGGCTTGGATGGCTCCAGTGGTGTTTCCATAGAGGACGCCGTTTGCGGTGAAGGTTCCGGCGCCGGTTCCGCCGTTCGTGACGGTGAGAGTTCCGGTTATGTCGGCGGCGAGGTCGATTTGGCCTCTCACGATGTCTTGCCCGGAAAGAGTGATGTAGTCATAGGAGCCGGACATGGTGACGGCACTGTGGAGGTCAGAAGTGAGAGCCACGGTTCCGGATTGATTGGGAAAGGTGTAGGTGCGGTGATCGGAGAGGTCGGTGATGTCGAAGGTTCCATAGAAAGCGGCGCCGGTGGATTCCATGATTTTGAGTTCGGAGCTGGCGCTCGCGAGAACTATGTCAAAAGCTCCGGTTTGGGACCAGTCGGAAGTGAGATTTCCCAGGGTGAGAGTAAGTTGGGCGCCTTCCGAGCCTCCGTTTCCTCCCGAGATTCCGCTTCCGTTGGTGATGGAGCGGACGTAGTCTCCGGCGGTGTCGTTCCCGAGAGCCACGGAGTCGGATTGGATGGTGGCGGCGCCGAGATAATTGATGGCGATGTCTCCGCTAATTGTTCTGAAAATTGGCACGCCGGTATTCGATGCCACCAGAACTTGGGCTTCGGTTCCGGCGCTGGTGGCTTGGATGGCTCCAGTGGTGTTTCCATAGAGGACGCCGTTTGCGGTGAAGGTTCCGGCGCCGGTTCCGCCGTTCGTGACGGTGAGAGTTCCGGTTATGTCGGCGGCGAGGTCGATTTGGCCTCTCACGATGTCTTGCCCGGAGAGAGTGATGTAGTCATAGGAGCCGGACATGGTGACGGGAGCGACAATAGTCTGTCCCGCGCCGTTTCCAATCACAAGGCGATCGTCATCCGTGTCCCATTCAACTCTTCCTTCGGCGATTGGTGCGGGACTGGCCGATTGGGCCAAAGTTATATTCGAAGTGGAAATATTTGAATTGGTGATCGTTCCCCCGTCGATCGTCAGATTGTTGGCAATGTATGCATCCGCAATCACGTTGGCGTTCCAGGTTCCAGTCAACAGTGTGCCGACCGCCGTAATATCAGTCGTCGGATCCCACTCAATGCCGTTTCCCGTCGCGTTCACCCGAAGCATCCGGTCAGCCGCTCCGATCGCCTGCCTTTGCCAGTTGATGACTCCTCCCCCGATGTCCGCTCCGGTGATGAGATCTCCCGCGAGGGGCGAGCTTGTCACCGTGTCGCTGTGGGAAAGCGAAAGGAGATTGTGCGCTCCGACGAAAGGCGAATCCACCCAGTCCGGCACTCCGCCGACCGTCCGAAGGATTTGTCCGTTGCCGCCGATCGACAGGCGCGTAAAAGCCGTGCCGGAATAATAGAGCATATCGCCATCCGTAAAGGGACCGTCAAATCCCAGGCCTCCCCGCGAAACATCCAAGGCATCTTCCCACGTGAGAGTGTTGGCATCTGTCCAATAGGCTACTTCATTAGCCGAGCCTCCTCCGTCCAAAGTTCCCCCGACCGACTGCCAGCTGAGGTTCCCTGATCCATCCGTAACTAAAGCTTCGTTAACTCCGCCGTCAACCGATGGCAAAGTCCAGATTTGATTTCCCCCCACTGCATCCGGCGCTTTGAAGCCGACATAACTCGAGCCGCCCGCCGCCAGTTCTGAGAACCTTATTTCCCCGGTCTGCCCGGCTCCGGCTCCGAAAGAATTTATTTTGAGCGCTCCCTGGCCGGTGGTTGTCACTTCCGTAAAACTCGGACTCGCCACCGTGTCGAGCGTGAGGGAGAGGCCTCCTCCGGCCGTTCCCGTCCCCCCGCCTTGCATATTGCCGGTTGTGTTCACGATGAGCGGCGTGTTCCCCTGGGCAATGGTGCCCGCCGCTGACCCGTAGGCCGGAGCGATGGTAAGGGTCCTCAGGCTTCTTGAAGTCGTGATTCCGTTTGATCCGGAAAAGACCACTCTTGCCCCGGAAGAAATGTTTTGGCCGCTGTCTCCGGAAGAGGACTGGAGCCTCCATCCGGCGTATTCGCTGACGTTGGCGATATCCGACGCGGAGGCGAAATCTCCGGCTTCCATCCCGCCGAGGTATTGGGCGTTGAGATTGGCGTTCATTGTTCCGTTTGAGACGGGGATGTTTCCGGAGCTGTTCCCGACCGCGTAGCCGGAAAGGGAAAGGGCGACTTGGGCCGTTTGGGCGTTCAGCGCCGACCGGGCGAGCGGCACGGCGCCGATTCTTTTGCGCGGGATGAGCTCCGCGTCTTCGCCCACCCTTATTCCGAGGTAGTAGCTTTCATTTGCGAAATTGAGGCTGGTCGGGATGGGGTTGACTGAGCCCAGATAAGCGGCGAGCAGCCCGTTTTGGATTTTCACCGTCCGGGTTTCTTCCCAGACGCGGGACGCCTGGTCGGTGTCGGAAGGATAGGGGTCGGCTTCCGCGCGGTCGAGGCGGTAGAGCGAGAAGCGGACGGCGTATTCGCCGTTCGGAATTTCCCGGCTGTTTTCGTCGAGGACATAGGCGTCCACTTCGATGTCGCCGATATTTTCAAGAAGCGTCTCCGCGGTTTCGGCCAGGACGATTCCTTTTCTATCGCCGAATACTGCTTGATCATCTCCCGCTGACGATTCTTCACCCGCCACAATTCCTCCCATTGTTTCTTCCTCGGAGCGGACTATTTTTTCTTTTTCTTCCTCTGATCCGCGAATTGAAAGTCCGGTTGTTTTTTCATATTGGTCAACTTTTTTTCTGCTGATGACGGCATTCGCAATTGAATATATTTTGTCCGTCCCGGCCTTTAGCGCGTGGATGCCGTCAGCCAGCTGCTTGTCCGCATCCAAAAAATTATCGGTCACTTTTTCAACAGTCGAATCATAAGCAGAAAGAATTTTCCTTGCCGCCTCGTCTCTCCAATTGGCGACATTGGCATTCGCGAGACTGGCCAGCGCCAGAAGCACAACCATCATGCCCAGCGCCGCCAGCGGCCGCATTCGCAGAATGCTGTTGTTTGAATATTTCAGGTTTATCCCGGGAAGCAAAATATTTTTCTTTTCCTTTCCCAGCTTCTGCGAAAGGTCCTGCCTTATTATTTTCTTTTTCTCTTCCGCCTCATCGCTGAATTCATTCAGCCATTTCTTTGTTGTTTTCCATTCCCCGCCTATTTTCTCGGCTTTTAGTTTTTTCTTCCGGACCAGATATCCCAGATACTCTCTTGAATAAACTGACTCCTTGGCAATTTCCGAAAGGGTTATCAATTCTTCAGCGAGAGGCTCATCTGTTTTCAACCCCGGTGCTTTTGCCAAAATATTTGTTTTGACTTCCGGTTTCATTTCCGGCATCGTGTTTTTTTTCTCCTCAATTTCCCTTTTATCTGCTGGATAAAGTTTGTTGCTCTTTATACTCATTGCGTCTCTCCTATGTCCCGTTTTATCCTTTTCAAATAGGAAAAAACGCCTCAGGAACCATCCCCGTGCCGCTCTTTTCTTTTCCTTATGGCTACTTTTGTTTTTAGTCACGTTATTTCCCTTATATGTAAGAATAAACGTTATCTTATCCCTATTTGAATTATATTTTTTTTGACAATAAAAAAAAGCCCCCTTCTGAAAAAATAGGCGACTTTTTTTGAGCAGAAAATATTTTGATAATTTGCTTTGGTATCTTCTATACTTTAGCTCGGAATTCTCGAAATATTTTGTTTTTTTATATACTTCTCAATACTTTTTTTTAATTATTAATTATGACCGAAATTTAAAAAATATCGGATTCATAATTTTTCATATTTTTTGGATATCGGATATAAAAACGCGCCTTAACGGGCGGAATTTATAATTTATCATGGCACAAGATACTACCTGAGTCTCGTCGCACTTTGTCAAGTCGCTTCCAAAAAAACATCAGACTTTTTTATTTCACGGCCCAGCTGAACGCGCTCTTGAACGCACCGGCCAGAAGATCAAGGAATGAAACCTCCGGCGCTCCGGTATAAACCGCGTATTTGTCCGACACTGTTTCCCCACCCAATTTATCTTTGGCAGAAACAGTATAAAAATAGGTAGTGGCGCTGTCCAGTTTTTCCAGGACAGCGCTATGCTCGATCGCAAAATATTCTTCCTGCACTGTTTTCATTGCGCCGCCGCTCTTTCCGTATGAGACAAGACAAACCGTCGGACGTTCAGTTTTCCATTTGATGACAAGCTGAAGTTCCTTCTTGTCCTTGGTCTTCACGATCTCGCTCTGAACATTCCCGATTTCGAGCGGTCCGAGCGGCTCGCCAAGCCCCGGATAAAAAGCGGTCAGCCCCCCGCCAAATCCAAGCTGGGGTACCCGGTATTTTCCGCTCTTGAATTCGTTCGGATATGTATCCCCCTCTTCCCCAAGCACCTGGCCATCGGGAGTTGTTATCTTCGCCGCAATTTCATTTCCGCTTCGTTCCCTTTCGGAAACATAAAATTTGTAAATCAGAAAAGAACAACCTGCCAGAAAAAAAAGGAGAAGAAAGAAAATCAATTTTTTGTTCGAAATTTTCCTAAGCATCTTTAGCGTCCTAAATTTCTTAAGTCTCCTATTTCGATCTCAATGCATCCAACGGGTCAATCACGCTGGCTCGCCGCGCCGGAACGAGTCCGGTGAGAAAACCGATGAGAATCGAAAAGCCGATGATAAAAAGCAAAAACCAGGCGGGGAAATAAAACAGGGAAAGAGCTTGGCCTCCCATTTTGCGGGCCACAGTATTCAAAATAAGATTGGCCGATTTGCCGAAAAAAATGCCCAGAACGATTCCGCTAAGTCCTCCCAGAAAACCCATTATGGTAGATTCGATAAGAAATATGAAAAGAATGTCTTTGTCGGATGCGCCTATCGATTTCATGATGCCGATTTCTTTTGTCCGCTCGAGAAGCGAAACGGTCATTGTGTTGAACATTCCAATGGCGCTCACCAGAAGCGCTACCAGGCCGAAAAGAGCCAGAATGATCTTCACCACGCGAAACATTTTATTTACTTCCTTCACCGTGTCAGAAAGGGAAGAAACCAAAAAATTATTCCCGATCAGCTTCTCTTTCACCCCGTCAAGAACATCGCTTGAGCGGCACTTCACCTTGAGGCGCGAGTATTCTATTTTGGAAAATAAATGCTCCAGTCCCGCGCCCGAAACATAAAATGAGAGCTCTTCGTTTTCGATCACTCCCCCAATTTTATACGCCGAGTCTACTGTCTTTCGCTCAAGTTTCTCACTGGCGGCTTCGCCGGTGTTTTCCCCGCTTGGCAGAAAAAGACTGAAATTGACTGATTTTCCTTTGAGATCTTCCGGAGGAAGATTCAAAAGATTGGAGAAGGCTGATGAAATCACAATCTCATTGGGATTTTCTTCGAAATTATCGCTTCCGGCTATTATTTTTTTTCCTTCCAGCTTGAGGAGCGCGGGCTTTGAAACCACCGCCGCTCCATCCGCGGAAATGTCCTCGATTTTTATCTGGACCTGGACATCATGGATGGGAACAATATCCGCCACTCCATCCTGGCTTTCGATATTTCTGACGGCCTCGCTGTTGAGTTTTGACCCTTTTTCCTTGTCGGCCGAAACATCCAGCGCGAGAAGGGAGTCGGATGTCGTAATTGTTTTCAGGAGCACTTCCTGAAGTCCGTATCCCAGCCCTACCAGAAATAAGATGGCCCCGATTCCGATTCCCATGCCCAAAATCGTGAGCACCGTCCGGCCGGTTCTCGCCTTGAACATGCGGGTGGAAAGTTTTAGTAAATCTCTCTTTTGCATAGGCTAGGTCGCAAATTTTGCCAGCATCAGTATTTCAACTTCTCTGGCTATCTTGTTTGCCGTTCTTTTGTCGAGTCCCATGCCCTTATCCAAAATAGGACGGTCCAGAGCGTTTCTTAGCTCAATGATTGAAAGCTTATTTTCTATTCTGAGGCTGATGATATTCGATAATTTGATCACCTGATACTCTGTCAACTGAAGCTTGAGCAGGTCAACAATATATCTGGCAATTATCATTGCCGTGTTCTCCGGTTGCGCGGTGTCCATTTTTTTTACAATTTCCAATATGCCGTTCAAACGGCCAATGATTCGCTTCACTATTCTCCGATCCCAATTGAGTCCTCCTTTTTTTTCTTCCTGGTCCAGCAAATTTTCAAATTGTTCAACAGTCACCCGTCCGCTAATAACTTCCTGCAGTTTGTTTCGAGCGATTATAATTTGCTCTTCCGGAACATTGAAAAGGATATGCGACAAAAATTCCTGAGCCTTGAAAGGAAACAAAAGCATGCCCAATTGCGAGGGAGAAAAATTTCGAAATGAACGCATAAGCATCTGGACTTCTGGAGCCATTATCTCTTTTTTGACCAGCACTTCCTCTTCGCCTTTCAAGACCATCTCTTTCCTTTCCGTGACCTCTTCGATTTTCACTATCCTGCCGTCACTCATGTGGACGACTTTGTTTCCAAAGGACAGGTGGCTTGGATCATGGGTAACCAAGATTATTGTTTTTTTGTCCCTTTCGTTGAGCTCGCGAAGAATCGACATGACATTGAAGGAGGCTTTGGAGTCAAGGTTGCCAACCGGTTCATCGGCAATGATTATGTCCGGATTGTTCATCAAAGCTCGAGCAATTGCCACTCTCTGTTTCTGCCCGCCTGAAAGCTCGGACGGATATTTTTCGGCGTGCTCGATTATTCCGAACCTTTGCAGAACTTCTTTTCCTCTTTTTTCCCGCTCTTCATTTCCTTCGCTTATAAACACTTTTGGCAGGCAGATATTGTCCATTATTCTGAGAGTGGGTATGAGAAAAAATGACTGAAAAACCATTCCGATCCTGCGGCGGTGAAATTCCACTCTGTCTTTTTTTCCGAACAGGTTTATGTCCTGTCCGCTAACCACAATTTCTCCGCTGGTCGGCTTTTGAAAACCGGCCAAAGCGTAAAGCAGGGTGGATTTCCCGCAGCCTGAAGGTCCGAAGATAATCACGTATTCGCGGGAATAAATATCGAGGCTTATGTCTTCCAAAGCCTTTGATTCGTTGGGCTTGCCTTGGTTATAAACCATATTGAGCCCTCTTACTTGTATGATAGGTTTTGTGGGTTCCATGTCCATAGCTTTATTATATATCAAAAGTCCGTCTTTGAGGAATTCTAAAAAAGTTCGGCCTTGCGGATCCCCGCCGCTTACAGCGGCAAAAGAAGGCCAAACCTTGAACAAAAAGCTAATTTACCAAATTTTTCAAATTTTCCCCAATACGAAAGAATCTTATTGCGTTTTCGTCTGTTATTGTTTCAACTTCTTTTTCGCTGATTTTTTTTATTTCAGCGATCTTTTTTACTATGTATTTAATGAATATCGGCTCGTTTCTTTTGCCCCTCATGGCTTGAGGCGCTAGAAAAGGACTATCCGAATCCAGCATAATCCTGTCAAGCGGAATTTCCCGCACCGCATCTGACAGTTTCTCCGCCCTTTCTGCCGGCTTCGGATAAGTTATGTTTCCGGAAAAAGAGAAATGGACATTCGGCAGTTTCAAAAATTTCTCCGTATCCTTTCTTTCTCCGGAGTAGCAATGAAGCACGAATTTCAAAAAGCTCAACTCTGGGGAATCTTCCGACGAATAGTCGGGAGAGGAAAGAGTTGAGCTTTGATAAAATTTGGAAATAATTTCATACAAATCCTCCCACGCCTCCCGGCAATGCACAATCACCGGGAGATCCAGTTCACGCGCTATTTTTATCTGTTCGATAAATCCCGCCTTCTGATTTTCCCTAATTTTCTCCAGCTCTTTTTGTGTTTTATGTTGTATGCTGTATCTTATGCGGCAATAATCCAATCCCGTTTCGCCAATCGCCACGACTTTTTCGTGTTTTGCAATTTTTTTCAACTCTAAAAAAAGGTTTGGCCTTGAGAAACCCGCCAATGAGGCAGAGGGAAAGGTCAAGCCTTGAGAAAAAAAGTCCGGATGAATTCCGGCTGACGAAAAAATATTCTTATGCTCCTTTGCTATCTCAATCGACTTTCGGCTCCGCGCCAAGTCTACTCCGACATTTATTATCGCTTTGCCTCCACTTTCAAAAAACCGCGAAATCACTTCCTCGCGGTCTTCGTCAAGCTCGGGAAAATCAAGATGGGAATGCGTATCTATCATATTCTATGGAACGGCAATTTTGATCTGCTTTGTCGTCACGGTAGTTTTTTTCCTGGCTTTGACAACCATCCGGTAAGAATATGTCGTTCCCGGGACGACCGCTTCATCGCGGTATGAATTCTGGATATCCGAGGAGACAACAGAAACCGTTGAGAATTTTTTCGCCTTGCCCGCTTTTCTCTGCAAAATCACGCTGAAATCTTTCGTATAGACCGGAGCCCAGGACAAACTTACTTTTCCTTCCACGATTCCAGCTTCAAGGCGGGGCTTGAATATTTTTTTCTTCTTCATTGTTTTCACCTGTTTTCCCTCGGTACAGCTTTTTTCGCCTGATCCGCTCTCCTGGCAAATCCGATAAGCGAATAGTTTTCCCGGTTTTGCTGTCCGGTCAACAAAAATCCTATCCGCGCTCTCCGTTTCGGCAATCTTTGAAAAATCAGCTTTCCCTGTTTTTCTTTCTATCAGGTATTTGCCGCTGTCGCTTGATCCGGCTGTCCAGCTTATTCTGACAATCGTGTCGCAAAGACCCGATATCGCGTCTATCGAAGATTCGGCTGCCGGTGCCGGTGCCGGAGATGGTCCCGCGATACTCGGAATATTATTAGCTATTCTTTGAAGCACGTTGGTCCCCTGGCCGTCGTCCAGAATGGCCGCGCTGTCAGAAACAGCAGCGACTGAGTCAAATTTGAGCGCAACAGCCGGTTCGCTTACATCCGAGATTGCCCGAAAATTCAAGGCGACTACTTTCACGGCCGCCCCCCTCACACCCGGCGTCGGTTTTCCAAGATCCACATAGCCTTGCCCAAGGCCTGTGTCAACTGAATTTTTTATTTCATAATTGAAGCCCGAATCAGAAACGTCAGCGCTTTTGAACTCGAGGGCATTCTTGTCATAATTGAAAACGACCTGCACCGCCACTATGTCGCGGCCGGCCGTGTCAAGATAAATCGGCACCGAGAAATCTTCTCCGCTTTTGTGCGATGCGGCAGCCGGCGACGTAAATATTGTAACCTGTTCCGTTTCGCCCGCCCTCGAAGACTGGTACACTGACATGTATGTGCCCCATATAAGCGCCGCGGAAAAACCGGCCACAAATGTTACGACAACGTAGGCTTTCCAGGCATTTATCTCCTTGCTTGGAATCACCCTGTACCTCGACTTCATCGATTTCACCGCTTTTTCAACCGAGAAGTCGATATTTCTTTCCCTGCTTAGTTCATTTCCCATTTTTCTAAAGAAGCTCATTTTTTTAAGAAACTTAAACATTTATTTATTTTAATTTTTATTTTATTGTTGAACGAAGCGAGCGAAATGGCAATTTATTCCCATTTCCGGGCGAGTGAAGACATCAAAGCGGATAATACCGATTTATTCCTGCGCCTATTATTCCTTTTCCAAAAAATCTATTTCCGCCTCCCGAAAACGGCCGATAAGTTTCATGATGTCAGCCAAACTGATTATTCCAGCGATATTATTGTCCTGATCGACAACCGGGACAGGATTGACATGTTTTTCTTGAAATAACTTAATAAGCTCCGTAATTTCTGATTCCGGCCTGATTGATACAAAGTCGGGATTCATGATCGATTTTGCGTCGGCTTTGAAAATGGATTGGAAATCATCCTTGTTTTTTCCTGAGGCATATTTTTCCAATTTGAATTCTTGAAAAAATTTTATAAGTGACGGAATATGAAAAGAAGTCTTCCCATGAGAAATCAGATCGGCTTCAGTGATCATTCCTAAAACTTTTCCATTTTCGACAACAGGCACTCCATTGAGGCCTTTTTGATGAAGCAGTTCGGCCACATCAATCACCTTCGCATCCGGCTGCACGCTGACGACCTCCTTTGTCATCATTTCCGATACTTTCATATTGCTCTCATTTTACACTATTTATTGTATCAAATGCAATACCTTTCTTGCTTTTGAAAAAAATTACCCGCCGCGCTTTTTCACTTTTTTTTCAGGCATCCATCTTTTGAAACCGCGGAATTTGCCCCAAAGCTCGGTAAGAAGGCTGATCCCTACTAAGGCTCCCCGCTAAGACTAAGCCTTAGAAAAACCGAGAGCTTAGTTTTTGTAAAATCATCGCCAGTTGCTCATCATGATCCCCACGTCCTTGATGGTCGCTTGTCCGTCACCGTCGATGTCGGAGCGGAGTTGGCGATATTATTTCTCAAGCAGCCATTTCCACACAGGAACGATATGAATCCGTTTGTTCCCTATTCTTCTTTCTTCCTCCTGATTTTCAGTCAAGATAAACCCTGTTTTGAGTTTGTATTTTTCCATCGCTTCCAGCAAACCGCCAAGCTCCCTCTTTTCATTTGTGAGAGCGAGCTCTTTTGTCACCTGGATAGCTTCGATGATTTTTGTTTTTTCTTTCACCAGAAAATCGCATTCGAACTTTTCCCGATGATAAAATATTTCCTTCCCTTTCGCGAGAAGGGCGATGAAAACAGAATTTTCCAAAAATCTCCCGAAGTTTTCACTGAAAGAAAAAGAAACAACATTAATGAATCCGTTGTCCGCCGAATAGCTTCTCTTGGGATAATTCTCCTGCTTCTTGATTGAATACTGGTAATTTGAAACTTCAAACAGAAGAAAAGACTTTTCGAAAAAACTTATATATTCTTTCACGGTTTTGTCTTGGATTTTCAGATATTTTCCCAGTGAGTTATAGCTGTAGTCCTGCCCGATGTTCGAAAAAAGATAAAGCAGCAAATTTTCAATCTCGCGCATTTTTTTGACTTCAAAGCGCGGAACTATATCTTGATAAAGAATATTTTTATAGTAATTTGTCAGAATTTCCTTTCCCAACTCTTTGGATTTTTCCAGCACCACCTCGGGGAAACCCCCGGTTTTGAGATAATTCCTGAAGAAGCGAACAACCTTGGCTTCATTTGCCGCCGCGTCCATTTTTCTTTCGACGTTCAGTCCTTTCACTTTCAGAACTTCACGAAAACTGAAAGGAGAAATATTCTTTGTTATCGACCTCCCGGAAAGAATCGTGGCCATTTCCGACGACAAGAGCCTCGAGTTTGATCCCGTGACAAAAAACTTGACGCCGCCTTTTTCATAGAGGCTCTTGACAAAAACCTGCCAATCGCTGAAAAATTGAACTTCGTCCAAAAAAACATAAGTTTTCCCTCCGGGGTTGAGCGCCGCTAAATATTCTTCATAAATCCTTTGCAGGTTGGCCGGATCGGTTTTGTAGCGCGCTAGAAGCGGCGATTCCAGATTAAGAAAAAGGATATTTTCGGGCTTCACCTTTTTGTCGTGTAGGAGATGGTTGATAATTTGCTTGGCAACCGTGGATTTTCCGCATCTTCGGATACCAACGAGAGCCACTATTTGCCGGGCAGACATGAATTTCTTGAGCTCCGTTGTCACTTCCCTGAGATAACCGGCCTCCAACGGGACATTTCGCCAATGTGGATTTTGCTCGGCAATGAATTTTTCAAACATGCGAATTTATTTTATAATACGAATTATATACTTATTATTCGTATCATATTACGAAATATTATAATTGTCAAGTTTACCCCGGCTGTTCCACTATCTTTCACCTCCACCCGCTCATCATGATCCCCACGTCTTTCACGGTCGCTTGTCCGTCACCGTCGATGTCGGATTTGGGATTGGTGAGACTTGCGGCGAGCTTTT
>Ga0209212_1005711_pt1 | contig 14685 bp, 13 predicted proteins | sample RifGroC2_FD_183996 | JGI IMG/M metagenome (GOLD analysis project Ga0209212, IMG submission 183996) | Groundwater microbial communities from Rifle, Colorado, USA - Groundwater C2 (SPAdes) (version 2) | ecosystem: Environmental > Aquatic > Deep subsurface > Groundwater | place: Rifle, Colorado... | reverse complement strand
TGGGTGGCCTTTTTTCACTCCAACCCTTCACACCGTTCGACCATACGTTTCAACCGATAAATGAACCGGGCGGCAGGAGCCCCGTCGACGATATCGTGATCGAAACTCACTGTCAGACAGAGGAATTCCCGTTGTTTGACCCCACCACCGACCAACTCCAACCTTTTGACAATACTTCCAATCGCAATATTCAATGTATGGGTCGCAATAGGAAAACCCCATCCCGCACCGTGTCCGAACATGCCGACAGAAGTGACCATTACAGTACCGAATTTGTCTTTCAGACTTCGCGGCATCCGTCCCATCAGACGAAACAGTAGTCGTCGCAACACACCGGGAATCAAAAGAAATAACCGCATTCCTCTCAACATCTCGTTCCCTTGCATGGGAAGTTGCCTACTCTGCTCAATTTCCCTGCTGATCTCACCGACCGTTTTGCTGTTCGCCGCACGAACGATCGAGGGAACAACTTCAAGTTGGCCATTAACTGATCTCTCTATAGGCAGACTCACATCGACATCGTCGAATAGGACCAGACGGTTTCCCAGTGTACGGTATGCATGCAACATCTTGTCCTTGGACACGACTTTCGCACAGCAGTATATGATATAACTGGTGAGGGACGGGATCTCTTTGCCTTGTGTCCTCATCGCACGAAACCGGGATCTGCAATCTGTCACATCGACCTCGATCATGCCATGAATCATATGCTTATGCACGGCCACGGACAAAAGGTCTACGGTTGCCTTTCTGATTGGAGGAAACGATACCTGTTCACAATAATCCTTTCCCATAGTCTCGGTATTATTGTAGCATACGGATTTTTACCCTTCCATGGGATTGAAAAAACCTGGTGAAGGCGTAGGGAAATACTAGTTTAATTCATCCATGAAGTTTGAGATTTCGGCTGCCGTGAAACCCTTCTTGTACAACTCGGCTCTCAGTTGGGTATGGTCTACCTGCTTCTTGCGAAGACTTCTCGCAGCCGCACGGTGGAGGGCATCATGTGCCGCCTCTTCGTCCGAAAACCACTGTCCAGCCACTGATTCGGCAATGGTGCGGTCGATTCCGCGCTGCATGAGCCGCAGGACCAGCACATGTCGTCCCTCTGGATTTTTCCGTTGCCTGGAAACTATGAACTGAAAGGCAAACCGTTGGTCGCTGAGCAGGTTTTCCTCCTCGAGCCGATCAAGCTGTTCGGCGATGGTGTCGGAAGGAAACTCCTTGCGTCGCAATTTCAATTCGAGTTCCTTACGCCCATGCTCACGCATTGCCAACAGATCCATGGCCTTTTGGCGGCAACGCATGCCAACCAGGTGCTGGCGCAATGTGTTGAATTCCGCTTCGGTAAGCTCCTGGCCGTCATGCAAAGAAAAATGTGCAAGTTGACCTGGGGATATGAAAAAAGAGGAGCCCTCGACAGGGACGGCAAAATAACCGTCCTGCGAAGCTCCTCTCCGTATGGTGGCGTACGCCATCCAACCTCCCCGCGCTTAACGCTTGGAGAACTGGAACTTGCGGCGTGCTCCGGGCTGACCGAACTTCTTGCGCTCGACCATGCGCGAGTCTCGGGTCATGAACCCGTTTGCATGGAGCACCGGACGATTGGCCTCGTCGTGTGCGACCAATGCACGTGCGATCCCATGACGGCAAGCACCGGCTTGACCTGTGGGACCACCGCCGTTGACGTTGATCACCAAGTCGAACTTGTTCATGTTGTCGGTCACATCAAGTGGCTGCTTTACCATGTAGACGTACAGGGGATTACCGAAGTACTCGTCCACATTGCGGCCGTTGATGGTTATTTTGCCTTCGCCATCGCGAAGATATACACGGGCAACGGCTGTCTTGCGACGACCGGTACCGAGTCCAAGATTCACATTCTGTTTCTCGCTTTTCTTAGTTGCCACTTTCCTGCTCCTGCCTTAGATTTCCACCTGGATGGGTTGCTGTGCCGCATGCGGATGGACATCGCCCGCATACACTTTCATGTTGGTGAACAACTTGTTCCCCAATGCACCCTTGGGAAGCATTCCTTTAACAGCGTGCTCCATCGGGAAGGTCGGCTTGCGGACTACCATGTCTGCATACGACTCTGTAGTCAAACCACCCGGGTAATTGGAGTGGCGGTAATACATCTTGTCTTCGTACTTGTTGCCGGTCAACGCGGCCTTCGCAGCATTGATGACGATAACGAAGTCGCCCATGTCCTGGTGAGGGACATACTCAGGCTTGTTCTTGCCACGAAGAATACGCGCGGCAGCAACTGCCACACGACCCAATTCCTTTCCTTCAGCATCGATCAGATACCATTTCTTTACGATCGTTGCCGGTTTTACAAAAATAGTCTTCATCTACATAACCCTATGTTCAAGAGAGGACGTACCTCTCTCGCGTATTATTCCGCAATCAGCGGTGTATAGTTACACATTTTCCCAATGTATGTCAATACATGGCGATAGATTCACCTTTTCCCAAGAAACTCCTCGGCGATCGGCAAAAACCGGGCAACCTCCCCCTCGGTGAACACCGGAGGGATGATGATCGGCGCGTCCTGCGTCGGCGGAAGAAGCACACCTGCATCGAATGCCGCGGCATGGAACTTCCGGTAATCCGCATCATCCAAGGACGTCATGCAGTAGGGACCGCATGTCCGCCGCATGAGTGCATGCAGATACGTCTTTCGGAAAAATCGCTTCCGTTGCTTCTCATCCATCGACAACAAGTCTCCAATTGTCTTGACCATCAGGTCGATGACCAGCGGAGAAATGGCGTCCGAGGGAGGAAGCTGATCGGCAACCGTCGGATCCTTGGCACAAACCATCTCGCAGATAAAATTCCCTGGGAAAGGAAGGATTGGGATGAGGACCTCGGCATTGACCTCAACATCTGCAAGAAAGGGGCGCCAGAAGGCTACGGTTCGACCGGTGGCGATATCGGCAAGCGCAGGATCGGCGATGACGAGTGGAGCATCATCCGGACCGAACACCTGTCGCAAAGCCTCCACCGCATACCGCCGACTGTCATACAGACGGACGACGCGGTAACCGGGCAGCAACTGTTCCACTATCTTTTCGAGCCTTCCGGGATAAACCGTGGGATATTCGGCAAGAAGGCCACGCGAAGCGGTACTTTTCATTGCACGTAATATTCCATCGGGCCTATGACCCAGAATAGCCCTACCATGGTTCTGAAAAAAATCGATGTATCGTTTGCCTTCGCGATCGTACAAATGGTACTCACGCGCACGGACGACAAGAGGCATAGTATAGGGAGGAAGGTCGTTTTGTCTACCCATGAAATGCATCATATCAGTCACGGGCCAATTTCTCAAGCGGAGCCTTGTCGGAAAAGAACGTGGAGATCTTGCCGGTCGCGAACCGAACATCCACCATCTCCTTCCCCCGGATCGTCTTGATACCCTGGACCTCACCCTCTCCGAACGCATCGTGATACACCCTATCACCCAAGGAAAACGCCCCGCTTGCATCCCCAGCCGAGTTCGACTGAACACCTTTGGAAGTGAAATCCTTCACCGGAGAGAGGATGATATTCGCATTGCGACCGGTCCCCTTCCGAACTGCGGGACTATAGGCATCGCCACGCATGCGTTTGGCATCCAATGCCCCGAATCCTCCGTAACCGGCAGAGAATACCGAGGATTCCCGTTTGGCTCCCTCGGTCTCCACCAGATCCCTGGGAATCTCCTGGAGGAATCGCGATGGAGTCTGATAGGCGGTCTTGCCCCACATGGTCCTACGGCTACAGGCAAGCAGGAACACCTCCTTGCGGGCCCGTGTGATCGCCACATAGAAGATGCGGCGCTCTTCCTCGATATCGGCATCGCTTTCACTCGACCTGCCGGGGAATACCCCCTCTTCCAATCCTGTGATAAACACACGGTCGAATTCCAGCCCCTTCGTATTGTGCATGGTTATGAGGGATACGCCGGCCTTGTCCGACGGGTCCTTGTGGCCGATCATGGTCGGATCGAGCATCAAGGACTCGAGGAACAATCCCAAGCCTTCCTTGCCCGCAGGATATTCCCCGACGGTGGAGACCAAGGTTCCGAGGTTGTCCGTCTTATCGGTCTTGTTGCGGATATCCTGTTCCTTGTAATGCTCTACCACTCCCGATTCCTCCAGCAGGTACCGCAAGGCTTCGGAGTTGCTTTCCTGCAGTTTCAGCTCGGCCCCATCGAACAACGAGGCGAACTTGGCCGCTCCGGTCGCGGCCTTTCCGGTAAGGAGGCCTTCCTCGACCGAGGTGTGCAAGGCGGTGATCAGATCACATGAACGACTAAAGGCCACGTCGAGGACCTTGTCGATGGACACTCCCCCGAGACCCCGTGTGGGCTTGTTCACCATCCGCTTGAAATTGACTTCATCGTTGCGGTTCATGAGGATATAGAGAAGCGCAAGGGCATCCTTTATCTCCTCCCGATCATAGAATCGCAGTGCTCCAATCACCTTGTAGGGAATTCCCGACTGGGTGAACAGCGTCTCGAAAGCCACCGACTGGGCATTGGTGCGGTACAGGACCGCCGCATCGTCATACTTGCCGTTCCTGCGCAATTCCATAGCCACACGCAATGCTTCGGCCCGTTCATCCGAGACATGGATGAGCTTGCACGGCTCGCCTCCGTCCTTGTCGGTCCACAATGTCTTCGGGTGTCGCCCGGTATTGCGGGAGATGACCTTGCTGGCAAGTGCTAAAATGTTCTTCGTGGACCGGTAGTTTTGTTCGAGCTTCACTACCCGTGTATTGGGATAGACATCGGGGAACGAAAGGATATTCTCGACCTCGGCCCCGCGGAAACGGTAGATGCTCTGGTCATCGTCACCGACAACGCATACGAACGTGTGCGGTCCGACCAGCGACTTGAGCAACTTGAATTGCGACATGTTCGAGTCCTGATATTCGTCGACCAGCACCATCTTGAACCTTCGGTGCACCATGGCGGCGACCTGCTTGTCCGATTCGATCAACTCGATGGACCGACCGATGAGATCGGCGAAGTCAACATTCCCCACTTGCCGCAACTTCTTCTCATAATCGGCGAATTGCTTGCGGAACACGTGGTCGCGTCTGAAATCAGCCAATTCGGGGCTTTCGGGATCCAATCCCATATCCTTTGCCAACGAAATGGCCTTAGCCACGGGTGACAGTTCCGCCTTCTTGCTCTCGGGATAACAGGAGGCGAGCACCGACAGGGAATCCTCGTCGTCGTAGATGCTGAAAGTGTTGCTCAGACCGATGCTGCTGCCATACCGGCGCAACAACCAAGCCCCGAACGAGTGGAACGTTCTGATCTGCATGTCCGACACATCGATACCCTCGAGCATGTCGGTGACGCGATCCTTCATCTCTTTCGCGGCACGGTTGGTAAAGGTCACAGCCAAAATTTCCCAAGGCCGGAGTCCAAGGACTTCCACAGCATAGGCGATTTTGGTCGTGATGACGCGTGTCTTGCCCGACCCTGCTCCGGCAAGTACCAGCAGGGGTCGGCTATTTTCCAATACAGCCTCACGTTGGGGGTCGTTCAGTTCATTCAGATACGTATCGATACGACTCACCGGGATCCCTCCGAACCGACCGGAATCGCCTCCAGGTCAATCCCGTTCACACGGGAGATACCACATCGTACGATTTCTCCGGGAACAAGGCTCCGTCCCATGACCACTGTCAAGCCGTCGACCTCGGGAGCTTGGTGGGGTGTCCTTCCGATCGCAAGATCCTCGCCCTCCACCAGTTCTTCGATCAGGACATCCTGCACGGTTCCCACAAACCGCTGCAAGCGCTGCGCGGTTATGGGTTCCTGGATAGCCTCAAGCTCCTTCTGCCACTTCGCTGCCCTTTTGCTAATAGTCTTGTGTTCGGCCGCAGTCCGGTCCTTGTAGGCAGGAGTATCCTCTTCCCGGGAGTAGACGAACGAGCCGACCCAATCGAGTTGGGCTTCCTTGACAAACCGCTGTAGTTCCATGACGGTCTCCGGCGTTTCTCCGGTGAAGCCGAGCATGAATGTGGATCGCAATGTAGCGTCGGGCACCACTGCCCTAATCGATGCGATCAATTCCAGATAGGTTTCGCGATCCCCCATCCTACCCATGGGCCACAATACATCGGGGTGGGCATGTTGGAAGGGGATATCGAAGTAGGGAATGATCTTGGGTGTCGCGGCAACCAAGGCAGGGAGCTCGGCAGGAAAGGCATCGGGATGGATATAGAGCATACGGAGGCGGAAATCGCCTTCCAATGCCGCCAGAGCCTGCAGCAGTTCAAGGAATTTCGAAGTATTGTCTCCCTGGTCGGTACCGTATGCGGCCAGGTCCTGCGCAATCAGGTTCAATTCCTTGATTCCGCTGCCGATGAGCCGTTTCGCGTCTTCGATAATCGCATCGGACGGACGGCTGCGCAGATTGCCCCGGATTACGGGAATAGCGCAGTATCGGCACCGGTGGTTGCAACCTTCGGATATCTTCAGATATGCACTGCCGGGGAAATTGAACAACTTGCCCCGCTTGTCGCTCTCTTCGGTGATCAGGGGATACGCCGGCAGATCGATAGCCCGCTCGCCGGCATAGATCCGGCGTACCAACGTGGTGATATGGCTCAGGTCCCTGTTCCCGAATATGCCGTCGGCTTCGGTCAGTTCCTTCTCCAGTTCCTTGCCGTAGCGCTGGGAAAGACACCCGGTCATGACAACCTTGGCATTAGGATACTGCTCGCGCAAGCCAAAGAAAGTCTCCACCGATTCGGCACGGGCCGATTCGATGAATCCGCACGTGTTGACCAATATGACATCGGCATCGTCTGCATTCTCGACTGCGATACAGCCGGCCTCGACCAATTCATTGACCATGATTTCGGCATCGACCTGATTTTTCGCGCAACCGAGATTCTCCACATATATCCGCTTTCCACCGATATCGACCATCGCTTCCTCCACATACCCCAAAGGGTGCAACGGCAAGTCTGGTCCAACTTGCCGACGACTGTCAAGGGGATATGGATACATAGAAAAGGCCACCACGGATTGCTCCACGATGGCCTTGTATGCAAGTAAGGAAACTAGAACTAGAGGATGTTGTAGCTAGCCATAAGAGTAATGGAACGGGTTTTCGTGTAATCGTCACCAGTGGCATCTTGATCAATATTCATCAAGCCAAGATTGAAACGGGCATCAATCGAAAGGCCCATATCCAAATCCACACCAGCACCGAAAACCAGACCGAAATCAAAATTACTCAGTTTTTCTTCATAGGGATCAACAACCGCACCATTATAATAATCTTCTTGGGTAGTATTCAAATCTTCTGAAGTTCCAACTGATTTGGTAATCAGATATCCGGCAGACGCTCCAACGAGAGCAAATGGCTTGACAGGCAGGTTCAAAGGAAAGCTTGCCTTGAGGAGTACAGGAACTTGAATATAATTCAAATTGAAGTCCGTTGGGGTCACCTCAGAAAAAGCTGGATGGGCAGTCAGATCGACATCCGACCTGAATCCATTCATTACAAAATACACACCGGATTGTGCAGATAAGTCGACAATATTTTCGATTGAGTAGAAATCATATTCCCCAAAGACGCCACCGGTAATACCATACCGAGGAGTACCTTCGCCACTAGGCTCGGTTCCAACGAATGCCATGCTTCCACCAGCGCTCACGCCAGCACCGAAAGCTCCAGCGAATACGAACGACGAACCAAGAAACAAAATCAGCAATGCAAGCATCACGTGCTTTTTCATCAAATTCCTCCTTATGCAAATACACATATTGTATGCAGTATAAATGAGGTTGAAAAAGATAACAACTACAAATTACAGGGAATTGTATAAATAAAACTTACACAAAGGTTTGTTTGGCATTTTATACCTGTTCTTTTTGTTTCAAATCCAATTTTCCACACACGTGCATCGACTATCCACTTGGCAGAATACGCAGAGGCTGCATCCAGTGCAGAACATGCATGGATACTACGGAGTGATTACAACAGGACATTTTTGAGAATCCATCGGTCGAAACCTTCCTATTTCTGAAGAAAACCAATTCGTTTTTTCAGAAATTTTTTCCTCATTCCGTTCCATTTCTTTATCTGTTCAATATTTGATATCGATACGTCATTATTTTGGACACTTATCACCAACTTTGTAGGGTACTGTTCCAAAAATCTATCTTATAGCAGTTTAAGTTTTACGAATCTTATCATTCGGCGCCGTTCTGTACGATTTTTGTTGACGGGGCATCTCTCCATGGTATATCCGTTTACTTGCATAACTATGCGGCATCGTATACTATCGGTCTGCATGTGCGCATATCATCTTTCTCATTGTCGTGAGGTTGCCAATGACTAAATATATCATCAGACGGCTGTTAGGAATCATCCCGACACTCTTGGTGATTATCACCATCAGTTTTTTCATTGTCCGCGTTGCTCCTGGCGGACCCTTCGATGGCGAACGAGCTTTGCCTGAAGTCGTCAAACGGAATATCGAAGCCAAGTACCATATGGACGACCCACTTTTGATCCAGTATGGCCGGTACATGTTCGATGTATTGCGGGGAGACCTCGGTCCTTCCTTCCGATACAAGGACCATGACGTCAACTTCTATATTTTCCAGAGCTTACCCAACTCCATGATCCTTGGAGTCATAGCCATTTCCCTATCGATTATATTCGGCATCACCAGCGGGATGTTGGCGGCGGTGAAGCAAAACACCTGGGTGGACTACCTTAGTATGGCCTTGGCCGTGGTGGGAATATCGGTCCCACTGTTTGTCATAGGACCGGTCCTGCAATACGTATTTGCAATGCGGTTGGGCTGGTTGCCAACCTCGGGTTGGTTTACCGCCGGGGATGGCTGGAAAACCATTATCCTGCCCGCCGTGACATTGGCATTTGCAGATTTTGCGACAATCGCGCGACTTACCCGCTCGAGTATGCTCGAAACACTGCGCAGCGACTATATCAGAACCGCGAAAGCCAAGGGGATGAAGCCCTCTGCAATCATTTTCAAGCATTCCATGAAAGGAGCCATGCTCCCGATCGTCAGTTATCTCGGCCCAGCCTTCGCCGGAATCATCACAGGATCTGTGGTAGTCGAACAGGTCTTCAGGATTCCCGGACTGGGAAAATTCTTCGTGCAGTCGTCTTTCAATCGTGACTATACCCTGATTGTCGGCGTTGTTATCGTCTACTCGGTAATTCTTGTCATCATGAATTTCATTGTTGACATTGTCTACTCGTTGCTAGACCCACGCATCACCTACAAATAGGATTGGAGACGCCGAATGAACCTATTCAATAAGAAAAAGACAAAGCTAGAGGCGACCAACGAGTTCAACCAGGTTGTCGTAGGCAACAGCCTCACCAAGGATGCTTGGAGAAGGCTAAAGAAAAACAAGATGGCAGTCATAAGCGTTGTCATCGTGAGCATATACATACTGTTGGCAATACTCGCTCCGATTCTACCCATCTATCCATATGATGAAATCATCCTCGACCACCAACACCTCAAACCTTCGCTTTCCAAGACTTCGGGAGAGTTGCTGACAGAAAAGAAGATGGCTGACCTGTATACCCAAGCATGGCGGCAAGGTCGCCTGAAGGTCACACCCGAAGAGGATGACATGCTGTGGGCTTGGATCGACAGCAGCAATGCGAACAAGGTATGGGACTACATGTTCATCGTCGGTTCCGAACAAATCGCCGACGGGACCTACACCTTCACTTCCGCCGAAAAGCGGACCATCGATAATCTTGAGAAAAAACTGAAAACAGACTTGCAGATCACCGTCAAGAAGGTGTGGCACACCAACCAGGAAACAGGAAAGAAGGACAATGTCGCGAAGCTTCCTGTTGAACAGGTTGTCGAAATCTATGCCGAAATGGTCGGAACTTCTGTCGAAATCGTCAGCGAACAGTACGAACGTGAGATCGAACAACAACTGGTGAAGGTCATCATGGCCCAGAATCCGGATTTGACCCCGGAAGAATACCTGCTCCTCTATGACAAGGAACTGGAATCCATGTCGGAGAAGGAACACGATAAGCTGGTAAAGGAAAATGTATTGGCCAAGATTTCTTCCCGTGCAAAGGAAATAGCCAGCAAGGACCTGAAGGTTGCTGCCACCGACGAAAGTGCGGTTTTCCCTTTGGATAAGGAAATCATCATACAAGGATCCCTCTCTGCGGATGTCGAAGCTACCAAAATGCATGACCGCCGCTATTATCTCGGAACAGACTACCAGGGCCGGGATATGCTTTCGAGAATCATCTATGGTGGGCAGGTCTCGATCGCCATCGGCTTTATTGGAACCATAACCAGCGTATTCATCGGCATTATCCTAGGTGCGTTGGCAGGATATCTCGGGGGCAAGGTCGACTACTTCATCATGCGTATCGTCGACATCATGTACGGCTTGCCTTATATGCTGTTGGTAATCATCGCCATGGCCATCTTCGGTCGGAACATATTGAACCTGTTCTTCGCCTTGGCCATCATCAGTTGGCTAACCGTCAGCAGAATGGTCCGTGGACAGATCATGTCCTTGAAGAACCAGGAGTTCATCGAAGCTGCCAGATCCATGGGGGCTCCCACCTGGCGCATCATATTCAGGCACCTGGTACCCAATTCGTTGAGTGTCATAATCGTATTCTCCACGTTGAGGATTCCTTCGTTCATCATGACCGAATCGTTCCTCTCCTTCCTTGGACTTGGTGTCCAGGCTCCATACGCGTCGTGGGGATCACTCGTAGGTGATGCAGTCGGAGGCATGACATTGTATCCATGGAAATTGTTCTTCCCGGCAGCAGCCATGACCATCTTCCTGTTCGCCATGAACTTTCTTGGAGATGGACTACGCGACGCCTTCGACCCACAGAGCAAGAACCAGTTATAGGAGTATTTCAAAGTGACGAATGCAACATCACCTGATACATATAAAAGATTGTTGGAGGTCAAGGGCCTCCAGACCTACTTCAAGACCGATGCCGGTATAGTAAAGGCAGTCGACGGTATATCCTTCACGTTGAACAAGGGCGAGACCCTGGGAATCGTTGGGGAATCGGGAAGCGGCAAATCGGTGACCAACCTCTCCATCATGAGGCTCATCCCCAGTCCTCCGGGAAAAATCGTCGGAGGTGAAGTCCTGTTCGAGGGAAAGGACATCCTGAAGCTCTCCGAAGGTGAGCTTCGCCATCTTCGGGGCAACGACATCTCCATGATTTTCCAAGACCCCATGACCAGCCTCAATCCCTTCCTGAGAATTTCGACACAGATGATCGAAACAATCAGACTGCACCAGAGCATGTCGAGGAAAGAAGCTTTGGCAAAGTCGATCGAGATGCTCAAGCTGGTTGGAATTCCCGCAGCCGAAGAGCGTATCCACAGCTATCCCCACCAGTTTTCCGGTGGTATGCGCCAACGGGTCATGATCGGCATGGCCCTCAGTTGCGAGGCCAAGATCCTGATTGCGGACGAACCGACTACGGCCCTGGATGTGACAATCCAGGCACAGATACTCGAATTGATCCAGGAGCTTTCGAAAAAGCTCGATACCGCCGTAATCCTCATTACCCACGATTTGGGCGTAGTAGCCGGGATGTGCGATACCGTGTGTGTCATGTATGCGGGAAAAATTGTCGAGAAGGCAAAGACCGACGACTTGTATGCCAATCCCTCGCATCCCTACACCTATGGCCTTATTCAATCGGTTCCCCGCTTGGACAAAGCCCACGATGGAAAGCTATTCTCGATCGAGGGGCAACCACCGAACGTGATCGACCTCCCGCCGTGCTGCCCGTTCCATCCCCGCTGCCACAAGGCAATGGATATCTGTCGGACCCAATACCCACCCACAAAGGACCTGGGTAATGGTCACGAGGTCTCTTGCTGGCTGTTCATCGACGAGAAGGAGCACTCACATGAGTAAGACAACAGAAAAAAGACCGTTGCTGGAAGTCAAGGACCTCAAGCAGCATTTCCCTATAGAGTCGGGTTTCATCATGAAACGACAGATCGGTGCGGTCCGGGCTGTCGATGGCATTTCGTTTACCGTAAACGAAGGCGAGACTTTGGGAATCGTCGGAGAGTCGGGTTGTGGGAAATCGACAACAGTCAGATCCATCGCCCAGTTGTACAAGCCGACTTCGGGTAGCGTGATCTTCGACGGGATCGACCTGGTCAATGCCCCGAGGGAACAGATGCTCGATGCCCGCAAGAATATCCAGATGATTTTCCAAGATCCGTACGCGTCACTGGATCCCCGTATGACCGTGAGGACCATCATTGCCGAACCGTTGGAGATCTATCGAACGCGCGGCATGCTCGACGCTTCCGTTACTCGGGATGTCATTGAAAAGCGTGTCGAGGAACTCATGGAGCGGGTTGGTCTGAACAGGGCTTTCAAGAATAGATACCCCCACGAATTCAGCGGCGGACAACGCCAGCGGATTGGAATCGCACGGGCATTGGCCCTCAATCCGAAAATCATCCTGGCGGACGAACCGGTGAGCGCACTCGACGTATCGATCCAATCGCAGATATTGAACCTCCTGCATGACCTGCAGAAGGAGCTGGGACTCACCTATGTCTTCATCGCACATGACTTGGCGGTCATCGAGTATATCAGCACCCGGGTGGCGGTCATGTATCTTGGCAAGATCATGGAGCTTTCCCGCTCCAGCGACTTGTACAAGAATCCGCTGCATCCGTATACCAAAGCCTTGCTTTCAGCGGCTCCCATACCCGACCCGGTGATCGAGAGGAAACGGCAACGCATAATCCTCACCGGCGATGTCCCGTCCCCGAACAAGGAGCGCTTCGGTTGTTACTTCTACGACCGCTGTCCGTACAAGATGGAGAAGTGCAAGACCAACATTCCACCCATGAAGCGGATGGACGAACACCATGAGGTAGCCTGTTGGTTGTACGAGTAGTTTTCGTTTCCGTGTTGTTTCAAGGCGCTACAGTTGCTGTGGCGCCTTTTGCATCTACACGTCCCTGACAGAAACCGACTGGTAGATATCCGGTTCCCGGTCGGCGTGGAACGGCAGGTCCATGATCGCAGCCAGGGCCTGGGCAGCGGCTTCGGTCCTACCACCGCTGGTCCGCTCGGGAAGAATCTCAATGTCCTTCGTGGAATCGTCCTGCATATGCAACGAGAACACGAGCATGGCCTTGTTCCGACCGCGTGGTCTCACATTCGTCTCATGTGGAGAACTTCCTCGCACAAAATGGGTGATCTCCAACATCTGAATGGAAGGTGCCGGGTAGGTCTCACGTTTTACCAGGCCATAAAAACCGATCGTATAGGTGACCGTGTGTGTATGCGGGTCGAACATCCATGATTCGCGGTACCCCAGACCGATCAGGCTGACGATGAAAAGGGCCAACGGTACGATTGATGGTGTGGTCAAACCCCCATCGATAAGCACAGAGGCAAAACCCAATCCAATGAACAGGCAAAATAGCGCATAGAACCAGCGGGTCGCATTCGAAACCGCATAGCTACCTACCCCATTGGGCATCTGTTTGAACCTCATCCGCATCCCACGAACCTCCTGAAACTGCAGGCTCAAAGCCGACAGGTGAAATATACCTGTTACCACGGCAGAAGGAAAGTGCCAGCATGTAAAATACTGTGGACGGTACCAATCGACGCACCCTGTCGGAATCCCATCGATTCTTTTATTTTTCTTGATTATTGCATATCTTTACTGTACTCTATGGTGAACGCATATATTTTCATAAGGAGATATGTATATGAAAAAAGTCCTATCAATTGCATTAATCATTCTCCTTGTCGGTGCCTTATTTGTTTCCTGTGGAAAGAAAGAAGAGGCCGCCAAGGTTGAGACACCAGCTGCACCCGCAGCTCCGGCACCTGCTGCCCCAGCCGCTCCTGCCGCCGTAACTCCAGCACCTGCTGCTCCAGCCGCTCCGGCTCCAGCCGCACCTGCTGCTGCCAAGGATGCTGTGGTATTCAAATTGGTCAACGGCGCAGAGCCCGAGAGCCTCGATCCCCATCAGATCCAGGGAGTTCCCGAACATCGCCTCTATGAAGCGATTTTTGAAGGACTGATTGCCTATGATCCGGAAACCGCCGAAGGTATCCCGGGCTTGGCCGAAAGCTGGACTGCCAGCGATGACGGGACCCAGTACACCTTCAAATTGCGCGATGCAGTATGGAGCGACGGTGTGAAGATCACCGCCAAGACTGTCGTAGACTCATGGATCCGCGAGCTCGATCCCGCGACTGCCAGTCCCTACGCATGGTTCCCGGCAATGTTCCTCAAGGGCGCAGCCGAGTTCAACTCTGGCGATGCCGGTCCGGAAGCTGTTGGTATCCGCGCACTTGACGAGATGACGTTCCAGATGGATCTTCTCGGACCCTTGCCGTATGCAATTGGTGCTTTGGCACACTACTCCTTCGCGGTTGTCCCCCTCCATGCCATTGAAAAGTTTGGCGACGAGTGGACACTCCCAGAAAATTTTGTCGGTAACGGCCCCTATGTCTTGAAGGAATGGGTTCCCCAGTCCTACATCAAAGTCGTTCCCAACGAGAAGTATTGGGATCGCGAAGCTGTGAAGCTCGACGAAGTCGTCTTCTATGCTATCGACGACAACAACACCGCCTACAACATGTACCTTAATGGTGAAGTCGACTGGATGACCACG
>Ga0209212_1005707_pt1 | contig 14689 bp, 10 predicted proteins | sample RifGroC2_FD_183996 | JGI IMG/M metagenome (GOLD analysis project Ga0209212, IMG submission 183996) | Groundwater microbial communities from Rifle, Colorado, USA - Groundwater C2 (SPAdes) (version 2) | ecosystem: Environmental > Aquatic > Deep subsurface > Groundwater | place: Rifle, Colorado... | reverse complement strand
AGGGTGCTATGTAGTTAAAGAAGAAATTGATGAATCTATCGACCTTGGAGCTAGATGTGTTGAATTAAAGGGCGACCGAATTAAAGAGTTTAGACAGTCTGTTTTTGATAGTTCTTCTTTGAGGAATATTTTACTCTATCGGTTTGATGAACTTCCAAGAAGATTTATTAGTTTTAGGAAATCTGACACTAAAAATGGTGTAAATGGTTATGGGATTGAAGGTTTTGCTTTGACAGAGCCTAAAGTGGAAAATCAAAGAATGGAGTATATTCATCATGCGATGACTCTTGCAAGGGGAAGGGAGAAAGATTTTGTTTTTGATGTTGAAGTTGAGAGTTTGAATGCATTAAAAGAGAAGGGAATTCCTAATGGAGTTAAAGTTATGGGATCTGAACATAATTATGTGGAAACTCCGGGATTTTCCTATTTGGTTGAGATACATGGCAGAATGACTACATTCAAGGGATTATGGGGAATAAAATATGTTCCAACGGCTCACTGGGCGGATGACTTGGTTAATCTATTTGTTTTTAATGCTTTTCATCGAGGTAGCGATAAAAGAGATTTAAGATTAATTGGACATGCTAGAGGAGAGATAGGGAAGATGTCAAGAATATTATCCTTATCATATGGCTCGGATTATACTTACGCTGGATTGGATAATAAAAGAATTTCCGATGAGGGACAAATGTCTTTCGAGGAAACTCTCAATCAGTTGAGGTTTGTTAAGGATTGGCCTTTGAAGAGGGCAGGTACACTTCACGAGTTGGATGTTGTAAAGTCTGCCCAAAGAATGGGAATGAGTGTACCTATGCCTGAAGAAGAGTAAATTTAATATTAGATTAATTTCTTAAAAATAGTTAAAATATTTTCAAAGAATATTTAAAAATAGATATTTTTAGGCAGATCTCATTCTATGTAGCTTTCTCTTTCTCTTTTCTTTCTTCAATCTTTTTCTTTGCCACTTCCATCTCATCTGGCCTTTCTTCTTCCAACGTCTTGATGATCTCTTCATGAATTGTAGAGAAAAAATACGTTTATAAACCTTTTTGAGGGATTTAGTTAATCTTATAAGCTATGTTTTGCTCTTTTATTTATGAGTTTCTGGATAGCAGCTAAGCATGTAATAAAAGATGCAGACATTATTTTGTTTGTATTAGACGCAAGAATGCCCGAGATTTCTTTGAATGAGGAGTTGAAGAGATTTTTGTATCTGAAGAGGAAGGAGATTATTTTCGTATATAATAAAATTGATTTGGTAAATAGTAATACTTTGAAAGAATTAAAGGAGAAACATGCAGATGGAAGTTTTGTTTCTGGAACAAATAATACTAACATTTCTGCGCTCAAGAAAAGATTGTTGATATTGGGAAAGAAATTAGGATTGAATAAAATAAGAGTAGGAGTTGTGGGATATCCTAATACTGGAAAATCAGCGATAATTAATGCACTCGCCCACAGGGCAAGGGCTAAGGTTGCACACTATGCTGGAACTACAAAGGGGCCTCAGTGGGTTAAGGTTGGAGCACAATTGCAAGTTATAGACACTCCAGGAGTTATTCAGTTTGATGATAAGGAAGCTAAGCTTGGATTGATGGCTGCTAAGAATCCAGAGAAATTGAAAAGACCAGAGAGGACGGCACATCAAATAATTCAAATGTGTCTTGCGACAAATAAGAAGGCATTGGAAGATTTTTATGGGGTTAAAATTGGGAAGGAAGGTGACGAAGAGATATTGGAAATGATTGGAAAGAGGAGAGGATTTCTATTGAAGGGCGGAATTGTGGATGAAAATAGAACACTTAAGCAGGTTATATTTGACTGGCAAAGGGGAAGGTTGAAGGTTTAAACCTTCAATCTTAGGTGATTTTTAACAGTTTTATAGGATTAATTAAATTTGTAGTATATATAGTATTCAAATTCCTCTATAAAGTATAAATGATTAAAACAAAAATATTATCTCGTGTCCGATATTTAAGTTGTTGAATAAGATGACATGAGAATTCTAGAAAAGTAGTTTAAAGACGTCGTCTTTAAACATATATTAAGTGAAAGGAGGAAAACAAAGATGAACTACATTGGAATGGACATACACAAGCAGTTTACTTTTGCAGTTGTAAAAGACGAAAAGGGAAACGAATTAGCAAAAGAGAAATTTGAAAATAGTAGAGAAAACTTTAGCAAATTTCTCGAAATATATTATCCCGAAGACACAAAAATTGTAATGGAAAGCACATGTGTTTGGGAATATATTTATGAAATTTTGGAAGAGATGAAGTATGACGTGAAGCTTGCTAATCCTTCAAGAACAAAAGCTATCGCATATGCAAGAATAAAAACTGATGCAGTAGATGCATCAACTCTCGCAGATTTGCTAAGAGCAAATCTTGTTGCTGAAAGTTATATCCCTCCCAAAGAAATTCGAAGATTGAGGGAGATAACAAGAGAAAGAAGAACATTTGTTAAACAAACAACTCAGATAAAAAACAAGATCCATGCGATTTTGATAAAAAGAGGAATGAAATTCCCAAGTAAAACATTTTGCATGAGTACAATGTTGTGGCTTAAAGATAAATTTGGAAATAACGATATTGTTTATCGTTATGCAAATCTTTTGGAATATCATAAAGAAGAACTTGCATTTATCGAGGGAGAAATAAGAAAAATTGCAGATGAAAATAAAAATGCAAAATTGCTCATGACAATTCCTGGAATTGCAGAGTTAAGAGCTGTTGATATTATAGCAGAAATCGGTGAGATAAATCGATTTCAGTCAGGCAATAAACTTTGCAGTTATGCTGGGCTTGTGCCAAGCATAAAACAATCTGGAAATACTTTGCGATTTGGAAAACTCGTAAGACAATCAAGCAAAATATTGAAAAATGATTTGATTGAATCCAGTTGGGTTATTGTCAGAACAAAAGAAAGTAATCCTTTGCAAGAGTTTTACAAAAGACTTGCAAAGAAAAAGGGAAAACAAAAAGCAATTTGCGCAACTGCAAGAAAATTGTGTTGTGTTGTTTATGCAATACTCAGCAAGCAAAAAGAATTCATGGTCCTATGATAAGGATGAAAGGGAGACTTCGGAATTAGCTTTGGCTTTTTAGAGCCGCGAATAAGATTGAAGCTCCCTCCCAAATAAAACATTACCACGACTCGTCATAGTGTGGCTTTTGACCACGGATAGGAGGATGTCGTATGTTTTACAAAATAGCAAGGCTTAAATAATAAATAAACCTTACTATTGAAGACGAATTCTCATAGGAGCTAATTATATCTTTCAGGATCATGAGCGAAGCGAATTAACTTGATAACTCTATTTCCGAGGATACAAAATATTTATAACTCTATTAAACATCATTCAAGAATGGCTGAAAAAATTATTAGACCCCACCACTATCAACTTCCAATAATTCCATTTTCACAGGGAAAATCTCAAAAATTAAATAAAACCTCATCAATCGATTATCTAATAATAGTATTAATTCTCTCAATTTTTGTTGCTGGAATTTATTATATTCAAGAAAATGAACCAGATTATAATTTTGTAGACTCAGTTATATATTCAGGATATAATCTAAGATATATCTTAGATTTTGTTACAACTTCTAATTTAAATCAAAATCTACTTTTAAATCAATCATCTAATTATGAATCTCAAGGACCTCAAATTCAATCATCAGAACCTCATTGGGAATATATGCCCGTCAGCTACAGCTTTTCAAATCCGGAAGATTGTGGAGGATTTCAGACAAGAAGAATACTCAAAGCATTTGATGAAATATCAAATGCAACTCAAAATAAAATTACATTCACCCAATTAAATTATTCTGGAAAAATAAATATTATCTGCAACAAGAAGTTTCTTCCTTCAGAAGACCCAGGACTTTTGGAATCTGGGGAAGCAACAGTTTCCAGCATAGGAAATGTAATTATCGAAGCAGACATAAACTTCTACAACACTGGAGGAGATAGCTATAACGGAGGCTGCAGAAATTATCCAGATGTGGAAATTCATGAAATCTTGCATGCCTTCGGCCTTCAGCACACAGATGCAGAGTATAATATTATGAACCCTATCGGTTCCTATTGTCCAACAAAAATCAATCAAGATATTATTGATTATTTAATGAGCATTTACGGATAAAATTAATCTATTTATACAACATACCTTCAATTCCCTTAAGTGCTCCAAATGCCAATCCAAAATTAAAAAATAGGTTATACATTGCCAAGGCAGTGCAGTTTCGAATACAGTTTTGTGCATAATTTTCCACTACTTCTGGTGGTTCTGTATCAATAACCGCTCTTAAAGAGCCTAATGCTCTTCTGTTAAAACGCTTAAATCCAGAATATGGAATAAAGTCCTTAGTTCGAAGGTTACAATTTCTAACAGGTGTAATTTTAGGAGAAATTATTCTAGGAGGCATTTTATCATTATCAGCCATAAATCTTAGGGTTTCAATCCATATTTAAATATTTATTTACTAGAGTTCACACTATCTCAAAATATTAAATTAAACAAACTTAGTCAATCTTCAAGATTAACTTGCTCATACATCCAAGCAAACATTAAGGCAATTCCCCCAAGGGTCGCGGTTGTTCCTAATCCTTGATTAGTATACCAAGAAATTCCAGTAAATCCTGCCCAGATGATTGCCCAAACAGCAGACCAAAACTTGAAATTTTTTCTTTTCATTTTGCACCTCCCATTTTATGAATATTAAATATTAAATAAACTTTTTGGGTAAAGATATATCGTTTAGAGAAAATAAGAGATTTTTTATTGAATCATTGTCGGTACATTAGTACAATTTCCTCTTAAACCATTAGAATAAATATATTCTAAGCATTCGGAATATTTTTTATTAATTTCCATCTGTACTTCACAATTTTTATATGGATAAAGAATATCATTGGCATAAAGAGTAGTTTTATACTCAGATAATTCTGAAATCTCAAGTATGTGTCTAAATCCTAAAACGTGTAATAATTCATGTACTTCCGACAAAGGAAATCCAGAAATACAAGTAGTAATTTGACTCTTGTCTCCAAGGAAATTTGCCTCGCCTTTCAATATGATATTGCCTGCTGATTTAACTGGTCCACCCTCGCCAATTAAATAGTCGTTCAATTTTGAATTAGAATCAAAAATAGTATATGGGTCAAAACTCAACTCATCTATCCTTACTTTGCAAACTTCCCAGATTGTCTCATTGTCGCTTACAAGCACAGCATTCGAGGATATTTCATATTCGCGGTCAGAATTAGGATTATATTCATACAGACCAATAATTCCCTCAGAGGTATTAGCAATTCCAATATCATAGGGAGAATCATCTATACCTAATTCATAACTCGAAACAGCTACTTTCTTTGAATCAAATGTAATATTTTTACACTCTTTTTTTAGATTAAGTTCAGATTTAAATTTTTCATATTGTTTAGAAAAATTTGTATAACACAATATTTCAATATCTGCGTCGTTCAAAACTTCTTGGAATTTTAATATATAATTTGTAGATTTTTCTATTTCAGAAAATGCCAGTCGTATTTTATTTTCTTCAGTCTCCCAGCATTGAGATTTATCAACAATTTTCCAAGTAATGGGGGTTTTTTTGAAATGAGGTTCAGAAACATTAGAAAATAAATCTCCCTGCTTGTAAAAGTAATATTCTTTTAAAAATTTTAGTTCATAGGTACTTAAAAAGAAAGAGATATTTTCATATGTTAAGTAATCCTCTGGAAAACTATATTCTGCTTCATAAATCCAACCATTATCATCCCCGACCAATTTAATAATCGAATAATTGCTTTCATCAAATTTAGAAATTTTAATTGTTCCATTATCTAAATTTCCCAAAAAATAATTATCTAAAATATTTGCCCTTTAAGAGATTCATTTGTATCATTATTTATAAAAATAAATTTCGTTTCAGCTTTATAAATTCCTGGATGAGTAGAAATGAATAAGATTAGACCTATAATTATAACAAAAATTAAAATCGCTAATACTTTAATTCTAACATTCATTCTCATTACAATTTTTATGTATATTCCTTATAAATATCTTGTTATATTAAAAAATAAAGAAATAAAATATTTCATAAAGCAAGCAAGAATGGCAATAAAAATAAATTTAATTTACATATCTGAAAATCGATAAATAAGGCTTTTAGTAGTTGCATGCTGAACCTCTCGTGTTCTTGAGGCGTACACATCAACTCTATCAACGTCATCTTCTTTGACGGCCTTAATTGTTTCGTCTTGCGGTGGGCTTCGTACTTAGATGCTTTCAGTACTTATCCCTCAATGCGTAGCTGCCGGGCCTGCACATTACAACCCGTACACCAGAGGCATCCAACTACCGTTCCTCTCGTACTAAATAGTTGTTCCACTCAAACAATAACGCGCCTAGTAGATATCACACAAACTGTCTCGCGTACTTACTCATTGATTATTAATTTTCAATGTGTGGACTATACCTTCACCCTACAACACTTTTTAAAAAAGTTTTCTAGGAGTTTCAAAAACTACTAGAGTAGGGGATCAGCGTGTTAATCATATTGTTGAAATATGATTCCAGCACTTGCGTGCTAAGTCTCTACGGGGTCAATCACTTTCGTGACGACTTCCCTCGGTATTGCCATATACTTGACAGTAAATCTTTGTATAAGGTTTCACCGAAATGAGCTGATTTTATTTTTCACGAAATTACTTTCGTGCAACGCCGCTTTATTATGTCAAGAATTTTTATTCTTGAGCACCCAAAAACCCAAAGGGTTTTTTGGTTTATCCTCGTTGTTTGGTTCTATAATTAGACTGGATTCTATATTTACGTTCTTAACCCAGCTAACGATCCCTTTTAACGCGTGAACTCCGACACCCTTGGTAGCTTATGCACTACCAGGATAGGAAGAGCCGACAGCGATGTACCAAACCGCACCGTCAATATGAACTATCGGGTGCGACGAGCCTGTTATCCTTGAAGTACCTTTTCTGTCACACAAGGGCCCTATTAAAAAGCCACTTGGGGTCGCTAAGCCCGACTTTCGTCTCTGCATTCTTTGCTGTGCGAAATACAGTCAGGTAAGCTTTTGCCTTCGCACTCATCTCCAGATTTCCAACCTGGATGAGCTTACCATTAGGCCCTACAGATATCTTTTCTGTAGGGTGCCGCCCCAGCCAAACTGCCCGCCTGACGGTGTCCCCTCCCGGGTGAGCAGCTTTAAAAACAATAAGTAGTATTACATGATCGCTCCCGCTTCGCCGAAGCTAACGTTCTAAGCTCCTACCTATGCTATGCATTATTCTTAAAGCCACAACATCAAGTTGCAGTAAAGGTTTACAAGGTCTCCGCTTCCCACTAGGCGTCACCGGCATTTTCACCGGTCAATGATTTCAGAAGGTTTAAGTTAGGGACAGTGACCATCTCGTTGAACCATTCATGCACGTCTCCATTCAGAAGACAAGGCATTACGCTCAATTATGTTACAACTTTCAAAATACAACTAATATTTAAAACATTTAAAAAACTAAAAACATAGATTGGCCAGTCGTACAATGATTAGTACGCGAACCTCTCAAGTTTAAAATCCAGGTTTAATTCCAGGCTGGTCCATCTAATACTATTTCTTAGCATTTAGAATATTTAAATTTATCGTATTTCAGTTGAGTTATCTATTAACTTCTTAATGTCGCCATTAAGTTCGGACTGTAACTTAATAATTATTTTACTAATTATTTCTATCGTTCAGTCTCTGAGGATTTTTCTTATTAATTAAAATAAGAAATCTTTCCTGCTGATTATCCGCAATCAAATATTTTCACTAAATTTTATTTTAGTAATTTGATATTCTCGGACGTTCCAGCATATGGATAGATTTTCTTCATTTGATTCTTGCATATTTTTTCTATTTATCTTCTTAACTATAAAGCCTGAAGCAAATTAATTTTATTTAATTTGTAAGGCAGTTCTTTAGGTTCAACCTTAAGAGCCTCATAGTTAGGCCCGCCGTTTGATGGGTCTTAGCTCCCTTGAACGGAAGTTTGAAACACCACCACTGGGCAGGTTTCACCGATTATATACATCCTTTCGGATTGGCAATCGGCTACGTTTTTGATAAACAGTCGGACGGTCCTTGTTACTGAGATCTACAAACGCCTTTGAAAATTCAAAGACGAACATAGACACCCCTTCTACCGAAGCTACGGGGCCAATATGCCGAGTTCCCTTAACTTATTTACACCTTTCACGTCTTAGCCTTCTCAGCTAGAGCACCAGTGTCGGTTCTTGGTACGGCCCTTAAACAAAGTGCACAAATTTTTCATGGGCTCTAGGAATCAGCAGATCACTCAAAGCAATTCAATGTGATCGTAGCATTACGCTCCCACACTTTCCTACTTTGCAATCCTCTCGGAATGCTGCTTATCCCTAAGCGATTTCGTGCAATATAATGTTTAAGCGGTTCAGGAATATTAACCTGATTTCCATCGATGTACGCAGTTAAGATACACCTTAGGAGCCGACTAACCCTTGGTTAACGAATAGTGCCAAGGAAACCTTGCTCTTACGACGCTGCCCATTCTCAGGGCAATCTGACCTTACTCGCGCCAAGATTATCAATAGTTTCCGCTCCATCCTCTCTCTCGAGAAAACTTCTGCGCAGAAACCACGCCTGCTTACCAGAATTCTATTACTAGAACCTGTGAAGTATCGGTAATATGTTTAGCCCTGTCCATCTTCAGGGCCTCAAACCTCGATAGGTGAGCTGTTACGCTTTCTTTAAATGGTGGCTGCTTCTAAGCCTACATCCCTACTGTCTCAGGTTTAAGACTCCTTTGGTTACACTTAACATATATTTAGGGACCTTAACTTCACTCTCCCTTGTTCGGGTCTTCGAACGGTACCTTACGCACCGGCCGCCACATTCATTGTATACAGTTGACAAGTTCAGAGTTGGAATGAAGTCCCGTATCCCGAAGGATCTGCGGACTCAATCCGTACTTTACCCCGCCAACAAGCACAACGAAGCTATACTGAGGCATATTTCAACAGGAACCAGCCATCGCCAGATTCGATAGGCTTTTCACCCCTACTCGCAAATCATCCAAGCACGTGCATGTAGCACTAGTTCGGACATCCATTTTCCTTTCGGAAAACTTCATCCTGCTCACGAGTAGATCATCTGGCTTCGGGTCAGTCATAAGTGACTATCGCTCTTTCGAACTCGCTTTCGCTGCGGCTTTCACCTCGCCACTTACAACAACTCCTTGGCTCGTTTTTCAAAACGCACGCTACGACCTAAGCCGTAGCCAGCTGTTGCTATTAGATTTCAAGTCTTTTCACCCTCGTTTAAGAGTACTTTTCAACTTTCCCTCGCGGTACTAAGTTCACTATCGGACTTGGATTAATATTTAGGGTTAGCGCTTAATCGCGCTGTATTCGGGCCTCCGATCTAGGGGGCCATACTCTATTGGAGCACAGCATATTATCTTCGGATACGGGGCTATCACCCTCTGATGCGTCTCTTTCCAGAGAACTTTTCCACGATAACTTAGCTTTAGCTTCCACCACATCTCTGCCTTCTTTTCAAAAGGAGATTCGGTTTGCCCTGATCTCTTTTCGCTCGCCGCTAATAGGAGAATCACAATTGTTTTCTTTTCCTGCCGGTACTAAGATGTTTCAATTCCCAGCGTGTACTTGCCTCTCGGCATTAATACGTTGTCGCATTCGGAGATCCTGAGTTCAAAGCTTGCTTGCAGCTCACTCAGGCTTATCGCAGCTTGCCGCGTCCTTCTTCGCAATCCAAACCTAGTTATCCATCTAACAGCTTGAGTAATCAGAGAACGAATAAATTCGTTCCCTGCACATCTATAATGAAAGATAAATCTCTCACTATAAATGCGATCAATTTTCGTTTATGTAAATTTTCATTTCTGAAATTCATTTATTTTTATCGCCATTCTTGCTTGCTTCATTGAATATTTCTCTGCATGATAAGCAACCGTTGGTTGCTCACCAATTCGCGTCGTTTTACCGACGGCAGTTGATGTTTTAATTCCTCGCGGAATTTCACTTGTGGTGAATATGATTTGTGATTTTGTTCCAGTTAATTCCGATTTGCTCTTGCTGCGGGCTTTCTCGCTTCGCTGTGAAGCTCCTCCCTACGGCAAACGGAATGGACCCACCGTGAGTCGAACACGGGACTCCTCAGTGCAAGTGAGGTGTTTTACCACTAGACTATGGGCCCTCTAAAGTGCCATAGTTTTTCGTAAAACCAATTGCACTTTGGAACTTAATATCGATCAAAAATCTTTTTCAAGATTCTCTCATTTCCGATACAGTTTATCTCAATGTCAAGAACGTGAGTTCTTGAGCATCCAGAAAATTTTTTTCAAATTTTCTGAATGTTAAAATGGTATGCAATAACTTAGTTGTAGCTCCTTCCGTCATAATATAATCGTTAATAATAAAGAAAATTAATTTTCTAATTTATTCAAAAATAAATTCTTGAATATTTTTAGGAGGTGATCCATCCGCAGGTTCCCCTACGGATACCTTGTGACGACTTAACCTACCTTGTCTTACAAAGGTTCGTCTCTTGCGAGCCTCACCAATGCAAAACTCGGTTGGTTTGACGGGCATTTCCTTGTTCATCAAATATAACCTTTAATAACTATCTTCCATAAAACAATTAATATCATATCAAGAGTTTAATTTTTTCAATAGAAAAAATTTAATATCTATAAGATAATATTATTCTTTATTTAACTTAGCTATTTTTAAGTCATTAGTTGACTACTTGGTTCCCCACAGTACGAACGATTTTCTCGTATACTGCGAGCCCAAAATGCTTTAATTACTTTTTAGAAAATTTTTAAACTCTTTGTTCTAAAGGTTGAACAGTTATATTAAAACCTGAAACTTCAACTTTTTTCGCAATTAAACTCTCAACAATTTTAGAACCTGTAGACTGACTCTCTCTTTCTTTTAATAAAGAGATTGCATCTTCAGGTGTCCTTCCGGCACTATTGCCATAGAATTTAGGTTCTCCTTGGCGTGGTGCTATTGTTCCATGAATTTCATACAAATTATATTCATCAATCATGTTTTTGTTGTCGATTTAAAGTTTAAAAACTTTTCCTTTTTGCATTTCGGTTGGTTCCCTTCACCAATTTAATTAAAAATTAGGTTACTATGAAACCAGCTGACTTCCTGTTACGACTGTTAAAATACAATCAAAGATTTATAAAATCTAAAGAATAAATCATCTAGATGGGCCAGTCGTCTAATGATAAGACTTGTACCTGTCCAGTATAAAATCCGGGTTTAATTCCCGGCTGGTCCATCTAAACTAATAATTCATAATCTCTAAAATATATAAATCTTTCCATTAACAATCTAACTTAGGATCTCCTCGGGTCATTTCATTATCTATTTCATTCGTCCTCGTCTATGTATCTATTATTAACTTCCATCTACCACCGACCCGTTGTAGATGTCGTTGCGATAAACTCTTGCGAGTTACGGGCTGAACTTTGTCTCACGCCCTCCAGCGAGAATATTACTATTGTCGCCTGCGATGTTGACTAAATTATTTTTCTGCACTATCACATTTTCGGATTGAAAAATAATTGTTGGATTTACACCAACTAGATTTCCAGAGAATAAAATTCTCTGTCTCTCCAACTCTTACGAGTTGAAGATTATGAAACTGCCGAGCACATTTATTTCGGTGAGTGCAAGGAGCATTGACTTATTCACCGGGTTCTGATAAAGCCCGATTACTACGGATTCCAGCGTCATGAGGATGAGTTGCAATCCTCAATCTGAACTAAGCTGCAGTTTATGAGATTGGCTTCTCCTTTCGGAGTCGCAGCCCTTTGAATGCAGCATTGCCGCGCGCGTGTAGCCCAGCGCATTTGGGACGGTCCACCTAACGTAGCCCACACCTTCCTCAGTGTTACCACTGCAGTCTGTACATTGCAAATTTAAATGTACACATGGGTCTCGCCTGTTACCAGATTTAACTGGTCATCTCACGACACAGGCTGACGTCGGCCCTGCATCCCCTCTCAGCGTGTCAGGTAAGCCCTTTAGACTGACCTTCATTCTGCTGTCGGTGCTGGTGAGGTTCACGGTGTAGAATCTGATTGAACCGCACGCGTCACCCGTTGTGGTACTCCCCCGCCTATTCCTTTAAGTTTCGGCCTTGCGGCTATACTCCCCAGGTAGCACACTTTCCACCTTCGTTACAGCACCGAAACCTCTCGAGGAGGCCCCGATGTTTAGTGTGCAGGGTTTACTGCTAGGACTACATGGGTATCTAATCCACTTTGCGCCCCTAGCCTTCATCCCTCACTGTCAGATCCGTTCTCGTAAGATGCCTTCGCTATTGTTAGTCCACATAGGATCAACACATTTTACCGCTACTCCATGCGTACTTCTTACGTCTCCCGGTCTCTAGCAAAGCAGTATCTCTTGCCCGACGGACCCTTAAGAGGCCCGATTTCACAAGAGACTTACAATGCAAGCTACGGATGTTTTAGACCCAATAATTGTGGCTGCGACTTGGAGTGCTGGGATTACCGCGGCGGCTGGCACCAGTCTCTCCCACTCCTTATTCACGGGACTTTTTACATCCCGCAAAAGAAATTCCAAAAATAGGAATATCACTCTGGCTTGCTTTGTCACGCTTGCGCGCATTGCAAAAGTTTCCCGACTGCTGCACCCCGTAGGGCTGGGAGTAGTGTCTCAGACTCCCTCTTAGGGTTTCCTCGCTAAAGGCCCTTACTGATCATTGGCTTGGTGGGCTATTACCCCGCCAACTACCTAATCAGCCGCAGCCCCATTCTGTGTTGAAAGATAAATCATTCCAGAAATCATCTTCTATTGGACATTACCCTCAGTTTCCCGAGGTTATTTCCAGCCACAGAGCAGGTTAGCTACGTGTTACTAAGCAGTTCGCCCTCAATTTCTTGCGAAACAAAGAGACTTGCATGTCTAAGTGCAAACCAGATAGCCGCAGCCGCCAGCAGGATAAACTGGATTTACAATATTTTACTATTGTCTTTGCTGATACAGAAAAATTTTTTAGACTGAGAAAATTCCATTTTAGAATTTTCAAGGTCTCAAGAACTAAAAGTTCTTGAAATTTTTAAGAGCAGTGAATTTTACTTCACGGCGATTTAAGAGAAATCAGCTTTTTTGTTTGAACACTCAAACTCCTATTTCGGCTTTTGGCCAATTTATTGGTTAAAGAATATATTCGAAAAAGAACTACAACTAAGTTGTTTGCATACCTCATACCCTAAATCGCGATGTAGCAGACTGAAACAAAATGTTTGCTTTCCCTACACCGTCGACAAAACTTAAGGCACTCACGAAATTTAACATTTTGATTACTTAGTCAGCTAAAATTGGTTTATAAACCTTTCTGTGTTTTTGGGATTTTTATTCTTCGGTTTACCGACGTATTTTAGAGGTTTTTGATGAGAAAATTAAGAATTTATTTTTGACAAAAATAAACAACAATGCTTTTAATAAAACTTTATTAATGAATTCTCAGATAGACCATACAGATGATTATCTCCAGTCCAAAATAAGTTTCTTGAACCTCCACCTCTCTGAACTAAATAATTTGCATTTCCTTTTTTTACATGTATCTGATTAATCGCACAACCCTCTGGAAAGCTAGACATAAAACAACTTCGGTATGCACATAATGTTCTATCAGAACTGCAAGGATCTCCATAAGTAATGATTGCCCAATCAGGCAGATAATCTGTAAAATTACCTTCGGGTTGAGAATATCCAGTAACCAAATCGAAGTCATTTAAATTTAATTTACAATACGTCGAATTAACAAACTCTTCTTCACCAGAAATAAATCGTTTGGCAACAAAAGAGTTTCCTAAGGCAGTACACCTATAAATAATATTATTCTCATCGAGCCAGGCATAAACATGGGAATAATAATTATTTGTTTGATACGTCACCTTTTGAGTTACAAGTAAACTTTTACTCGAGGGAATATCATAAACATACAAATTATCTCCTTCCGGATAAAGTATCTTATCTGAGTTCGGTGAAAACCGCCCCTCGCCAGTAGAATGTTCAATCAAAACAGAATCTCCAGTCTTAAGATTAACAAGTCTTGACATAATCAAATCCGACCTGATTTCAGTTGCGATTAGTGCGTATTTACCATCTGAAGAACTTGTAGCTCGATCGTACCATTTATCGCTTTGAATTATTAACTTTCCACCAGGAAAAAAATTAAAATAGATTATTGGTAAAATTAAGATTAATAATACAACTATTATAGCCACTTTAAACCAGAAAGGTCTATCACCCCACCACTTTACCATATTAATTAAAATAAATCTTACTTAATAAATCTTACTTCCTCGTCCAAGACTATCCCAAGTCATCTCCAAATTCAATAATCATGCCCAAAAACAACCTTCAAAAAGAGACAATTCACAAAACTTATAAACTTCCTCTGTTAAAGAATAAGATGGAATTAGATATAGTTTTAGAGAAACAGGAAGAAGGCGGATACACTGCTTATGTCCCTGCTTTGCCAGGATGTATTTCAGAAGGAGACACGAAAGAAGAAGCTATAAATAATATAAAGGAAGCTATTCTTCTATACCTATCGCCAGATGAAAACGAATTAATTAT
>Ga0209212_1005706_pt1 | contig 14696 bp, 11 predicted proteins | sample RifGroC2_FD_183996 | JGI IMG/M metagenome (GOLD analysis project Ga0209212, IMG submission 183996) | Groundwater microbial communities from Rifle, Colorado, USA - Groundwater C2 (SPAdes) (version 2) | ecosystem: Environmental > Aquatic > Deep subsurface > Groundwater | place: Rifle, Colorado... | reverse complement strand
GTTTGATCAAAATCTGAGAAAAAAGTTGAATAAACGAAACACAACAGGTCGCAAACAGGTTCTCGCAGAGATATCCAAAACCAGGGATGTTTTTACCGAACTGGATGATTTCTTTCGCAAGGCAGATGAAAATATTTCCAATGATCCGGATGACCCGCGGGAAGGAATCGGTCGTTTCCCTGGCCTTGACCGGTTGATGTTCCTCATACCCTGTGTAATCAACCGTCTTGAGGAAGACATATCTAAGAGTAAAGAAGGTGAAAATGCCGCATCAATCATAGAAGGTCTACAGGCGATAAAAGAAGGCATACATAGTGTATTGACCTATTATCTTCAGGACGATGTCGAAGGCGCACTCAATTTACTCAGTGATGTCCTGTCAAAGACAGACAAACTTTCCAGTAAAAAGTCCCAATCCAGCATCCGTGTCTTCCGCGACATAGCGAGAATTGCGCCGGACTTTCAGATTATCCTTGATATGTTTGAAGGATTCCGGGAAGAAAGACGAATAAGACCCAAAGAACCGGAAACCAATACATTATGGTCACCTGAATGTTGGTTGGATTATTACCGGGAACAAGCCAGACTTGAAGAACCTCTCATCGCCATGGTTGATGCCGAAGGACTCTCTGAGGCAAGCCTTGAAAAAGGTATGAAGCGGATGATGGAAGAAAGCGCACAAAGAGACAAGATGATGGAAAAACAGTTCATTACATATAAACTGATGAGAAATAGGGATGCAGCCTTTAGTCCGGAACATCCTGAAAGGTTCTTAGACCTTTCAGAGATTCCAGACATAAAAGATGAGGACGATGATGATTATGAAGTCAGGGCTATAGACCTCCGTTACGAGGAAGTGGAAGAAGAACCACCTGAACCCTGGGCAAGTTCCCTGCCAGAACTTCGCGATTGGAATAAAATTACCCATGAATCATCCTTTGACGATTCAGAATTATGCCGTCAGAATTTTGAAGATGATCCGGTATACCTTCTGCTTAATCCTTTTGTGCATAACCTTTTTGAATGTCTGAAACAGGATGATCTCCGTCGGGTTAAAGAAAGCAAACGCGGGGAAAATGAGATACGTTCGCCTCTGGAACATTATTTAATAATACTTGCCCTCAAGGCACAGGTGCGAATATCCTCTTGTGGAGTCTGGGCTGAAAACGTCGGACACGAAGCGCCGAGAAAAGGTGTTTATCTGTTCGCCATGGAATGCCTGGAAAGGATTGCTAAAGCCGCGGAAAGATTCCCCCGGAAACATCTTTATCATCTTGCTACCGAAGCGCGAAATATCAAAAAACAGATTGAGAAGATACTTACTGAAATCAGAGATGCCTAAAGGTGGGGATAGCAAAAGCTATGCTGTAGTATTTGAAGAACAATCTCCTTCTGTATATTGCGATTGGGAATGCTTTAAGATCCTCACTATAGCCGAAGGAGATAAGAATTTAAAGCATTCCCTAAATAAGTATTGTAAGTAACTCCTCAAAGGGTGTTAGTAACAATGCCCTTTTAGGGCTAATCAAGCTACCCGCTATGCGGGTGGTACTGACTTTGAAGTTTGTTATGCTGGAGCCCTATCGAAGCACTGTCGAATGGTTACGACGACCGGTATGCCATCTCATAAATTGACTTTGAATGCGGTCCGAGAAACACGCGTGCGTACATCCGGATGAGGGAAAGTCCGTCAATGACATAGCTCAGAGAAACCATTATAGCCAATACAACCTGGTCTTCACGAATGTGGATAAAGATCAGGTCTTCCCCCACAAAGGTAGGCGAGATCGGGAAACCCGATACCCCCAAACATGCCAGCAGAAAAACAAAGGCAAATTTCGGATGGCGGAATGAATGGCCGTGAAACTGATCCATGTCAATGCCGCCTTCGTGAAGGCGCAACCACCGGAGACAAAAGAACCCCACGATTCCGGCTACGGCAATACCGCTTAAATAAAGGCGATCCTCGTTGAAATAGAACCGTTCATTGACTGAAATTGCCAGTGCAATCCAAAAGTGATGCATTATCACCAGCAGCCAGCTCACACGCGCCAGTTTTCTTTCGGCAAATGATTTCAACACCATCATCAGGGCAATGGAACAGAACAGGTAAGGGAGAGATTTTTCAAAGGGTTCCGGAAGCAGTTCCCGGTAGTAAACAAGCGCCACACCTGCGAGATAAGCAGGGATACCGAAATAAACAATCCGGCTCAGGGTAAGGAAATCCAGCTTTTTTCCCAACCACTTTAATGGGTTCCACAGATAGCGGTACATCAGGTTGTCAAGATTCCATTCTTTCATGCATAGCATATAAATGGTGTATGCAGTCTTTCTGGAAAAAGAATCTTCAAAGGTGTGTTCGCGGGGTTTAAAGTTGTAAAACTGTTCCCGTATCAGGTAACTCACCACCGAAGGGGAAACCAAAATCTGGTACGCCCGCAGGAAGGCATTTCCGGCAAAGTGAACCAGGGCAACCTCCTCAAAACCGGCGGCCACTTCGATAAACATAATCCCGATTTGTGCGGCAGAAGCGTAGGCGATCTGGGTTTTTATCGTTGACTGTACCCGTGCAATTCCCGTGGCAATGATACTGGTCGTTAACCCGATCACACCGATAATAATCCGAACGGCTAACTGATGCTCCCAAAAAGGGAATGTACGCAACAGTACAAAAACGCCTATGTGAACGGAAAGACTGCCGTAAAAAATGGCGCTGGATGGAGTGGGTCCTTCCATGGCGCGCGGCAACCACGAGGTAACCGGAAGTTGCGCTGATTTTGCTACTGCTGACATTAATATCATCAGGGAAATAAATAAGCCAATAAGGGTGTTTGTTTGAAGTTGTGCGCTTACCAATTCATGGTTATTCAACTGCAAAAAGGATACATTCCCGTGCCACAGGTGATGGCTCATCCACATGGCCAGTATCAGCCCCACGTCGCCAAGGCGGTAAACGGAAACTACTTTTACGGCATTTTTTGCGGGCAGATAGCGGTCCCGGTAAAAGGCAATCAGCAGGAAGGAAGAGATACCAAGCATTTCCCACCCGACAAAAAGTGTTTCCAAATTGCCGGAGAAAATGGCGATGTTGTACCCCAGATAAAATAAAAGAATCGTGTTGAAGAACCTTTTATAGCCTTCCTCGCGATGCAAGTAATAGCGGCTGTAAGCGGTTACCTGGAAAAGGATGATATCGCCTACTATCAGGTAGGTAGCTGTAACTTTGTCAAAATAAAAACTAAAATAGAATGAGTATTTGGAAGTTTGGTAGAGTACCCATCCCGGCAAGTTCAGGGTAGGATAATGCTGGACAAGCCAATATACAATAAATCCGGCAGCAGTCAGCAAATGCAAGCCTACGGTGGTAAAAGCTGTCCAGGAAATAACTTTTTCGTTTTTCTTCGGAATCAGCATGTTTACCAGAAATCCTAATATCGGGAGCAGAATGAAATAAGGAAGAAACATTGCCATGTCGCATGTCTTATACATCTCCGATATATAAGACATGCTATTATTCTCTATTTGAAGTGATTGCATAGTTCCATTCTCCGCGGAAATCATTTCTGGGCGAGATTAATGGCAGAAAACCCCTGATCGGTTATCTTGATAGCCGTTTGGTAAAAACCCGAGTCAGGCTCTGCAACGCCTTTCGTCCATTGTTGGTTGTGATTGTGACAATAACACTGTTTTGATAAAAAAAGTATGTAACCCTAGGATAATATATAGACTGGTAAATTATCGAGATTCGTTTCTATCAGTGGCGTCACATCGGAAATCGTCTCGATTGTTTGCTTGAGTGGCTTGTACGGAGAGAATGCCCCATCCTTAAAACGGAAAAGTTCCTGCGTTTCCGGATTGATTACAACAAGGTGCACCCACTCATTGATAAACCATTCATAGGTTTCCGCCGATGTTTGAATTGTTTTCAGCACCACATGGGGGAAATGTTCTACGATGACCAGGAGCCGGACGGGATCATGCACTTCAATCATCTGGCTGGGAAGTCCTGGACGCAAATCTCCGTCGGCACCATTGGCAACACCAAACAATCCCATTACATTGTGAGGAAGTTTTGTTCCTGCGCCCAATTTCTGATTATCCACTCGTGAAAAAAAATATTCAAGGTTGATGCCGCCACACACGGGGGCTGCTGCTTTTAAAATATTGAACAGATATTTTCCCTCAGGATCGACCCGGTAATCAAATGAATTCATAAAGGACCGCCGGTCTAAAAAGAGGTGCGAGGTCAGTGACCTTCTGCCAACAATGCACAGGGCGTTCGTTGCATGGTTTAGTTCCGGACGCGGTTCAAACAGAGATACTGACCGCGTCAGAATTTTTTTATGGATGGTTTCCGGTTGCTGTTTAGTGTTAATGGAAACAAACCTTCTCGAACGCTCTTTGGCGTTAAGGTCCAGCGCCTTTTCAAAAGATTGATGGTTGACTTGATGGCTTTTCTGGTTGTCCGGCAACAGAGAGCCTTCATCAAAAAATATAATTTCGTCGCGGGTGGTATCATGCAGGCCACCCACAAACTGTGTCTCAGGCGGGATGACAATCCCCCGTGCGCTCAGAATCTTCCTCACTTCGGGATGATTAATTATGTGGCACATCACGCGTGAATTGACAGAACCAGCCCTTCCGGAGCAAGCGCCGCAATCATAAGCTGCAAAGTGTGGATTATTCACACTGCTTGAACCATGTCCTATAATATACACGATCGGGGCAAAATCTCTCACCAGTCCGATACTTTTCAGGAGTCCCTCAGCGCGGTTTGCCATCTCCTCGAAGGTGAACCCTATTTGCAGACCATTTTCCTTATTATCCGGATGGGCATTTTCGATGGTGAGCCTTGAAAACTTGTCCATGTGGCGGAAGGAGTATGCTGCAGCAGGTCCCATCGATGGCCTGAAAATGTTGAGAAATAAACGGAATGCTGACCAGAACCCAATCGTATTAGCAATCAACGCCCCACCAAAAAAAGAATGGGCATGTTTAGAGAAATGCAAGTCCTTCTTCCGTTCGCTTTTGCTGTCGACTTGCTTGATTAAATGTTTGGGTGTCACGGGCCAGGGGCACAACTTCGTATAAAACTTTCCGCCTTCGGGCTGGTAGAAAAACTCCACGCTGAAGAATCCGGGCGTCGCGAAGGTTTCGCAGGCGGGATCAATTTTTTCAAGGTAACGACGGAACGAACACTCCCGGTCGTCAATGCAAAACATCGCCTGGAAACTCGTATGATTCGCTTTCTCTTCTTCCTGTTTTTTTACGATGAGACCTGAGAGGACTTCATTATAATAGCTCCATTCGAACGCCTCCTGCCAGATGTGTCTGATTTCATACAGTTCCCGTTCCGGAATCTCTGCGAAGAGATCTATGGGTTTTTCCGTAAGACGTTTGCTGAGCGGCTGCCAGTTTTTGCCAAAGCGAAGCTCGAGCGCATCTATTTCCAGCAGGAGTTCAAATACAATCAGTTCATGGAGGGTAATTTGCCTGCGGTCCAGCAGGGTTTGCGGCACATCCTCCACTGTGGAAACCATCCCGGACCAACCCTGGTGGGCAAACTGCTGGTCAAATAAGTATTGCTTGTAGAGCGATTCATCTCCAACCAGGATGTCCAGCAACGCATCGATTTTACATTCACTTTTCAGTAAAAGTCTTCTGGGCCAGTCTGTTTTGAAAAAGCTGGTGAAACTGCTTTGCTCCATTTCTTTGATGGAGGCGAGAAAGCCCTTATTCCAGACGGGAAAACGCCACATGGAAATGCCCTGGTCCATGTAACTGCAAAGAATACGAAAGAGCAGCGGATGTACCATCGAATCCAGGTCGATCTTGTAATACCTTTTCCAGTTGGCACGCAAGGAACCTATCCGGGGCGACGGGAGTGCGCCGTATTGCTTGGAAACCGCATACTCCTTCCATTCCTTCATAAGGGCAGGCCCCTTTCGTTCGGTTATCACTTTTTCAAGCACATCTTCCTGGATGCGGTGCGATTTGTAAAGGGACCGGAATTCATCGAGAGAAAGACTAACGAGATAACCAAAGATTTCCGAAGCGCGGCGGATGGCATCGTGGAATTTCAGGTTCTGAAATGCGTGCAGTGTGTTGTGATGGATAAAGTCTTTTAAAGGAGCTTGGGCGGGTAAATAGTGCTTCAGCTCATGGAGCACGGCATGCTCATCGAAAGAAGAATCGTGTGGTTTCATCAAGCTGGCAGGCAATGCTTTCGGTTCATATATAGATGAATAATGGCTAATTCAGAGAGACAAACGTATTTCAAGTTATCGGTTCTAAAAATAGTTATTTCAATACATTTTTGACATTAAAGGGTGAACAAGAAGCAAGGTTTTTTATTCTGCCGCCGCTCGTTGCCATTAGATTATAATTATAGGAAATTGCTTTTTTTAGCTTAAGGTTATATTAAACTAAAAATGGAGAAGATTTCAAGCTTTTTTAAATTCTTTCCGCTACATTAAACACCAAAGAGGAGTGAAAACGAAAAGAATGGTATGAAACTGTGGGAGTATTATCTGTGGATGGGTAACTTGGGGCAAATTACCCGATTTTTTTGTATGGAATTGTCGTGAAATATACATACTATCCCTGCCTGTGCGATGCATGCAGACAGGTCATCGAAGAATTCATAATGATTATCAAACCTTGATGATTCAATCGGCATATACAAAAAGAAAAGGCAAAACGTATCAATTTGGTTTTTTGAAACATACCACTAACAATAATAATTTACCACGCAGCGTAGAGAGAGGTTTAAAACCTGTCTCTACAATAGGTGACCCTGTTTATCCCGCCGAGCAACACACAATCGATATTTTTCAACTCTGCAAGAATTGACTTGCTCTATAGAAAAAGTTTTTAATATATGGAGCAAGGGCAATAATATCTTTAACAAGACATGCGCAGTTATATAAAACGCTGTAATATGTAACTCAAAGTATCGCTCTAGCGCCTCCCCAAAGCTTAAAGCCTGGAAAGAATAGATATTTTTGATTTTTGAGTTTTGACTTTTGACCTTTTAGGGTGTATTAATATTAGGTATAAAATGTAACTTTATATAACTTCATACATAAATTTTGAGGTGAACGCACATGTTTGAGCCAGTAGTATATTGTTCCTGCGGGAATCTAAAAGAATATGGAGGCAATTGGCAAATAACATCTCGTGCTTTTAAGGCGGCATTTATGCCGCTTAAAGAGCGTGAGTCTATTATTTCAAAAGAGAAATGTCCCATCTGTAGATGTATCGACGCGGGAGAAGTTCTAATATCTCTTAAAAATCTTTAAAAGATTTGAAGGGGCTTACCATCACATCCCCGTTTGCACGAGGACAAGTCTTATCACGAGGAAATGAGCGAAGGAATATTTTTCATGATAATCGTATTTCGTTTCTGGAGATTTTGGGAAAAATGTCGGAAAGGTTTGAGGTTGAAGTCAGATTTGTTTGGTGTGCTTCGTCCATTCGACAAACTCAGGACAGGCTTCACTCAACCTACCAACTTTTCCCTTCAGAAAACATTAGCGGTTTTCATCGGAACTCTTCCGTTTGCGACTACTGATCGTGTAGCCAGTAACCCTGCCGATGAAGGGGATTGACAGCATGCCCGGCAGCATTACACAGCGCCTTTTGTCCCGAAAATCCTCAAGACCAATGGTCATGCCTTCATGCCCCATCCGCGGCTGTGCCCGGTAAGTGCCCAGCAAGCGATCCCACCACGGCAGATTAAATCCAAAATTGGAGTTCATTTCACGCCCCTCAACGGAGTGGTGTACCCGGTGCATATCCGGCGTTACAACAAACCACCGCAAAATGCGGTCTACACCACGGAGCATGCGCACATTGCTATGATTAAACATGGAGGTGGCATTCAGCGCCACTTCAAATATGATTACACCCAATACCGGCGGCCCCAGCACGACAACCCCTGCAGATTTAATGAGCATGGAGAGTAAGATTTCCATAGGATGGAATCGGATGCCCGTCGTTACGTCAAAGTCCAAATCCGCATGATGCATACGATGGATTCGCCAGAACACCGGAATAGCATGAAACATCACGTGCTGCAAATAGATGATGAAATCCAGAGCAACCACTGACAATACAACAGCAACCCAATACGGCAACCGGAAGTGATTGAAAAGCCCCCATCCGTGTTTTTGAGCAAAGACTGACACGCCCACCGCGGCTGATGGGAAAATTATGCGGAGTAAAAAGCTGTTTATCACCACAATGCCGATGTTGTTAATCCAGCGAAGCATTTTCGGTACGGCAAGTACCCGTCTCGGCGCTGCCAGTTCCCACAGAGAGATAATTCCTAAAATACCGGAAAAGAACCCCAGTCGAATGATAGCCTCGTGGCTTATGACGAACTCACCGATGTCCATATTCTAACCTCTAAATAGCCAATTGTCCCAAAATCCAATAAGCGCCGCCACCAAATACGGCTGCAACAGGTAAAGTTATAAACCATGATAAAAGTATTTCTAATACAATCCGAGTATTTAGATGTCTTGTAACAAGACCTATCCCGAAAAGAGACCCTACCGATACATGTGTCGTGGATACCGGTATTCCAAACTTGCTGGCACATATCACAAGCATACCGGTAACAAGTAAAGCCCTGACCGTGATTTAATTTTGTGATTTCATTATTTCCACTGACGTAGAATAAAAAGGCACGGTGACCTTGCTAATGGGTATTGGCGCCTCATCCGCCTTCTTTGGAAATATTAAATACTCAATCATATCTAATCGCAACGTTAGCTTTTTAAAATCCGCTTCCCTTGGAATTTTGTACTTGTAATAAAATGATTTGTATTCCCCAGGTTCTAATCTCTCGTCTTTCACTTCCGTTGGGTATGTGGGAAACTCAAATGTCCGTGTGATAAAATATTCCTTCAACCCAATTTCCTTTCCATTTTCATCCAGCACCGCCACACGGGCGGCAATACCCCTGACCGGTCAGCCGGTTGGCACGCGGTGTCCTGCCCCTATATTGGTAATCCTTATTTCAGCTTTTAGTTTGTCTCCGGGTTTATAGGTATCTTTTTCCGTTTTCAATTCTACCTTAAGGGCATTTCTTAATTCTTCAGGGTTGCGAGAACTTTTCTGGTCATGCATTCCGTAAACGCGCTTTGGCCTTCCCAGTGAGGCAAACCCTTCCTTTCTCTCCATGTGACAAGCCTGGCATGTTTCCTTCTTTCCAGACATTTTGTACTCATCGTTGGTAGAGCACGTCTGTTTGATCCTTGCCCGTGGAAAGCCCCAGGAGTGGCACGTGTAACAGAACTCCGACTTTTGAAAAGACGGATCATATTTAACAGGGTGCGGCGCATCTCCCTCTTTTATCTCCCGGGGTCCGTACAGGGTCTTATTCCTCAAGTGACATACCACGCACGTCACACCCTCCTTTATAAGCATCGTGTCAAATTCTTTATTCTTGATCGCAACGAAAGGCAGAGGGCCTGTTTCTTTAAAACCCCTTAAAATTTTGGGTTTCTGTTCCAGCATGGGGAAATGGCAATTTGAGCAGAATGGAGGATTGTTTCTTACCGTCCAGCATGCCTGAAAGACAGGGTTTGTCGACGATTTGCTGTGCATAGATTCGCGCCACTGGTCATAAATTTCCTGGTGACAATCCTTACATGAGTCGGCGCTGTGTAAAGGGATATTTGGGGGCAATTCCAATCGTGGAATATAATTTGATGGGCCAATAAATGTGACACCTGCGTCATTACCCCACAAAACAGAGGGGACGATTATGCTAACTGCTAAGACCGATATTATTTTGAGTGTACGCATGTTTATCTCCTCAACTCATTTACTGTTGTTTACAATTTCGGTAATAGTTCACCGCAAAGAACGCGGAGTTACAACCCCCTAAATCCCCCTTTGTTTATGGGGACTACGGCCACAATCCCCCTTAGAAAAGGGGGACTAAGGGGGTTGTTTTGCACTCTCAGCATTCTCCGAGGCAAGATGTACTATTACCGGTTTTGATATTGATATCATGATATAAAACCTAACCCGAACGAGTCGGAAAAGGATGTAGTGGCAAGGCGCGCCTTGCCACTACTGAAAATATTTTTGCCGAAAATGTCAAAACATTTCAGTTAAGTGCCTAAAATTCAACCTTTAAACCAAAGCTGGTAAGAAAGGCATCAAAATCGCCTAAAAGTAATGATTCGGCCTCGTCGTTCTGCAAGAGGTATCTTGAATTAACAAAGAATGACAGAACCGTATCGGGCGATCGTAGATACTTATAATCAATTCCCATAAAAGGCGCAGATTGAATGAAGTCTGCATTCCGTGATTCAGAGAAAAACTCACCGTCAACTGCTAAGAAGGTGTTTCCCACATTAAAATACATCTTAGACCTGAGCCGGTAAAGTATCGGATAACCATACGTCAGGGAAACGGCATTCACATCAAAATCCATATTATTGGCGTTATCCGTTTTGCGGCTGTATTGATACAGCGAATACCCCAAAGAAACCTTATGATTGTATGGTAAATCAGAGGAAACACCAATTCCTCCATGGGAGATACTCCCCTTTTTTCCCGTTCCTTCCTCCGTTCTGATACCAAAGAAAGGCTCTATAAAACCAGGTTCCTGAACGTTGTCTGCCCTTGAACTTTCTATCTGCCGTAAATAATCCATATCTGCAAAAAGCCTTGTAAAAGAAAGGATTCCGGGGAATGGATAATCGAGGTGGAGTCGTACCCCCTCCCTATTTTGTGGATACTTCTTTGCATCATGGAGTTGCCAACTGTCCGCATACGTAGTGAAATAGGGAAGTTCATAAAAGAGCCCCGGGGATTGGACATCACTGGGTCTTTCCATCTTTATCACAAAGGGGTCATATTTTGGTTCGACCCATATACCTTCCAGGTTAAAACTTATCCTCCCAACTGTGCCGCTGATGCCTGTATTTAACAGATTTCCATGAACATCGACTCCTTCACTTCCGGTAGGCCGATAAATACTATGTGCACAAGCTGCCCATGCCTTATAGGTCGGTAAAAAATTATACGAGTAATCTGCGCCGAGGACAAACTCGTCCTGTTTCCCTACTTTATTGTAAGGAGACTCCCATCGTACAGGGCTTCCATCCACCGTACCCTGCAAAGGTGAGTCTATTTCAGATGTCGATGCACCTCTGTTAAACGGACTCATAAAGTTAAAACCATACTTCATATCTTCGTATTCCCTTCCCAGATAGAATCCACCCAACCAACTGGTAGAGTCGGAATCTTCGGGTAATTCTGCAAAATACACTTCATACAAAGTTGATGGGATAAAGAACGGGTTATAAAATCGCCTGACAACATTAACTCCGTAAAAGGGCAAATAGTCTGGTCCGTAAAAGGTGGGATTGGGTTCGCCTTTAAGCACGTAGTCACCCACGTGCAGCGGGGTAAAGGCGCCTACGGACATAGTCGTATCTAAGGGTTGGTAGCGCGCCCATAACGTATTGAGTGAGACGTCATTCGAGTGACCCACAAAAGGATTGGAAAAATACGGCGGGGTAACACCCCAGATATCTCCGACACCGGCATCACCTCCCAGACCATACGCATCCACTTCCAGACCCATGGTCCAATCCTCCGACACATCCGCATAAACACCCGCCCTTGCCCTTGTCGTTATTGCTGCACCGTCTTCAATGGAAAACACATTCAGCGGTCGTGGTAAGGTATATGTTGGCTCCCACTCCTTATGCGTCCTCTGTGTTTGAAATCCCATCGTATAATCAAAGGCGCCTTGTTTCTTTGCAGTAGCGTCTTTGAAGTCAACGTCAATACCCGTTGCTATCGATTCAATACTAAAATTGGTCTTATATCTATCCGATTCGGGTCTTGTCTGAAACCAACTGGATTCTGGCTTTATCTCTTGAAGTGCATCGGCAACCCTATCCATGTCCAACCCAAGCAGAGGGGATCTGAGATATTTATCCTTTACTTCTTCAGGCTTTTGTTTACCTGCTCCAATCTTTTCCAGTTCTTTCCTGAGTATCCTGATGCGTGTACCAGGACCACTACTAAAGGTTACAATGCCGCTTTTGTCCACGACAAAAGTATTTGTTTGTGGTCAGGTCTCAGGGATATATTTGCCCACATAAGCCTTTACCACCTTAAATTCCGTATCAATCAGGTATGGATAAGGAATATCTACCCTTTCAACAAATTCAGCAGTTTGACGGACATTGCTTAACATGCTTATGGCAAGGATTTCAATCCCGTAATCTTCCAGAAGTCCTTGCATAACCTTTGCCCTGCCTTCACAGCCGCCGCAACAATCAGAAAACCAGATTATGACCGGCTTTATTCCCCGATATGCAGACAGCGTAAAATTTTTGTCTTTGGTGCTGGGAAGTGTAAAATCGGGGGCATTAGTGCCAACCTGTACGATGTCTGCATAGGCTATACTTTGTAAGGCAACGGAAATGATAAAGCAGGAAGAGAATAAAGATAACCATAGTTTCATTTTATTACCTCCGCTGAAATTACGACAAATAAACCTTTCCCAAAACCTTCTTCAAAAGGTTCAAGGCTTTGAATTTCGTCTGGTTTTTTAAAAACAGTCTGAACAGTTTCAAATTTATTGAGCCCAACCTTCTTCAGCCAATCAATAATATACTGAACCTTCTTTCAGAAGACGTTCACGGCATATCTTTATCATTGTAGCGGCAAGGCGCGCCTTGCCACTACAGGTATTTTAAATTTACGAAAAATCTTCCCAGAATTTTTTCTCTTCTTCATCTGGTATCCCATTGGGGTTTTCTTTGTCCATTTGCCATCGCAGTGGATTTGTTACAATATATTCTCTTATACGATCTAATTCATCTGGGTTTCGAACTATATGTTCATAATAATTACGCTGCCAGACTTCTTTTCCCGGTGTGTTTCGCATTAAATTAATTTGCCTGGCAACGGCGGATTTGAATGATCCAACAATGACTGGCAATGAACCCGGTTTTGGTTTGCCAAATTCCATTTTTATTGAAACATTGTTATGTGTACAAATCGTCACAAAATACGCTCCAGCCCTTGAATAATCGTATCCTTTTAATCGGATGGATTTGTGAGGCTTCATGCCAGAATTGTACATTTATGTGTCCTGGTTATAATTCTTTGTAATGAATCAGTTTTTTGGTTTCCAAATTATTATTTGAAAACCATATGATTGCATATACCTGTAGCGGCAAGGCGCGCCTTGCCACTACAATTTTTCTTAATCCCGATAAAACCATTTTTATTTCTCGTTAGTATTCCAACTTGTTCACCCAATCGGGATACTTCATTCCTTCAACTGCATCATACGGAGGGGTATAAGGCTTAATGTCGATAAGGGGAGTTCCGTCCAGCACATCTAGTCCTTTTACTTTAAGTATGTTCCCATTTCTTTCAATCACTTTAACGGTGGTCATGCCAATAGGATTAGGCCTCCATGGGCAACGACAGGCAAATATACCGACCTCCGGAACGTCTTTCTTCCCCTGAGGTCTCATTTTAAGCTTGACCTTATCCACTTTATCCAGCCAATAAAGGATAATGAGGTGAGAGTATTCATCAATTCCTTCCAGGCCGTCTCTATAGTTGGGATCAATGACTATTTCTGTAATCAATTCCTGCCACCCGCCAAATTTGGGTTGTTTTACAGGACTTTTAATATAACCAATGGATTTTAATCGCATAACATTTCTCCTGTGAGGTTAAAGTATTTTGTGATCTATTCTCAAACGCTTTGATATATTTCCATCTCTTTTGGTTTGAGAATAACATTATGAATCATGTTTTTTCTACTTGATAACCCTCAGACTGCCATTCACGAATACCGCCTTTCAAGTGGTACAGCCCCTTTAATCCTTTACCTTTTAATATGTCACATGCTTTGGAACTGCTATTTCCGCTTCCACAATGGACAATCACTTTTTTATCTTTGGGAATCTTATGGATATTCTGTTCAAGCTCTTGAACAGGAATAAGATTAGCACCTTTAATATGCACTTCGTTATATTTCTCCCTGGTTCTGACATCTACTACAATTACGTCTTTTTCCTTGTCTATCAATTCCCTCGCCTGTTTAGCTGATATATCTTTTACTTCATAATATGAGTCCTTTTTTACATCCATTTAAATCCCTCCTTTGAATACGATATAAGTTCATGCCATATATGCCTTCTACACATTACCCCAAGCATCGAATTGCGGCAAAATGAGCTAAACTATCTATTAACCGGCAAACCGCTGCGGTTCCACAGTACCATGCCACCACGCAAAACGGTGACATCACTGAATCCTGCTTTGGTTAGCATTTGCGCAGATGCCTGACAATTCGTGGTAGAAATGCTGCAAGAGCAAGCAGTCCTAAACCCAGTAATGCTTTCTGGACCATACCCTCGCCACCCGCTACTGCATTGCGTCCAGCGTAGCCAAGGTATGTGTAGGCTATTGCGCCGGGCAACATGCAAATGTAGGACGTAACCACATAATGAAACAGGCGGATGCGCGTAAGTCCCAGCATATAATTCAATAAGTTAAAGGGAAACAATGGCGCGAGGCGAACGAAGGCAACAAAACGCCAACCTTCGGCTTCTACGCCCTCAACCAATTGCTTTAACCTGCCACCTATCTTGCGTGATACTAAATCGGATGCAAGATAGCGGGCAATAAGAAAT
>Ga0209212_1005704_pt1 | contig 14696 bp, 13 predicted proteins | sample RifGroC2_FD_183996 | JGI IMG/M metagenome (GOLD analysis project Ga0209212, IMG submission 183996) | Groundwater microbial communities from Rifle, Colorado, USA - Groundwater C2 (SPAdes) (version 2) | ecosystem: Environmental > Aquatic > Deep subsurface > Groundwater | place: Rifle, Colorado... | reverse complement strand
GACGTGGTACAGCGCGACATGACCGCCATGGAGGGCTTCTTCGGCGGCGTGCTGAGCCGCGCCCGCGAGCCGCTGGCGGAGATGAGCGATGCGGCGCTGGAAGCCTTCGACCGGCTCCGGGGCATCTCCACCGTCGACATGGAGATGGACACCAGCGGCCTCGACGCCACCCGCGAATCCCTGCAGCGCGCCACCCGGGCGCTGGCGGAGATGAAGGGCGCCGCCAACACGGTCGGCATGTCCGGCTTCGGCATCTGGATGACCGAAACCCTGCTGCAGAGCCAGCAGTTGCAGGTGCAGTTCCTCGCCCAGAAACAGAGCCTGCAGTCGCTGATGGAGGGCTACGAGGCCGGCAGCATCAGCCTCGAATCGTTCATCGAGCGCGGCAAGCGCGCCCGCAACGGCCTCAACCTACTCAACGACTCCGACCTGCGTGGCCTGGAGTCCGCGCTGGCCTCGGCCGAACAGCGCATGCGCTCGCTGGGCGACGCGAGCCGCAACACCCTGGACCAGCTACGCAACGAGCTGGACCAGATGCGCGGCAATCAGGAAGCGGTCGATGCGCGCAACTTCGCCAGCCGCCGGCGCGACCTGGAGGCCCAGCGCGCCGAGGCCCAGGCAGCCGGCAACAACCAGGCGGCGGCCGACATCGGCCGCGCCATCGCCACCCTGCGCGAGATCGAGCAGGAAACCGCCAACCAGCGCCTGCGCGAACGGCAGCAGGCCCAGCAACCGCAACAGCCGCAGGCCGCCAGCCCGGCACCGGCCCAGCCGCCCGTCACCGTCATCCGCCTGGAAACCGCCCGCGGGCAGAAGGTCGACGTCAGCGTTCCGCAGGGCCAGCAGACCCAACTGCTCGACATCCTGGCCGAGGCCGGATTGAGGACCACGTAAATGGCAATGACCCTCGACAGCATCGACCTCGCTGCCGACCCCACCCTCGGCGGCGAACAGCTCGAATGGACGGACGAGTTCGACTGGACGCCGGTCGCCCAAGAGCAGGAGCGCAGCCTCTCCGGCGCACTGCTGCTGCAGTACGGCGCCAAGCAGCACGGCCGGCCGATCACCCTCAAGAGCAACGGCGCCGCGTGGTTCACACAGGCCACCGTGCGCTCGCTGGAAGTGCTGCGCGACATCCCCGGCCGGGTGATGCCGCTGGTACTGCCCGACGGGCGCGCGTTCAGCGTGGTCTTCGACCACAGCCAGACCGCCCCGCTCAAGGCCACGCCGCTGTTCCGTCAGGTGGCCCCCGACGATGGCCACCTCTACGAGATCGAGCTGTGCTTGCTGACGGTGGCGGCGGGGGAGTGAGGGCCGGGATGTAGGCAGGAGCCCGGCAACCCAAAAAGCAAAACCCCCGAAAGCTGGCCGGCTCGCGGGGGTTTCTGTTTCAACCCCATGAGATAGGCATGAGGAGAACGTGATTGAATTTTAGCAGGATCATCCGAGAGGTGAGAATCATGAGCGAGCGACTGTCGTCGGCCCGATTCTGGGCCATATAGCTGCTGGGAGCGCTGATCGCCGGGGGATACTTCATCGGCCAGTTGGCGACGTGGTAATGCCGTAGGGTGGGTAACTCGCGCAGCGATTACCCACCGTGGGTGCGGTACCGCTCACGTCAGGCGTGAGCCTCCTCGGGCAGCAAGCGGATCTCGATGCGGCGTTTCAGCGCGCGGGCGGCGCTGGCGAGAGTGGCCAGCGTCATCCCGGCATCGTCCTCGTCGAGCGCGCGATCGACAGCGGTACGGCTGGTGTGCATGCGCTCGGCGAGGGCTTTCTTGCTGATGTGCTGCTCCTTCATGGCCTCGGCGATCTGCCAGGCGATGACGCGCTTGAGCGCGGCGGCGGAGACTTCTTCCGACAGACCTTGCTCGGCGAGGAAGTCGTCGAAATCGGAGCCGATGTGCGGGTTCATACGCGGTACCTCACAGTCTGGATTTGCGCTGCTTGGCGGCCTGCAGATCGACCGCCGGAGTTTTCTGGCTCTTCTTGATGAAGCCGTGGAGAAGCACCATCTCGGAGCCGACGACCGTAAAGATGACGCGAGCGATGGTGTCGCCAAGGTCCGTCCGGACCTCCCACAGCCCGGTGTCGAGCTTGCGAACCACCGGCATCCCGATGGGCCAGCCGAGCTGCACCGTCTTGATGTCGGTTCCGACCTGCCGGCGCTGCTCCCTGGGCAAATCGGCCAGCCAGTCGCGGACAGGCTCGTTCCCCGCGTCGGTGCGGAAGAATTTGACGCTGAGGACGGGCGGGATCTCGTTCATGGGTTAGCAGTGTACCAAAGATGGTGCATGCGGGAAGTGCCGTGCGTCAGTCAGGCCCTTGCAGGTGGCAAGGCTGCACGGGGCGATGGCGGATCGGCCAGAAAACGAAAGGCCCGGCGGGGAGGGGCGGGCCTTTGGGCGGCTGCGGGTGGTCAGCCGTAGGGTGGGTAACTCGCGTAGCGATTACCCACCGCTGGCATCGGTAGACAAGGTCGCGCCGTTGTCTACCCTACGCGCTTGCTGTTTTTGTTATATGTCTCCCTGCTGTTTTGACTAATTCTTGTGTCTTTTCTTTTTGGATTAGCCATAGTATTTCTAATATATAAATTGGGGCGGTGATGAGTGCTTGTGCCGATTTTGGAAGGCTGATAATTACATTAAGTGGTGGGATTATGCTTGCCAGTGTGTAAAAAGAAGCTATCAGCACAAAAAGTATTAGCAAGGCATAGGTTCTGATAATTGACCATGTAACCCTGTGTGGGTTGCGAGCATCCATGATCAGATTTTTCCGGTGTCGCCACTTTAGTACTCGAATCCGAGTGTGAGCCTTCGTCGGCATAAGAGAGGCATGGGAGATCAAGGCATCCCCCAGTCTGGCAAGTTTATTTGATAGCATGGCAATAAGTAGTGCGGCGATGATGCCGATAATTACAGCTGGATCAAAAATGGCTTCCATATGCTCTGTGGCTTCCTTATGGTCAATGGCTTTCGGCAAGCTTTTAGGGTGAGTAACTCGCGGAGCGATTACCCACCGTTGGCATCGGTAGACAAGGCTGCGCCGTTGTCTACCCTACGCGCTGGAACGGATTGTTATGTTCAAACGCCAAAGCCTTCTTTAAGGCTTGGGTCTAAGTTAAACATATGCTCTTGAAGCTCTGATACAGCTGCGTTGAACTCCATCTGCGTTTGAATCCCGCGAACCACATTTGCATTTCTCTTTGGGATTGTGGAAAGAGCAAGCTGGTGATTTTCTTGGTGCCGACAAATAAAGGCTGAAATTACATATACACAATACTCGGATAGCAACATTACTTCAGCATAAGTTGTTGGGACGTCTGCATTAAAATAGCGTTTATCGAGGCAGGTTAACCGACAGCCGCAATTTTCATCCCTATGACCGTGAGCAAGCATTGTGTTTCTCATGCCTTTGATCCCCGTCCAGCTCTTTATTCGTTTAATAGCGGGGGCTGTGATTCTCATGCTGTCCTTGACGCGCTCATCATTTTTCGCGTAGGTGTTAAATCGTTTCCATTCCTCAAGGAATGAGCATATCTCAATCAACATTTTATTGCTTAGCGAAAACTTTACATCTTCGTCGTGTAAATATCGCTTGAACACACGCAAATCATTTTCCATGCTGGTCTTCATTGCGCTTAGTACTAAAAGTGATTCTTGAAAGTTAGTTAGCTGCATGATCGTCGCCTGAAACATAACGTTTAGGTTAAGTGGCGGTCGCAGTATGCGGACGTCCCAGTGAGCGAAGCGAGCGACTTGAACCGTATGTTAGGCAAGGCCGAGATCCTTTCGCATGTTTTTGATTAATTGCTGATGAGCTAGATCCCTTTGCACTGCCCCTGGCTCGCTGGCCTTTAAATTACCAAGGGCTACGACCGTAGCCTCTGACCCTACAAGCTGAATTCGAGCCTCACACAATGCAAAATTCTTTGCTTTTGAGTCAGTCCACCCCTCCGCTAGCGAAGCATAGGAAACAAGCAAGCCATCGAATGCTGACTTGCGTTCAGCAAACAGATTATTCTGCTGTGTCGCAACCCTAGATAGCCGGTGCTGGACAATTGCAGAGACCACAGACCCTACACCTAGCCCACCTAGAAACGAGACGACCGTAGAAATATCGATGTTCATTACATGCCTAACTATAAATAGAAACCAAGTGGTGTATAAAACCCCGGGCGGGGTTGGGGGATAACATTCCTTGTCACTTCGCTCTCCTTGTCTATTCCGAGGGTTTCGCGGTCTTCATGACCGTTTTTCGACGTTATACACCATGACCACAGGCCCCCGGCAAGTGGTCAGTAAGGGTATCGCTTCGCGGCGGATTGACTCCCCACTCTCAGCCGGATAAGGTTCCCCCGTCGCTGTCAATCCAGCGGCCTGGGCTTGGCGGCCCGGAATTCGCGGGCGGACACGACCGCCGTTAGAGCGGTTTTTTTGTGTCCGCAGCATGGCTACACCCGTTATGGGCGGGCCGTGTGTGGGGAGCCTTCGGGCTCCGCCGGCCCTGCGACCGGTCCGCCAACCCGCACGGTTCCGCTCACCACCTCTTGGCGGGGGTGATGGCGGAGAAGATGCCATTCGCAGAGTTCCCTATCATGCAAGCGCTCACTTTCCGCGACACTCAGTTCGATATCACCGACCGCGACGGCCAGCTCTGGCTGCAATCCGCGCAGATCGCACAAGCTCTCGGCTACGCGAATGACAACGCGATCACCCGGATTTACACCCGCAACGCTGACGAGTTCACCCCCTGCATGACCGAGAAGGTCAAATTGACCCTCTCGGGGAATCTGCAGAAAGAGGTGCGGATCTTCTCCCTCCGTGGCGCCCACCTGTTGGCCATGTTCGCCCGCACCGAGGTCGCCAAAGAGTTCCGTCGCTGGGTGCTCGATGTGCTGGATGGTCTGAGCGCGCAGGACTCCGCCCCGGTCGGCCCGAGCGAGCCAGCCGAGCCGATCCACCTCACCTACAACGACCGCCCGTTCCGCATCGTCCCCGAGGGCGCGGCGCTGTGGTTCGTCGCCGCCGACGTGGCGCACGCGCTGGACATGCGCGATGCCTACCGCATCACCCGTCACCTGCGCAGCGAGCACAAGGCGCTGCGCCAGATCGGCAACAAGCGCCTGTGCCTGATCGACCGGCAAGGGCTGGAGCTGGCCCTGCATCACGCCCGCCCGGCGCGTTCCGAGCCGCTGCGGCTGTGGCTGGATGCGGCGCTGGAGCAGTTCGTGACCGGCGCGGCGCCGCGTGCGTTGCCCAACGGGCTGTCCGGCGAGCAGCAGGGTGCGCTCAAGGCGCTGGTGGCGGCGCGCATCGAGGCGCTGCCCGAAGTGCAGCGCGGCAAGGCGGCCACGCGCTGCTGGTCGGCGCTCAAGGCGAAGTTCGGCTGCGGCTACAAGGCCATCGAGCCGGAGCAGTTCACCGAGGCGGTGAGCCTGGTGGCGCGCATGGTGCTGGAGGGCGAGCTGCTGGAGCCGGAGGCGCCGAAGGTGCTTGGCCATCTGGCGATCGACTTCCCGATCGAGGACTGGAAGGCGAAGAACCCGCACCAGTTCCGCCACGATGACCCGAACAGCGCGGAGCTGACCATCACCACCGGCGATGTGCTGATGAACGAGTACTCGCCCACCGAGGCGCTGCTCGGCCAACTGAGCGAGGCCGGTTACCGGGTGGACGGCCCGTTGTACGAGCTGCGTTCCCTGCGCTCGCTGGCCCGGCGGCTGGACATGACCATGCGCTTCATGGCCGGCCACGCGCGGCAGATGGTCGACCACTTCGACCACGACCACCGGCGCATCGAGCGCTTCGCGGGTGCGAAGACGCGGCGCTGACGGCCGTGCGCCGTGGCGGCCGGCTGGCCGCTGCGGGCGTGCTCTGGCGCGCGGGGCCATAGGGCGCCCCGTTTCGCGCAACCCCTGAACCGGGCGCCCGGCGGCGCCTCGGCATTTCTCATTTCCCATCGGTGGCTTCCGGGCGGCGCTCTGCACAGGGCTGCCCGGCGGCCGGCCTTTTCGTGCCCGGAGCTTTCATGACCATCAATTCCAGCGACGTGAAACTGCTGAAGTCTCAGCGCCTGACCGACGAGGCCGACGGCGGCGGCCGCGCCACCGGCATCGCCGTGGTCGACGGCGAGGTCAACAACCTGTTCCCCGACATCAGCCGGCTCGACCGCACCGTCGGGCGGATCAACCTGCGCAAGGGCTTCTGCGGCGTGCTGACCGACAATGCCGATCCCTACCTCGGTGCCCACGCCATCCTCAGCGAGGCCCCGGCCGATCCGCGCGTTTCGGTGCTGCTGTTCAACACCGGCAGCCAGACCGACGAGCGCGCCGCGGCGGCGAGCAGCATCGAGAACTACGTGGTGCCCAGCACTGCCGCGCAGTTCGAGCTGCTGGGCAACCAGCTGACCGGCCAGCGCGCGCTGACCTGCGTGCAGCGCGAGGAGCACCGCCAGCCCGAGGTCGGCGAGGTTTACCAGCTGGTCAGCACCGGCAGCCAGTACGTGCGCATCACCAGCGTCGAGGCGGCGGTCGAGAACTTCGTCTACGAATACGGCACCGGCCAGTACCTGATCCTGCCGCGCCGGCGGTTGCTGCTCGGCATCGGCACGCCGCTGCTGAATGGCTTCCCCGGCGGCACGGTCAATCCGGCCGGCACCACCGCTACCAACCTGGCCGGGCAGGCCAAGACGATCATCCTCAGCACCCAGGTGGCCGATGCCGCGCGCTATTTCGGGGTCAGTCCGCTGGCCGCCGCCGTCGCCCAGGGCGACCTCACGGTCAAGGTGCAGAGCATCTACAGCCAACTGGTGCCCAGCACCACCCGCGAAACCCCGCTGATCGACCAGCTCGGCGGCTACAACCGCCGGCAGATGCTGGCCAGCGGCCCGGCGCGCGCGCCGGCGCTGACCTTCGCCCAGGTGCTGGCCGGGCAGTCGCGCAGCTTCCTCGGTACCGGCGCGCTGCCGGGCAGCATCGCCCTGACCATCGGCGGCGGGGTCTACCGCGACGACGGCAAGGGCGGCTTCTACTTCGTGTCGGGCAGCAACAGCTTCAGCAAGCTGACCGTCGACTACCTCAGCGGCGAGATCAACGCCTACCGCAGCAGCACCTTCACCGGCGCGGCCAGCGTCGGCTACACCCCGGCGGCCGGCGTCACCGGCCCGGCGGTGACCGGCGAAATCGCCATCGCCCTGAGCAACCGCGGCTACGCCTACACCCTCAACCTGGCCGAGGCCAAGCCGCGGCCGGGCACGCTGGTGGTGTCCTTCATGGCCCTCGGCAAGTGGTACGACCTGAGCGACCCCGGCAACGGCGAGCTGGTCGGGGAGGGCAGCGGCAGCATCGCCTTCGCCACCGGCAGCGTGAGTTTCACCCTGGCCGCCCTGCCGGACGTGGACAGCGCCATCGTCTACAGCTACGTGGCGCAGAACGATGCGGCATTCACCCAGCGCACCGGCGCCGCCACCGCGGCCCGGGCGCGCGTGCGCCACACCCTGCCGCACGACGGCATCCAGCCGGGCAGCCTGACCGCCACCTATCTGGTCGGCGGCGTGGCCAGGACCGTCACCGACAACGGCGCCGGCGGCCTCGCCGGGCAGGCCAGCGGCAGCATCGTCTATGCCACCGGCGAGCTGGAGATGGAGCTGGCCAGCACCCCCGATTTCGGCAGCAGCATCCAGTACAGCTACCAACAGGGCAGCAGCAACAGCGCCACCCTCAGCCCCAGCCCGGACGCCGCCGGCACGGTCAGCGGCACCATCCCCGGCGCGCCGTTGCAGCCGGGCAGCGTGCAGGCCGGCTGGTCGGTGGTGCGCAAGGCTGCGGTGCCGAGCGTCGAGCAGCAGGCCACCTTCGAGAGCGCCCAGATCCTCGAGCGCAGCGCCCGCGACGACGGCGCCGGCGGCTGGATCGGTTACAGCGGCAGCATCGACTACGCCACCGGGGCGTTCACCCTGCGCGTGCGCGGCGATTACCCATTCGTCGAGTACACCTATCAGGCCGCGTCGCGCCTGAATCCGAGCGAGGTTTTCCAGTAATGAGCGACGTTACGCTGATCGGCACCAGCACCACCCTGCAGGAACAGTTCGGCGGCACCCTGGTCGTCCGCTCGCAGCCGGCCGGCACCAGCTACGCCGTGCAGCAGGACAGCCAGCCCGCGCCGGAGCTGACCTTCGACCTGCTGCCGGCCACCGGCGGGCCGGTCGTCCCCGGATCGCTGGTGCTGAGCTGGGGCGGCGAGACCTACGTCGACCGCGACGGCGTGCTTTACAAGGGCATCAGCTCCACCACCAACGCCGGCAGTGCGGTGGGCACCGTCGACTACGCCGCCGGCACCGCCCGCCTGAGCAGCTACCCGGCCGGCAAGGCGCCGAACATCGACGTGCAGGCCTGCCTGACCGCCAGCAGCGGTTTCGCCGTCACCGGGGCGACCTTCCGCACCCCGGGCGCGCCGCTGCGCCCGACCAGCCTGCAGGTCAGCGTGGTGCGCGCCGACACCGCCCAGCTGGTCACCGCCAGCGCCGACAACAACGGCGACTTCAACGGCCCGCTGATCTACGGCCGGGTGGAGGTCACCACCGGCATCGTGCGTCTGCGCTTCACCGCCGACCCGAGCGACACCAGCGGCCTGAGCGAGATCCCGGTGATCCCGGCGCTGCTGCGCTACAACGGCGTGCTCTACACCAGCCTGCCGCTCAACGCCGAGCTGATCGGCCTCGACCCGGTACGCCTGCCGGCCGACGGGCGGGTGCCGATCTACCGCGAGGGCGACGTGCTGGTCATCCACCATACCGGCGAGACGGCCGTCGCCAGCCCCGAGGCCGGCGGCAGCGTGCAGCTGGCCCGCGTGCAGCAGGCCGCCATCGAGGTGGTCGACAGCAACGGCGCGGCGCTCGACCCGGCGCAGTACGTCGCCGACCGCGAGCTGGGTCGCGTCACCTGGGCCAACCCGCTGCTGCTGCAGGATGCCCTGGGCAACCCGCTGACTCCGCCGCTGACCGTCCGCGACCGGGTGGAGCACATGACTATGTGCGCCGAGGCGCAGATTTCCGGCGCGCTGGGCCTCAGCTCGCCGCTGCCGTGGGATCTGCCGGCCGGCGCGGCGCGGGTGTCCAGCGCCGTCGCCTGGGGCGATCTGCAGGCGCGCCTCTACAGCTGGTTCACCCTGAAGACCTGGAGCACCGGCGCGCCCAACTGGAACGACAGCCCCGATAGCGACAGCACCACCAGCAACTACAACAGCCTCAACTACCCGCCGGTGGTCACCAACAAGGGCAGCATCAGCGGCAAGTGGGCGCTGGTGTTCACCAGTGCCACGCAGTTCCAGGTGGTCGAGGAGAAGCTCGGCGTCATCAGCACCGGCACCACCAGCAGCGACTGCGCGCCGCTCAACCCGGCCACCGGGGCGCCGTACTTCACCATCCTCGCCGCCGGCTGGGGCAGCGGCTGGGCGGCCGGCAACGCGGTGCGCTTCAACACCGACGCCTGCCTCGGCCCGCTGTGGATCGTGCGCACCGTGCTGAGCGGGCAGGGCACGGTCGAGGATGACCAGTTCAGGATTCAGATTCGCGGGGATGCAGACTGATGGCGATCATTCACTACTCCAGCCTTGACACCGGGGCGCCGGTGCTGCCGAGCGTTTCCGGCCAGCGCTGGATCGACAACCTGCGACTGATCCTCAAGGCCTGCCTGGTCGACGGCTACGGCAGCAAGCCCGCCGCCGGCTGGACGGTCGGCCACGAGCATGCCGACGGGTTCAGCCTGAGCAATGGCGAGGGGTTCATCAATTTTGTCAGCTGGAGCGCCTCCGTCGTTTCCGTCTACCTGATGGAGACCATCAGTGACGGCAGTGCTGCACTGGCCCAGGGCTACAACCGCCGCTCCGGGCCGTGGTTCGACGGTCAGTCCGATACCGGCCGGCAGTACCTCTATGCGTCGAACTTCTACAGCACCTTCGGCAACAAGCAGTGGATGGTGGTGGCCGACGAGCGCACGGCCATCCTGCTGTGGAGTGGCTACGACGCAGTGGTGGACAGTCCAAAGCAGTCCGGCGGCGCGCTGTATTTCGGTGCCTACAAGCCGGTGCTGGGTGGCAGCGGGTTCTGTTCCTTGGGCGGTAATGTCTCCAACGGCACCCCATACCTGGCCAGTGGGGCGTGGGCGGCGGGGGCTTCGCTACGCAATCCGGTGGACGGCACCGTGGTGCAGGGCTCGTCGCCGCTCTACCGCGTCGGTGCGGTAAACGAGGGATACGCCTACATCGCCAACAACAAGACCAAGCTGGCCCCGGCGCTGCTGAGGCCGGTGCGGGCCTCGATCATGGGGCGGGGCCTTGGAATCAGCGGCTCGACCAGCGCCCCCTACGATACCCACTGCGGCCTCCTGCGCGGGCTGATCGCCGAGCCCGGGCTGAGCGACGCCTACCTCTCGAAGGTGCTGCCGGTGCTCGGCGTGGCCAGCCCGACCTATCAGGACAAGCTGCGGCCGATCACGCTGCCCAACGGCGTGCAGTGGGTGCCGCTTTACCCGCACGTCGAGGACCTCGGGGTCTTCGTGTCGCTGGCCGCAGCCGACTGGGAGTAGCCCATGCAGATCATGCCGAGCGTCATGGTCGCGCTGCCCGAAACGGCAGCCCGGCGGACGCTGACCATCCAGATGACCCGCGACGGCGAGCAGACGCCTGGAGACAAGATCGCGCTGCTGGTGGACGCCAGCCTGGTGGTGCTCGCCGTGTTCGTCACCGACTACCAGACCAGCCAGACCTTCCTCGCCTCGGCCATCGACGGCGAGCGCGTGGTGTTGTGCATCGACAACGCCGCGCCCCAGCGCAGCGCCTCGCGCTACCCGACGATCAACGAGGACATCACCCTCGCCATCGACCTCAACGACGGCAGCGGCGGCGGGGCCGTCGGCGCGCCCGCCGCCCTGGCTGCCCGGGTGCGGGTCGACGGGGTGAACGCGGCGCGCGAAGTGCTGGCGGTGGAACGGCAGACCGACGGCGTGTGGCGCATCGCCGGCAACCTGCGCACCGCCGCCGGCGACCTCGATCTGCGCGTGACCGGCGGCGAGGTCTACGCCCTGGCCCTCGACGACTACGGCTACCTCTACCAGCCTCAGCTCGCCGTGGCCGTGGGCGACACCATCCGCCCGACCGTCTACGCCGGCTGGCTGTACCGCATCACCGAGGCCGGCAGCCTGCCGGCCACCGAGCCCGAGTGGTGGCCCAGCGACGGCGACAACGCCCCGCGCCCGCTCGGCACCGCCCGCGCCCAGGCTGTGCGCTACTACCGCCCGCTGGCCCATGGCCCGGTCCCCGTGGAGATGATCTGATGCTGACCTGCGACGTGAGCGGCCGTTGGAGCCGCGCCCGGCGGCCCGGCGACCGGGGCAGCGCGGCGCCCTGGTCGCCCTTGGCGCGGCGGGACCACGCCCCGGCGCTGTCCTGGCAGCCGGGCCAGCCGCACGAGCGGAGCAGCGCCCAGCCGTGGGGCGACGTGCCAGCGCAGGATGCCGGCAGCCGCCAGCCGTGGGGCATGGCCGAGCCGTCCAGTTCCGCAGCCGCCGCCTCGCCGTGGGGCGATGTGCCGCCCTGCGACATCGACCGCTGGCTGGGCTGGGACCGCAGCCTCCGGCCGCGCGACACCCTGCGCCTACGCCTGCGCTACAACCCACGCCCGGCGCTCAAGGACCGCGGCACCGGCGCGGTCTTCAACCGCAGCGACGAAATTGGCATCCGCTACGCGGCCGCCGCCGAACTGGCCGCCAGCCTCTACGTGCCCGGCACGCTCGCGCTGGCCTTCGACTTTCGCGGCCAGCGCTACAGCCCCGGCAGCGCGGCGGCGGTGTTCTTCGACTTCCGCCACGTCGCCCCGATCCGGGCGATCCAGCCGGTCGACAGCACCACCGCCGACCGCTGGCAGAACGCCCGCCGGCTCAATCGGCACCTGCGCCTGCCCTGGGGCGCAGGCCGCCCGAAAGACCCGCCGCCGAACTGGATCGCCTACCCGGACTATCCCGGCCCCGTCTACGTCATCGAACCGGCGGCCGAGCCCGACATTCTGGAGACCTACATGATCGCCAACAGCGTACAGCTGGTGGTGCTGCCCGACCGCACGCCGGTGGACGCCACCGCCATCAAGGTCGGCCGCGACATCGACGCTTTCGCCTGGACGCTCAGCGCCGAGCTGTTCGGCCGCACCTCGCTCAACCAGGTGCGCCCCGACGCCAACGGCCCCAAGACCGTCGAGCTGACCATCAACGGCTGGGTCTGGCTGTTCATCGTCGAGCGCTACGGCCAGCAGGCCAAGTTCCCGGCCGAGCGCTTCAGCATCACCGGCGCGAGCCGCACCCAACTGCTGGCCGAGCCCTACGCGCCCAAGCGCAGCGCGGTCAACGCGGTGGCCATCAACGCCGCGCAGGCGGCCGCCGACCAGCTGGAGAACACCGGCTTCACCCTGAGCTGGGACTACGCCGCCATCGGCCCGCCGGACTGGACCATCCCCGCCGGCGCCTTCAGCTACCAGCAGCAGACCGCGCTGCAGGTGATCGCCCGCGTCGCCGAGGCGGTGGGCGGCGTGGTGAAACCGGCGCGCGACAGCGACGCCCTCAGCGTCGTGCCGCGCTACCGCGAGGCGCCGTGGAACTGGGCGACGGCGGTCATGGACCGGATCGTCCCGGCCGAGATCGTCGGCGGCGTGGGCGGCGAGTGGACGCCCCAGCCGGCGTGGAACAGCTGCTACGTCAGCGGCACCACCCACGGCGTCGCCGTCGACGTGCGCCGCGCCGGCAGCATGGGCGATGCGCCGGCGCCGGACGTCTACGACGAGCTGATCACCGGCACCGAAGCCGCCCGCTCGCGCGGCATCGCCGAGCTGGCCAAGGGCGGCAATCAGGAAGTGGTCAGCCTGACCCTGCCGCTGTTCCCGGTCGGCGGCAGCGCGCCGGGCCTCGTCGAGCCGGCGCACCTGTGCGAAGTGCGCGACATCGACGGCACCTGGCGCGGCCTGTGCCTGTCCACCGAGATCGCCGCCGAAGGCGTCGGAGCCAGCCGCGTGACCCAGACCCTCAAGCTGGAGCGCCACCACTGATGGCCACCGTGAACCCCTGGAAGCGCTTCATCGGCCTGCTGCCCGGCGGCGTGCGCGCGGTCGGCACCGTCGCCAGCGTCAGCACCGCCACCGGCAGCTCAATCGTCACCCTGCGCAACGGCAGCCAGATCACCGCCCGCGGTGTCGACGTGCCCGCCGGCAGCCGCTGCTTCATCGTCGACGGCCAGATCACCGGCCCGGCGCCGGAGCTGCCGCAGTACGACGTCGAGGTCTAGCGAGTCCGCTACCCACCACAAGCCCGCCCCGCGCGGGCTTTTTCGTTTCCGCCGCAAGGCGACCCAACACGCAGCCTAGGCCCGTACAGCCGAACGGCGGGGGTTCGTTCATCCCTTCGCTCCGGCTGCGTTTCTATTTGCTCGATGAACGAGGTAACACCCATGAGCGAAGGCAACGTCATCCCGTTCCGCTACCAAGGCCAGCCGGTGCGCTTCAATGCCGACGGCTGGATCAATGCTACCGAGGCGGCCAAGCGGTTCGGCAAGAAGCCGTCTCACTGGCTCGAGCTGCCGAGCACCAAGAGCTACATGACTGCACTGGCAAGGCATCTTGGCGGAAGCTTTGATATCGGAAAATCCGACATCAAACTGGTCGAGACATCAAAGGTTCGTGGCAAAGCCGGCACATGGCTGCATCCGAAGTTGGGCGTGGCCTTCGCTCGGTGGTTGTCCGATGACTTTGCCGTCTGGTGCGACCTGCAGATCGACGCGCTGATCCACGGTGCCGCCCCAGCCCAGCAGCAGTTCAGCCGTGCCTGCAAGGCGCTGGCCACCGGTCAGCAACGAGCCAGCCTTAGCGGAAAGCGGCTGGGGGAATGGCGCAGGAGCAAGCCAAGTATCGAACAGCAAGTCGAGCACTGGCGCTCCCGACTACAACTGACCCTTGGCCTCGAAACCACCTGACCCAGCCCGCCCCGCGCGGGCTTTTTCATGCCCGGAGGAAACCCATGCAGCTCACCGAAGCGCAGCTTCTGCGCATCCTGCCCAACGCCCGCCCCGTCGCGGGCGTTTTTGTTCCGGCGCTCAACCGCGCCATGGTCCGCTTCAAGATCGACAGCCCGGTGCGCTGCGCCGCGTTCCTCGCCCAGATCGGCCACGAGTCCGGCCAGTTGCGGCGCCTGAGCGAGAACCTCAACTACCGCGCCGAGCGGCTGGCCGCCGTCTGGCCCAGCCGCTTCCGCGCCGCCGACGGCGGCCCGAACGCCCGCGCTCAGGCGCTGGCCGGGCGGCCCCAGGCCATCGCCAATGCCGTCTACGCCAACCGCAACGGCAACGGCGACGAAGCCGGCGGCGATGGCTGGAAGTACCGCGGCCGCGGGCTGATCCACATCACCGGGCGCGGCAACTACCGCGCCTGTGGCCAGGGCATCGGCCAGAGCATCGAGGACTACCCCGAGCTGCTCGAACAACCCGAGTTCGCCGCCCTGTCGGCCGCCTGGTACTGGAAGCAGCACGGCCTCAACGAGCTGGCCGACTCCGGCCAGTTCGAGGCGATCACCCGCCGGATCAACGGCGGCACGCTCGGTCAGGCCGAGCGGGTGGCGTTGTGGAAAGCAGGGCGTGAGGTGCTGGCATGAGCCTCGCCATCCT
>Ga0209212_1005702_pt1 | contig 14698 bp, 13 predicted proteins | sample RifGroC2_FD_183996 | JGI IMG/M metagenome (GOLD analysis project Ga0209212, IMG submission 183996) | Groundwater microbial communities from Rifle, Colorado, USA - Groundwater C2 (SPAdes) (version 2) | ecosystem: Environmental > Aquatic > Deep subsurface > Groundwater | place: Rifle, Colorado... | reverse complement strand
GATGCTCGCAGAAAGCGGCGTCGGCGTGATCTCCGCCAGCGACATGACCGACGCGGCCAAGCGTGCAGTGGCCGCAGTTCAGTGAATAGGAAAACATCATGAGCGTTCTCGTAAACAAAAATACCAAAGTCCTGTGCCAGGGTTTCACCGGCAAGCAGGGTACCTTCCACTCCGAACAGGCGATCGCCTACGGCACGCAGATGGTCGGCGGCGTGACGCCGGGCAAGGGCGGGCAGAAACATCTCGGCCTGCCGGTTTTTGACACCATGCGCGACGCGGTGCGTGCCACCGGCGCGGATGCCACGATGATCTACGTGCCGCCCGGTTTCGCGGCGGACGGCATCATGGAAGCGGCTGATGCGGGCGTGAAGGTGATCGTCTGCATCACAGAGGGCATTCCGGTGCTGGACATGCTCAACGTCAAAGCCGCGCTGCGCGCCAACGACGCTATCCTGATCGGCCCCAACTGCCCCGGCATCATCACGCCGGGCGAATGCAAGATCGGCATCATGCCCGGCTTCATCCACAAGAAGGGCAAGGTCGGCGTGGTGTCGCGCTCCGGCACGCTCACCTACGAAGCGGTATTCCAGACTACCCGGCTCGGCCTGGGTCAGTCCACCTGCATCGGCATCGGCGGCGACCCGATCAAGGGGCTGGATTTCATCGACTGCCTGAAGATGTTCCAGGACGATCCCGAGACCGAGGCGATCATCATGGTCGGCGAAATCGGTGGTAATCGCGAAGAAGCGGCGGCGGAATACATCAAGGCGCACATCACCAAGCCGGTGGCCGGTTACATCGCCGGACAGACCGCGCCCAAGGGCAAGCGCATGGGCCATGCCGGTGCGATCATCGCCGGCGGCAAGGGTCTCGCATCCGACAAGATGGCCGCGCTGGAAGCGGCTGGCGTAGTGGTGGCTAAATCGCCTGCCGGCCTGGGCGAAGCGATGGTCGAAGCGATCAGCCGGAAAACCAAGTGATGAAGTAGCCGTAGGTCGGGTTAGCGGCAGGAAACAACAAGTGCTTCTCACGTTTGCCTCCTCTCTCGCAGGCGGGATAACCAGCGACTTGGCTGCGGTTGTTTGCAGCCTAGTCGAATGGCTAGTTGTTGTATCCAGAGGATTGAGGTGAGGGCTGTCGCGTAACCCGACAAGTTGCCGTTATTGAAAAAACAAAAGGGCGCGAGAACCTCTTCGAGGCATCGCGCCCTTTTGCTTTCTGCTGCCCATCCTAGTGGGTGTCGCGTGGCGCCGGAAACCGCTATCATGCGCAAGCTGCGCTATAGGCAGAAGGGGGAATGAGATGGCTGATAAGAAGTCGCTTGTTGTCGCTGAAAGCATCGAAACGAAAATCCTGACCATACGCGGGCAGAAGGTCATGCTGGATGCCGACTTGGCGGAACTGTATGGGGTCGAAACCGGTGCGCTGAACCGAGCAGTCAAACGGAATAGCGAAAGATTTCCTGAGGACTTCATGTTTCAACTCGCTGCTAGCGAGTTTGAAGCTTTGAGATGCCAAAATGGCATCTCAAATTTGAGGTCGCAAATTGGCATCTCAAACAGTCCGGCAGGCCGTGGTGGCCGCCGTTACCTTCCTTATGTCTTCACCGAACACGGTGCCATCATGGCGGCCAGCGTACTGAATTCACCGAGAGCGGTAGAAATCAGCGTCCACGTCGTGCGCGCCTTCGTCCGTCTGCGCGAACTGGTTTCCGGCCACAGGGAACTGGTGCAAAAGCTCAACCAGTTGGAACGCAAGGTCGGCGCGCATGACAAGGCTATTGCCGAAATCATTACCGCCATCCGTCAGCTAATGACACCGGAAGAACCGAAGAAAAAACGCTCCATCGGCTTTGCGCCGTGGAAAGAGAAATGATGCTGATCCAGTTACCAGACTAAAATATCCGCCATGAAAGATAAAAAAACTCAAGCTGTGAATTCGCCGGAACGCTTGCCACTGACTTCGGCGGACATGACCGATACGCTAATCAGCCAACTGCGCGATGCAGCCCCGCAGATTTTCAGCGAAGGGCGCGTGGACTTTGCCAGGCTGCAAGCCGCGCTGGGCGAGCACATTGAAACTAACCCGGAGCGCTACGGCCTCACTTGGGCGGGCAAGCGCGATGCGTTCCGCAACGTGCAAGTGCCGAGCGTCGCCACCTTGCGCCCGATGCCTGCGGAAAGCGTCAACTGGGACAGCAGCGAAAATCTCATCATCGAGGGCGACAATCTGGAAGTGCTCAAGCTGTTGCAGAAGCCCTACCACGGCAAGGTCAAGATGATCTACATCGACCCGCCCTACAATACCGGCAACGAATTCATCTATCCAGACAACTTCCGCGAAGGGCTGGATGAATACCTGCGCTACACCGGGCAATTAGGAGAGGATGGCACCGCGACCAGCACCAACAAGGACACCAGCGGGCGCTACCACTCCAACTGGCTGAACATGATGTACCCGCGTTTGTTTCTGGCGCGCAATCTGCTGAAAGAAGACGGCGTGATTTTCGTCAGCATCGACGACCACGAGGTGCATAACCTGCGGCTGCTGATGGATGAGGTGTTTGGGGAAGAGAATTTTGTTGGTGCGTTGATTTGGCAGAAATCGAAAAAGGGCGATGCCAAGCTGGTTGCCAAGACGCACGAGTATGTGCTGCTCTTCGCCAGATCAATTGAAGCGCTGTTGGCTGCGGGTATCTGGCGGCGCAAGAAACCGGGGGCTGATGATGTCCTAGCGCAATACCAGATTTTTCGTGGCCAGCTTGGTGTTAACCACGAAGCCATTTCAGCCTCGATGCGGGCGTGGTATGCCACGTTAGCCAAGGATGATCCACGCCGGGCGCACGAACATTACCGCTGGTCGGATGAACGAGGCTTGTATTTCGCTGCCGATTTCGCTGGCCCCGATGACGGGCGCGACTCCAGGCCGCGTTACGATATTTTGCACCCCAAGACGGGAAAGCCATGCAAGAAACCTTCGACAGGATGGCGCTGGGACGAAAAGCGCACGGACGAGGCACTGGCCGCTAACCCGCCGCTCATTCATTTCGGCGCGGATGAAACAACCATCCCGTGCCGCAAGAGCTACCTTCACCTGATTGACAGCGAACCTTTCTCATCGGTGTTCTACCGCGATGGGCGCGCAGGAACATTGGAGCTGGAAAAGCTGGTTGGGAAAAATACGCTAGAGTTTCCCAAAGACGTGGAAACACTCAAGGATTTTATTCGTATCGTTACCAAGACCAAAATGGCTGGCGGCGGTGAACGTACTCAAGAAGATAATTCGCCGATGGTGCGTGAATCGGCTGCAAAATATGCGGTCATTCAGACAGCGCAGAAAAACGATGAGCCTCACGATATTGTGCTGGATTTTTTTGCAGGTTCTGGCACGACCGCGCAATCGGTTCTTGAGTTGAATCAGGAAGACGGAGGCAACCGCAAATTCATCCTCGTCCAGCTCCCCGAAAAAACCGACAACCCGCAATACCCGACCATCGCGCACATTACGCGCGAGCGGGTGCGGCGGGTGATTGCGAAGCAAAGTCAAAATCAAATCCCCCCTAGCCCCCCTTTTGTAAAGGGGGGAATCAAGACGGCGGGGGAGTTGTTTGCCGAACCGATGCCTAACGAAGTTAACCCCCCTTTGCAAAAGGGGGGCAGGGGGGATTTAGGTTTCCGCGCCTTCAAGCTCGATTCGAGCAATTTCAAAATCTGGCGCTCGGACAAAGCGCCGCAATCCGCCGAGCAACTGGCGGAGCAGTTGAGCCTGTACGCCGATAACATCCAACTCGAACGCAGCGATCAAGACCGCTTGTATGAGCTTATATTGAAATGCGGGATGCCGTTGTCGGCGCGGGTGGAGGAAATTCAATTACCCGTTCGCCCCATAGAGCATTTGGTCGGGCACCCGCCTGAGCCTGTCGAAGGGCAAGTCGTTCATGCTTCGACAGGCTCAACACGAACGGCTACTTATGCTATTGCCGATGGCAATCTGCTGATCTGTCTGGAACCGCACCTCGACCGCGACACGCTGCGCGCGTTGTTTGCCCGCAAGCCGCAAATGGTGCTGTGCCTCGATACCGCATTTGACGGCAACGATTCGCTGAAAACCAACACCGTGCTGGAAGCGCAGACGCACGGGATTATTTTCAAAACGGTGTAGGGGAGGAGCCATGCCGGAAATATCTCGCTTCCTCGGTATTGTGATTTTCATGTATACCAGCGAACACAATCCGCCGCATCTTCACGTCAGGTATAACGAGTTCGCCGCCGTATTTAATCTGCGCACACTCAATGTCATGGAAGGCAAGTTGCCCGCACGGGTACGCGGCTTGGTGGAAGAGTGGGCGGAGCTACATCAGGATGAGTTACTTGCAATGTGGGAGAGCAAAGATTTTCATAAGGTGGAACCTTTGGTTTAACTGTAAACCGTTCGTGGTGAGCCTGTCGAACCACATGCCCTTCGACAAGCTCAGGGCGAACGGACTGTTTTGGAGAATAACTATGATTACTTATGTCACGGGAGCGCATTATGTGGACGGCTATCGCCTCGCCATTACGTTCAATACGGGCGAGTCGGCGGTGGTGGATTTCAGTCAGATGATTGCTGAAACTCCCCAAGCCGCACAGTTGCAGGATGTCGGGCAATTCAAGTCATTTTATCTTGATAGCTGGCCTACTTTGGCTTGGCCGTGCGGCTTCGATATTGCTCCTGAAACGCTGTACCAGATGGCGACGGGCAAGTTGCCCGCATGGATGGCTGAAGCCGGTGTTGCAGAAGCCCGCTTGGCACATGCATGAAAATAAAATTTGATAGCAACCAGCTATACCAGCGTGATGCGATGGATGCGCTGAAAACCAACACCGTGCTGGAAGCTCAGACGCACGGGATTATCTTCAAGACGGTGTAGGAGGAAATGATGCGCAAAGAGGAAGCTTTGAAATTGCTGGCGGAGCACAAGCCGGAATTGGTGCGGCGTTTCGGCATCACAGACTTGGCGTTATTCGGCTCGACCGCACGCGACGAGGCACAGGAGGGCAGCGATATTGACGTGATGGTTGAGTTCGATGGTCGTTCGACGGCGAAGCGTTATTTTGGTGTGCAGTTCTATCTGGAAGACTTGCTCGAATGTCCTATTGACCTGGTACAGAAAAGTGTCGTTCGCGTTGAGTTGAAACCCTATATTGAAAGGGACTTAATCCATGTATGAACCATTGGAAAGGGAGTGGCGTTTTTATGTGACAGACATGATCGGCTTTGCCGAAAAGGTCGTGGCATATACCGATGGCATGGATCAGGAGAGGTTCGTGGCAAGCGGCCTCAACTACGATGCGACCGTGCATAACCTCATCTTGCTAGGCGAAGCCGCAACTCACATTCCAGATCATGTGCGGACTTTTGCCAGTGAAATCGACTGGAGACAGATCGTCGGCACGCGCAATCGCTTGGTTCACGGCCACGGCTACGTGGGTATCAATAACGATATTGTTTGGGACATTATTCAGGATGAAATTCCGGTATTGATCGAGCAGCTTTATGCTCTTAAAAAATCCGCCGATGAAAATCAAGTTCGATAGCAACCAGCAATACCAGCGCGACGCGATGGACGCGGTGCTCGGGCTGTTCGACGGACAGCCGCTGAGTTCCGGCGCGTTCGAGTTTGAGTTAACAGATGCTGGCTCGTTGGCTGGCTTGACGGAGTTGGGATTCGGCAATCAGTTCGCGTTGGATGAGGCGGCGTTGCTGCGCAATCTGCAAACGGTGCAGCAGGCTAACAAGCTGCCTGTCAGCGACGCGCTGGACGGCATGAACTTTTCGGTGGAGATGGAAACCGGCACGGGCAAGACTTACGTTTACCTGCGCTCCATTTTCGAGCTGCATCAGCGCTATGGCTTCAGCAAGTTCATCATCGTGGTGCCCAGCGTGGCGATACGCGAGGGCGTGATTACCAGCTTGCGCTTGATGAAGGAGCATTTTCAGGCGCTGTTCGGCAATGTGGCGTTCGATAGCTGGGTGTATGACTCGAAACAGTATTCGAAGCTGCGCCAGTTCGCGCAGAGCAACACGCTGCAAATTCTGGTGATGAATATTCAGGCCTTCGTTAGTCAGGCAAGCAACGTGATTCATCAGGACAAAGACCAGCTTTCCGGGCGCAAGCCGATCGAGTTTGTGCAAGCCGCGCAGCCGGTTGTGGTGCTGGACGAGCCGCAGAATATGGAGAGCGAACAGGCCAGAAAAGCCATCGCCAGCCTGAACCCGCTGTGTACCTTGCGCTATTCGGCGACGCACCGGAACAAATACAACCTCGTTTACAAGCTCGACCCGGTGCAGGCATACGACCTGAAGCTGGTGAAGCGCATCGAGGTCAGTTCTGTGCTGGATGATCCCGACTTCAACCAGCCGTTTATTCAGGTGCAAAGCATCAGCGCGACCAAGACCAAGGTCACCGCCAAGTTGCTGCTCGACGTGAACGAAAAGGCGGGGCCGCAGCGCAAGAGTATTTCCATCAGCGCGGGCGGGGTGGATTTGTTCGACAAGACCAATCAGCGCGGCAACTATGCGGGGCACATCGTTGACGAGATCAACGCGGCTGATGGCTTTGTGAGTTTCACCAACGGGCTGGTGCTGAATGTCGGTCAGACACACGGCGGGCGCGGCGATGAGGTGATGCGGGTGCAAATACGCGAGACGGTACGCGAGCATTTTGAAAAAGAGCTGCGCATCAAAAAGCTGTTGTCCAGTATTACCGGAACTGATGCGCGCTTGAAAGTGTTGTCGCTATTTTTCATTGACCGCGTGGCGAACTACGCGGCGGAAGACGGCAAGATTCGTCTCTGGTTTATCGAGGCGTACAAAGAGCTGGCAGCTTTCCCGAAGTACTGCGAGCTGTCGCCGTTGCCGGTGGAGAAGGTACACAACGGCTACTTCGCGGCTTTCAAAGGCATAGCGAAGGATACGCGCGGCGATACCGCCGCAGACGATGATGCTTATGCGCTCATCATGCAGGACAAGGAGCGGCTGCTATCGCCCGATGAGCCGCTGCGCTTTATTTTCAGCCATTCCGCACTGCGCGAGGGCTGGGACAATCCGAACGTGTTCCAGATTTGCACACTGAATGAAACCAAGTCGGAAATCAAAAAGCGGCAGGAGATAGGGCGTGGCTTGCGTTTGCCGGTACTGGAAAGTGGCGAGCGTTGCTTTGATGCCAGCATCAACCGGCTGACGGTGATCGCCAACGAGCATTACGACGAGTTCGCGGCGAAGCTGCAAACGGAAATAGAAGATGAGTGCGGCGTGTCGTTTGCGGGGCGCATCGTCAACAAGAAAGAAGCGCGCACCGCGAAGCTGAAAACAGGCTGGCGGCTGAACGAGGATTTCAAGGAGCTGTGGGCGCGTATCAAACACAAGACCCGCTATGCGGTGGATTATCAGACGGACGTGCTGGTCGAGCGCGCCGCAAAAAATCTGGTGGCAAGGGAGAAGATAGCGCCGAGCAGGATGAGCATACAGCGGGGCGGCATTGTCATGTCCGGCGACGGAGTGGATGCGCAGTTGCTGGGGGTGCGCGAAGCGGAGGCGAAGGATTACAGGACAATCAACGTGCCCGATATGCTCGGCTACCTGCAAGCCAAAACCGAACTCACGCGCAAAACCATTGCGGAGATATTGATGCGCTCGGGTCGCCTGAAAGAGGTGCAGCACAACCCGCAGCAATTCCTCGAACAAGCCCAGCAGGCCATCGCAGCGGAACTGCACAGCCTGATGATCGACGGCATCAAGTACGAGCGCATCAACGGGCAAGAGTACGAAATGATGCTGTTTGAAGCGGAGGAAATTACCGGCGCGCTGACCAGCATGATCGAGGTGGATAACAGCATCTACGATGCCGTGCTGTTTGAGTCGGAAGTGGAGCGCGCTTTTGCCGAAGCGATGAGCACCCGCGATGACATCAAGTTGTTTATCAAGCTGCCCTGGTGGTTCAAGATCGAAACTCCCATCGGCACCTACAACCCTGACTGGGCGATTGTGAAACAGGAGGATGCTAAGGTTTATCTGGTGCGCGAGACCAAATCTACCAAGGATCAATTGAAACTGCGCGGCTCGGAGTGGGCAAAGATTCAATGCGGCAAGGCGCACTTCGATACTTTGCAGGTGGATTTTGCGCATGTGACGACAGCGAATGAAATATAGAGGCATGATGCCCGCTACAGCCAGCCATCTTTGCAGAGTATGAAATCCGCCGCGATAAAACCGTCTGGGGGCAGCGCTATGGAAACCGGGAACGGACAAATCACCATTTATCAGACCGATGACGGCCAGGTGAAGCTTGAAGTGGCTCTGGAGCAGGATACGGTGTGGCTGTCTCAGGCGCAGATGGTCGAGCTATTTGGGCGCGATCAATCGGTTGTTTCGCGGCATATTCGCAATGCTTTGGCTGAAGGTGAGGTAGTCGAAAAAAGCAATATGCAAAAAATGCATATTGCAAATTCCGACAGGCCAGTCGTCTTCTATGACCTTGATGTCGTCATTTCGGTCGGTTACCGCATCAAGTCTGAACGGGGCGTGCAATTCAGGCGCTGGGCAACCAATGTGTTGCGCCAGCATCTGGTGCAGGGCTACACCCTGAACCAGCAACGGCTGGAGGCGCAACAGGAGAAGTTCGCCGAACTCAGGCAGGCGATAGTCCTGTCATCGCGTTTGATCCACAACAGGGATCTGTCAACCGCCGAATCGCAGGGCATCCTGGCCATTTTGGATAAATACAGCCATGCGCTGACGGTGCTGGACGATTACGACCACCAGCGCTTACGGGTGGTGGGGACGCGCACGCTGGCGCAGCCCAAAATCACCTACGACGATGCGATGCAGCAGATACGGCTGTGGCGCGCCAAGGAAAACCTCGGCGGGTTGTTCGGCAACGAGAAGGACGATTCCTTCAAGAGCTCGCTGGAGACGATCTACCAGACCTTTGACGGCAAGGAGCTTTATCCCAGCATCGAGGAGAAGGCCGCCAACCTGCTGTACTTCATCATCAAGAACCATTCGTTCACCGACGGCAACAAGCGAATCGCTGCCGCGATTTTTGTATAGTTTCTGGAGCGCCAGGGCTTCCTGTACAACGCCGACGGTGAGAAGCGTATCGCCGACAATGCGCTGGTGGCATTTACCCTGCTGATCGCCGAGAGCAAGCCCGACGAGAGGGAGATCATGGTCAAGGTGATTATCAACCTGATCAACGGCAAGAACACGTGAGTCGGTTGTGGAAAATGCTCTGCTGATTGGGTGTGGTCGCGGGAGGGATGGTATGATGCGCGCCTTGTCCGGTGTGCTCCGAAGCCGCCTGTTGCGATGTTATTAGCGATGGATGCAGAACATGAAAAGCAGTGAAATCCGCCAGAAATTCCTGGATTACTTCGCCTCGAAAGGGCATGCCGTGGTGTCGTCCAGTTCGCTGGTACCGCACGAAGATCCGACGCTGTTGTTTACCAACGCGGGGATGAATCAGTTCAAGGATGTGTTCCTCGGTTTCGACAAGCGGCCTTATACGCGCGCCGCGTCTTCGCAGAAGTGCGTGCGCGCCGGCGGCAAGCACAACGACCTGGAGAACGTCGGTTATACCGCGCGCCACCACACCTTCTTCGAAATGCTCGGGAACTTCAGCTTCGGCGATTACTTCAAGCGCGACGCGATCAAATACGCCTGGGAATTGCTGACTGAGGTGTTCAAGCTGCCCAAGGAAAAGCTCTACGTCACCGTGTATGCCGAGGACGATGAGGCCTACGACATCTGGGTGAAAGAGGTTGGCGTGCCTGTGGAGCGGGTGATCCGCATCGGCGACAGGCCGGGCACTGCCCGGCCGGGTGCGCCACCTGTGTCGGATAATTTCTGGATGATGGGCGATACCGGCCCGTGCGGCCCGTGCACCGAAATTTTCTACGATCACGGCGAACATATTCCGGGTGGCCTGCCAGGCACGCCGGAAGAAGACGGCGATCGCTACATCGAAATCTGGAACAACGTGTTCATGCAGTTCAACCGCGACGAGCACGGCGTGATGCATCCGCTGCCCAAGCCGTCGGTGGATACCGGTATGGGCTTGGAGCGCATCTCGGCGGTGTTGCAGCAGGTGCATTCCAATTACGAGATCGACCTGTTCCAGAGTCTGATCAAGGCGGCCGCGCGCGAGACGCAGTGCGCCGATCTGGATTCGCCTTCGCTGAAAGTGCTGGCCGATCATATCCGCGCCTGCTCGTTCCTGATCGCCGACGGCGTGATCCCCGGCAACGAGGGACGCGGCTACGTGTTGCGCCGCATCATCCGCCGCGCGATCCGCCACGGCTACAAGCTTGGCGCGCGCGATGCGTTCTTCTACAGGATGGTGCCCGATCTGGTGGAGCAGATGGGTTCTGCCTATCCCGAACTGGTAGCAGAGCAGGCACGCGTGAAGGGTATCCTCAAGCTGGAAGAGGAGCGTTTCTTCAGCACGATTGAGCATGGCATGGCGATACTCGAAGCTGACTTGGCCGAGATGGCACAGCAGGGCGGTAAGGTGTTCAACGGCGAGACCGCATTCAAGCTGCACGACACCTACGGCTTCCCTCTAGATCTGACGCAGGACGTGTGCCGCGAACATGGTGTGAGCGTTGACGTTGCGGCTTTTGACAAGGCGATGGCGCACCAGAAGGAGCAGGCGCGCGCGGCGGGCAAGTTCAAGATGGCGGCGAACCTCGAATACGACGGCCCGGCGACGAGATTTCACGGCTATGAAGCGCTGGAGCATAAGGGCAACATCCTCGCGTTGTACAAGGATAGCGTGCCGGTGAACGAACTGAACGAGGGCGATATCGGTGTCGCGGTGCTGGACGACACGCCGTTCTACGCCGAATCCGGCGGCCAGGCCGGTGACTGCGGCGAGTTGCGCAGCGTGCACGGCATCTTCGCGGTAGAGGATACGCAGAAGATCCAGGCCACGGTGTTCGGCCATCACGGCGTGGTAAAGACCGGCAAGCTGACCGTGGGCAACGGCGTCACCGCGAGGGTGGATGTCGTGGCGCGCAACCACACGATACGCAACCACTCGGCGACGCATTTGATGCACAAGGCGCTGCGCGAGGTGCTGGGCAGCCATGTGCAACAAAAAGGTTCGCAGGTGGATGCGGACAAGACGCGCTTCGATTTCGTGCATACCCAGCCGCTGACCGACGCGGAAATCCTCCGGGTGGAAAGTATCGTGAATGCCGAGATACTCGCCAACGCCGAGTGCCGGGCGCGCGTGATGTCCATCGAGGACGCGCAGAAGACCGGCGCGATGATGCTGTTCGGCGAGAAGTACGGCGACGAAGTGCGCGTGCTGGACATAGGCTCGTCACGCGAGCTGTGCGGCGGCACGCACGTCAAGCGCACCGGCGACATCGGGCTGTTCAAAATATTGGCCGAGAGCGGTGTCGCAGCGGGCGTGCGGCGCGTCGAGGCGGTGACCGGCGAGGGCGCGCTGGCGCTGGTGCAGCAGCAGGAGATGCAATTGCGCCAGGTGGCGGATGCGGTGAAGGCGCAGCCGCAGGAAGCGGCGTCGCGCGTCATGCAAATTCTCGATAACGTGAAGTCGCTGGAGAAGGAACTTGCTATGCTGAAATCCAGACTTGCTTCAGCGCAGGGCGATGATCTCGTTAATCAGGCGGTTGACATCAACGGCGTCAAGGTGCTCGCGGCCATGCTGGATGGCGCGGATGCTGTGGCGCTGCGCGAGACACTGGACAAACTCAAGGATAAATTGCATAGGGCGGTTATCGTGCTGGCCTCGATTGCCGACGGCAAGGTCAGTCTGATTGCGGGAGTGACACCGGATTTGACCGTTAGGGTCAAGGCGGGCGATCTGGTAAATATGGTGGCGCAGCAGGTTGGTGGTAAAGGCGGCGGCAGGCCTGATATGGCGATGGCGGGAGGGACGCAACCCGAACATCTTGCTCATGCCTTGTCGGGTGTGGTTGACTGGGTAAAAGCGCGTACCTGAGGGGCTATGCACGCGGTGAACATTGCTCGTTGTAACGTGTTGCTGATTGAGGATGATCCATCCACCGTGGAACTGGTACGTTCCGCTACGGTGGGTTCCTGTCCGGAACTTGACTTGACGGTAGTGGATGGTGGCGATGCTGTGCTGGCTTGGCTGAACGGCAGCGTCGCGAAGAAAGAGCAGATGCCGCACCTTATCCTGCTGGATCTGAAATTACCGAAGCTGGATGGATTGGCGGTATTGCGCAAGCTACGCCTTCATTCCGCGACGCGTGACGTTCCCATCGTTGCGTTTTCTGCGGAGCACACCCAGGCGGACATATTGATGAGTTATCAGGTCGGGGCGAATAGCTTCGTTGCCAAACCGGCCGATCAACAGGAATTCACTGCCTCTCTCCGCGATCAACTGGCTCACTGGCTGCAACCGAGGCAGCGCGAACTGGTTCTCGCGTCAAAATAGGCGGGGCTTCAGAACGGCAGTTGCAGGTGCGGCGCGGCTTGCCGGAACATTTCGCGGAAATCGTTCTGGATGCGTTGCAATGCGTCCGCAGTATCCGCCTCGAAGCGCAGCACGATCACCGGCGTGGTGTTGCTGGGGCGCGCCAGGCCGAAGCCGTCGGCATATTCCACGCGCAGCCCGTCCAGCGTGATGATTTCCCTTGCATCAGTAAACATAGGCGCATCGGCAAACTTTGCGGTTTGCTGCAATTGTGCGAGCAGCGCGTGGTTCTCGCCTTCGGCGGTGTGGATGTGCAGCTCCGGGGTGCAGAACGCATCCGGCAGCGCGTTCAATGTGGCGCTCGGATCAGACACACGGCTCAATATTTCCAGCAGGCGCGCGCCGCTGTACAGCCCGTCGTCGAAGCCGTACCAACGCTCCTTGAAGAACATGTGGCCGCTCATCTCGCCGGCCAGCAGCGCGCCGGTTTCCTTCATCTTGGCCTTGACCAGCGAATGTCCGGTTTTCCACAGCGTTGGTTTGCCGCCGTGTTTGCGTATCCAGCCGAACAGGTTGCGCGTGGATTTGACGTCGAAAATGATTTCCGCGCCTGGATTGCGGCTCAGCACGTCGGCAGCGAACAGCATCAACTGGCGATCCGGATAGATGATTTTGCCGTTCTTGGTGACCACGCCGAGGCGGTCGCCGTCGCCGTCGAACGCCAGCCCCAGCTCGCTGTCGTTGTCGCGCAATGCGGCGATCAGGTCTTCAAGGTTGTGCGGGTCGGACGGGTCGGGATGGTGGTTGGGGAAATGCCCGTCCACTTCGCAATACATTTCCGTTACTTGGCAGCCAAGCTGGCGGTAAAGGTTGGCTACATAAGCGCCAGCTACGCCATTGCCGCAGTCCACGGTGATTTTCATCGGGCGCGCCAGCTTGATGTCGGAGACGATACGTGCGATGTAATCCGCGCTGATGTCCTGTTGCGCGTAGCCGCCGGAACCATGCGCGAGGTCGTTCTGTTCGATGCGCGCGCGCAGTTTCTGTATCGTTTCGCCCGATAGCGTCTCTCCGGCCAGCACCATTTTCAGCCCGTTGTAGTCCGGCGGGTTGTGGCTGCCGGTGAGCATCACCGCACAGTGGGTGTGCAACTGGTAGGCGGCGAAATATACCATCGGCGTGGCGACGAGTCCCACGTCGATCACGTCGATGCCGCTTTTGCGGATGCCGCGCGCCAGGGCGGCGATCAGCTCCGGGCCTGACAATCTGCCGTCGCGGCCGATCGCAATCGTGTGCTGTCCGCGCGCTGTGGCTTCCGAGCCGAGCGCATGGCCGATGGCCTCCACCATTTCAGGCGTCAGCGTCTTGCCGACGATGCCGCGGATGTCATAGGCCTTGAAGATTTCTTTGGGCAGGTTTTGTAACATGTGATGCTCCGGTTTTAGTAAAGATTAGTAACGGTTTAATCGTTCCCGCGCTCTGCGTGGGAACGTATCTTTGGCTGCTCTGCGGCTTGTCTGGTGTGGTTGGCAGCATTCGCCTTTGTCGTGTTATATCGTGACGCGGAGCGTCACAGGCTGCATTCCCACGCGGAGCGTGGGAACGATAAATTTTTCCCATACGAAATCGGGTGTAAGTTTTATCATGCAATTGAAATGCCCCAGCGGGCATTCGCGCTTGAAGCACGGGCTGCACGCGATATCGAGTTTGACGACCTGTGCCTGTGCCGACAGCGGCGGGGTGAACTGCGGGCTGCTCGAGCCGAACAACGCGAGCATCGGCTTATCCAGCGCGGCGGCCAGATGCATTAAGCCCGAGTCGTTGCTGATGACCAGTTGCGCGCTGGCCAGCAGCGCAAGCGCGTCGCCCAGATCGGTGCGACCGCACAGGTTGATGCATTGCGCGCCGGCGAGCCGATCGATTTCATCTGCGACGTGCTTGTCCTTGGTGGAGCCAACCAGCCAGACCGCATAACCATGTTGCCGCAAGCGTTGTGCGATATCCGCATAATAGGCTGCCGGCCAGCGCTTGGCGGGGCCGTACTCGGCGCCGGGGCAGAATACCGCGACGGGTTGGTCCAGCGTCAGGCGGGTGCCCGGACATAAGTTTTTCGTATTCAGCTTAAGCAGGGCGGCGTCGCGCTGCGCTTCGCCAATCGCCAGTTTCGGATTCGCCAAAGGGCGTGGAATTTCGCCTTGCGCATCTGCGGAAGGGTCGCTACGCAGTAGCGGGGTGGTACCCACCTGCGTA
>Ga0209212_1005700_pt1 | contig 14704 bp, 17 predicted proteins | sample RifGroC2_FD_183996 | JGI IMG/M metagenome (GOLD analysis project Ga0209212, IMG submission 183996) | Groundwater microbial communities from Rifle, Colorado, USA - Groundwater C2 (SPAdes) (version 2) | ecosystem: Environmental > Aquatic > Deep subsurface > Groundwater | place: Rifle, Colorado... | reverse complement strand
TTGAACAATATTGAAAAAGGAGGTGATATATGGCTAAGAATCCGCCTAATGGTGACGGACATCGGCAAGGTGCAGTGAAAGACCGTAGCCAAGTCTACAATCCAGTTGTTGATCGCTGGATCAAGCGTGACGCCGAAACTGGAAAGTTTATGGATCAGAAAGTCGACAACAAGCCTTTCAAGGGCGTTCGCAAGGAAGACTAAGCGCCCAAAATAGCAACTTAAATTCAAAACCATAAGGGAGAAGAAAAATGGAAAAGATTATCGACATTGAGGAATATGCCAAAGAGGGCAAGGAAATTCTTCACGCAGAACAGTATCGTATACGTATCGACAATAAGAAATATGATGTGACCGTGCCCGAGATGACTGGTAGGCAACTTTTGATTTTGGCCGGAAAGCAGCCCCCGGATCGTTTTTCGCTCTATCAGAAGCTTAAGGGCGGAGAGACCAGAATAGTTGGGCTTGATCAGGTTGCAGATTTCCGCACCCCTGGTGTTGAAAGATTTATGACTTTGCCGCTCGACCAGACGGAAGGCGCTGAACCTGCACAACAAAAGCAGGAGCTTAGGCGGGATTTCGAGTTGCCTGAAGAGGACTTGAATTTTCTTGAACGCCTTGGCCTTCCCTGGGAGGCAGTTAACGAAGGTACTGTGCAGCGGGTAGTGATTTACGGTCACAAACTCCCCAATAGCTATGAACCAACGTATGCGGACTTGAACGTCAGGATCGAGCGTACTTACCCCGATACCCAAATTGACATGGTATATTTCTTCCCTGCCTTGGTCAGATCGGATGGTAGGGCAATCAAAGCCGTATGTAGTGACAGGTTCGACGGCAAGGATTGGCAGCGCTGGTCCAGGCATAGAACTCCACAGAACCCATGGCGACCAGGTATCGATAGCCTCGAAACTCACATGATCCTAGTGTCTGAATGGTTAAAACAAGAACTGGGAAAGGTTTAGTCATGAATGTCACTCTGTCGCTAACAGATAAGCAGCACGATCAGCTTACGGCGCATCTTTTTCCCGGTGATGGGAAGGAAGCCGTTGCTTTCGCCTTATGCGGTCGCCGGCATGGAAAAGGAGAGCAAGGCCTGCTCGTGAGGGAAATCGTTACCATACCTTACCATTCTTGTGGAGTGCGTACGCCTGAGTGCGTTAATTGGTCGACTAGCCAAATGCCGGAATTGCTGTCCCGAGCAGAAAGAACCGGTATGGCAGTGATGAAAATTCATAGTCACCCGAATGGTTATCCCTCTTTTTCACGTACTGACGATAAATCGGACCGTGAGTTTTTCTCTTATCTCGGCATTTGGTTAGGTGATAATAGCCCTCATGCAAGCTTAATTATGTTGCCTGATGGCAAATTGATAGGGAGGACCATAAATCAGGAAGGCCAATTCCGGCCACTTGCCTCGATAAAATGGGTCGGAGATGATCTGAAGTTCTGGGGTTGTTCGCATTTGGATTCCAATACGATTCCTGAATACGGTATCCGTATAGCCCAAGCTTTTGGAGATGGGACCTATCAATTACTTCGTCGCCTAAAAATCGGTGTAGTGGGCTGTTCCGGAACGGGAAGCCTCGTCATTGAGTTATTGAGCCGAAATTGTGTCGGCACTTTAGTTCTTATAGATCCAGAGCGTATTGAGGAGAAGAATCTTAATCGAATTCCACAGGCAACAATGGAAGATGCCAAATGCAGGGCCTTCAAGGTTGATGTAATGGCACGGGCCATAGGCGAAATGGGCTTTGGGACCAAGGTGGAGACTTTCGCGACAGACCTATATGATCCAGATGCGGTCAGGGCGGTTACCGCGTGTGATATAGTTTTTGGATGTATGGACAGCATAGACGGACGCCACCTGTTAAACAGGATATCGTCGTTCTACATCCTCCCCTATTTTGATATTGGGGTAAGGTTAATAGCAGACGGCGCAGGTGGCGTTGAACAGGTTTGTGGTTCTGTCCATTATCTCAAGCCTGGCGGATCCAGCCTACTCAGCAGAGGTCTTTATACTCTCGACCAGGCGCATGCCGCCGCACTATTTAGTACCGATCCCGTAGCATATGCAGAACAGGTGGGGGATGGCTACATCGAGGGTGTTCACGAAGAAAAACCGGCCGTGATGTCTGTAAACATGGTATATGCGGCATTAGCTGTCAATGAGCTGCTGGCGCGCCTTCACCCATATCGGCTAGACCCTAATGCTGAGTACGATCGGCATACTATAAGTCTCAGCCATGGTATTTACGAACATGCGGCACATGATGTGCCCTGTGCTTTGCTATCCAACCACCTAGGGCGTGGGGATGTGATCCCACTCCTGGATATGCCAGCACTGAGTGACAAAAGGAAGGAATCAGTAGCATGAAGTGGATAGTGGACGTTTTAAATAAAATCTGGAATTGGTTTTGCTGCAAACCAGCTTTCTATACAGCAATAAAGGTAGAGAATTTGCCTGAGCAATTACATCCACGGACGATTTATGTCGCGGGGGAAAATGATCATCTATGGTATGCTGCGATGATTTGCCCTTGCGGGTGCGGGGAAGTCCTTCAAATGGGATTAATGCACAACCAGCGCCCGCGATGGACCATTACGGAGCATGATGACGGCGCGGTAAGTCTTTATCCTTCAGTGTGGCGCAAAGTCGGATGCAAGAGTCATTTTTGGCTACAACAAGGAAACGTATTCTGGTGCTATGCTGAGAACGACAAAATTTAAACTGCAAAAATTCCAGGGGCCTGAAAGGCTATGGTGCAACCATTGAATTTAGCCGACATAGCAAGGCGTTGAGCTTGGTCACGAGCTGGTGCAAGGAGAAAGGAAATCAGCCATCGGAATGGCATCGCGGTACCTGAACGCAGTTTTAAAGGGGCACTATTTGTCCTACGGCGTAACCGGACTTCCTGATGCCAAGCTGCGTTCTACAGGCATGTGAGGTGGGCATGGCACCGTTACTCAGCCATCGATAGCCGTAAGGCTTTCTAAAAAAACGACCTGCACACAACAAAAAGCCACTGATTTTGTTAAGGATATTTCAGCATGTTAAAACTATGAGAGTTGCAGTTTTTTGTCAGAACTGGTGGCAGAACGAATCGGAAGAGTGGCTGCAGATGTTGAGGCGTTGTGGGTCGTCACCTGCTTAGGGTGCCGAAATAGAAACCCCGATTACCTGTTAGCGTAATCGGGGTTTTTTAGATTCAAAGGTTGCCGGTTATATTCTATGTCGAGCCCGGTAACACCATTTTCCGCCTTTTCTTCGGGTCGGCCTTTTCCTCTTTTTCCGCTTGTTCCACGGAGTTTGTTGCTTCCGTTGTTTCCTCGGAGAGGAGAGGCCAGGCTGTTCTGTCCGTTTTCTGCCCATCCTCTCCGAATTCGTGTTTTTTGAGGGAAGACCTGTAATCGAATTTTATCGTCTTCGCGAGGCCGATCAGAAAGGAGTCGAATTCCTCAATAGTGTTCCGATAGATGTTGATGGTCTCTTCCATCTTATCGAACGACCCTGTTGTCCGGACGTAGAGTATGTGATTTTCCAGGATTTTTACGGCGATGGCGATCTGCCCTATTTCCTCGCTTCGTGGGTCAATAACGTTGACGAAATTCCTGCCCTCTACAAGTTTCAGCTTTATGTCTATTGTGTCGTTGAGATCGCGCCAATTTCTTTTGTTGAAGGAATAGAGATGGGGCGAGGTTTTGATGACATTAGCCCAGAGATGATCAATGAAGTCATTGAGGTTTTCAAGGAGATTCCTGGCTATATCAAACGATAGATTGAAGCCGACCTGTCTTTTGAGTAAAGAGACCATCTTGTCGGCGTTTAAAATCATATCAACGAGTGCGTACCTCGCCGATGCCGGTTTATCAGCCGGAATAATACACACCGAATCTATATGTTCGGTTATTATTCGGAGGTTTTTTTCGCGCCGTTTCTGCGCCTTCGCCTTGAGTATCTCTATCTCTGCCGGTGTCTTTTCTTTCCATCTTCTTTTTTCTTCGGTCATAATATTTCTCCCTTTTCTTTTTTGGGTTGTAGCGGGACTACCTGTATGATCCCGTGTTTTCTGACGCCCTTGAGTCTCTTGCGATATATCTCCATTGCGTGTAGCGCGTCCTTTGCATAGATTGTACGAGATGAGGCGCCTACCCTGAACGGCTTGAGCGATTTGTCGGTTTTACAGCTGTTTCTCATGAAAAATTCCCTTCCGTTGAAAATTAGTGCCCTGCCTGCCGCTCCAGGCAGGGCTTTTTTTCCTCTTTTTAGAGGATGGGATATTTCGGTTGGCGATATCCCTTCGCCAATAGGGCTGGGACTTATCGAGCAGGAATTACCCGGAATCACCGGACCCTTATTGGTATTACCGTGATCGGGGTCATCCTGTGGTGTTCTTCATTCTTCTTTAGTCTCCCTTGATTTCGATGGTTATCCCCGTGAGCTTTGCAGCGGCCGCTACGTTCTGTCCGTGCCTTCCGTAGAAGATGGCGAGACTGGAAGACTTTACGTAGACCGCGGCGGTATTGGATTCCTGAAAGAATATTACTTTTTTTATTGCTTTTTTCGGTCCAGGCGACAGGGCGTTGACGACGTACTTCTCGATATCGTCGGAGTATTTGACGAAGGTCACGTGCTCGGCGATGTATTGCTTGAGGTCCGCAAGATACGGTTTACAGAGCTCCACTAGGTCTTTCTGTGACATTTCGTTGTCTACCGCTACTGCCACCTTGCAAAACGGGGCACCGGCGACTAGGGCCACTTTCTTGAACCTGATCTTTTTTTCCTGAATAAGGGGAGCGGTGAGGTACTCGAGGATTTTCCTGATGTACTGGGGAGATTTTTGGGAGAGGTTTATTCTTGCCCCCTTGATCTCGAAGACCGCCGCCCACCCCGCTTCCCCTACCTTGTAGAGACGGTTCGCGTATTTCCTGGGCAGTAACGCGAGCAACTCCCCACCCTGAAGACATACGAGGTACGAGTCGTAGTCTGCCATCGCTTTGACCACGAAAAAATTGACCAAGTGTCCTATCTGCACGTTCTATAGCCCCAGGTAAAGAATCCATCTATCTATTACCTTCGACTGCCGACGAGCGTACGGACGTAATTGATAAACAGAGTCTTTTGAGTATGTCTTCAAACGAAGCCGCGAGGTTTTCCTTGGCGGCTTTTTTGTTTTTCATCATCTTGAAATTAGACCCGTACGAAAGTACAGGCTATTAACATATTTAAATAATTAGTTGAATTTTAAATAAGAAACATCGAAGAGAGGTAGTGAGAGGGTAATTACGTTTTTGGAGGTAATACAAAAAAAGGAGGGCAAAATGCATGTAAAGAAGAAACGACGGGAAAAGGCAATGGAAGAGAAGGATTCATGGCGAGACGTGCAGACCCTGTATGAGAGGATGGAGCCGGCCATTAACAAGCTTGCGCGCCGGATAATGAGGTTCGACGATACGAGCCTCGATGATCTGAAGCAGCAGGCGTTCATCGCTTTGATGTCCGCCGTTGCGAAGTACAGGAAAGGCAAAAGCAGTCAAATGAAGTTGGAGACTTACGCATACTGGTATCTCCAGAAGCATTTCCAGCTCGCCGTTGATACCGACCGTGTAATCTATGACGTATACGACGCGGATGGGAAGCACGTGAAATCGTTGCACGGCAGTGAGTACGCCAGGCGTAAGAAGGATCTGCCATCGGCCCATACGGTTCGCAGCAAGCGCGCGTTTGTGGATATGGCGAAAAAAGACGCTGACAAAAATGGTGACTGGCTCGAAGATATGGCCAAGGAGGAGGAGTGAAATACCAATTCCTCAGTAAGGAGCCACGGCACATAGCGAGGTGAAAGTTAATGAGTACCGCTACTGTGGTGCAAAGCGCTCAATTCAGAAAAGAACTACTCGATAAATTGCTCTGCAAGAAAGTCACATATCAAGATGTTTTGAGGTATGGGCTGTCGCAACAGGAGATAGATTATCTCCATCTTAATGATATTCTCTCTCGCCGCGAGTATGTCAGGTTGATCAGAAAAGCCGGGTATTCAAAAAAAACGGCATACAAGAAGTGGAGAAAATCTTTTGAAGAAGTCTCAAAGGATTCCGATCCAAAAACATACATAGCGATGATGCAGTCAATAAGAAGTTGCGGTGAGCTCGGCGTAGCTGAAAGGATGGAGGGGTATCTTAAAGTGAAACTTGAGGGCGGCATACCAGCTATAGAAACCCTTTCAGTCAAGGATTACGTGGTCGATTTTCTTGGACTCGTAAGGGACGAGCTTTACGAAAGGAAGACGTTTCGCACCGATGAAGCCGCCAGAAAACTCGGAATGAGCTCTCGACATATAAGACGACTGGCAAAAGAGGGAAAACTGCAAAAAGAGAACCGAGGCCTGATTTCGGAGAATCAGGTGTCGAATTATATGATACAGCAAGCTTTTCATCAGGAACAAGAGGCTCTGAGAAAAATCAGCTCCTGTATTGATGAGGTAATAGAAAAACTATTGGAAGACAATGTCGATCTTTCCGGCGAATTACTGGAAAGGTTCGAAAAAATCAAGTTTTTGGCGTCACCTGGTTACCAAAAGCGGACATGAGTTATGAAGGATGTCCGTTTGGCGTCACCCGGTTACCAAAAGCGGACACGAGTTATGAAGGATGTCCGTTTGGAGTCACCCGGTTACTAAAAATACGATTCATTTTCGCTTTAGAGGGTCAAAACCTAAAAGGAGGTCTCAAAATAATGGAAAAAGGCAAAACGATTTTGATCGAGATCGACAAACTTGTCATAACTGGTCAACCGATTGAGCCGGTAGGGTCTGAAGATGTAGAAAGGCTGAAACGAAGCGTCATAGCGTTAGGTCTTCTCTATCCTCTTCTCGTCAGGGATCTGCCTGATGATACATTCGAAGTTCTCGATGGCCGGACCAGATTAGGGGTGCTGAGGGAACTCGGCTATACGGCGGTAGAATGCTCCCTTGCGGATCCTGCGTTATACACCGCTGTGATCCCGTATGAGACTGAACTTTGCCGTAGGCACATGGATGTAAAACAGAGAAAGCACTACGAAAAAGAGAAGGACGCATTGTTAGCAATAGCCCCTCACTCTCTGCTGGATCGTCTTATTCCTGCATTGAGAGATAAAGCATCGAGCATGCTGAAGAACCCCGAGATACGTAAAGAGGAGGTTGCTTTGATCTCGGATTGGGCGAACCTTTCAGAGGATCGACAGGAGAAGGCGCTTAGGGATTTTTCAGCCGGGGCTGTTGAGGTTGCGGTTCAGGAAATGACCGAAAAACTCGACAAGCTCGATGTCAGTAAAAAGGAGATAGAGGAAGAGCTGGAAGAGGCCAGACAGCAGATTAAGGCTAAGGAAAAGGAGTTCGAGCAAAGACTCAAGAGCTTTGCAGAAGAGGCCAAAGCTCAAGTTCAGGCTTTACAGGAGAGCAAAAAGCTTGTCATTCCTGATGACCCTGAAGATAGGGATAAGGTGATAAAGAAAATAGAGAAAGAGGTGGCCAAGCAGTACGCGGATGAAATCAAGCATGCCAAGAACAACCTTGAGAAGGCTAACGAAAGCTACAAAAGCCTTCAGGCGCAACTGGAGGAAAAAAAGGATGCTATAAAGGCCTTGGAGCGACAGAAGAAAGACCTTGTGGATGAAAATCGTCATTATGAGGAAAAGCTTTCGACCTTCAAGGAATTGCTGGAGCAGGCCACGGATATCGACAAGACTATCCATAAGTTTGAGGGCGTTCGTGAGGACCTACGGACGTTCAATGAACTGATGTTAGGGCGCAATTTCACGCTGAAGGAGATCGGCGCTGAGAAGAAAAAACAGATTAAAAAATTTTTGGCGGAGATACAGGAGGTGTTGTCCGAGACTGCCAATATAGTCAAAGACATCGCCTGATATTCAAATAAGTTGTTTTATACAACAATGGCAGGTAAGGGGGAGCATTTTTGCTCCCCCTTTTTTTTAGCGGTTTCAGGAAAGGGGAAAAGCAGATTGAGAGAGGGAGGGAAAGACTTTAAAGAGAAGGAATGCCTGTATAGATATATTACCTGTGAAAGTAATATTTAAGTATATCTCCCATAAGTGAATCGCTTGATCTGAATAAGGCTGAAAAAATGTTTATAAGGCCGAGAGGGATTGTTAAATGAAAGGGTATTTAAATATTGACGAACTATCTGAATATCTGGGGATTAAAAAGAAAACCTTATATAACAAAGCCAATAGGGGAGAAATCCCTTATTTCAAATTTGGCAGGCTGGTCAGGTTTAAAAAGTCCGATATAGACACATGGGAGATTGGCCAGAGGAAGATAGTTGACGCCGATAAAAGGGCCAAAGATATTATCAGAAGTTTTGACAAAAATGACATGATGGATATAGATGTCATCATGCATAAAGCTATTGAGGAAACGACAGGGAAAAAGGTATACTCTAATCACCGGAAAGTCAGACCGACCAAGGGCCTCGGAAAGGAGGAGAAGGATGGGGCTTTTTAAGAGAGGCCGGGTCTGGTGGATGAGTTTTACCCACAATGGTGAACGGATACAAAGGTCCACAAAGGTGAAAGATAGAAAACTTGCCGAAAAGATTGAAGCAAAGGTCGTAACCAAAATAGCTGAAGGCAAGTGGTTTGAGAAGCCTGTCACAGCAGATAAGACCTTAGGTGACTTATTGGATAAATATATTAAAGAGCATTCTGCTCCCAATAAGGCACCCGGTACCGCTAATAACGATATCTGCATGGTGAAGGATATGAAGGAGTTTTTTGGGGACACGCGTTTGAAGGATGTTACTCCAAGCCTCATATCGGCCTATAGGGCCAAATGCAGGGAAAAGGGTCTTGCTGCAGCTTCTTTAAACCATAGACGCACGCTATTGCATCAGGCCTTCAAGCTGGCTGTAAGGGAGTGGGAGTGGTGTCAGACAAATCCTGTTGAAAAGGTCTCAAGGGAAAAGGTCAGGAATGAAAGGGACAGATGGCTGACTGTGAATGAGGAGAAGAAGTTGATAGAGAAATGCGTCCTTCATCCCACGCTAAAGGAAAACAAGACAGAGCCGCGCTATTGGCTGCAGGAGATAGTTGTCTTTGCCCTTAGCACCGGGATGCGCCAGGATGAAATCCTTTCTCTTGAGTGGCCTGATGTTGACCTTTTCAGAAAGACCGTCACCGTTGTGAGGTCCAAGAACGGCGAAAAGAGAACCATACCCTTGAACCAGAAAGCCTTCGAGCTTCTGAAGGAGAAGGCAAAGGTAAGGCATATCAGAAACAGTTATGTCTTTGCAAGCGAGGCTGGCTCGAAGATTTTAAGAAGGAATCTCCTTAGGGCGTTTTACAATGTTGTGGATCGCGCCAAGATAGAGGATTTCAGATTCCATGACCTCAGACATACCTTTGCCACAAGGCTTGCTCAGGCAGGAGTAGACCTCTACAAGATAGCGAAGCTTCTGGGACATAAGGATATCAAAATGACGCAGAGGTATTCGCATCATTATCCGGAGAGCTTGAGGGATGGGGTAGAGGTGCTGGATAAAGTTGCAACAGTTTTGCAACAGTCCAATGAAAAAGGGGCTACGCTTAACGCGTAACCCCTTGGTTTTCTTGGTGGAGCAGAGGGGGATCGAACCCCTGACCTCAAGACTGCCAGCCTTGCGCTCTCCCAACTGAGCTACTGCCCCGCATTGTCGAAGCCGCCCTGCAACAATCCTGACTGCCGCCGGGGGCGTAATAGACATTATTATCATTCGTTGGGTGATGTGTCAATGAAAATTAAAATAGGCGCCGGGATTTTTCTCGCGCGCGGGGTATGGCTCGGACCGTATCATGGAAAGAGGTTTTTTCGAGGCCTGGCGCGCCGGTTTTCCCGATGGACGTTTTAAAAAAAAATCTACTTTTGTTCTTGCAAATGGTTTAAAAAAATTGTATGAATAAGAAACCCTAAATTACAGAGACCGCGTAAACAAAGGGGCGGCGCAACCTGAACGGGCGCGCGGTATGAAAAGCCGGGAGCGTTTAGAGGCCTGGCCGCGTTTGAAAATAGAGGCATCAAGGTGTCGGCGGGCTCAATTCGGGCGCGGTAATGAAACGTCCGCCGGAGTTTAAAGTGTGTGGCCGCGGGGAAAGCCGCGGCGCGGATTCCAAAAATCTCTTATTACAAAAACAGGAGGTTCAGATGGGAAAGGCGTTAACGAAGTCACAGACAGCGGATCAGTTGGCAAAGAAGGTGGGAGTCACCAAGAAGATCGCCGGCGAGATGATCAACCAGCTTGCACAGCTCTCCTACAAGGAAGCGAAGAACTCTTTTACGATACCGGGGATAGGCAAACTCGTGCTCGTCAAGAGGAAGGCCCGCATGGGCAGGAACCCCCAGACCGGCGCCGCGATAAAGATCCCTGCCAAGAAGGTCGTGAAATTCAGGGTCGCCAAGGCCTGCAAGGACGCTGTACTCGGCGACAAGTAAGGGACTGTCGAACGCGCAAACTCATCTACCCGTCGCATTGAGACAAAGGGCCCCCGGAAGGGGGCCCTTTGTTATTTTAGCCGGTAAGACACCAGACTCCTGTCGGCGGAGATTCACTGTCCTTCATAAACCACGGCCACAGGCGAGCGAAGCATCTTGTTTTTTTTCAGTCAGTCCTGGCCCGGAGATTGCTTCGTCGCGCGCGCTCCTCGCAATGAGGCCCGCTAACTCTTTTCGGCGCGGTCAAGACGGCAAACCCCCTCAAACCTCTTGTCTTTTCCGCCTTTTTTTTGTATATTGCCCGGATATGAAGTGCCCCTTCTGCGGTTTTCTCGAAGACAAGGTCATTGACTCAAGGCTCTCCCAGGACGGCTCCACTACAAGGAGGCGCAGGGAATGCCTCGAGTGCGCCAAGCGTTTCACCACCTACGAGCGGGTGGAGGAGACGCTCCCGCTCGTCGTTAAAAAGGACGGGACAAGGGAGTCGTTCGACAGGGGCAAGATCCTCGGCGGCATAGTGAAGGCCTGCGAAAAGAGGCCCGTATCCATGGAGGAGATGGAGAAGGCCGCAGACAGGCTAGAGTTGCGGTTCCTGGACTCGGGCGAGAGAGAGATACCGTCGTCTTCGATAGGCGAGGCGGTGATGGAGGAGCTGAAGACCCTGGACGAGGTCGCGTACGTGAGGTTCGCTTCCGTCTACCGCGAGTTCCGCGACATAAACGAGTTCATGAAGGAGCTGAAGGACCTGCTCGACGTCAAGAAGAGGTCGAAGTGAGGACAAGCGACGAGCGCTTCATGGGGCTCGCCTTAAGGCTCGCCAAAAAGGGCGTTGGAAAGACGTCCCCAAACCCTGCCGTAGGCGCGGTCATAGTAAAAAACGGAGAGGTTATCGGGTCCGGCTGGCACAGGAAGGCCGGGGGGCCGCACGCTGAGATAGAGGCGTTAAGGTCGGCGAAAGGCGGCGTCAAAGGCGCTACCCTCTATGTAACGCTCGAGCCGTGCGTGCACTACGGGCGCACTCCGCCCTGCGTCGACGCCGTAATAAGCGCCGGGATAAAAAGGGTGCTAATCGGCGCGAAAGACCCGAACCCGCTCGTGGCGGGCAAGGGCATAAAGAAGCTCAAGGCCTCGGGGCTTGAGGTCGAAAGCGGGGTCCTTGAGGCGGGATGCCGCGCGATAAACAGGCCCTTCGAGAAGTTTATCACCACGAAGACGCCATTTGTCACTTTAAAGCTCGCTTCCACGCTCGACGGGAGAATTGCCATTGCCTCCGGCGAATCGCGCTGGATAACCTCTGAGGCGTCACGCAAGGCGGTACATAGATTACGCGCTGAGGCCGACGCCGTCATGGTCGGCGTCAACACGCTGTTGCGCGACGACCCGGAGCTTACCGTGAGGAAGGTACGTGGCAAAGACCCCTTGAAGGCCGTCCTCGACAGCTCGTTCAAAACACCTTTCGGCGCGAAGGTCTTTAATAACCCGGGCAGGCTCGTCATATTCACCGGACATGGCGCGAGCGCGGCAAAGGTTGCAAGGGCGCGCGCGCTCGGCGCGAGGGTTGTTCCCGTCCCCTCAAAAAAGGCCGGCCTCGATATAAGACGCGTTTTGAAGGAACTCGGGAGGCTTGAGGTATCAAGCCTCCTTGTCGAAGGCGGCGGCACGCTCGCCGCGTCCCTTGTAAGGGCCGGCCTCGTCGACAGGTTCGTCTTCTTCATCTCTCCCATGCTCATCGGGGGCGACGGGAGGCCGTCAATCGGCGCCTTGGGTCTCCGAAGGCTTGAGGCCGCCCCAAGGTTGAAGGATGTCATTGTAAAAAGGTCAGGTTGCGATATATTGATAGAGGGCGCTCCAGCTTGAATCTCTTCCCCTTGACAGGGGGGGCCGGGCGGGGTGGTTTGGAAGCGTATGTGGCCTTCTTTCAGGCTTTAATGGGGTTTTCGCCATGTTCACAGGCATCATAGAGGACGTCGGGAGAGTAAAAAGCATTGAAAAAAAAGGCGCGTTTGGTAGAATAACCATAGAGACCGCCCTTTCTCTCGATGAAGTAAGTTTAGGCGACTCCATCGCCATCAACGGGGCCTGCCTCACGGTCGCGGGTAAGTCCGCGGGCGCGTTCACGGCGGATCTGAGCGAAGAGACGTTTGCTGGTACGACGCTCGGGGAGTTGCAGGCCGGGGTCCGCGTCAATCTGGAACGCGCCCTTACCTTATCGAAGCCCTTAGGCGGCCACATGGTAACCGGGCACGTCGACGGTATCGGCAGGATACTCAAAAAGACGCCGAAGGGCGGCGCCATGGACATCGAGGTCGAGATCCCCGACACCCTCATGGGGCAGGTAGTAAGGAAGGGCTCGATAGCCATAGACGGGATAAGCCTCACAATCGCGGAGATAACATGCCGTAGTATAAGGGCCGCGATCATCCCCCACACATTCAATAAAACCACCCTACTGGACAAGCCCGAAGGCGCAAAGGTGAACATAGAGACTGACGTCATCGGGAAGTACGTCGAGAGGTACTTATCATCCGGGAAAAAAGGCATGACCGAAGACTTTCTCGCTGAACACGGGTTTTTAAAGAAGTAGCAGGAGCTTTTAAAGTATGTCGATCAAGAGAATAGAAGAGGCATTAAGGCAGATAAGGGAAGGCAGGATCGTCATCCTCGTCGACGATGAGGACCGGGAGAACGAGGGCGACCTCTGCATGGCCGCCGAGCTTGCGACCCCCGAGGCGATAAACTTCATGGCAAAGTACGGGCGCGGCCTCATCTGCCTGACGCTCACCGAAGAGAAGGCGGACGAACTCGGCCTGAAACCCATGGTCGAGGACAATACCTCGCTCTTCAGGACCGCCTTTACTGTATCGATCGACGCGAAGAAGGACGTCACGACCGGCATCTCCGCTTCCGATAGGGCCGTCACCATTCTTACCGCCATACAGGACCATGCGAAGCCCGAAGAACTGGCCCGCCCAGGACACGTATTTCCGCTACGCGCGCGTAAGGGCGGGGTACTGGTCCGCACGGGACAGACCGAGGGGTCGATAGATTTATCGCGTCTGGCGGGTCTTCGTCCGGCGGGGATCATCTGCGAGATAATGAACGAGGACGGCACCATGGCCCGCATGCCGGACCTTGAAATATTCGCCAAAGAGCACGGGCTCATGATAGTGACAATAGCGGACATAATCGAGTACAGGTTGAAGAAAGACCTCCTCGTACACAGGGCCGCCGAGGCATTTATACCTTCGAGGTACGGCGGCGAGTTCAGGGCCGTGGCCTATACGAACGACATAGACATTCACGAGCACCTCGCGCTCGTTAAGGGTGATATAAGCCCGGATGAGCCGGTGCTCGTCCGTGTGCATTCCGAGTGCCTGACAGGCGACGTCTTCGGGAGCGAGCGGTGCGACTGCGGCGAGCAGTTGAAGGGCGCGATGAAGATGATAGAGAAGGCGGGCAAGGGCATCCTCTTATACATGCACCAGGAAGGGCGCGGCATAGGGCTTGTGAACAAATTGAAGGCGTATACGCTGCAGGACGCGGGGCTCGACACCGTTGAGGCGAACGAGAGGCTCGGCTTCAAGGCGGATCTGCGCGATTACGGCATAGGCGCGCAGATACTCCTCGACCTCGGTGTGCGCAAGATGCGCATAATCACGAACAACCCGAAGAAGATAGTCGGGCTCGAAGGCTACGGATTAGAGGTCGTCGAAAGGGTTTCCATAGAGTCGACCCCCCACGCGAAGAACGTCAATTATCTCCGCGTGAAAAAGGAGAAGATGGGGCACCTCCTCACGAACCTCGACTCGTTCGAAGCAGTCCCGGGGAAGACGACGAAGTAGGGCGGGGCAGGGTGCTGGGGGAGAAAGTCCGGTATCGACAGACCAGGGGCCGCCCCGTTTAACGGGGGCGGGTCCGGTTTTTTATTTTTGGATTTGAAAATCCCCTGTTACAGGAGGCTTTATGCCGAGGACGATCGAAGGCAACCTTACAGCAAAGGGTCTCAAGTTCGCGCTCGTGGTTGGCAGGTTCAACGACTTCATAAGCGGGAGGCTCCTCGAGGGCGCGCTCGACACCATCTTGAGGAGCGGCGGCGCCGAAGACGACGTCGATATCGTGAAGGTCCCCGGCTCCTACGAGATGCCGGTAGTCGCAAAGGCGCTCGCGGCGTCTAACAGGTACGACGCCATAGTCTGCCTCGGGTGCGTCATCAGGGGCGGCACGCCCCACTTCGACTAC
>Ga0209212_1005697_pt1 | contig 14705 bp, 24 predicted proteins | sample RifGroC2_FD_183996 | JGI IMG/M metagenome (GOLD analysis project Ga0209212, IMG submission 183996) | Groundwater microbial communities from Rifle, Colorado, USA - Groundwater C2 (SPAdes) (version 2) | ecosystem: Environmental > Aquatic > Deep subsurface > Groundwater | place: Rifle, Colorado... | reverse complement strand
GTTCTAACATATCTATTTCACGTTTAGAATATTCATCGTTCATTCCGCACCACACTTCACAAACTGCACAAGCCAGCGACTCGGCCGGCTCGGGTCGCGGTACTCGACCTGGGCATATCCATCCCCCAGGCAGGAGCTCAGTTTCACCAGCTCGCCCGGCGCAACTTCGCCAACAACCTGCCAGATCGCCTGGCCGTTATCGTCCAATCGATACATATAGGTTGTAACCCTCGCCTCTGTGGTCACCACCGCCGCGGCGGCCGGCTGCGTGATGCCTGGCGTCGCGGATGGCACTTGAATCGGCGCGTGGGTTACAGTCGCGGTCGGTTCTACCATCGCGGCAACGGCTTGTTCGGCTGCGCTCATGGACCACCATGTCAGCAGGCGAACGACCAATCCAATCAGGATAAATAACGAGAAAATAAGCAATCCTTTGTTTTTCATTCCTCACCTCTGTTTCTTTAGATTAGTCAAATTTGTACGAAAAATCCCCATTTTCTGGCGCGAGAGGTGCCATTGGTTTATTTGCCCGGAATGTGGAGTATGCGGTTGCGACGAGGATCGTCCAATGACAAGATCGGAAAAAGGCGAGGGCTGGGATGAAGAGGATTTATGGTAAAGTTCACGCATTTTTCACCGTTTCCATAGAAACGTTTTTCGGCGTGATATACCGGCTGCGGCTAACGCCGCTCTCCAGGTCGATGTAGGTCGCCATTTTGCGCAGATCCTGGGTGATCAGCATGCGCACCAGGTAATCGGCTGCTTCGGCTGCCATGCGCTGATTGATCGCCAACCCCTGGCTGTCCTGCAGCGCCATCTCCGCGCAGGAAAGAGCTGCTTCTTCGCCGGCAGCTTCCTGACTGGTGGAATTCAACAACTCCGGATGCTGATCGCTCGGCAGCGGCAGCCATGAACAGAATCCGGGCAATTGGAAGGGATCAGCCGGTTGCTTTCCACCGCAACCTGACAACACTTGCCCGCTCGATTTTTCATTCCCGCTGTCCAGCCACCAGGTGTATTCACTGGCGCAGGATATTACATGGTCGATGGCCTTACGAGCAGCAGCATTATCCACACAGCCGATCAACACTCTTAGCCAGCCGCGGTATCCAAAGTCAAAAATTTGCATGTGATCATCGGTAAACCGTGCAGCAACCGCGCCGATCTCCAACCCCCAGGCCGATCCATAGCGGAAGGCCAGCGTTTCAGCTTTATTCCGCCCGATCTCCGCCTGGCAGAAGTTTTGCCGGTAAACGTTCTTCTCTTCCACGTGGTCCGGGTCGATGAACACGATCTGTACCTCTTTTTCGTATCGCTCCATCAACAGCCGTCCCACCCTTGCCACAGCCGGCGCCAGCCAGCTCCCCGTTCCCCCGCAGCCAATCAGCGTCAAACCGATCGAATCCACCATCGGTGTCATCAATCTGGCCGCATTGGCATAATCCAGATTCAGGTTAATGGATGGCATATTTTATTTCCCTCGCATCTGCAACCGCTTCCGGCAGATCGAACACCCAGCGGGAAGGAATGGTCATGAAATGGCCATAGATTCCAACCCGGGTGAGGATTTGCGGCCGGCTGCTCAGCCCGCCGATCACCGAGTAAATCCGGAAGCCGACCTTTTCTTCCTGGTTATCGGTGCTCGAAAAAAACGCGTCCATATCATGGTGACTATGCACCTCAATGGCTGTCCAGTTTCCACCGGCGAACGGATCCACCGGGTGAACGCTCATACCTTCCTGCACCTGCTCGGGGAGGGAAATGATCCACGGATTGAATAGAGTGTCGATGAACGTCTTTCTTACGCCGTACGATAAATAAAATAAGATTTCCTTGTTCCCGGCCCGATAGGCCATTTCGAATAGTTTGGCAAGAGCAACGGTTCTTACCGGAGCAATAAGCCGAACGTAAGGTTGTACCTCCACCAGTCCGCGGATCGGCGTGCGGGTGGCTGCCACCCAAATCATTGCATCCACTTCTGGGCGGCTGGCCCGCACGAAGATACCGTTCGCAGCGATCACATATTCATACAAATTGGGACCGATGGGCGGCAGTTCGGAAGACCTGGCGATAATGTAATCTACAAACATGGTTATGCTCCTATGATCTCGTTGACCACGGCCTGTACTGTTGCATTTCTCCGATAGCGAACCAGTTCCTTCAGGGGAAATTTATTCTTTTCGGCCAGCCCACGAAGCAGCTGGCGCACGTCGTTTTCAGAACTGGCGCATTTTCCATTGACCAGATTGCCATTGAAAGGCGCTGTGAAAAACAGTTCCCAGGCCTGCCGGGCTTTCTCGACTGCGACCGGCGGGGCCGCGTTCTGTCCCCAGCAAATCCTTCCATCCTCATAAACGTTCGGGAACGGCGCCCGATAAACCAGCGTATCCCTCGAAAAATGATCTACTGCCAGGGCGAACAGATACATCTTTTTCCCGGTTCCTATCAGCAGCGTTCGCGGGATGGGAATGTCAAAGGAATCTTCGCGGTCCAGAATTATGCTGACTTTCTGCACCGGCGCACTGTACACGAACCAGGCACCATTCGCATTCAGTCCGGTTCGCACAATTCCGGGCGACAGCCAGCCCGAATCGACCTCGACTTTGCTGAACGCCGCGACTAGATCGTTGGCTGTAACGAATTTTGAGATTTTTTTGCCTTTTTCCTTGTACTGGAAAATATAGTGCCCTTCCAGGAAGTACAGCACCGGCGCATTAATCTTTGTATTGTCGGGTTGAGTGATCATAAGGCTATCCCTAGTTCTCGCTCGTCGCGCTCCTGGCCATCCTCGGCGAAAATTTCTATCAGGGTTTTCGGCGGACGCGGCGCTGGATTTTCCTTGATCCGGCACCGCCGCATCAGCTTGACCAGCCTGCCGGCCAGCTCCGGCTGCTCCGCGAACATCGTGCAGGCTTTATTATTTTCCTCGATGATCGGTTTGGCCTTCTTCCAATCCTCAGCCAATGAACGCACCCCTTCGATGGAAAGTTCATGTAGATCCTCGTAGCCATAGTTTTCGTCGAATGGATTGAAATCAAAAAACGGGTTTCCGGTGGAATACATGGCCACGTCGAAAGCATTCTTGAATATTCCCAGGCCGTTTTTATCCAGCAGCTTGCAAAACTTTTCCCAATCTACGTTGCTGTTCTCGAACCTCAGATTCCAGCCGAACACTTTGCTGCCGTTAATAAACGCCCGCTCATCACCGATCCGCCAAGCAGTTACAAAAACATAGAAACTCATGGACGGAGAGACGACGCCCGGGTCCTCTGCCATCTCTTCCCACTCATCCCAGCTCATCGGGTATCCGCAGCATTGTGGATAGAGCAGCGGTATCGATCCGTCCATCAGCTCATTTTCGAACATATCGTCCAACGGAGCCACTTCGTTGATGGCATTCAGCGTTTGTTGCATGAGATCGTCGCTGTCCAGGCTGTTTAACGTAACTCCGTTTTTTGTGATTTCTTGATACAAATCCGGCCTCAGCTCAGCCACGATGCGCGCCAGCCTGGCGGTCAATTTTGCCTGCTGTAGGCTGATGACTACATCCTGGAATGACTGCCGCTTCAGGCTGCGCAGCTTTCCGATCGCTTGACTGAAGCTCGAGATCGAAACGGTATCGACAATCATTTCTGCGTCCCTTAGAAACCGGATACCAGCTCTGCAGCCGGCTGCGGCGCCGCATTGGCCAGGCGTTTGAATGCATGGACGACCATTGCGGCCTGGGTCTCGCCGGCTTCGATGGCTTTGTCGATCTGTTCCTCGATCTCCATCATCGCCAACGGGTCAAAAGTCTGATCGCCGTTTTCGAGCCGGTCGTATAGTTCCACGGCCGGGTTCTTTCCACCCTTGCAGGCGGCCAGCTTTTCCAACGGGTTGCGCGCCCCCTTGGTTCCTGCCCGCTTGACTACTGTGACGGTGGTCGTGTCTTCCGTGGCCACCCGGGTGATCATCGCGTTGGCAACTTCCGGGTAAAACGGGGTTAGCGCCCGCTTGACCGAGTCGTCGTCCTTCCCGATCTCTTCCGGAACCGGGATCTCCTGCCCTTCGATCATGATTTTATAGTTCATTGCTCACCTCCAAAATCGCGATTGAGATCGGCCAGCAGCGTTGCCAGCTGCACCGGCAGCTGAAGACTTTCCTGGCGCAGCATCTGCATTTTCGGCGCATTCTGATTGACGCGCGTCCCAATAACCACCATGCGCCCCTGAGCGTCGCCGTCATCCGGCCAAAAGGTCAGCGTCATGGAGATGGTGGACTCCGCCCAGGTCAGCGGTTTGGCCGGCTCTGGCGCTGGTTCGGGAGCTGGCGCCGGGGTTGAGGATGCCTTGTGCGCGGGTACTTGAAACGGCTGTGAATGTAAAGCCTGATGCTCTTCTTTGGTAACAGCCACAAGCGTTGGCGCGTCTTTAGAAACAACAACGTGCATATGTAAATCCTCGTCCGGCATGGCCTCGTCCAGCACTTCCGCCGGGATCTCCTCGACCTCTGCTTCGCCAGACTGGAATTTTTCCGAGTGGTCCTCCGTGTCCGGTGTCTTTACCGTTTCCATGGAAACGCTCGGCGGGACCGGCAGCGAAATCTGCTCGACCCTGGGGTGAACGCGTTCTACCAGCTGCTCGACCAGCCCGGCAATTTGCTGGGGCGGCGCGCCGGAGGCGGATATCTCGATGATTTCTGACGGCTTGATCGCGTCGTCCACTTCTTCAGCCGCCAGCAGCTCTTCATCGGTCAGTTCGTACATATTGACCAGCGCCCGGGCTGCCCCCTCGGTGATCTGCCGCCGGCGTAACAGGTCCTGCACTAGGGCAGGCAGTTTCAGTAGCCGGATTTTGTTGCGCACCGCCGAATCGCTCAACCCGTACAGCTCGCCGATCTCCACCGACGATTTGCCAAATTCGTCGCGGTAGCGGATCATCGACTTAGCCTCTTCGATGGGCGTCAGGTCTTGACGCCTCAGGTTTTCGGCCACAGCCAGGCGGAACATTTCTTCGTCGCTCATTGGCCGGACCATCAACGGCATGCTGTTCCAGACATTTTGATCGAGGCGATGATCGCGCAGCCACTGGTAAGCTGCCAATCTGCGGTGCCCGAAAGCCAGTTGGTACTTTTCCAACTCGCCCACATACCGGGCTACCGGCTTTTGCAGTAAAGTATCCGACTCGATTGAGAGCGCCAATTTTTCGATCTCTTCCAGGCTCTGGTTCTCGCGCGGCTGCCAGGGGTTGGCCTGGATCATCTCAAGACGTACGAACATTTGTACTGTCATTTCTGGTTTTCCTTTTCTTCATCATTGGCGGTATAACCCGCCACTATCCGGCCGATAAACAGAGTCAGCGGGCATTCTTTGCAGATGGTATTTTTCCCGCCGCCTTCGTACAGGCCGCACACGGCGCAGGTTTTCTTGGCTGCGCCGCGCACCCATGACCATGATTTCGATAACCCTGGGTTAAAATCCAGCGCCGGGCAAACCGAATCAGAATGAATGACTTTGGGAGATTTGACCGCGCGAACGGTTGTCCCATTGGCGCGTTGAATCCGGGCGCATACCGATTGGATCTGCCGCGCGCTGAGTTCTCGGATTGCCGCGGTGTTGGCCACCTGGACCAGTTGATCGGGGGTGAGTTTGCGCAATGATCCGATGGTAATTTCATCCAGCGGCAGTTTTTGATTATTGAACAGTTCCTGCACTTCGGTCGGAAGTTCAAGCATCCGCATGCGTGAATACACGTGGTTGCCAGACCGTCCGACTCGCTGGGCGATTTCCTCAATGATCATGCCGCCATCACGCAGCCGGCGGAACCCGAGCGCTTCATCGATCGGCCCCATGTCGGAGCGCTGGAGATTGCCGATCATGGCCAGCAACAGGCGGGATTGTGAATCCGGACTTGGCCGGCGGACGCTGGCTTCGATATTGGTTCGTCCCAGCAGCTTCATTGCCCTGATCCGCCGCTCGCCATCCAGCAAGATATACATTTCGCCGGGGTGAGGTCCTTCTACAGAGATCGGATTGATCAGGCCGTCTGACCGGATGCTATTGGCCAGCATCGCCAGCTCGCCCGGGTCAAAAACCGTGCGCGGCTGGTCCGGGTTGGGCAGAATGTTTTTGATTGGAATTTTCATAGCTTCCTCGGGTCGGTAAAATGCTCTGGTCCGTCAATCGCGACCACGGTGCAGTTGTGGCAGGGCGCGATCACCATATCCCCCGTAGCGCTCCTGACGCCGTTGCGGTGGAAGTAATAGTCCTGCATGGCTGCGTGTATGTCTTCGGCGGCGCCGTGATTGGCTACCAGGTCGCTCCAGATATCGTGTAATTTCTGGCCTCTCTCGCAGAGCAAGACGTCGAAAGTTTTATTACCGCATTTAATTTTGTGTGTGGTGTTGGTCATATCGCTCCCAATCGTTGGCCCATGCCATGCAGGCCTGGCAGGTGCTAAAATGCGCCTGGTAAGTTCCTAATGCTCTCTGGAAAGGTGGATAGTCTTCCTCGGTTGCATATCCGGCGTCGCGTGCGGCCTGCTGCTGCAGCTCGACATCGCGAAATAATCTCCAGCTCATCTGACAGCGTTCAGCCCTGGGTTGATTCATGCCGGACTTCGAACCGCACTGCCAGTCCAAGCCGCTCATCGAGCCGGCGCTTCACATGCTTCTCAAGCCAGTCCACTGCGAAAGGATTGTTGGCGCCGATCACCAGTTCCCCGGCATCCAGTCCGATCAGGGTTATGCATCGCACCCAGGTTTCGAACTCCGCCCGGTTCAGCTCGCCGGCCAGACCAGCGATTACAGCGCCCCACTCGGCCCGGATCTGCTCGGGAACTGCATCGAGCGGGGGCGCAATCGGTTCGGGTTCTGGCGGCCTGGTTTCGCCGCGCGAAAAATTCATGGGTTCCCATTCGGTTGGGACTTTCCAGTTGTGCTCGATGCGGAAGATGGCCTGCCCGAGTTTATCGGCATGGGCGCAGTGGTACTGGACCAGGCGCGGCGTGACGTGCTTTAGTTTGGCCAGGCGGGTGCGCGCCGGCTCCCGGATGCCAAATTGATCGATCGCCGCCAGATTGAGTCGGAAATTTTCCGACTGGTCTGGGTTTCTAGCTAGTGGGTTAATACCAGATTCTAGATTCTGGTTAGATCTACTAGCTAGAGGATCGAGTCGGAAATATTCCGACTCGATTTTGTCGACCGCGGCGACGGGGGTGATTTCAAGAACGTCAACCGGGTTGGAGTCATCCGGGGTGGGTTCATCTTTCAACCCATCCCCCAGCAGATCAGGGGATAACGGCAATTGCGTTATGTCACCTGCAAGCCGATAGGAATATTCTCCACGGTCGCCGGTCTTGACGATCATCCCGTTTTCGGTCAGGAACGAGAGCGCATTGCTGATCGGTTTGTCGGTATAGCCGGTGTAGCGTTCCAGCCATTCCTGATTGCCGCCGCGCGGCTCGGTCATCAGCAGCAGGATGATCGATGCGGCAGCGCCCTTGATCATGCGCACCATTGAGGCGGTCAGCATCATTCACCCGGCTCGCTTGCAACGGTTTGGATAAGGTTTAACAGGGAAGACGCCCGGCTGTAGGCAATTTTGAACTTCCTCTGTAGTTTGGTGACAGTAATCTCGCCCTCTTCTTCGGCAAATCGCCGGGCTTCCTCCAGAAGATCATCGTGGAGGCTTCCCCAGTCACCAATATTTTTCAGAGACACCGATGCAACCTTCCCCGCTCGTTTGACTTGACCAAGCGGTAATTCAGCCTGGATGGCCCTCTCCATAGCTTCGCGGCCGTTGTGAAGGTCACTTGACCACAGACCGTGACGCTCGATGATTTGCCAGAATTCCTGCACGTCGTGCGGGCGGATGGCCCAGGTGTCGGTGTCCAGCCGCTTGACGCAGTGGCATAACTCATGATCGATCAGGGCTTCGCGCTGGGCGTCGGTCAGTTTGCCTTCCCAATCCTCTTTGCTGACCCAAATCAGGAAATCAAATTCCAGATAGACCTGCAGCTTGGCGGTCACCTTCTGAGCCTGGGCCAGGATCAGCCGGCCAAGCGACTGCTGAGCTTCATCCCGGAAGACGAACCCGATGCGCGCGTCCCGCAGCCAGGGGTGATATTTCTCGATCAGCTGCTCGGCGATGTGAATCACCGATGGTGAGGCCTCCTCCCACTCGCTCATGACAGGCCCAGCCCTGGCTGATTAACCGGCTCGGGCGGTTTGTACTCCCGCCCGAAGTCGATGTTATCCAGCAGCCGGATCGTCTCGTTTTCCTCGTCGCGCCGGCTGACGTGGTCTTTCTTGACCGCGTCTCTCTGGGTCTCATTGGTGATTAAGAAATAGCCCGTCTGGGTGGACGTGGCGCCGATCGGAATGCCTTTTTCTTTGAACAGAATTTTTACAATTTTTCGGATTTTCCGGTCGGTCGTCGTTGTGAATGCGCCAAGAATCGTTCTGGCCAGTTCTTCCCGGGTAACCGTTGGATTTCGGGTGATGGCCCGGTCAATGATCATCGCGGCTACCTGGTACAGCAACTGGTCATTGATCCCGCGCAGAATTTCGCGGTATTTTTGCACCGGGCTGACGGCATGTCGATCACGCCTGTCCCGGTCATACTCATAAAGCCTTCTGTTTTCGCTCATTCAGCCTCCAGGATGTGCTATCATGGAGGGGTGGCGCCTACCCGGTTCCACCCCGTTGATCAGCTGCTTGAACAGCTGATCAACCATTTAAAGCCGTCAGACCGTAGGCCATGCGAGTGGCCTTCCGGATCTCCAAATCGCTCATGTCGTGAGACAGCGGCACACCCCTCCCTAGCCCTCCCCATCCTGGTATTTTGCCCATTTCGACACATCTGAACTTTGCGCGTACAATTTTTTCTGTCATATTTTTCCTTTCTTGCTCTTTCTTTTCTGCCCTCTCTGATTTTCGGGGAGGGACTGATGGAGGGGTCCCGCCGGCGACTGTTGCTCTACCGGTATTCGCCGGCGGGGTGACTGACCGGACTGAGGAGGGCATCCAGGCCAGAAACTCACGTAATCGCGGGTAAAACTTGTTCAGCGGGGTAATAATTCAAAACCCAGATACCGCCGCGGTATAAACGCATCAAAGCATCTGGTAGGCTGACCTTCTTTGGGTCGTGGGCAACAATGATTAGAACCTGGCCGCCCCTTACCATATAGCCCTGGATGACTCCGGGGATGACGACTCCAGAGTTGTCAGTCGCCAGCACTTCCTGGTTTAATCTCAATTTGTAGCTGACTTCACATAAAACGACCATTTTGGCCTACCTGATGGTTTCGCTAATTGTGTTTATGGAAAGCAAGACATTAGAACGACGTTTCTGGAGAAACGAGGTCATCATCAAATATATCGACAGTTGCCAGGGTTGGATCGGCGCGCCAACATTCCGAGCTGCGAAAGCGGACGCGATTTCTTCCGTTACAGGAATGATCGAATAGATCGAGCTCGGGCCGAACATGCGGGTAAAGCCAGGCTGATCTTTCACGGCTGGAACATCCACCTGAATGAAGCCCTGGCCGGCAATTGTCCTTTCGGTAACCCTGCCGGCAATTTGCTGGCGTCCGAAAAGTTCCACTATGCACCAGGCTTCGAAGGTTGAAATTTCACTGTTCATTAGTTCTCCGTGTTGTTATGCAGAGGGTGGGGCCTGTGGCAGGTCAGGCCCCACCATGATTCAGGGCAGTTAAGGGGATTTCTGCCCGGCGATTTTCTCGATTTCCCGCAGCGCTTCCAGAATGGTCATCTGGGATGTCGCAGCTTTAGCCACCAGGGTGGCCGTCCGACCTTCGTTTAGCGGATAATTAATAATTTGATCCAATGATTGCCGGGTGATGCGGGTCGCGCTTTCCACTCGCGCAATCTGTTCACGGAACGAATAACCCCCGATTATTTTTGCTGTCATGGCATCCTCCTTTCCGATTAATGTCCGTTTATGTCCCGATTCTTTGTCGTTTCGTATAGATGGACTATGCTGAATTCATCCACCTGGAGAAATTCTATGCACTTACCGTCTGCGCTCGACTTCCTGATCAATGGTTGGTTCAAGGTTATCGACGTTTTTAATCCCCTTCGCCGCCAGGCAATCCCGTGCCCAGGCTTTGGCTTCAATTGTGGCGGTAGGGGAGTTGACTACTTTAAAAAGGGTATCAAGGCTCGGCGGGTATTCACCGCTTTTCCAGGGAGTGACGTTTTGCCTTACGGCGGCAATGCCGAGGGATTCGGCAAATTCGTCGAGGGTCTTGCCTTCTAAATATCGCTTTGTGATTTCGGAGGTCGTTTCCATGTTCACCGTGTGTTATATTGTTTTCTTAGTAAACATAATTATACTGACAGTTTACAATTTGTCAATAGGCTTTTACAAAGATTGACAAATTGGGTATTATTTACTTTGAGTGAACAATTATGATTGCCCCTAGAATCGCCGACTACTTCAACCGAAATTATTTGAAATGGCAACTAGCCAATGGCCGAGCCTCTATTGCTGCGTTTGCTGATTTTTGTTTTATGTCTAAAGGATATATGAGTGGTTTGATGAACGGCAAAAAGGCTAACCTTAGTATGGTTTTAGCCTATCAAATCGCTGTGAAACTGAATGACTATGAAATCCTGGATATTTTGAACTACGCTCGACCAGACGGAATATTTATTTCATCGTCCTTGCCATCCGATTTACAGGAACGTTTGCGCCTGGCCTTGGGCGAAATATCGGCTACGATCAAAGCGAAATCTTTGAATCCCGAATCAGACGAGGCGCTTAAATTGTCTTCTGAAATTTTGGGTAAGTTTGGACTGGAAACTATCAGTTCTATACGTAATCCTGGGTGAGCAGCGTCTTTCAATTCGATGATGATCATTTCCCATGAACCTTAAATCCTCTAAAAATAGAAAGTGTGTTCTAAATATACAATCCTTTTGCGCAAAAGGCAAGAGGACTCTAAAGGATTCTTACTAGATTATTACCGGAGTATAGCAAAATGCACAGAGAAATTATGTACAAAACTGTAAGGAAATTGTTACCACGTGTACACATCGAAATGCGACAATTTCAACGTGCCAACATTGTTGCCGGATCGCATCGATTTTTTCAGAGCCTGGTTAGATTCGGAGCTCGGTCAGCGTGGTTTGACCGATATAGAGCTGGCAAGGCGAGGGGGAATAAGCCACGCGGTCATCAGCCGCGCCAGGCATGGGCAAATTCCGGGCTGGGAGGCCTGCAAGGGGATCGCCAAAGGATTGGGGCTGCCTGCCGAGGTCGTTTTCCAAGCGGCTGGCCACCTGCCGCCAGATCCAAAGAGCGATGCGACCGTATTGGAGTTAATGAACACCCTGGCCAACGCAGACGAGCAACAGAAAAAAGAAATCCTGCGGTATGCCAGATACATTATCGAATCGGCGAAGAAGTAACCTTACAAGTTTGTAAGCTAATCCAGGATGTTGAATCTGTACAATTAAATTAATCACCGAAAGGGGGAATTGTGAACCGTTTTGTCGCCATCGATGTTAAGACCGAGAATACCAACCTGCATGATTTTGCATTCCAGGAGGGCGAATGAAAAACTGCCCATATTGCACCGGCGAAAACTCGGATCACGAAAACACCTGCGTTTATTGTGGCCGGCCCCTTCCAAAGCCAGCCCGCAAGAAACTAAGCATCTGGGCTTTCCTGCTGATCTCCTTGGTTGTAATCGTATTATGTATCGGGGTGGCTTCGATGATTGGCGGTGGCGATTCGGAAACATCCATTTCCCCCTCAGAATCAGCCTGGTATGCCTGCCGGCAATTTACAGAAGCCAGGCTGAAGGCTCCCAAAACTGCCGAGTTTGAACGGTACAACTCTAGCAAGGTCTCTAGATTAAACGCGGTCGAATGGGTAGTGAGAATGAACGTAGATGCTGAAAATTCTTTTGGCGCTATGCTGCGAAATGAGTTTGAGTGTGTGCTGCAGGACCTGGGTGAAAACTGGAAGCTAATTTCGATTGAGGAGCAGTGAAATTTATCAGGAGGGATGATGGCTAAGCTATTGAAAATACGAAAACCCAAGCTACGACTTACTTCCAAAGGTCTACGAATGTCTCGCCCTTCTGCCCGAATTGGTGGAAAGGTTGGGCTAAATGTATCAAGTCGAGGTGTGCACACTTCAATTCACAAAGGTCGGCGCAAGAACAAGAGTTGTTCTCTCTTTTTATTCGTGATTTCATTAGTATTCTTCTCCACAGCCCTGATAATCAATACCATCTTGATTTAAGAATGCATTGACGCAAAGGGTATTACTGATTTGAAAGAGCAAGGTGCAGTGGTTTGAAATATGGAGGGAGAAAATGAATAGCAAGGTACTTTTGGGCGGAATGGTGGCTTTGTTTTTGGGGGTTGTGTCATTATCGCCGGCATTACGCCTTCCCAGTTGTAATGTGCTGTCTGGATCTTCTGCTGATTTTTCTTGTAGGGTTTCCCTAGGGTAAACTGTGGGTTGTAGGTGGTGGCGGCCCGCTTGCCATCCTTCGACCGGCGGTAATGCTGCGAGAAGACAACAATATTTTCGTGGATGCGCATCGGGCGCCGGTTTGCATCCAGGAAGCCTGATGCCATGGATTTCCGCCAGATCAGCTCGTATCGGAATTGTTTCCGATTGGAGTTGATCAGGTCGGTGGTGAACGGCTGGGCGCTGAACATCACGATCACCCCAGACGGTTTGATTACTCGTCCTGCAGCCTCCCACCAGGCATCCAGATCCAGCTTCTGATCCCAGGGCAGGGCAGTGGTGCCGTAAGGCGGGTCCGTTATGATCGCATCCACTGACTGCGGCTCGATCTGGTCCATCATTTCGAAACAATCCCCATGCCAAACCCCAACCCAGTTGTTCTCGTCCATGTCGCCTCGTTGTATGAACAAAATTTCTAATATTATATAATAAATAGCGGATTGTAGAAAATATTTTCTTGTGCCAGATTAAAATAATATCCCCGGCTGGCAGGCCGGGGAAAATGATCGATCGACAAAATTAACCAAGTCCAGTGATGATATCTCTAACATCATCATCTATCAGCTTGCCGTAAATCCCGTCCGTGATCCCCATGTTGCTGTGCATTAGATTCTGGGAGATGGCTTTCATTTGCGCCACCGTTTTCGCGCGTTTCAAACCATAAACAGCGAACCCATGTCGCAGCTTGTGAGGGGAGAGGTAGGGGATTCCAGCTCGACCGCACAGATCCACCAGGTCGTCTCGGAAGTCGTGCCGCGCCTCTTCCCGGTTGGACCTCGGGCGTCGTGTGGTTAGCTGACCAAATTCATCCAGATGAGCATACCAATATCCATCCGGGGGCAGCACTGCCCGGATCTCCCGGTCCCACTCTTTTACTACTGCCGTTAGCTCAGGAATGTTAAGCAAATAGGTTTTTGCTGCCTTGCTGTTTTTGGTTCGAACGCCCATTTCCGGAGCCTGGATCACCTGAGATGTGGCCAGGTTGACGCATTTAAGCGGGAGGGTGCAGAACGCGCCGATGCGCATGCCTGAAAGAAACAGGAAAGCGACTGCAGCCCGCATCCTGCGCCGAGCGGTTGTTTCGGCTGGAACCGCCACCAGCTGCAGCACGTCCTCCAGGGTGTAAAGCTTTCTCTCAAGCAGCACTGAAGCCTCGCTTCGCCCTCGGGAGGGTCTCAGGCTTTGAATCCAGTTCAGCTCGACGTGCTTATACCTGATCGGGTATTCCTGACGTGCCCAGAGAAAAAATGCCCGGGTGGTTTTGAACATGGCCACCAGGTGGGATGCAGAAAAAGGGGTTCCCTGCTCAGTCACCAATGTTTCAACATAAGCTGGAAACGTAGGCCGCTTTTGCATAATATCTGTAAAAGCAAGTTCATTCGCCCATTCAAGTAGATGGCGCAACCTGGACCATTGCGCATTGGCGGATCGGCCCGCAATCTGTTTAATCTCCAGCTGATAGGATAGAAACTTTTGAACATCCAGCCAGTTCTGCCGATTGATCATTGATTAATGCCCTCACGGACAAACCGGTTGACCTTTGCCCCACACAACGGACATTTCCCATAAACCTGCAGCACACCCTGTCGCTGGCTGTGCTGCTGCCGGCGTGGGTTGATCATCTCGATCACCTGGTTGCAGCGCAGGCAGAAGCCCTGTTGCTCAGACATAGTCCGGGCAGCCCTCCCACGGCGATCGGTGGCCAGGCATTCCCTGGCCCAGAGTGCGAATTTCTTCCCGTTGACCCAGGTCTTCCCCTGGGCGTCGACCATCACTGGCGCGCCGGCGGGTAGGTAGGACCGCATGACCGTTTCTGTGGAAACGTTCAACTCCCACGCCAGCTCACCCGGTTTATACATCATATCGAGCAAACGGCCCAACTTGAGGACAATCCCCCTGGACATTTTTGGCACTGGCATGCCAACCTCCAAAGCGAAAAGATGGCGATTCTGCCAGGCATTTCATATTAAAAAAGTCGCCGGTCATGCGTGTGACTCGGACATTTGAACGGCCTGGCAACCGCAAAAATGATGTTATCACGCGAGGTATTGGAGTACATTAAAAACAACGTAATTTAGGCGCGAAATCACTTACCGTGAGGTTCGGGGGTTCGAGCCCCTCCGCGCCCACTATTTATTTAACGTGAGTTCGGGATAACGAAATACATCAAAATGTCATCCTTGAGCGGCGCGTTTTTTGCGCCGCGAAGGATCTCTAA
>Ga0209212_1005694_pt1 | contig 14716 bp, 8 predicted proteins | sample RifGroC2_FD_183996 | JGI IMG/M metagenome (GOLD analysis project Ga0209212, IMG submission 183996) | Groundwater microbial communities from Rifle, Colorado, USA - Groundwater C2 (SPAdes) (version 2) | ecosystem: Environmental > Aquatic > Deep subsurface > Groundwater | place: Rifle, Colorado... | reverse complement strand
ACCTCCAACTCTGCCTGCTTTTTTTTCAATTCTTCTTCCCGTGCCTTTTCTTCCAATCGGCTTGCCTTTTCGGCTAAAAGGGCTGAATTGAGTTCTGCATTTTTCAATGTCAGAACTGCTTCATCGTAACGAATCCCGGCTGTTTCCAATCGTATGGTAAATATTGTAATCCATTGGGCGTTTACTGCCTTTTGCCAGATTAACGCATTGCTCACCTTCTCCAGCGCTGTCTTAAGAAGGTTGTCGTCCTTAATTTCCGCCTTTATCAGTTCTAAATTCTTAGCAAGGTCTTGTTCCTTTGCGGATAGCCGCGTTTTAACATCTTCCAGTTCCCTGGTAAAATGCGAAACCTGTGTTTCTTTTTCCTTGAGATTTGCCTGCACGGCAGTAATATAGCCCTTTGCAACGTCCGCCTCTTTTCTTGTCGTAGCAGCCTGTTCGGAAGACGTTACGGCAAGTGTTTCCGCCAGCTTTAGAACCGAACTTAATAAGATGGCGCGGTCGGCATAAACCTTTGATTGATTTTGAAGGGCTGCAATCTGGTCCTTATGTGCCTGTATCTGTTCGTTGTCTACATCTATCTTTTGTTTAACAACTTTAAGTTCCTTATCCAGCAATTCCAGAAGTTTAGGATTTGTCTCATCAGTCTGAAAGACCTTTTTATTCCGTTGTAATCCCTCAAGATAAATAGTCGTTGTTTCAGCGTCATTTTCTAAATTCGATATCACAAGCTCTATTTCGTTAAGGGATTTACCTTGTGTGGTTTTTAACTCATCGGCCTTTATTCTGGCATTCTCAACATCCTCGGGTGTTACTGTTATGCCTGTTTCCGCGAGTTTCACTTCGTCGGCCTTTTTCTCAAGATCTTGCGACTGAACATGAGCACAGAAGCCTATCCATATGAGGCAAATACCCAGATACAATGAGTACATAACAGCACGTTTTCTCTTCAGTACGATATACTTCTCAAACATCTTCAAATAATCCTTTCCAGTAAAGCCACAGGAAAATGTGCGAGTATTTCCGATACACATAAGACGGTTGATTCATTGTGTCTCATGGTAGTTACCGTTTCTCCTGTAAAAATATTACGGTATCTCATGCCTGCTTCCTCAAATGGTATGACAACAAGCGAGTCTTTCCATACGTCTTTGCCGAGAGGCAGCCATTCGGGCTGCTGTATAAGCCTCGTGAAAAATCTGGGGGCAACAACCAGCACTATGGAATCTCCTGATTTCCTCGCAAACGAACAAATAGTATCTGCCTTCTCTCCTATTGCTGAAATGGGGGAATAGTCTCCGTTTTGGAAAAGTTCTCTGTGAGTTTTTCGGTAATTGAGGACATTGTATATCAGGTAAAGCTTTATCTTCCCGTCTTCCTTATTGTGAATTAGCTCCCTGGCAAGTTCTAATACCGATATTTCTCGCTCTCTTTTTTTCAATTCCTCCAGCATCCTGGTTCTTTTGCTGTAATCGACAGGCCTGCGGTTGTCAGGATCTACAAGACTAAAATCCCACAACTCAGTACCCTGGTAAAAATCAGGAATACCTGGGGAGGTTATCTTAATCAGTGTTTGCGAGAGAGAGTTGAACATGCCGTAATAAGATATCTTTTTCTGAAATGCTTGAAAGTCTTTCAGGAATTTATTTCCACGGACGTTACTCAAAATAGTTTCGATAAAATTTATGAGAATGTCTTCATACGTCGTGTTGGGACTTATCCAGCTTGTATGGACCTTTGCCTCTCTCGCTGCCTTTACCATATACTCCTTAACCCTTTTCTTAAATACTTCATATTCAGACCTGTCCATTGGTTCAACAGGCCATACGCCAATAAGGCTCTGATACAGTAAATACTCTTCATTAGCGCCGGGGATTTCCATGCCTTCACTAACGACTCTCTTTCTTTTATTAAGCCGTCTCCATCGTATCAGGTGTTCCCTCCACTCGTCTGGTATTTCCGAAAGCACATTGAGCCTTGCCCTTATATCTTCACTGCGCTTTGAATCATGCGTCGAGGTGGTGATAAGGGCGTGTGGACAGGACTTGAACCTCTCTATATTTTGTCCATGAAAGGTCTCTATGGGAGTGCCGAATCTATCCGGACTTTCCCCTACATCATTCAGGGAAACAAATCGGTTATAAACATAAAAGGTAGTATCTTCGAGTCCTTTAGCCATAACAGGACCTGTAATCTGCTGGAATCTCATAACGAAATCAAGCCATTCCTTTTTATCGTCGTCCCCAAAATTTTCAGGATACTTGAGCAACAGGACATCCTTAAGGAAATCAAAAATCGACACGCTCATGGCAGGGTTCTTTTTCTTTGCCTTAGATACTGCCAGTTCTATATACCGGCGATCCCGTTCGGTTACACCCGACGATTGTATATACGTTCTGTATACAGGGAAAAAGGCGATAACCTCTTTTATGACTACCGTAAGGCTGTTTAAGGTAAAATCCCTTGTATGCCTGTTTTTTTCAGATAACCGGTTCAGGAAGTGTCCCAGGGTATTAACCTCACTGGACATTACCGTCTCCATAATGAGTATTTTCTTCTCATAAATAATATCTTGAAAGTTGATCTTTGATTTGATGAATCTGGTGTATATGTCGTCAAATGCCTTTGCATTAACCGTTTCGACAAAAAGACCATTTAAGGAGTTTAAATAGTCATATCCGGTAGTGCCGTAAATTGGCCAGTCTTCAGGTAACTTTTCCCCTTTGATGAGTATCTTCTCGCCAACTATATAAAAGGGTTTCATTTGTGGGTCAGACAATAAGCGGTTGTCATACTGCTTTAATATTTCAGCCACGGTGTCGGGATGATCGGCTAAATTTTTTAAAGCGCCAAGACCTTTATGGAGGAAGCAATTCCTTTGCAGTTTCTGAAAATATTCGGAGGGGTTGTACAATCCATCGGGATGATCGACTCTCAGTCCTGTAACTTTACCCTCTTCAATAAGTCTAAAAATTAGCTTGTGGGTCTCTATAAAGACCCCTGGATATTCCATCCTTATTGCGGCAAGGTCATTAATATCAAAAAATCTCCTGTAATTTATTTCATCGGTTGCCACACACCAGAGAGAAAGTCTGTATATTTGTTTATTAAGAAGTTTGTCGAGATGATCAAAACTTTCGGTCTTACCTTTTGTCCCATTGAATATTTTTATGTTTTCGTCAATGAATGCCTTAATCTCAGGATTTCCGTTGTAAAGATTCCACAAACGCTTTTTTATAATCTCTTTTTCCCGGTATCTTTCGGCAATCCTTTCCGGATTTTTTTCCGTGTAGGCAGGCAAATTATTCAGCGCGGTAATAATGCTCAAGAGCTCAAGAAAACACTGGTTTTCAGCAGAAAGTTGATTTTTCAGCTCGTCAATACGATATTGCAATACGTCTATATATGTTTTGGGTATTATGGGAAGTTTATGCTGATAATAGTAAATAAAAAAAGCTCCATTCTCAAAGGCAAGTTGCAATTCTTGTCTCTCAAGGATGATTCCATACTGGGCGCTTAAAATAGGAATGAGTATTTTGTTCTTTAGTTCAGTTTTTACCGGTTCCCAATCAATGTCAAAAAATTTCGCATAGGGAGAACTTGGACCATTTTCCAGAACATCCATCCACCACGTATTTTCTTTGCTGGTAATGCACATATGGTTTGGGACGATATCAAGAATCTGCCCCATTCCATATTTCCACAGTTCTTGTATCATTTCATGATAATCTTCTTCTGTGCCAATTTCCGGATTCAGTGTATTGTGATCAACAATATCGTAGCCATGAAGACTGCCTTCTTTTGCCTTAAAATAAGGGGATGTATATATATCACTAATACCAAGGCTGTTTAGGTAAAAAATAATCCTTTTGGCATCTGAGAACCTGAATTTATGATTCAATTGCAGCCTGTACGTTGAAACTGGTATACGGGGTTCAGGAAATATTTCTGTAGACATTTTATTACTGGCCTTATTAATTGATGGAGTTCCGCGAAATTTTCAGAAATACGCTTTTCATTTTTTAAAATAATACCCTTAAGTTTCAGGCAGCACTGCTGCAATATTAAAAAACAAGTCCTGCCCGATCTTTTTGAATACTTCTACCCACCTGGCCACGTTCTCATCTCCTGATTTTGCCTTTGCCAGAAACTCCTTATAGTTAGTTTTGCCCATCGTGTAATAAATATTTTGCATATGCCAGAAATTTATTTCGATGGGCAGCAGTCGCAGCAACTCCATTATTCTATGAATCTCCGTTATTAAAGAAAAATCTGAAGGGTTTTTATTTAACCCTTCCATAATTTTCTCTACTTTTTTCCGGATTGTGAATTCTATATCTGTAGAATCCAGCAACACATCCCAACGTTTGACTTCATTAATTAAATTTTGTATCTTCTCTATGTCTAACTTTTCCTCTAAAAATGCATTTTTAATATCATAGTTAAGCGTAAATTCAGCAGCAATGCGGAATCCCTTTGGCAAAGGCATCCCTATTTCCTGTAAAAAGCCCATCAGGATGCGGTTGTTTTCGTTCATACGGCAATATATTTCCTCAGATTTTTTCATGGCAGAATCGACGACCTGGTTCAAAATCTTACGCTGTTCATCCTTAAAAAGATCTCTCAGCGAATAGTTATGCATGCCAAAATGCTTATCCATGAGCCTTACGATGTCTGCAAAGGCGCCCTTTTCGAATTTCGCGAGCATCTCATCCTTCATTGCCCGATAAGCCTCCTCTCCAAGAAAAGTGCGTACACCCCCGTTGAAATCATGGCTACTGAGGTGCAAAACACAAAAACTGATACATTCCGTTTCCCTTGTTATCTCCGATATAATACGAATACGTCCTATTGCAAGTTTTATTAAGTCCGTCTGCTTCTTTTGATAATCTTCTCTGGTGACTTCAAAGGAATAAATCTTAATTTTTTCCGGATACTCTTCAAAGAGTGAACTTACAGCGTAGTGGACTCCAACTTTTTTGGTATCTATCGCGGCTGGCTTGACGAATTTCTCATAAATGTGCGCTCCGTCTTTCTGTTCAGGCAAATTGCTTTTTGCTTTAGAAAGTTTGTCCAAAAAGGCGCTCTCTATGGTATTGCTAAAAACATTTTCTGACAGTTGAATTGCCCTTCCGGCATACTGCATAATCTGCACAGTTTCAATTCCTGAAAGTTCATTAAAAAACCACCCGCAGCTCGTGGACATCAACATGGCGTGTCTTTGAATTTCGAGTAGTTTAAGAGTTAAAATTATTTCATCCTCACTGAGAATTTTTACTGCGTGTTTTTCAAGGAATCTATCAATATTTTCCTCCGAGCGGTTGAGGATAATGCCGATGTATTCATCTCTCGCTCCCCAGGGGTTTTTAAGATATTCCTTCGCCTTATCTTCGTACTTGATTGCTAATTGATCCCTGAGCCAATCCAGCGCATCTCGCAGCGGAGATCTCCATTCCTGGCTCCATTCTGGATGTCCTCCGAAATTGCATCCACAATTCTTTTTCCACCGCTCTACGCCATGGATGCAACTCCATGAAGTATTTTCGATTATTTCCACTTCATGTGTTGGAGGATGTTTTTCAAGATATTCTCCATAATTTGTCAACTTTGCCAGTCCATTTGACTCTATGTAATTAATGGCAAAGGCAAGCGCCATATCGCCATACCTGTGGTGATGTCCGTAAGATTCACCGTCTGTTGCAATATTTAAGATCTGAGGCCAGCTTCTTTGATCAGAAAAACCGCCTGACAGACGATTGGCAAAATCTTCTCCTTTATCCAGCAATTTTTCAAATGCTACCGCCTGCGATATAGCTCCATCATAAAAAAAGATATTGATTCTGCGCCCTGACGGCAGTTTACAGAGATACGCCATTGTGGGATCAATCTGTCCTTTACTCAAATCCTCCCACTTTTCGGAGTCAATTTTCTTTACTCTGGATGCCTGATGTTGTGCAAGGATTGTAAACTTTACGCCCTGCTCCGCAAGGATGTCCAGCGTTTCCACATCAACTGCCGTTTCTGAAAGCCACATACCTTCGGGGATACGCTTGAACCTGTGCTCAAAATCCCTTATACCCCACATTACCTGCGTTCGTTTATCACGAGTGTTCGCAAGGGGCATTATCATATGGTTGTAAACCTGAGCAATTGCGCTGCCATGGCCAGAGCGCCACGCTATACTCTGACGGTCTGCGTCAAGTATGTCCTGGTAGATGTCAGGCGAGTATGTCTCCATCCACGAAAGGAGGGCGGGTCCAAAGTTAAAACTTATCCTGGAGTAGTTGCTGACAATATTTATTATATGTCTTTCCCCATCCAGAATTCTGGATGCAGCGTTTGGGGCATAACACTCGGTAGTTATTCTTTCATTCCAGTCATGATATGGATGTGCAGAATCTTGTATTTCTATTGCTTCCAACCATGGGTTTTCCCTTGGCGGTTGATAGAAGTGACCGTGGATGCAGATATATTTGTCCATTATTTGATCTCCATCAGGTGTTTTATGCCTCTCAGCGGGATAATCACCCATTCAGGACGATTATTCAATTCGTATCCGAGTTCGTAGATTGCCCTCTCCAAAAGATAAGCAATCAGCATAGTGCCGAGCATTTCCTTGTCATCTGGAATAAAAGGGGCATTTCCAACTTTTTCAAGGTATGACCTCAAAAATGTTCTTACAACATATTGATACCATAAGTCCGTCCAGTGTTCCAATACAGGAATATCTTCCGGTTTTATTGGGGTATATTTTGAAAGAGCGGCATGGGTCGCATACCGGAACGACCTTATCATGCTTGCAATATCTCTGAGAGGCGACCTTTTCAATCTCCTGTCACTCAGTGTCCTTGCAAGTTCCCCTTCGAAATCAATGATAAAGAAGTCATTTCCCGTATAAAGGACTTGCCCCAGATGATAATCTCCGTGGATTCGTATCTTCATTGCCGAAATCTTCTTCTTAAGAATACCTCTGAATCGATCCATTATTTCTTTTTCACGATTCAGCATCTCGTTTGCCAGTCCTTTGAGATTATCCGGCAGATTTTTCACATTTTTCCTCAGAAGCGAAAAAACCCTTTTCGTAAGAGACTGCATGGATTGATAGAGGGACCTTTGATAGGATACCGAGAAAGATTCTGGCGCAAAGCTCACATCTTCTATTTCAGATGACATCGCTAAATGAAGTTCGGCCGTCCTTTTTCCCAAAAGGCTTATCATTTCAAGATATACGCCGCCTATTAATTCTTGAAAAAGCTCAGGTATATCCTGAAACGCACTCTCGAAAAGAAAGGATGGAACGGTCGGTTTTTCCTGAAGTTCATTTTTTCTGGCAAGGATTCTGCCAAAGTATCTTCCTAACCAATCAAGTGTGTACGTCCATGCATCTCCCTCATTTGGTATGAAAGTCTGAAGCATCCCTAAAGTTATTGGTTCGTATCCATGTCTTCTGTATTCGACCGCTCCCACAAGCGGTGGTGTATGGGAAAAAGAAAGCGTCTCGGTAAGGTATCTGCAAATTTCCAATTCTGGGTTTATTCCTTCATCAAGGCGGCGGTAAAGTTTGAAAATGAGTTCTTTGCCATAAAGAATGGATGAATTATTCTGCTCCGCTTTGAGAACTTGAGATTTCACCATACTGAGTTCCTGGAGTTTGTATTTTTTAAAGTATTTTCCTGTATACGTGATAAGTTCTCCATACAGTCCCCGAATACTATGTTTTTTTGCAAGTATGAGAAGAAAATGTTTTCTGAATTCCTCATCGTTGATGCTATCGTATATAATCCCTTCCACATTTCCATGCCGTAAGTGCGCAACAACTGCGTAAGGATTTTCTATAACTATACTTTCGGCTTTATCGCCGGGCGCAAAAGAAAGGGGGAGAAGGTATATATCTGATAGTCCCGCTGCGTATTTGACTTCCAGTAAAAGAATCTGCGTATGACATCCGTCTTCCTTAATTTTAATATTTTCGATAATTTTTACCTCTCGCATATCCTGAAATTTACCATCAAAGTATTTACACGTCTTTATATAAGATTATTTAATTTCCCTTTCAAATATTTCTTTTGTTTTTCCCGTAAAAATTGTTTTCCAGATACCGCTTATTTCAGGAATAGTCCGTATTTTTCCGAATCGTACGGCTTCTTCTTTTTTTAATGCAAACCAGAAATAATCATAATGCCCCAGGGTAAGTAAATAAGGAACTTCTTTTATGACAGGGAATTTATTTCCACTAAAGATCTCTACGGGTAGATATCCTGAAAATTTTGAGAGATCGAGTTCGACAGCCTGTGAAAAGCGGGAAAGGTTAATCACTACGAGAACAATCTCTTCTTTATACTGACGTGTAAATGCAAGTACTTTTGGATTATCAGGCAATAAGAATTCAATAGTTCCCCTCCCAAACGCCTTAAAACGTTTCCTCATAGCAATAACCCTTCTCATCCACCAGAGAAGAGACGCCTGATTTTTTTCCTGGTTTTCGACATTAATTGATTCGTAATGAAATTCGGGATCTAGAATGAGGGGGAGATAGAGTTTTTGAGGGTTGGCGCGGGAAAAACCACCGTTTCTGTCCACATTCCATTGCATGGGCGTTCTTACGCCGTTTCTGTCGCCAAGATGATAGTTATCTCCCATGCCAATTTCATCCCCATAATAAATAATGGGAGTGCCAGGGAGAGAAAAGAGGAGGATATTCATAATTTCCACCTTTCTCCTGTTATTTCCAAGAAGAGGGGCAAGTCTCCGCCGGATGCCAAGATTTATACGCGCAACATAGTCCTTAGCATAGACCCTGTACATATAATCTTTTTCTTCATCGCTTACCATCTCAAGGGTAAGTTCATCGTGATTCCTTAAGAAAAATGCCCACTGGCACGTATCAGGCATTGATGGTGTCTGCTCAAGGATATCAACGATGGGAAATCTGTCTTCCATCCACATTGCCATGAATAATCTGGGCATTAGGGGAAAATGAAATGCCATGTTACACTCGTCTCTATTTCCAAAATACGCAATGGCATCCTCAGGCCACTGGTTTGCCTCGGCAAGGAGCATTTTGTTTTTAAACTTACTGTCAATATATGACCTGAGTTCCTTTAAAAATGTATGTGTTTCCGGCAAGCCTTCACAATTTGTTCCTTCCTTTTCAAAAAGATAAGAAACGGCATCTAAACGGAATCCGTCAACCCCCATATCCAGCCAATAATTAATAACCCTCATGATCTTTTTACGCACAAGGGGATTGTTATAATTTAAATCAGGCTGGTGCGAGAAGAAGCGGTGCCAGTAATAAGCCTTCGCCTCCGTATCCCATGTCCAGTTTGATGCCTCGAAATCCTTGAATATTATCCTTGCTTCTTTATACATTTCAGGGGTATCGCTCCACACATAAAAATTCCTCATCGCCGAACCCGGTTTTGCCTTTCTGGCAAGCTGGAACCAGGGATGCCGGTCAGAAGTATGATTCAGGACGAGTTCTGTAATGACCCGTATGCCCCTTCTATGGGCTTCCTTGATAAATTCCTTAAAATCTCTTAATAAACCATAATCCGGATGAACACCGAAATAATTTGCAATGTCGTATCCATCATCCTTGAGAGGAGAGGGGTAGAAGGGAAGAAGCCATATGGCGGTAACACCCAGATTTTCTATGTAATCTAATTTTTCGATAAGCCCTTTAAAATCGCCGACTCCGTCGGCATTACTGTCGTAAAATGCCCTTACGTGTAGTTCGTAAATGATGACGTCCTTATACCAGATAGGATCATCCGGAAGGGAGGCTTCTTCATAAGGCATTAACAAGTCTCCTAAAGTTTTAAGTGACGAGTGTCGGGTGCCGTGTGACGCGTCACTTTTTGGAATTTGGATTTCGGATTTCCAGCGGGTTCATGTTTGTAACTGGTTTCCCATTTTACCCTATTGTTAGCATTATGGCTATTCTAATAAGTTCAATCATTTCTAGCACATAATTAGCACAAATACTAACTCACCTTTTTAAAATACTCAAGAAATTTCCTCATGCCGTGTTTATTATTTAATAAATTAAGATGATTTCAAAACCAATTACTTATATCATTATTGATATTGATAAACGATAATCACAAAAAAACTATTGAGAAATAAATTTAATACTCTAAAATAATAAAAATAAATGCTGCTTAATCTAGCCAGGGGTTTCACAAAACACAGGAGTAAGAGATGTCATTCAACGCGAGACTAATCAACCTGCTTGCCGCTGTGCAAGACCGCGCCTGGAAGATTGACCGCACGCTCATCCAGTCAGCAAGTCAAGCAAAGAGCTTTTGAAAATAAGGTATTGAACAAGACATTCTACGGAGACACCCTATGAGCGTACAAGACATCCGCTGGATTCAACGTTTCAATCACTTCAGCAAGGCATTTGCCCAATTGAAGGATGCCGTCGAACTGTCGGAACAACGTAAACTTTCAAAACTCGAAGAACAAGGGCTAATCCAGGCTTTTGAATATACTCACGAAATGGCATGGAACACCTTGAAGGATTTTCTGGAGGAGCGCGGCGTCAAAAAAATATATGGTTCAAAAGATGCAACGCGCGAAGCCTTTAAAACAGGCTTGATTGAAAACGGAGAAGCATGGATGAAAATGATTGAAAGCCGCAACCTGACCTCGCATACGTACAATGAAGAAACCGCGACGGCCATTGTGTCTGCCATCATTCATTCCTACTTTGCCGAATTTTCAGATTTTCATGCCCGAATGCAAAAATTGAAAGAGGAACAGAAATGACCCCGCGCTTCGGTTTGAAAGAAATAACTATCCAAAAAATCTGTGGCGTCTTTGCCAAATACCCGCCGGTGGAAAAGGCAGTGCTGTACGGCTCACGCGCCAAAGGCAACTTTAAAAACGGCTCCGATATTGACCTGACGCTGTTTGGCGGGGAGGATTTGACTCTCGAAGTGCTTTACCGCATTATGGACGAGATAGACGACCTGCTCCTGCCCTACACCTTCGATTTGTCCATTTTTCACCAAATTAGCGACCCTGATGTGATTGACCACATCAGGCGCGTAGGCGTTGTGTTCTACGATAAAAAGACGCAGACATCGCATGTCTGAGCCATTTCTTTACGAACGTCTTGACGCGGCGTCCAGTATGGACTTTCTCAAAGAGTAGAAGCAAATTGGGTCAGACCTCAATGTTGTAACAATGAGTTTTTTGACCGTTGTTATATCAAGACCATGAAGAATCCAATATACCAATGTAGGGTACTATATCATTTCACGATGCGTTGCTTTGGTGTAAGTTTAAGTGCGATGACAAAATCCGTTCTGCGGATAAGCGAACAAATGAAAACAAAGAAGAGATTTAAGGATGAGACTGACCAGATTTTATATTCTATTTTCAATATCTGACCCTAATACGCTTGCTAATACGCTCATTTAAAAACGGCTCCGACATTGACCTGACCCTGTTGGAGCAGAATGGACTTTGTCCCTCAGCTTAACTGCGCTCCGTTATCAAACAGAAATGGCACAATCTTCAACATGCAATTTGAGTCAGCAATAAAAAGATCATGGCATAACCTCTCAGGTTCGAGTATATCAGATAATATCAAAGTCAAATTTCTTGGTGATGAGTACATGGTTTATTTTAAGCTCCGCCAAGTATTATCGTTGCCCAATAATATACCAGTAGAGGATCATAGAACGGTCCTAATCCTTCATTATTTATCGCAAAAAATAACTGGTTTACCAGTAGTAAGCGGAGAATATCTCAGTTTTAATGGACTCTCTTCTATAAATAGCTTTGCCGATGTGTTTAAGAAGCGAGCTACTGATGTGATACTGAAAAGGTATGGGGATAATATATTCAATATATTTTCAGTGTTGCATAATTTACCTGCTAAAAAGGCAAACCGCGCAGACGCAGCAATTGTAATTGAAGCATTTGAAGGTGTCCCAATACTAATTGAACTCTGGGAAGCGGATGAAGAGTTTGGTCCTGAGGCAAATATACTTTTTGATAAAACCATAACAAAGATATTCTGTGTTGAGGACATAGTGGTATTGGCGGAAGTTGTTGCGCGTGCCGTATCTTGTATGAATGCCGATGAGATATATGGCTGATGGTTTGATAACAATCACATGCACTGGAATGCACACGGGAAAAGACCTTTTGTCATGGATTGTTTTGTGGTAGTCAAATAGGTTTTATTGCCTTTTGACGTACTTCGTGGTGTTCATCCATGATGTGGATGTTCCTCCCGGCCGTGGTCGGGAGGGTCGGAGCGCAGTTAGGCTTAAGATAAGAGAATAAAAGGACAAATTGCTTTGGAGATAAAATTCTCTCGCCATGCAAAAAGAAGGCGGAAACCACTATTATATGTGCTGTGACACCACAGCGCGGCAGGCAGTGCATCGGGGATTTAACGTTGAGTTTATGAGTGATGCAACGGGGACTTTGCCTCTCGATAACTCGACGGGGCAGGTCAGCGCCGAGGAATTACAGCGCGCCATTTTGTGCGCGCAACAGATGCTGCTCAGCGAGGTCATTAGCACGGACGCGTGGTGTGAGCGCATTGCGCAATAGGGCGTTATGGCTTCGCCTTGCTCTCCATGTTCCACGGGAGACAGGCAGGAGTTTACAACTACAAAAGACTATTGAGTTAAGTCCAAATATTACGGCTGAGTTAAAGGTAAATTTGCCATGGTATCCTTGCAATATAGGACAAAACTCCTTCCTCTCATAGTTATTTCACTGCCGGGGACAAGCTCGTGTGAAAGAAGAGAACCAGGGCCATGCCACATTTGCTCCGAAGAGTCAATTGTCTTATTCCATATCCCATCGGATGTGGGAGGAATACATTTAACATCAGCGTAATTGAAATTTAAAACAATCATTACCTGACTGGAATCCTTCCAACGTGTGATAAACAGAATTCTCTCTCCTTCGATACTCTCTACAAAAAGATTCTTCTTGTCAAGATTTGAAAGTGCCGAAACAGTTTTTCTTAGTCTGATCAGTTGTTTATAAAAACCCAGCAAAACCTTGTGATTTCCCTGTTTCCTTTTCTCCCAGTCTATTTTTGACTTAAGAAATGTCTCTACGCTTTGCGGATCGGGCGGTTCTTCCTTCCAACTAAAATTATGGAATTCTGTTTTCCTTCCCTGTCGTACCGCTTCGATAAGGGCGGGGTCGGAATGGCTTATGAAATAAAGGAAAGGAGATTCTTCCCCATATTCTTCACCCATGAAAAGGAGAGGCATATAAGGAGACAGGAGAACAACACCAGCTGCGAGCTTAAGGGATTCAAACGATACAAGGGTACTGAGCCTTTCCCCCAGCATCCTGTTCCCTATCTGGTCATGGTTCTGGGAAAAGGTCACAAACTGTGCTGCAGGTACGTCTTTTGAGGAATTCCCATGATTCTTCTGTCTGAATTGCGAATACTCTCCCGAATAAACAAATCCTTCACGCATAGCTTTTACGAGGTGTTTGACCTCTCCAAAATCACTATAATATCCCTGTTTTTCTCCTGTAAGAAGGGTATGAAGCGCATGGTGGAAGTCATCACACCATTGGGCATCGATCCCGTATCCACCAAACTCTCTCGGTCTTGTTACCTTTGAATCATTGAGGTCACTCTCGGCTATCAGGTAACATGTTTTCCCGGTTGTTTTTGAGAATTCTTCAACTTTTTCTGCGAGTTCAGAAAGAAATGGTTTTGCACTCATATCAGAGATGCCGTGAATGGCATCCAGCCGAAGGGCATCAATGTGATAGTTTTTAAACCAATGGAGTGCATTCTCTATAAAATAATTTCTCACTTCGTTGCTATGCGCACCATCGAAGTTGAGGGCATCGCCCCATGGCGTCCTGTATTTTTTAGTAAAGTATGGCCCATAATCCCATAAATAATTTCCTTCGGGACCAAGATGGTTGTAAACAACATCAAGAATAACTGCGATGCCCCTTTTGTGGCATTCATTTACCAACCATTTAAAACCCGTTGGGCCTCCATAGGAATTCTGGACGGCAAAGGGGTATACCCCATCGTAACCCCAATTCCTTTCACCCGGAAACTGGGCAATCGGCATTATTTCCAGAACATTTATCCCCATATCCTTCAGTTTATCAAGTCGTGGAATAATTGCTTCAAAGGTCCCTTCGGCTGTAAATGTGCCTGTATGAAGTTCGTAGATAATCATCGCAGAAATGGGAATCCCATTCCATTCTCTATCTTCCCATCGAAATGAATCGTGATCAATTACCTGCGATGGTCCATGAACACCTTCGGGCTGAAAATGTGAAGCTGTATCTGGTCTTTCTTTCCCGCCATTGAGCTGGTAAAGATACCGCATCTTATCCGAGGTATCTCCGACCGTTATTTTCCAGTATCCTTTGCTATCCTTTTCCATGGGAATAATTTTTTCCTGAGGTGAAACTATCTTTAACGCCACCTCTTTCTGGAAAGGAGCCCACACAGTAAATTTGCATTTTCCACACCCTAAATAATGCATTCCAATTTTCACAGGTTACCCATTTCGAATGTTTTTTTTGTGTAAAAGTAACCAAATCCGGCCACCAGGAGCAAGATGATTATGGATGTGGCAGCGCCCTGTCCAAAGTCGCCCTTGTAAAAGAAGAGTTTGTAAGCATACACAGATAGTGTTTCTGTAGAACCTCCGGGACCTCCGCCGGTAAGTACATAAACATTGCCGCTCTTATT
>Ga0209212_1005693_pt1 | contig 14717 bp, 12 predicted proteins | sample RifGroC2_FD_183996 | JGI IMG/M metagenome (GOLD analysis project Ga0209212, IMG submission 183996) | Groundwater microbial communities from Rifle, Colorado, USA - Groundwater C2 (SPAdes) (version 2) | ecosystem: Environmental > Aquatic > Deep subsurface > Groundwater | place: Rifle, Colorado... | reverse complement strand
TGAGACATCCTCGGCTATTCCACGGTACGAGCCCGCCGGAAATACATAGCGCGCGAAATAGGGATATTGTTTGAAGAAGTCGGTCTTCGAGGCAGGCGTGTAGATGTCGATGGCGCGGATTGGTTTCTTGGTGGCCGCCTCCATGGTCACACGGTCGGGCTCCGGGCCGGTCCAGAAAAAAGCGTCCGCCTTACCGTCATTCATCGCTTCACCTGCGGCTGCTCCAAGGAGCGGGATTCGAGTGATCTTGTCCCAGACCCCCAGGGAGCGAAAGACCCGCTCCGCACTGGCAAAGGTTCCCGACCCAGGAGTTCCTAAGGCGACGCGCTTGCCCGCGAGGTCGTCAACCGTGCGGATTCCGCTGTCCGCGTAGGTGATCAGGTGGGCAACTCCGAAAAAGACCAGGCCGATGGCCCGATAATTGGTCAAGGCTTTACCCTTAAACTGTTCCAGGCCGTAGTAGGCTTCGTGCACATCCGAAGCGAACGATAGGCCCATCTCGGCTTCCTTGCCGTTGACTCGACGGATGTTCTCCACGGAACCGCCGGTTGCAGTCACGGATACATCAAGGTTGGGAACGCTCTTTGACAGATAAGTTCCAATGCCGGTCGCGAAGATGCCGAAAACCCCTGCCGGAGGACCTCCCACAAAAGTGACCCGCTCCACCTTTTGAGCCTCCGCACTGATGGCAGAGCCTAGGGAAATAAGCAGCGCAAGGGCGGCTGCCAAAACAGCGCTCTGCAAAAGAGAAATTTTCTTTGTTTCAGCCATTGATTTATCCTCCTCTTTGGTTAGTTGGTTCAAAGTTAATTCATCCTCTTTTAAGGATGGGACTGGTTGGTTATTTATCCACCGGTTTTTCCAAAAGTTCCTTTACCTCTTTAAGAAAACGCGCCGCAACCACACCGTCGGTAACGCGGTGGTCGGCAGAAAGAGTCATGGTCATCATGGGCCGGACCGCGATGGCGCTATCATGGGGAACCGCGCGAGGGGCTACCTGGCCGACGGCCAAGATAGCACATTGGGGCGGATTAATAATAGCCACGAAGGTGTCGACGCCGAACATGCCCAGGTTGGAAACCGTAAAGGTTCCACCCTCGTAGTCGAGGGGGAAGAGCTTCTTTCGTGCCGCCTTCTCTGCCAATTCGCGGCTTTGTCTGGCCAACTGTTGCAGGGTCAAACGGTCGGCATTGCGGATGACCGGAACGACAAGACCCTCCTCGATGGCCACGGCCACGCCGATATTGATGTCGGAAAAAATCTGGATTCCTTTATCCGTGAAGGCGGCGTTGAGTAAGGGGAAGTCTCTCAGCCCCTGCGCGGAGGCCCAGAGGATAAAGTCATTAATCGAAGGCACGATCTCCGCCTTTTTTTCCTTCCACTCAGCCCTTTTCCTGTTTACCTCGCTCATGTCCACTTCCATGCTGACATAGAAGTGGGGCGCGGTTTGCTTGCTCTTGGACATGCGCTCGCCGACGATCCGGCGCATGGCGCTCAGGGGAACGGTCTCTTTTACTCTTGGCGGCCCGCCCGGAGCGCCGGTCTCCATCTCTTTAGCCCGCTGCACATCCTGGGCAACGATCTCCCCCTTCGGACCGCTTCCCTTCAAAGAGGCAAGATCTACCCCTCTCTCCTTGGCGATTCTTCTTGCCGCGGGCGAGGCGGCAATACGCCCCTGAATCGGCGCGGCGTGGACTCTTGAAACGGACGAAGGTTCCGGCGGTGAAATCGTGGGGGCAGCGGGAGCCGCGGAAGGAGGTGCGGCTTTGGCACTCTCCTTCGGCAGGGATTCGCCCGGCGCCAGGATGACAGCGATCCTTTGCCCTACCGGCACTTCGTCGCCGGGAGCGGCGGTGACATGGGCAAGGACGCCTGATGCCGGGGCTTCGACCTCGACCGTCGCCTTATCGGTCTCGACCTCCATCAGAGGCTCGCCTTTGGTTACCGGCTCGCCTTCGGCCTTTAGCCAGCTGACCAAACTACCTTTTTCCTGCGCTATCCCCAGCGCAGGCATGATTACGTCTGTTGCCATGTTAGTTTACCCGTTACTAATACAAACGCATTAAGTCATGTTACATTATCGTCGATCCAGTGTGAGATGCTTCACTGCGTTCAGCATGACAAAAAGAGTGTCATTCTGAGCGCAAGCGAAGAATCTCATTCTTTTTAATGTCACTTTGTTTATTTCGTTTGTATTAGTTACTGGTTATTAGTAAAGCAGCGTGTTCACTCCTGTCTTTCTCCGACCGAACTACTAACTAATCACTAATAACCAATAACTAAACTTCAGCGTTTTACTCTTTCCAGCGAACCCGGATTGTTGAGATTCGATTGCGTCTCCCGCGTGCTTGGCAGAGGCCCGCCGGCTGTGAAATAGTGAGTTCCAGCCACCAGGAGCTTCTCGGCCGGAAAGCGCGTGATAACTTCGCAGCCGTTCTTGTTAACAACCACTTCCTCTTCGAGACGCGCCGCCGACCAACCGTCGGAGGCCGGCCAGTAGGTCTCCAGGGCGAAGACCATCCCCTCCTCGATCACCTCCGGATTTTTTAGCGAAACCAACCGGCTGAAGATGGGTTTCTCCCAGATGGATAACCCCACACCGTGGCCATACTGTAAAGCGAAGGCGGCCTCTTCATTCGCGAATCCGAACTCCTCGGCCTTGGGCCAGAGTTTGACCACATCGGCGGTGGTGATTCCAGGCTTCACGATACTGATTGCTGCATCCATGTAATCTCGACACCGCTTGTAGGCGTCCACCATTGCCGGCGACGCACTACTGATGGCAAAGGTTCGGTAGTAGCAGGTGCGGTAGCCGTTATAGCTGTGGAGGATGTCAAAAAATGCCGGGTCGCCGGGACGCAAGACGCGGTCAGTATAGACGTGGGGGTGAGGGCTGCAGCGCTCGCCCGAAATGGCGTTAACTCCCTCCACATGCTCTGATCCGAGATCGTAGAGGACTTTACTTACCAGACCTACACATTCGTTTTCTCGTATCCCCGGTCTCATGAAGCGGTAGAGCTCCTCGTAGGCCGAGTCGACCATCATGCAAGCGGTATTGAGCAGCGTGATTTCGTCTTGAGTCTTAATCTTGCGCACCTCGTGCATCAGCTGCTGGCCGTCTACCACCTTGATGCCTTGAGCCTGCAGGGCAAAGAGCACCGGCAGCTCGATGACGTCAACGCCGACTGGCTCGTTGAGCAATTTTCTCATATCCAGCTCGGTGCGTATTTTCTTGGCTACGTCCTCTGCCAATCCCGAAGCCGGGGAAGTCGCGCCGCGTAAAGTGGAGATTCCGGCGCGCGAGCGCTCCCCCAGCCACGGACAATAGATCTGATGGTGGCGCGCCGCCGAGCCGAAGTCCCAGAGGATCGGCTCATCGTCCTGCGGCAGGAGGCTGAAGCGGACGAGCTTATCCATCGCCCAGGTGCCGATGTGAGTCGCTGTGATGTAGCGGATGTTGTTCATGTCGAAGCACAAGAGCGCGCCCAGCTCAGACTTTTTCAGGGCCGCTTTGATCCGGCTCAAGCGGTCCTGTCGGAGGCGCTCTAGGTTCACGCGTTCTTCCCAGTCAACTCCCATCAAGCCAAAGGTTTTGAGTCCCATGACAGTTCTCCTACTTAGAAGGTTAAAAGTTCAAAGGTTCAAGCCGTTCAAAGTTGTCAGTCTTCCTTCTTCGTTAAACCCTTGAACCTTGAACATTTGAACAATCTTCGAATCATAACTTGCCGCATAGCGTTTTGGCCATCTCGGCAATAGACTCCGGGGTGGGGACGGTTTGATCTTCGAGCACCGGCGAGAACGGCACAGGAACATCCATGGCGCCCATACGTTTTACCGGCGCGTCGAGGTAGTAAAAGGCGCCGTCGGCGATGACCGAGGAGATCTCAGCCGTGACGCCGTAGCGCTCGTAGCCTTCGTCGACGACCATAGCACGGCTCGTTTTTTTAGCGGATTCGATGAGCGCTTGTTTATCAAGCGGGGCCGTGGTCCTGACGTCGATAATTTCCGCGCTGATGCCGATTTCTTTCAGCATCTCGGCCGCGCGTAAGGCGGCCTGCACCATACTGCTCGTAGCCACGATAGTAATGTCCGTGCCGGCACACTTGATATCGGCGACGCCAAAGGGGATGGTGTACTCGCTTTCCGGCACCGGCCCCTTTAACTGGTACATCATCTTGTCTTCGAAAAAGACCACAGGATTGTCATCGCGAATAGCGGTTTTGAGCAGTCCCTTGGCGTCGTAGGGGGTGGAAGGCACGACAACCTTGAGGCCAGGCACGTGACTCAACCACGCATGGAGACTCTGGCTGTGTTGAGCTGCGGAGCGGCGGGTAGCGCCCAAGGTGGTGCGCAGGACCATAGGGACCTTGAGCTTGCCGCCCGACATGTAGTGGATCTTGGCAGCCTGGTTTACCATCTGGTCCATCGTTAGCGTGATGAAATCCCCGAACATGATGTCAACGACCGGGCGCATTCCGGTCATCGCCGCGCCGACCCCCAAGCCGGCGATGCCCGCCTCGGAAATGGGCGAGTCGATCACCCGGCCCGGACCAAACTCCTCCACCAGGCCGGAGAGCACCTTGAACGGGGTGCCCGCTTCGGCGACATCTTCACCGATGATGAAAACGCTCGGGTCGCGCCGCATCTCCTCAGCCAGGGCCTCGTTGATCGCCTGCCCGAAAGTGATCTCTCTAACCGGCGACTGAACAGCAAGCGTGCTCTGGGTTTTCGCTTTCATACTCTCTAGTCTCGAAGTTGCGTAATTAGGCGTGAGGCGTGAGGCTACAGTAGGAATTTCTCCCCTAATAACTGTTGCCTGTTGCCTCGTGCCTCATGCCTTCCTTCTACGCATAGACATGTTGGTCCACCTCGCTCGGATCAGGATAGGGCGCGTTCAGAGCGAACCGGGCTCCCTCTTCAATCTCGCGTTTTGTCTCTTTTTCTATTTCGCTCAGGAGCTTTTCGTCGGCTACTTTAAGACGGACCAATTTTGCCGCCAGGAGTTTCAGCGGATCGCGTTTCTTCCACTCCTCTTCTTCCTTTTTCGAGCGATAGTAGGAGCGGTTGATATCGCCGACATGATGGCCGTGAAAGCGGTAGGTGTCGCAGATGAGAAAAGTCGGTCCTTTCCCCTGCCGAGAGCGCTCGACCAGGGGCAGCGTGGTGGTGTAGACGAGACCAACATCCTGTCCAGCGATGGATTCTGTTTTGATGCCAAAGGCCTCGGCCCGGGCTTTGAGATCGCCGGCGGTTGTCTCACGGTAGTGGGTATACTCGTTGTATTGGTTATTCTCGCAGACGTAGAGAATCGGTAGTTTCCACAGCGAAGCCATGTTCATGGCTTCGTACAATACTCCTTGCCCCAAGGCCCCTTCGCCAAAAAAACAGACTGCAACCTGCTTGCTGCCGCGCATCTTGGCCGACATCGCGGCCCCGGTGGCGAGCGCGGCGCTGCCTCCTACGATGGCGTTGGCGCCCAGGTTGCCGGTCTCCTGGTCGGCGATATGCATCGAGCCTCCCTTGCCCCGGCAGTAGCCGGGCTCTTTGCCCAACAGCTCGGCAAACATGCGATCCACGGAAGCCCCTTTCGCCAGGCAATGGCCGTGTCCACGGTGGGTGCTGGTGATGTAGTCGTCGCGCCTGAGCGCCTCGCAGACGCCCACCGCCACCGCCTCCTGACCGATATAGAGGTGAGCTAAACCCGGCATTTTCGCGCTCATGTAGAGCTGGCTCACCTGCTCTTCGAAAAGACGGATCCTGAGCATTTGGCGGTAGAAATGAATCAATTTCTCAGCGCCAATTGCCGGCTGTTTTACCTTCGATTTTGGTAACCGGGCCATACTCTTCAATTTTTAATTATGAATTCTTAATTTTGAATTGACAGTCTTGGTTCGGCAACTAAAAATTAAAAATTTATAATTCACAATTATTTTAGTCCGGACATACGCGCCAGCGCCTCAAACAACACCGCAAAGTCTTTCTTTTCTAACCCCATGCCGCGGGCCGCGGTGAGCATCTCGTTCGTCACCGCGGTAGTCGGAAGAGGCACTGCAAGCTCTCTTCCCATCTCCAACGCTAGCAGCAGATCCTTTTGCATCATGTTGACATCGAACCAGGCCTCAGCGGGCATCTCGAGCACGAACGGACCGCGGTATTTTACCATGGGCGAGGCGATGACGCTGTTCAGCAGAACCTCAACGGCGGTCTTACGCGAGATGCCGCTTTTTTCCGCCAGCAAAACCCCCTCACTGAAGGCGAGCATCTGCACGGCGAGGCTTAAATTCGTGGCGATTTTCATCGAGACGGCTAGGCCATTTACCCCCACATAAGTGACCTTGGGGCCGATCGCTTCAAGGATAGGGCGGGCGCGCTCGAACGCCCCTCTCTCTCCTCCGACCATGATCGAGAGTTTCCCTTCTTCTAAGGTGCTGACACTTCCGGAGACGGGAGCGTCCAACATCTTCGCCCCATTAGCCGCTACTTTCAGCGCCAACTCCCGGCTCGCGGCCGGGCTGACAGTGCTCATATCGATATATAATTTCCCCGGCGCCATTCCTGCAAGCAGCCCATCAGGACCAACGGTAACGGCTTCCAGTGCGGCGGTATTGGTCACCATCGTAAAGGTCACGTCGGCAGCCTGAGCCACAGCGCGTGGCGTCTCGCCCCACTTCATCCCGGCATCCACTAACCAATGCGCCTTTGACTTTGTCCGATTGTAGCCCGTTACCTTATGGCCGGCATCCAGCAGCCGCTTGACCATCCGGCTCCCCATCACGCCGAGCCCCACAAAGCCGAGGTTCGCCATAGATATCTCCAACTGAGAAAGACAAACTACTTGCCTGCCTGAAACTAGGTTGGAAGATCATCTTTGTCAATAGAGAAAGTGGTGCGTGCTTGACAATGGTGAAATAGAAAATGATACATGGCACAAAGGGGTAAAGGGTTGCAGGGATAAAGGGTTAAAGGGAGAGGAGAAGAATATAATTTCAGAAGAGGCCGGGAATCCAGCGCTTTACCCTGCCGGTGTAAGCGATGTAAGGCTCGCCCAGCAGTTGAGCCAATTTCTTCTCGTCGCTGAGCACGCGAGAATGAAACCAGATTATGTTGCCTACGGTGATGAGTGCGGCCAAGAGGGAATTTAAGGTTAGAGTCAGGCCGATCAAGTAGAGAATATGTCCCAGGTACATGGGGTTGCGGGTATAGGCATAGGGTCCGGTTGAAACTACGCGCTCAGGGGGCGCCTCCAGGCCTGGTCCGCCGCCGCCGCGTTTGGTCCTATACACGCCGCACCATCGGTACTGAAGGTAGCCCCAGACCATTAAGAGTAAGAAAAATGGCTGGAGCCGGAAACTCCCGCTATTTAAAAAAAGCTCCCAGGCAAGCGTGAGCAAAGGATAGAGAACAAAGGTTCTAGCGGGCGTCCTGCGGAGAAATATTAATCCGTGCTCAACGATGGAGGTCATAGAGTCGAAAAAATTTACCAGCTCGCCGGATTTTTATCGCAGATTTTGCCAACCTTTTCAAGATTCAGCGGAATTTAGGGAGAGGCTTCTCGGTTAATATGTCTTTGGATCTAACAACCATCCTGGTGGGAGTTGCACTACTCCTGGCGGCTTATGTGAAGGGAACAACCGGCCTGGGGTTTCCCTTGATAGCAACTCCCATGGTTGCTCTGCTGCTTGATATTCGCACTGCCATCACCATCCTGATCATTCCCAACATCGTCATGGACGCCACTCAGATCTTCCGCGGGGGCTTTTCTGTAGCTATCTTCCGCCGCTTCTTCTGGCTTCTCGTGTTGACCGTCATAGGGGTTTTTCTGGGCACGGCCGTGCTGGTGATGCTGCCAATCTGGGTTCTCAACCTCTCCCTGGGAATCATGGTTCTCGCCTTTGTCCTTTCCAGACTGTTGCGCTTTGATTTTGCGATTTCTCCCCGCATGGAGCCGGTTTTTTCACCGGCGGCAGGCCTGGCGGGCGGATTTCTAAACGGGATGACCAATGCGGCTGGGCCGGTGCTGGCGATTTACCTTTACAGTCTTCGCCTCGCGAAGATCGAGTTCATCAAATCGATCGCTACGATCTTTATCGTGACCAAAGTGAGCCAGCTCGTTGCGGTCTCGACCTGGAATCTCTTTACGCCGGCGACGCTTAGTCTTTCTCTGGAGGTGACGATCATCACCTTGCTCGGCTTCTATGCCGGTCTCAAGACCCAGGACCGCGTGAACCAACGGACCTTCAACCGGGGGTTGTTGACGCTGCTGTTTGTGATCGGGGTAACCCTGGTCGTGCGCTCCCTATATTGAGGACGAACCGAGTTCTTAATCCCAGATCTCGCGGGCAGTTTGGACCACCAATCTTAGCTTGCGGCGTTGGTCCTCGAAAGAGATGGCATTGCCGATGACCGATGAAGCAAAGCCGCACTGCGGGCTCAGTCCTAACCTTTCCAGCGGGACGTAGCGGCTGGCATCGGTGATCCGCTGCCGCAATTTCTCCGGGCTCTCCGGGCGTGCTCTCTTGGTTGTGATCAATCCCAAGACCACGAACTTGTCGTCGGGGATCTCTTTAAGCGGCGCAAAAGAACCAGAGCGCGCATCGTCGTATTCCAGCAGGAGGCGCTGCGCCATCAAGGGGCGAAAGAGCTGACGGCTGATCGCTTCATAGCCTCCTTCGGACAGCCACCTGCTGTCCTGGTTGCCGCGTCAGAGGTGGAGGCCAAAAGTAACTTCGGGAAAGCCCTCCATGACCGCGTTGTCCAGTTCCACTCCGAGAGTAAGCCATTTTTCCAGGCTCCATCCCTGTCGCTCGTAAAAGCCGCGGGTCTTCGGATCGAGCAGGAGCCCGTAATGGGGAGCATCTAATTGAATGTAAGTCGCCCCCAGGCGGGCTAACTCCGTAACCTCTTCGCGCAGGAGCGCGACAATATCGGCCAGAAAGGCGTCTAGCGTCGGGTAGGCTGCCCGGGAGCAACCGGCAGACCAAAAGTTGGCCCAGAGGCCAGGGCTGGGAAGCGTTATCTTAGGCGTGCGCTTGGTTTTGCCTCTTAGGTAGGTGAATTCGTCAACTGAGAGGAAGCGCTTGCGGAAAAGTTTACTGACCACGCCCAGGCCGGGTGGCCGCGGTTTGCTGTGAACTCCGTACTCGTCATACCAGTCGCCCCAGAGAAAAGCATCGAGGGTAAACTCTCCGAAGCCGCTGACCGCCGCCGTCATCTGGCTCTGAAAGGACTCACGGCGCATCTCACCGTCGGTAACGACGGGCAGTCCCACCGCCTCCTGCAGCGCGATCGCCTCGTCCACCGCCCGATCCTCGATCTCTTTAAATTGACCGGCGCTGATAGTCCCAGCGGCAAGTTGCTTCTGTGCCTTGAGCAGCTCTGGTGGGCGGAGCAGGCTTCCCACTACATCGGCATGGACGGTGATCATATTGCTGCCTTATTTGACGATCCGACTATCGGAGATGCTTTCTTAGCTGACGCCGTCCGCCGCGTTTCACTTTATGCCGAGCCGATTTTGTTTTGTATTGCTCCTGTTCACCAGTTGTCTTCCGCAGCTCATTGACAATTTCTTCGACTATGCCCCGAACTTCAGGCGATAGCTTTTCTATCAGGCCCTCATCTCCCGTGAGTAGATAATCAACCGCACGGGAAAGAGGAAAAAGGGGCTCCGCCAGGTTCGCGTTATCAATAAGTTGCCGGGCAAACTTAATGTGTCCCGATCGAGCTACAGCAAGTAAAGCGGATGAGGCTAGCTCATGCCAATTTTTCTGTTCGAGCTGTTTGCCTAAGTCGGCAGCAGCATTCCAATCGTGCAGGGCTAACTCCATCTTACCTTGCAGTACCCTAACACCGAATTTGAAAAACTGAATACCACAAAGAGCTTGGGCGCCAAATCCATCCCGGTTAATTTCAAGGGCACGGTCGTAACTGGCAATTGCTTCTTCATACCGCTCAAGCTTTGCAAGTGCATTACCACGCATATACCAGGCCATCTCGTCATTAGATCTAATGACAAGTGCTCTATCATAGCTTGAAATTGCCTCATCATACTTGCCCAGTTCGAGAAGCGCACTGCCACGGTTGTACCAGGCCTCGTGCTTGTCAGCCTTGATCTCCAGTGCACGGTCGTAGCTCTCAACAGCTTCCTCGTGCCTCCCCATTTTGCCAAGCGTGATGCCCCGGTTATTCCAAGCTTCATGCTTTTCGGGATTAATTTCGATCGCGCGATTATAGCTTTCAATGGCTTCTTGATACCTTCCTAAGTTTTCAAGCGTATTGCCTCGGTTATACCAGGCTTCGTCACAGTCTTGCTTAATCTGAAGAGCACGGTCGTAGGACCCAACCGCTTCCTCGTACTTTCCTAGCTCGTTGAGAGCGTTACCGCGGTTATTCCATATGTCGTTGTTGTTAGAGTCAATTTCCAAACCACGGCCAAAGCTTGCCATCGCTTCTTCGTACCGACCTAGCTTTGCTAGAGAAGTCCCGCGCATGTTCCAAGCCTCGCATATATCTGGCTTAATCTGCAGAGCTCGGTCATAGCTCGCAACTGCCTCTTCATACCGATCAAGCTCCCGAAGTGCCCTTGCCCGGTTGTGCCAAAATCCATAAAAATCTGGCTTAATCTCTAATGCCTTATCAAAGCTGGCGATCGCTTCTTCGTACCGGCCTAGCTCACCATGTGCGATACCACGACTGTTCCAAATGTCGTCGTCATTCGATTTAAGTTTCAGTGCACGGTCATAGCTTATAATTGCTTCTTCATACTTGCCTATCTTCGCTAGGGAATCCGCCCGTCCGCCCCAAGCCTCATAGTGATCATTCTTAATTTTTATTGCTCGGTCGTAACTCTCAATTGCTTTCTCATCCACGCCAAGGTCGGCAAGTACCCTTCCACGGTAATGCCAGGCACTGTCATAATCTGGCTTGACCTCTAGAGCACGATCGAAATTCTGTATCGCTTCTTCATACTTGCCTAATGCGGCTAGAACACAACCGCGGTTGTGCCAGGATTCATAATCATTGGTCTTGATCTCCAGCGCGTGATCATAACTTGCAAGCGCCTCTTTGTATTTTCCTAGCGTTACAAGTGCGAAGCCATGGTTTACCCAGATATCGTGATTATTAGGGTCAATTTTCAAAGCATGCTCGTAGCTTGTAACAGCCTCTTGATACTTGCCTAGTTTGACAAGCACGCACCCGCGCTGGAACCAGGTATCTGCATCGTCCGATTTTATTCCCAACGCACGGTCAAAACTTGCCAGAGCCTCCTCGTACCGGCCCGACATGGCAAGCAGCGCCGCCCGCATGTCCAAGGCGGGGTAGAAATTAGGGTCAAGCTCTACTGCCCTATCAAAATGTCCCAACGCTTCGCTCCATTTTTTTGCCTCAACCGCGGCCGTGCCAAGTCTCCAAGCTGCTGCAAGTTCCGCTTGGTGCTGTGCTTCCTTGGATCCAGCTACCTGAGCTTTAGCACGGTTTGTATCTTGTTCTCTTATGAGGCCCGCGTCGCTGAGCTGGTCCAGGGTTTCTTCCGAAACGTCCTGCAGCGAGATGTGGGGTAGTATGTCCTTTTTCAAGACTTCGGTATCCTTAAGGTCAAGATATCCGCGGACAATGCTGTCGATTGCCTTCGTTCGAGCGGGGGTAGCTTCCATTGCCTCGGCTATATAGCGGCGGTATTCAAGAGTATCGCGAGCTTCGCGTAGGTGGCCTGTACTCAGGTATTCGCAGAATCGAGCCTCAAGACGGACAATTTCGGCTCCCATCTGTTCGGCGTCATACCAAACCTTCAGGAAATCAACCAACCACTGCATGCGCTCACGTGCATCGCGACCAAAGCGCATTTGATGCCAGATGGCGTAAAGGGGTTCTGAAAGTGTATAGTAAGAATTGCGACCCCGCAGGTTTGCTGTGCGAACGTAGCCAAATTCTAAAAGGCGCTTCAGTTGAGCACTCACTTGGTTTGTGCTAAGGCGTATCGCCGAGGCGATCTCGGTGGGCGTTAAACCTTCCCTCATCTTACCCGTGACACGTGCAATGTGGTCCAAGATCTTCCTTTGCTGGGGCGGTAGACTCTCGATCTTTGCCTTGTAGTAGGGGGTTACTCCATCAAGTAGTTTTTCTAGACCTTGGTGCACTTCTGAGATATCTGAATGAACAACTACTCGATAAAGCATTAAAACTAGACGAGGGTTCCCTCCAGTGAAGTATTCGAGCACGCGAATGCAGCTTTCATTTTTCTTAAGAGTTTCCTCAAAGTTTTTAACTCCATCTAGCTCAGCATGCTTGCGGAGCAGCTCTTTAATTTGCTCGAACTTCAGGTCATCGAGGTTGTAAATTTTGAAAAAGTTATATAGCGGCTGATCGTAACTCCGCGCTTCATGGAAGAAGGAAACAGCACAGCCGAGTAACATTATGGTGCCATCGTTCATTAATACTTCACGGAGCCGTGCATTAGCCGTTTCATCGTTTATTTGTTCTAGTATCATATCGAGGTTATCAACGAGGAGTAACAACCGCTTCTTATTTCGTTTGCACCAATCTCTGATACAAGCGAGTGCAGCCTCCTGCAAATTATCAGATTTGAGATGCTTCCCTTTGAGTTTTTCAATATGGTTCCGGAGCGGCTCATCGCCAGTCTCCGTAGCAAGCAAGTCGATGGCCTGTATCCAGAAATCTGCTAAGTCATTTACCCCGTATAACTCTTCCGGAAACTTTACTGTCTGCCAGTGAGCTGCCAATTCACGGTCCCTTACTGCAAAGCGAACCATTAGGAGCAAGGTCGTCTTACCCATACCCCGGGGCGAGATAATTAGAACATGTTGCACACCGGCCCCTGCAGGCTGGCACTCGATTAACGATATAAGTTCGTCAAGGAGGTTTTGCCGCCCTACGAATGTAGCCTTAATCTCGTCTTCCGACATCGAATCGGGGTTATAAAGCATCTCCATAATCGAGCTCCCTAGACCTCAGTTCCCATTCCGTAATGCCGCAGCCACCAATCCCGCAACAGTTTGCAGGAAAATCTATATTTTTTGCTGTCGGGATCAAAAGAGACATAAAAATCATTCTCAAGGTCGGTCATTAAGAGATTGAATTTCTCGATATTAGCCTGATCCCCTACCTCCTTTAGAAAAAACTGATAACTGACCTCGCGGGTAAGTGATCCCAACGAAGCGATCTCGCGCAATATCCGCTTGGCTGCTTTCTCTTCATGGGGAAGATAATATTCTCGTAAGCGGCCATAGTAATGATCAAAGTAAGTCTTGCAATCAACACCGATAATCTTTTCGTGATAGATTCGCTCGATTATCCTAGGTGTAACCGCCTTCTTGTCCTGATTATGAGCTTTTGCAACTTCAGAAAAGATGATCTGAATGAAATAAGGAACAGCAGTACCAATAAGCTCAAGCATTTTCTGCTTGGTAGGCTGCGAGACAGGGATTTTATGTGACTTCGCGAGCTCATCCACAAATACCGACGCTACCTTGGGTGGAAAGGGCTCCAGACGTAACTGCTCGAAGTCATTTATGGCGCTTGTCTCACCCAAGTCACTTAGAACACGCCCGATCCCTATCGATCCGGCAATAAGGAAGCGGACGTTTTTGGCTTTTGGAGATAGGCGGAGCGCCCGGAACCAGCGGAGCATGGTTTTCGCGTCATCGCGGTGCACTTCTGACTTGGCCATTCGGTCGATCATCATAGGCAACTCATCAAGGAAGAAAATTACCACCTGACTTAAGTTTGCTAGTTTTTGAAAAAGTTCCTCTCCACTCTCTTGCCAACGCAACCTCACGTCATCTCTGAGCTTGACTTTAACTTTCCACAGATCCACCTCTTCAAAAGTCCTTTTAAAACCGGACCAAATCTTTTTAGGAAAGTAACTCAAACTGCTTGCAAGTTTTGAGAGCTGAGTATCCGTTGCGCAAGCAAGCTGGACAACGAGTAAGGTGATCAATTCAGCAGGCTCCGTAAGGTGTTCGAGGTCTGCATGCACTATCGTGTAGTCCCAGTGCGGCTGTTCCATGAGGTTATATATCACGCTTGTTTTTCCGAACCGACGTGGAGAGGCAAGCAGCACATTTCCCGTCTTGAGCTTTTCCGAAACAAGCTTAACGAATACCTCGCGACCGTAAAAGTCCTTTCCCCGAACTGGCGGACCAACGCGGTTTGTAGCCATAAGATTGTTGGCTCCTTTAGTTATACGACGGAAACGTTATACAACATTTACGTTGTACAACAATAAATATATCCTGTCAAGCCCATAAAAACATGAGGTTACCAAGAGAAGAGGCGGAGGACGTGAAGGGTGTTAGGGATCGAAAAGTGGGTGGGACCCCGTTTCTTCCCCTCAGGCTATTTTTAAGTCACGCACGGGGATTTTCAGTGCCTCTTTGGGTTTCTTCTTAGAGCCGGCTACACGTTCCATAGCCTTGACAATCTCGGCCTTGAAGTATTGTTCCCCGCACACCTCGCAGACCCTGGTAGGAACATTCTTAATGACGGTTACCAGGTCCTCTCCCCACCTATAATGGACGGTGATTTTCCGCTCAGCCACTTGGATAACAAGGCCCTGGGGTCAGGCCCTTCAATCGATTCCGCTGAAAAACCCCGCTTTATGATCCGAGAATACGCTCTATCCCAAGCGAAAATATTGCGACAAATGAATTATCACTGCAACGGGCTCTTGAGACTGTACAGAGTATCCTCTCTTGTAGCTT
>Ga0209212_1005690_pt1 | contig 14724 bp, 14 predicted proteins | sample RifGroC2_FD_183996 | JGI IMG/M metagenome (GOLD analysis project Ga0209212, IMG submission 183996) | Groundwater microbial communities from Rifle, Colorado, USA - Groundwater C2 (SPAdes) (version 2) | ecosystem: Environmental > Aquatic > Deep subsurface > Groundwater | place: Rifle, Colorado... | reverse complement strand
TTTCTGTGAAAGATTTTGCAGTTATTTTTTAAGGAGTGACGACACGTTAAACAAAAGGATTTTAAGCGCCGCTCACTTTTATGCCACGAAGTGGGAGTTCAACATTATTGAACATGCAAACCCGGATGGCTACGAGATAGATGCTATAAGAAAAAGTTTACAGGAAAAGCAGGAACGATACTATGATTTAAAAGGTGTGGATGAATTGACAAAGCATTCAAAATATAAAAATTTCATTGACCTCTGTGGCCAACTCCGATTCCAATCAAGATGGGCTCATCTCCACAGAATACCAAAGACTTCTGTTTTGGGACATTCGTTATTTGTTGCGATACTTTCTTATCTATTTTCTCTGGAAATAAAGGCATGCAAAAAAAGGTGTGTTAACAACTATTTTACCGGCTTGTTTCATGACTTGCCAGAAGTCCTTACCAGAGATATCATATCTCCCGTAAAAAGGTCAGTCGAAGGACTAAGTGACCTGATAAAAGGATATGAGAAAGAGCAGATGGAGAAAGAAGTATACGGTCTGATTCCGGAGGAATGGCATCCAGAAATCAAAATGTATACTGAAGACGAATTTGACAGTGTTGTGACAATAAACGGGAAGAAAGAAAAATTCAGCAGCAAAGAGATCAACGAGACGTATAACGACGACAGGTTCAATCCGAAAGATGGAGAACTTGTTAAGGCAGCCGATAGCCTCGCCGGATTCATAGAGGCATCTGTAGCGATACGGAATGGAAGCGCAAGTCCGGATCTTCAATATGCAAAATTATCAGTAAAAAAGCAGTATGAAAGAGTTAACATTGCAAATATAAATTTTGGAGAACTCTACGCTGATTTTGACTGAAGGATGAAAGCGTGTATTGTTTTTTGAGCACAAAAACCCTCATTAACTCCAGAACGAGAAAGACCTATGAGTAAGAATCCTCAAGAATGGCTGAAACAGGCTGATTATGACATAAAAACAGCAGAAATTATGTTCGACAACAAGAGGTATTTTTATGCTGTCTTTATGTGTCATTTATCGATTGAAAAGGCACTGAAAGGAATTTATCTTGATCGATTAAAAGAAATACCTCCTAAAACTCATAATCTTGTTTACCTTGTTGAAAAAATTAAATTGCTACTTCCTGAAAATTTATATGACTCAGTTTTTGCTCTCAATAGAGTGAGCGTTCCTACTCGATATCCAGATGATATTCAAAGAATGCTAAAAGATTATAATGAAGAACGAACGAAGAAAGTTATTGAAAGCGGAAAAGAGGTTCTACAATGGCTGAAAAAACAGTTGTAGAGGCAATAAAATTTCTAGAAAAATGCCTGAAGGATAAAGGACTAAATATCTCAAAAATTATCCTCTTTGGTTCCCAGGCTAAGGGAGAATCCACGGAAGAAAGCGATATTGATATTTTAATTGTTTCAAATGATTTCCATGACAAAGATATTTTTGAAAGAGCAACACTGACCAAGGATGCAGAAATTATGACAATTAAAAAATTTATGATCCCCCTTGATATTATTACCATGACACAAGAAGAGTTTGAAAGCGAGACATCACTTATTGCCGAGTATGTCAAAGACGGTGAAGTAATCTATGGCTAGCAGGGCATTGCCACAGGAAAAACAGCGAAACCACAGATTGCGCAGATGGTAAAAATAAAAAATCCGCGTCAACTGTATAACAAATTTATAAATCCTTGCTTTTTAAGCAGTCATTTTTAATTTGCTTTTTGTGTAAGATATTTTACCACCCCTTTATCCCCTCCTTGCGAAGGAGGGGATAAAGGGGTGGTTTTTTGGATGAACTATAGTAAACGATTTAAATAAGTTGATATTGAACGCTTGTCATTCCGAGTGAAGCGAGGAATCTTAAGATTTCCCCCCTCGGTCGAAAGAAGGATTTCTCAGTCGCGCTGCTCCTTCGAAATGACAACTTTCTTTTGCCGTTCACTATATATTGAGATATGATTTGGAAGCATACCAAATATTTCGGTTCAGTCGAGGACGATTAAACCAGCGGAGAACAAAGTTTTTTAATCTATTCAATCTGCGTAATCTGTGTTCTATCTTTTGATTGTGGCTATGCCATGCGGTGGAAATTTGTGGCGACTTCCAAAACATATCGTAGTTTAATCCTGTAAATCCTGTCGAGAAGAAATCTATATAAATTAATGGCCATTAAAAATTTTGCAGAGATAATTTTTCGGGGAATTAGCCAGATATTTTTACTCAATAATGTCATAACGGGCATCCTGTTTCTGGCAGGGGCTTTTTATAACTCCTGGCTAATCGGGATAGGCGCTGTTATTGGGGTTCTGACAGGCACGTTTACTGCCCTGCTTTTCAAGTACAAGAGAGACGATATCAACCAAGGTCTCTATGGATATAACGGCGCTTTGGTTGGTTTAGCGACTGTATATTTCTTTGGGTTCAGCATGCCGTCGGTTATCGCCTTATTTTTTGGCGCTATTTTATCATCAATTATCATGCATTTTATGATTAAACGGAAGTTGCCCCCCTTTACTGCACCGTTCATTATCTCAACCTGGATAGTGATGGCCATAATACTGACGTTACACATTATGCCATTACAATCTGCTCAATTACCGAATGCAAGCAACCTGGAAATTATTCCCGCCCTAAGCAGGGGTATTGGGCAGGTGATGTTTCAGGAAAATATTTTTACCGGCATCATATTGTTTGTCGGGATATTGGTGTGTTCCCGGATATCGTCATTCTATGCGCTTCTGGGAACAGGGATTGGGGTTGTTGTGGCATTTATGTGCTCATTTCCCCTGAGTATGATAACCGCTGGATTGTTTGGTTTTAATGGAGTTTTATGTGGTATTGCATTTTCGAATAAAAAGTGGAGTGCTCTAATTTTAGCGATGACATCTATTGTTATATCTATTTTTCTCATTTACGGAATGATGAATCTGGGTATAATAACTTTGACTTCGCCGTTTGTGTTGTCTGCCTGGTTAGTATTATTGTTAGAAAAGAGACTCTGTGATAAAAATAAAGGTTAAACCGGAAGATTTTATCGTTGAAGAAATTGCTGATGTTCCCATGAGTAGCACGGGAGATTTCTGCGTCTATCGTCTCCAAAAAAGGGGCTGGAATACCGTTGACGTTTTAAAAAACCTTTCAAAGAAACTCAACTTGCCGTCTTCGGATTTTTCCTATGGCGGCAAAAAGGATAAATATGCCCTCACCTCGCAGTACATCACAATCGGACGGCAGGGCTATAAACAAACAACTCCTTCTGCTCCCACCTCTTCTCAAGGAGGTGGTGAAGGAAGGATAAAAAAATCCTGGATTATGCGTAAGAATTTGCAGTCTCCTTCGGCGGTGAATTTGACAGAGATTGAAAGGCTTATTCCGACGAAGTTAGATAAGGAAAACTATTCGCTGAGCTTTATAGGGCTCATGGACAGGCCCATGGGGCCCGATCTCATAAAGGGTAATAAATTTCATATCGTTGTGAGAAATCTTACGGAACATGAGCTAAAATCAGCACTCGGAGAGATTGAGTGTGTAAAAAGGGATGGTTATCCCAATTATTTTGACGACCAGCGATTCGGCAGTTTTGATGGACGGCAGGGATTTGTCGCAGAAAAGATCATCAAGAAACATTACAACGGTGCGTTGAAGATATACTTTTCACGCATTCATCCAGAGGATAGCAAAGAGGAAAAGGAGCACAGAAAATTCATTTATGAAAACTGGGGTAACTGGCAGGCATGTATTACAAGGGCTATGAGCAGGTTCGAGAAAGAGGCGTTCAGTTACCTGGAGAAACATCCGAAAGGATTCGTTCCGATCCTACAGAGAATATCACACGAAGAAATGGTGCTCTTTTTTTCTGCATATCAATCACATCTGTGGAACGAGGTTTTAAGGAAAATCATCCGATCTATTAGCGCGAACAGTTTAAAAATTTCCAGGGGAATTGCAGGGGATTATTTATTTTATACACGCCTGGATGACAAGAATAAAGGGTATTTAAGCATGCTCGTTATTCCCATGCCGGCATCCAATATCAGGATGCCCGATACCTTTACAGAAACCCTTTACTCTGAGGTTTTAAAGGAAAACGACATAAAGTCTCCCATGTTCAATATAAGAAAGATAAGACAGGCATTTTTCAAGGGTATAGAAAGAAATGCCGTTGTGATCCCGGAGGAGCTGTCTGTTGATCATTCAGACGATGAAATTTATCAGGGCAAGAAAAAGTTGGTTCTTGATTTTTTCCTGCCAAGAGGGTGTTTTGGAACCATATTTATCAAACGGATATTCAGTTAATTTAGGAAAACTAAACCACAGAGAACGCAGAGAAAAACTTTTCTCAACACATTTTTTGTTGACATCGTTATGCCAATTTAGGCATAATGGGTGATAAAATTGTTATGAAAGTTAAATTTAAGATATGGTTAGAAGAAAACGGTGGTGTTGCCTTTGCCGAAGGACGCAGGATGCTGCTGGAGTCTATTGAACGTCTGGGGTCATTAAATACAGCATCTAAGGAATTAGGCATGTCATACCGGGCAGCGTGGGGGAAAATCAAGGCCACAGAGAAGGTGCTGGGTATAAAACTACTGGAGGTTACCACAGGAGGAAAGGGAGGAGGTGGGGCAACCCTGACACCCGAGGCAAAGGAACTGATCTCGAAATATAAGCAATTTAACGATAAAATAGCCTCTCTGATGGAAAAGGAGTTTAAACATATTTTTGGGAAAAAGAAATCATAACAGGCGCTTAGCAAAAAATTGTGTAAGAAAGGAGAAAGGGAGAGAGTGGAGAAACGGAGAGTAAAAAGAATAAAAATACAATTGGAAATTTTCTCCGTTTTCCCCGTTTCTCCCTTTCTCCTTTTATTTTCTCTTCCGACTTGTTCGGGTTAAGATATGGCAAACAGGCTTTGCGGAAAAATTGTCAATGTGGTTCAAGGTCAAATCCATGCCCATGTCCAAATCTTATGGAAAGAGATACCCTTGAGCGTTATTATCACAAGGGCTTCCTGTGAGGATATGCACCTTTCGGTGGGTGATACTATTTATGTGCTTGTAAAAGGAACGGATATTATGCTCGCAAAATCCTTTTCGGGGATGCTGAGCGCAAGGAACAGGGCAATGGGCATTGTAAGACAGGTTATTCAGGGGGATGTGCTATCAAAGGTTTTTGTGGAGTCCCAGGGAGACATGCTCCACGCCTTTATTACCAATAATTCTTTGAAGGAAATGAATATTCGCGAGGGTGATGAGGTTACAGCAATTGTAAAATCAACGGAATTGATATTATCAAAGGAAGCATAGTTATGCAGCAAATGAAAGGATTTCGCTATAAAAACTTCTTCTCTTGGCAAGCATTTTACCACCCCTTCAGTATCTGTCTAAAAAGTCTTATGAATGGACTATATGTAGGGGCTGAAAATTTTCAGCCCCTACCTTTTGTTTGGTTTATGGACTTTTTAGACAGCCCCAAGAGGAAGGTTAAATTGTTACTACTATGCACAGTAGTGATGTTTTTGATGATATGGTTTTCTGGTATTGTTAGGGCGGATGAAAAGATACTGGTCGCAGCAGCCTCTGATTTGAATTTTGCCATGAATGAGATTTGTCGAGCCTTTGAAAAGCCACACCCAGGCATCAAGGTGGAAGTTTCTTATGGTTCATCGGGTAATTTTTATGCACAGATCAAACAGGGTGCGCCTTATGACATATTCTTCTCTGCTGATGCATCTTATCCATCACGCCTTGAGGAAGAAGGTTTTGCCGTGAAAGGCCAGCGACAACTTTACGCCATTGGGAAGATTGTGCTCTGGATTCCCAAAAAATCAGCATTAGGTCCACAGAAAGGATTAAACGTAGTTTTAGAGCCTGAGTTGAAAAAACTGGCCATTGCAAACCATAAACACGCGCCTTACGGACGGGCAGCAGAGGAGTCTCTTCGATATTATGGACTATGGGATAAGGTCCAGGACAAGCTGGTCTTTGGTGAAAATATCTCACAAACGGCACAGTTTGTTCAAACGGGTTCCGCTGATGCAGGTATTATTGCCATGTCTCTGGCAATTTCTCCCAGCATGGCTGAGAGTGGAAGCTATTGGGTTATTCCTACTGAATCATATGGCAGGCTGGAGCAAGGATGTGCCGTGTTACAAAGAGGCAAAGACAAATCAGGCGTAAAGACTTTTTTAGAGTTTGTACAAGGGAAACAGGGGGGGGAAATACTTTCCGATTTTGGCTTTATTTTACCATAATCTTAACGAGTCTTCATCTGTAGCGCGGGGATTTATTCCCTACCCAATGCCGACCACAAGGGATCGGCGCTACATTTATGTCCATGTTCAAGGAATTTCAATCTTTTATGATTCCCCTCTAAAAAGAGGGGATAAAGGGGTGTGTAAGTTTGCCGTAACACACCCCCGGCCCCTCTTTCTAGAGGGGAGCTTAAAAGTCGCTACAGAAGGCAGCCTAATTTATTCGCTAAGATAATCAAGATATCTTTACTAAGACACTAATATCAAATGAATTTTGCGGCGCCGCTTCTCTTATCTTTAAAACTTTCCCTCATTACCATGATCTCCTTGTTTATCGTGGGTATTCCGGCAGCCTACTGGCTTGTTTTTTCAAGGGTGCGATGGAAGTTTCTTGCAGAATCCGTTGTCGCCCTGCCTCTTGTCCTTCCACCAACGGTTTTGGGTTTTTATCTCCTTATGATTGTCGGAGGCAATAGTTTCATCGGCCGATGGTATGAGGTTGCATTCAATAAGACGCTTGCATTTTCCTTTGAAGGGCTTGTTTTGGGCTCGTTTATTTACAGCCTGCCCTTTGCCGTACAGCCCTTTCAAACAGCCTTTGCAGGGGTTGACAGGAAATTGATCGAGGCATCATGGTCATTGGGCAGATCTCATTTGTACACCTTCTTTTTTATTATCCTGCCTCTGTCCTGCCAGGGAATCATTACGGGTTGTGTGCTTTCCTTTGCCCACACCTTGGGTGAATTTGGGGTCGTGCTCATGATCGGCGGAAATATTCCTGGAATTACGAAGGTTGCTTCGGTAGCCATCTATGACGAGGTGCAGTCGCTGAATTATGGAAGCGCAAATATATATTCGGCGATACTATTGTCCTTTTCGTTCATAATACTTGCCGTAGTTTATTTTATCAATAGAAGATTCATACGGACTATCTAACTTGCTGAATATTTCACTTCAAAAAACCTGGAAAGAGTTCAGGCTGGACGTGGCCTTTGAGATTCCCCGCGGAAAGGTGACGGCATTATTTGGGCCTTCTGGCGCTGGTAAATCAAGTATCCTACGTATTATTTCCGGCATTGAAAGGGCTGATGGAGGAATGATTTTTCATGGAAATGAAGTATGGTTTGACGATGCGAAAGGGATTCATCTTCCCCCACAGCGGCGTTCCATTGGCTTTGTATTTCAGGACTTTGCCTTATTTCCACACCTAACGGTGGAAAGAAATGTTGCATTTGGAATAAAAGAAAAAAGAAGGTTGAACGAATTAAAAGATTTGATATCCCTTGTAGGTTTATCCGGCTATGAACGCTATTATCCCGCTCAGTTATCAGGGGGACAAAAACAAAGGGTTGCTTTGATTCGAGCCTTGGCCAGAAGACCGGACATCCTCCTCCTGGACGAACCGCTTTCTGCCCTTGACTGGGAGACACGCAGGCAGTTGCAGGAGGATTTAAAAAGGATCATAAAACAGTTTCATGTAACGACTCTCTGCGTGACCCACGATGTAACCGAGGTGTATAAGCTGGCAGACTATGTGGTTGTGCTGGAGTCTGGAAAGGTTGTAAAACAGGGGACGCCAGAAGAGGTTTTTTTGGGGAAAAAATTAAGCACCCGTATCCAAATCGCAGGGAAGGTGGTTGGCATAGAATCTGATGCTATCATAGCCGCTGTTACTGTCCTGCACGATGACCAGTATTTTAAAACCCTGATCGATACAGAAGAGGTAGATAGGTTGAATTTGAAGGTCGGAGACGATGTCGTAATCGGCGCTAAATCTTCCGACGTCATCTTATTTAAAATCTTAACACAATCTTAACACAATCTTAATATTTCTTTAATAAATATGAGATATAAACTCTAGACTTCTAAAAGGATCTTCTGAATAGGAGGTACATTTATTTTATGAATTATGATTTACAGTCCTCAAATTTCAGAGCAGCCAACATATCCAATAACACATCTAACGAAAGCGGTTTGAAGCGGTTTGGAGACAAACGCATTTCGGATTTATTGGTAGAATCCCGCCAGGCAAACGTCAACCGACAACGAATACAGGAATTTATCATTGAAAAATTATTATTTGCCGGTGGGATGGCAGCCATTCTATTTATTGCACTGATTTTTATCTTCTTGTTTAAAGAAGGAGTAAAGGCTCTCTTTCTGATAAAACCCATCGAATTTATCGGGACGCATATTTTGGACTTCGATGACAATCGGGTATTTGCTTGTATGTGGCAACCGGTGGGCGAATCAGGGAAATATTCGATAGTCCCCTTGCTGATTGGTAGTTTTCTGGTGGCCTTGCCTGCTACGGTAATATCAACCATCCTCGGTGTTGGTTGCGGGATTTATCTGGCAGAGATTGCATCCGTTAAAGTTCGAGAGATTGTCAAACCTGCGATAGAGCTTCTTGCGGGTATTCCCACAGTAGTAATAGGGTTTTTGTGTCTGACACTCCTCGCCACCTATGTACAGAATGCCTTTCATACCACCTTTCGTTTGAATGCCTTTGTCGGGGCAATAGGTGTTTCTCTGGTCATTATTCCCGTGATTGCCTCTATTACCGATGATGCCCTCCGTGCCGTACCAAATGAACTACGAGAAGCATCATATGGGCTTGGGGCCACGAAGTGGGAAACGATCTGGAAGGTCGTTGTCCCAGCAGGAATCTCAGGCGTCACGGCATCCATTATCCTGGGGATGGGGCGTGCCCTCGGCGAGACGATGATTGTGGTAATGGCCACGGGGAATGCCGCACTGGTTACGGGAAACGTATTTTCCAGTGTCCGCACCATGACGGCTACTATTGCCGCTGAATTAGGGGCGGTACCACAGGGTGGTCCGCAGTACTGTGCATTGTTTCTTGTAGGGTCGCTTCTCTTTTTCATAACCTTTGTTCTCAATCTGGTTGCTGAGTTGATAATTAGCAGAATGCGAAAGAAGCTGAGATTATGACGGTAGGAAAACGAAAAATATTTAATACCTTTTTTCAGGGATTGTGCCGCAGTATGGCTTTCCTGGTGATTGCTGTACTTATAGTGATCCTTGTAAAGGTTGTTGCGAATGGTGTTGGTGTCATTAATCTAAGCTTTTTATTTAAAGCGCCTACGGAAGGGATGACTGAAGGCGGGATCTTTCCAGCCATTTTTGGTACTGTTTGTATTACCGTGTTGATGATTATTCTGGCCATTCCTGTGGGAGTCTCTGCAGCTATTTATCTTACGGAATACGCTGGAAATAATTTTCTTGGCAGAATTATACGAGCCTCGATCAATAACCTTGCCGGTGTACCTTCGATTGTATTTGGTTTGTTTGGCGTGGGTTTTTTTGTCCTGTTTCTTGGACGCGGGATGGACAAAATACTGGGAATCCCCTTGTTATTCGGTCAGCCAGCCATGCTCTGGGCGGCTTCAACCCTAGCGTTATTAGTCTTGCCTGTCATTATTGTTTCCACAGAAGAGGCGTTGAATAGTGTGCCCGTAAGCCTCAGGGAGTCTGCATTTGCGCTGGGTGCGACAAAATGGCAGGTTGTGCGGAATGTCGTATTGCCGCAGGCACGGTCTGGAATTCTTACCGGGGCGATCCTTAGCATCAGCCGGGGTGCAGGCGAAACTGCGCCTATCCTGTTCACAGGGTGTGCTTATTTTTTACCGCGGTTACCCGTATTCACGATACCTTACGTCCACATTCCTGTTATAAATCCCCTTGACCAGTTTATGGAACTCTCTTACCATATTTTTATTATGGCCACACAATCCACGAATGTTGCGGCAACAAGACCCATCCAATACGGTACAACCCTGGTGCTGATTGCCTTAACATTCCTTTTAAATCTTTCTGCAATTATTTTCCGTATTTATTTTAGGAAGCGTTCGAGATGAAAGTTGAACACGGTATAAAAGGGCAACAAAAAACAAAGATAACGTTAAATGGCCTGTCCTTTTATTATGGGAAATACAAGGCCATAGACAATGTTTCCATGGAGTTCTTTGAGTGTAAAGTTACGGCAATCATAGGACCGTCTGGCTGTGGAAAATCAACTTTGATTAAGTCGATTAATCGCATCTCCGAGATTACGAATGATGTGCAGGTCGAGGGAAAAGTTTTGTTGGATAATAAAAACGTATACGACCGCGATGTCGACCTCGTAGATTTGAGGCGACGCGTGGGTATGGTATTCCAGAGACCCAATCCCTTTCCGAAATCTATTTATGATAATGTGGCATTCGGTCCGCGTCTATATGGAGTGAATAATAAAAACCGATTGAATGAGATTGTGGAATATAGTTTGGCAAAGTCCGCCCTCTGGAACGAGGTCAAGGATCGGTTAAATCAGAGCGCAATTGGACTTTCAGGGGGGCAACAACAACGGTTGTGCATAGCGCGTGCGCTGGCAGTTGACCCCGAAGTCTTGCTCATGGATGAACCCTGTTCTGCTCTTGATCCAACAGCAACAGCAAGGATTGAAGAGTTAATCGAGGACTTAAAAAAGTATTACACGATAGCGATTGTTACCCATAACATGCAGCAGGCAGCACGTATTTCGGATTATACAGGATTTTTATTGAATGGGCAGTTGATAGAGTATAATATAACTACAGAGATATTTACAAACCCTGACAAGAAAGTTACGGAAGATTACATCACAGGGCGATTCGGATAAAGAATGTTCAGGGATAATTGTTATAGAGTTTTACGGAGTTTTTGTAGGTTATTTCTATGGAAAGACATTTTGATCAACAATTAGGGGCGCTCAGAAAAAATCTCATCCAGATGGCTTCCATGATAGAGACGGCCATTGCCAATGCCGTGAAATCACTAATCGAGAGAGATAGCGACCTGGCACGCCTCGTTGTGCAAAGTGATGAACAGGTGGATGCTTTGGAATTGGAGATTGATAAACAGTGTGTTGATTTGCTGGCATTGCGACAGCCTTTGGCTATAGACCTGCGGTTTATTACGTCGTCAATCAAGATTACCAACAACCTGGAGCGCATGGGTGATCTCGCCGTCAACATTGCGGAACGTGTGATTCCCCTCAGCCAGGAGCCACAACTGAAACCACTCATTGATATTCCAAGGATGGCAACAATTACCCAGACTATGGTCAAGGACAGTATTGACGCCTTTGTGAACCGGGATACAGAACTAGCCCGTTCGGTATATGAGCGAGATTCTACGGTAGATGCCATGAACGACCAGATATTCCGCGAATTATTGACCTATATGATGCAAGACCCGGCAAATATAACACGGGCAGTGCACCTGATCCTGATTTCCCGCCATCTGGAAAGAATCGCCGACCACTCTACCAATATTGCTGAAGAAGTCGTATATATTGTCAAAGCAAAGGTAGTCAAACACCGCGGCTATAATCTGGAAGAGCCTTAGGGTGTCTATAAAACATAAAAACGCCACATATTCACAAGCAACACATTCACCTGTGGTAAGATTAAATCCCAAACTTCTGTATATACTGCTCTCGCTTATACCACTCTGTGTTTTCCTAAACACCCTGCAAAGTGGTTTTGTTTATGACGACATCGGGGTAATCGAAGATAATTATTTTATACGCTCCCTGCTGAATGTCCCAAAAATTTTCAGCAAGGATTATTTTCACCTTGCTAATGAATTAAGCTACCGCCCAGTCGTTACCCTCAGCTACTTTCTGGACTACGCTATCTGTCGCCTCAATCCATTCGGATACCATCTGACCAATGTCGTCCTCCATACAATAAATTGCTTTCTATTATATGCCGTAGTTTTGCGGCTCGTAAGGATGCGCTCTGTTGCATTGTTCTCAGCCATACTATTTTCAATTCATCCGTGTGTAACGGAGGCTGTAAATGCCATCAGTTACAGGGAGGACATACTTGCTACCCTGTTTATTTTTCTGTCATGTCTTTGCCTGATTCTGTCGTGCAAAAAGGTTTATTATGCGCTATCACTATTATCCTATCTGCTAAGTCTATTTTCCAAAGAGACGGCTATTGTGATGCCATTGTTTATCCTTTTGTATTGGGCATTTTTTATGAGGAAACATCATCCCTCGTTTCGTCCTGTTCGAGAGGGTACGGTAAGTTTCCCTTCTGCTTCGCAGTTAAATGGCAGCGAATCTTTTAGTCCCGCAAAATCAAGGTGGGTGAGAGATTTTATCAACTACTATCTTGGGTACATCCTGATAAGTCTTTTTTATGTATGCATACGCTTTATTTTCCTGAAAAACCCATTGGAAGTGTCCGTTGGTTACATACAAGGGAGTATCACGATAAATTTCATGACGATGGTCAAGATTCTGGCTTCGTATGTTAAACTCATGTTTCTGCCGTTTCATCTGAGTGCAGATTATACGATTGCACCTGTCCTTTCAGTTTCTGACACCTCCTTTATTACCAGTCTTACCCTTCTTGCATCTGTGGGTTTTATTATTTTTAAAATGATAAATACAACCGTGTCCTTGCATGTTTTGTACAAGGATCAAATGTATGGCATGTTCATGCTTTGTTTTTTTGCCGCATTGCTACCAGTCTTAAATATCATACCGATTGGACATATCATGGCAGATCGGTATCTGTATCTCCCGGTTGCCGGATTTTGCACCGCTATCAGCGGGCTTTTATTACGCGGTGCAATCACTCAATTCCTTGTAAATAAACAGGAAAAATTCCCTGTTTATAATTACAATATACTGAGTAATTACGCTTTTGTTATTCCGCTCATAGCGGTGATATGTATTTTCTTTACTGCGAGGACTGTTTTAAGAAATAGGAATTGGCAGAATGAATATGCCTTTTGGACAAAAATTCTTCGTGAGCAGCCACAGAATTACGATGCGCATAATAATCTGGGAAATTATTTCTATAAACAGGGAGCGCTGGATCGGGCGATTTATGAACTGGAAGAAGCAGTCAGACTAAAGAAGAATTATCCTGAAGGGCACAACAGCCTGGGAACGATGTATATAGACAAGGGGCTTATTGACAAGGCTATTTTAGAGTATGTTGAGGCAGTAAAATATAGGCCCATATTTCCTCAGGCATACTATAATCTGGGGAATGCTTATATTAAAAAGGGGCTGGTGGACGACAGCATTGCCTTTTTTAATAAAGCAATTAGCCAGGGTATGTATAATCCCCAGGTCTTTAATAACCTCGGTAGTGCATATATGAAAAAAGGCATGGTGGACGAAGCCGTCTCTCAGTATCAAAGGGCGTTATCGGTCTATAAAGACTTTGCGGAGGTACACAGTAATTTGGGTTATGTGTACACGGAAAAAGGTGATTTAGACAGGGCTATGTTTGAACTGAGAGAGGCCTTGAGATTGCAGCCCAGCCATGCCAATGCCCACAACAATCTGGGGGCAGTTTATTGCCAGCAGGGATTATGGGATATGGCACTCGATGAATTCATGAAGGCCGTCAGATTTGATCCGAAAAATGCCAGCGCCCACAAAAATATCGGTATGATTTGTTTTACAAAAGGGGACAAACAAAGGGCAAAAGAACACCTCCTGCAGATGCTGAAATGCGACCCGAATTATTTAAAAGATGCGGCTATTTACGCAATCGTTTCACAACTCGGGTTAATAAAGGAATAAAATGAATTTTACAGGAGTTAAGCATTGGTAAAACTGCGGAACGGCGAACAGGTTTTCAGGAGTGTTTGCAGGATTTGTCACGGTGGATGCGGCGTCCTGGTTTTTGTTAAAGACGGCAAGGTTGTGAGGGTCAAAGGAGACCCGGCTTCGCCTATGAATAAGGGCTGGATGTGCGTTAAGGGTGTTATGACACCTGAGATTGTAAACCATCCAGACCGTCTTCGCAAGCCGCTTCGTCGAAAGGGAGAAAGGGGTAGCGGACAATGGGAAAGTATCTCCTGGGATGAAATTTTGGGAGAAATTACCTCTCAACTGGACAAATTCCTCAAAGAATTTGGGCCCGAATCTATCGCCCTGGGACAGGGAACCGGACGGCATCACTATATGCATGTCGTGCGGTTTGCAAATGCCCTTGGAACGCCAAACTGGTATGAACCGGGTCTCGCACAATGTTTTATCCCCAGGATTACGGTAAGCAATCTCACGTATGGTGGTTTCGTGGTTGGGGACTATTACGGAGAAGTTTCGCCGAAGTGTATATTGTTTTGGGGGCATAATCCTTTAGTCTCAGGACCAGACGGAGAACTATCCATCTCTGTAAAAAGGGCGCTGGACAAGGGGGCATTGGGGATTACCGTTGATCCCAGGAGGTCTGAAACCGGTAAGCATTGCGAACAGTGGCTGCCGGTTAGACCCGGAACAGATGCAGCCCTTGCCCTTGCAATGATACACGTTATTATCAAAGAAAACATCTACGATGCAGAGTTTGTAGAAAAGTGGACTACAGGTTTTGATGAACTGAAAAAACACGTTGAACCTTTTACTCCGGCATGGGCCGAGGCAATCACCTGGGTACCTT
>Ga0209212_1005689_pt1 | contig 14725 bp, 9 predicted proteins | sample RifGroC2_FD_183996 | JGI IMG/M metagenome (GOLD analysis project Ga0209212, IMG submission 183996) | Groundwater microbial communities from Rifle, Colorado, USA - Groundwater C2 (SPAdes) (version 2) | ecosystem: Environmental > Aquatic > Deep subsurface > Groundwater | place: Rifle, Colorado... | reverse complement strand
CCGTCCCCCGCCCCGTGATCGTGAAAATGTCCTCGATCGGCATCAAGAACGGCTTGTCCACCGGCCGCGGCGGCGTCGGAATGTACTCGTCCACCGCCTCCATCAGCTTCCAGATGCACGCCGCCGCTCCCGCGTCCTCCGGCTTCTCCATCGCCCCCAGCGCACTCCCCCGCACCACCGGGATCTCGTCCCCCGGAAACTGGTACTTCTTCAACAGCTCCCGCACCTCCAGCTCCACCAGGTCCAAAATCTCCGGATCGTCCACCATGTCGCACTTGTTCATGAACACCACCAAACACGGCACGTTCACCTGCCGCGCCAGCAGCACGTGCTCCCGCGTCTGCGGCATCGGCCCGTCGTTCGCCGCCACCACGAGGATCGCCCCGTCCATCTGCGCCGCCCCCGTGATCATGTTCTTGATGTAGTCCGCGTGCCCCGGACAGTCGATGTGCGCGTAGTGCCGCTTCCCCGTCTCGTACTCCACGTGCGACACCGCAATCGTGATCCCCCGCTCCCGCTCCTCCGGCGCGTTGTCGATCGTCCCAAAGTCCCGCACCGCCACCCCACTGTACTTCGTGTGCAGCACCTTCGTGATCGCAGAGGTCAGCGTCGTCTTCCCGTGATCAATGTGCCCAATCGTCCCAACGTTCACGTGCGGCTTCGACCGATCGAACTTCGCCTTGGCCATGATCCTCTCCTGTGGGGGGCGCTCTAGCGGGATCCCGCGCGTGGCGCAGCCTTGCCCGCGACCTTCGCCACGATCTCCTCGGCGATGGCGCGCGGCACCTCTTCGTAACGGGCGAATTGCATGGTATACGTGGCCCGCCCCTGCGTCATGGAGCGGACGTCGGTCGCATATCCGAACATCTGACCCAGCGGCACGTTGGCGCGGATGACCTGCGCCCCCGCCCGCGCCTCCATCGAGACGATCCGTCCGCGGCGGCTGTTGAGATCCCCCACCACGGCCCCCATGTACTCCTCGGGAACCACGACCTCGACGTCCATGACGGGTTCCAGCAGCACCGGGCGCGCCTTCCGGACGGCCCCCTTGAAGCCCATGGAGCCTGCGATCTTGAAGGCCATCTCGCTGGAGTCCACCTCGTGGTAGCTGCCGTCGGTGAGCGAGATCTTGATGTCCACGACGGGGTAGCCCGCCAGGATGCCTGTCTCCGCCGCCTCCTTGACGCCCTTCTCCACGGCCGGGACGTACTCGCGCGGGATCGCCGGACCCTTGAGCTTGTTCTCGAAGACGACGCCCAGGCCCGGCTCCGTCGGCTCCACCTCGAGCCACACGTCGCCGTACTGGCCGCGGCCGCCGGTCTGGCGGACGAAGCGCCCTTGCGCTTCCGCCTTCTGGCGGACGGTTTCGCGGTAGGCGACCTGCGGCTTGCCCACGTTCGCCTCGACCTTGAACTCGCGGAGCAGGCGGTCGACGATGATCTCCAGGTGCAGCTCGCCCATGCCGTGGATCAGCGTCTGGTTGGTCTCGGGGTCCACGTTCACCTTGAAGGTGGGGTCCTCGAGAGCCAGCCGGGCCAGCGACAGGCCGAGCTTCTCCTCGTCGGCCTTCGTCTTGGGCTCGATGGCGACGGCGATGACGGGCGTGGGGAAGTCCATGGACTCCAGCACGATGGGCTTGGCGGGGTCGCAGAGCGTGTCACCCGTGCGCGTGTCCTTGAGCCCGACCACCGCGGCGATATCCCCCGCCGAGACCGACTCGATCTCCTCGCGCTTGTTGGCGTGCATCCGCACGAGCCGCCCGACGCGCTCCTTCTTCTCCCGGGTGGAGTTGTACACCCCGGAGCCGGAGGCGAGCGTGCCCGAGTACACCCGCACGAAGACCAGCTGCCCGATGAACGCGTCGTTCATGATCTTGAACGCCAGCGCCGAGAACGGCGCCTTGGGGTCCGGCTCGCGCGTGTCGGGCTGCTGGGTGTCCGGGTTCGTGCCGTTGACCGGCGGGATGTCGAGCGGCGAGGGCAGGTAGTCCACCACGCAGTCGAGCATGGGCTGGACGCCCTTGTTCTTGAACGAGGCCCCGCAGATGACTGGAAAGACCTTCATGGCGATGGTGCCCGCGCGGACGGCCGCCTTGATCTCCTCGGGGCTGATCTTCTCCCCGCTGAGGTACTTCCCCATGAGATGGTCGTCCACCTCGGCGAGCCCCTCGATCATCTTCTCCCGGTGCTCCTTGACCTGCTCCTGCATGTCGGCCGGGATCTCCTGGGTGGTGTAGTTCTGCCCCAGGCTGTCGTCGTCCGGCCAGGTGTAGGCAACCTGCTCGATCAGGTTGATGACGCCCTTGAACTGGTCCTCGCGTCCGATGGGGATCTGGATCGGCACCGGGTGGGCGCCCAGCCGCTCCTTCAGCATGGTGAGGCAGCGGTAGAAGTCGGCCCCCACGCGGTCCATCTTGTTGACGTACACGATCCGCGGGACACGGTACTTGTCGGCCTGCCGCCAGACCGTCTCCGTCTGCGGCTCCACCCCGGACACCGCGTCGAGGATGGCGATGGCGCCGTCCAGGACCCGCAGGGACCGCTCCACCTCCATGGTGAAGTCCACATGGCCGGGTGTGTCGATGATGTTGATCCGACAGTCCTGCCAGAAGCTGGTGGTCGCCGCCGCCGTGATGGTGATACCGCGCTCCTGCTCCTGGACCATCCAGTCCATGGTCGCGGTGCCCTCGTGCACCTCGCCGATCTTGTACGAGCGGCCGGTGTAGTAGAGCACGCGCTCCGTGGTCGTGGTCTTCCCGGCATCGATGTGGGCCATGATGCCGATGTTCCGGGTCTTGTCCAGCGGGTACTGCGGTTCCACCGTGCTTCCTTTCCCCTCGGCAGAGCGTCCGCGCGACAGCAAGCGAAAAGGGGGGTCGAGGTCTCGGCCCCCCTCTGCGTTGCCCGGGCGCTACCAGCGATAGTGCGCGAACGCCTTGTTGGCCTCCGCCATCTTGTGAGTGTCTTCTCGCTTCTTCACGGCCGAGCCCCGGTTGTTCGCCGCGTCCAGCAACTCCCCCGCCAGCTTCTCCGCCATGCTCCTCTCGGCGCGCCGCCGGGACGCGCCGATGAGCCATCGCATGCTGAGGGCCACCCGCCGGTCGGGACGCACCTCGACCGGCACCTGGTAGGTGGAGCCGCCGACCCGCCGGGACTTGACCTCGACGGCCGGCTTGCAGTTGTCCACGGCGCTCTTGAAGAGCTTCAGCGCGTCCTGCTTGGCCCGGTCCTCCATGGAGGCGAGGGCGTGGTACATGATCTTCTCCGCCGTGCTCTTCTTGCCGCCGAACATCATCATGTTGACAAACTTCGCCACCAGCCGGCTCCCGTACTTCGGGTCCGGCAGGATCTCCCGGCGTGCCGCGACCGCCCTCCGCATGCTAGCCTCCGCCCTTCGGCTGCTTCGCTCCGTACTTGGAGCGGCTCTGCTTGCGGCCCGCCACCCCCGCGGTGTCGAGGGACCCCCGGATGATGTGGTACCGGATGCCCGGCAGATCCTTCACCCGGCCGCCCCGGATCAGGACGATGGAGTGCTCCTGCAGGTTGTGCCCGACGCCCGGGATGTAGGAGGTGACCTCGAGGCCGTTGGTCAGGCGCACGCGAGCCACCTTCCGCAGCGCGGAGTTGGGCTTCTTCGGGGTCGTCGTGTAGACACGGATGCAGACGCCCCGCTTCTGCGGACAGGCCTCCATGGCGGGCGTCTTGGACTTCTTCCGCACCGCCTCCCGGCCCTTCCGAACGAGCTGATTGATAGTTGGCATGGCTCTCCGTTACCGGCGATAGCGCCAAAACTCTAACTTTATAACCGAATAACCCTCATCTGTCAAGGATTTGCGCCGCCCCCTCCTCATCCGACCTGCGCGATCTCCTCGCCTTCCCCTTCACCCCCACCTCCGGGCTCCACCGGCGGGGCCGCCACCTCAGGCGCCGTCTCCTCGCCGCCCTGGCCCGCCACCTCGGCCCGCGTGTAGTTGCTGAGCCCGGTCCCCGCCGGGATGAGGCGCCCGACGATCACGTTCTCCTTGAGCCCGCGCAGGTCATCCACCTTGCCGCTGATGGCGGCCTCCGTGAGCACGCGCGTGGTCTCCTGGAAGGACGCCGCGGAGATGAAGCTGTCCGTGCTGAGCGACGCCTTCGTGATGCCGAGCAGCACGGGCTTGGCCGTCGCCGGGGGCCGGCCCCCGGCGAGCGCCTTCTCGTTCTCCTCCTGGAACAGGAACTTGTCCACCAGCTCGCCCACGACGAAGTCCGTGCCGCCCACCTCCTCGATGCGCACGCGGCGCAGCATCTGACGCACGATGATCTCGATGTGCTTGTCGTTGATCGTCACGCCCTGGAGGCGGTAGACCTCCTGGACCTCGTTCACGAGATAGCGCTGCAGCTCCCGGTCGCCGAGGACGGCGAGATAGTGGTGCGGGTTCGGCGAGCCGTCCATCAGGGCCTCACCGGCCTTCACGCGGTCTCCCTCGTGCACGGAGATGTGCTTCCCCCGCGGGATCAGGTACTCCTTGGTCTCGCCGTCGTCGGCGCGGATCACGATCTTCCGCATCCCCTTCACGAACCCCGCGAACTCCACCGCCCCGTCGATTTCGGTGAGAACAGCTTCCTCCTTGGGCTTCCGCGCCTCGAAGAGCTCGGCCACCCGCGGCAGACCGCCGGTGATGTCCTTGGTCTTCGTGGTCTCGCGGGGGATCTTCGCGATGATGTCGCCCTGGAAGACCTCCTGGCCGTCCTGGACCAGCAGGTGGGCGCCCACGGGCAACATGTACCGCCCGCGCGTCTCCCCGAGCGCGTCGGCGTCCGGTGCGACCTCCCCGCTGCGCGGCTCCTTCACCGACACGCGTGGCTGGAGCCTCCCTTCCTGATCCTCGATGATCACCCGCCGCGCCAGCCCGGTGACCTCGTCGAACTCCTCCCGGATCGTGACCCCGTCCAGGATGTCGCGGAACACGAGGGTCCCGGTCACCTCGGTGAGGATGGGGGTGGTGAAGGGATCCCACTCCACGAGCAGCTGGCCCTGCTTGACGCGGGAGTTCTCCTTGACCTTGATCCGTGCCCCGGGGACGACGGGGTAGCGCTCCTTCTCCCGGCCCCGCTCGTCCACCACCATCAGCTCGCCGTTCCGGTTCAGCACGACGATGTCCTTGTCGCGGTTCTCCACCCAGCGGATGCTGTGATACTTCATCTGGCCGGCGTTCTTGGCCTCGTGCTTCGAGGCCTCGACCACGCGGCTGGCCGTGCCGCCGATATGGAAGGTCCGCATCGTGAGCTGCGTGCCGGGCTCGCCGATGGATTGCGCCGCGATGATGCCCACGGCCTCGCCGAGCTCCGCCAGCCGCCCCGTGCCCAGGTTCCGCCCGTAGCACATGACGCAGATGCCCCGCTTGGAGTCGCAGGTCAGCGCCGACCGGATGCGCACCCTCTCGAGCCCCGAGTCCTCGATCTTCTGCGCCAGCTCCTCGTTGATCTCGGTATTCGCCTGGACGATGATCTCTCCGGTGAACGGGTCGCGGATGTCCTCGGCGGCGACGCGCCCGAGCACGCGGTCGCGGAGCGACTGGATGATGTCACCGCCCTCGACCAGCGGGGCGGCGTCGATGTACTTGACCGTGCCGCAGTCGTGCTCCGACACGATCACGTCCTGCGAGACGTCCACGAGCCGCCGCGTGAGATAGCCGGAGTCCGCCGTCTTCAGCGCCGTGTCTGCCAGGCCCTTGCGGGCGCCGTGGGTCGAGGTGAAGTACTCGAGGACCGTGAGCCCTTCCCGGAAGTTGGAGGTGATCGGGGTCTCGATGATCTCGCCCGACGGCTTGGCCATGAGGCCGCGCATCCCGGCCAGCTGGCGGATCTGCTGCTTCGAGCCCCGGGCGCCCGAGTCCGCCATCATGTAGATGGGGTTGAACTCGCCGCCCTGCTCGCCCCCCTCCAGCTCCTTGAACATGGCATCGGCGATCTGCTCGGTGACGTGCGCCCAGATGTCCACGACCTTGTTGTAGCGCTCCCCGTTGGTGATCACACCGTCCTGGTACTGCTGCTCGACCTCGATCACCTGCTGCCGCGCCCGCTCAATCAGGTGCCCCTTGGCGGCCGGGATGTGCATGTCGTCGATGCCGATGGAGAGCCCCGACAGCGTCGCGTACCGGAATCCGACGTCCTTCAGCTCATCGAGGAAGGCCACCGTGATCTCGTTCCCGAGCTTGTTGTAGCAGTCGGTGATGAGAGTGGCGATCTCCTTCTTCTTCAGCTCGCGGTTGACGAAGCGGAGCGGCTCCGGCACCACGTCGTTGAGCAGCGTGCGCCCCACGGTGGTCTCGATGATGTTCCCGTTCCAGCGAAGGCGGATCCGCGCCTGCAGATCCACGTCCTCGTTGTCATACGCGATGCGCGCCTCCTCGGGGTCCGCGAACAGGCGGCCCTCCCCCTTGGCGCCGGCACGTTCCTTGGTGAGGTAGTAGATGCCGAACACCATGTCCTGGGTGGGGATCGCCACCGGCGCGCCGTTGGACGGCGACAGGATGTTGTTCGACGAGAGCATGAGCACCTGCGCCTCCATCTGCGCTTCCATAGAGAGCGGCACGTGCACGGCCATCTGGTCGCCGTCGAAGTCGGCGTTGAATGCCGTGCAGACCAGCGGGTGGATCTCGATGGCCTTCCCTTCAACGAGGATGGGTTCGAAGGCCTGGATGCCGAGTCGGTGCAGTGTCGGCGCCCGGTTCAACAGCACCGGGTGCTCCTTGATGACCTCCTCGAGGATGTCCCAGACCTCCGGCCGCTCCTTCTCGACGTACTTCTTCGCGGCCTTGATGGAGGAGGCGAGTCCGCGATCCTCGAGCTTGCGCAGGATGAAAGGCTTGAAGAGCTCGACGGCCATCTTCTTCGGCAGACCGCACTGGTGCAGCTTGAGGTACGGGCCCACCACGATGACCGAGCGGCCGGAGTAGTCCACGCGCTTGCCGAGCAGGTTCTGGCGGAAGCGGCCCTGCTTGCCCTTGAGGGTGTCCGACAGCGACTTCAGCGGGCGGTTGTTCGGCCCGGTGATGACGCGCCCGCGGCGCCCGTTGTCGAAGAGCGCATCCACCGCCTCCTGGAGCATCCGCTTCTCGTTGCGGATGATGATCTCCGGCGCCTTGAGCTCCATGAGCCGCTTCAGCCGGTTGTTCCGGTTGATGACACGGCGGTAGAGGTCGTTCAGGTCGGAGGTCGCGAACCGCCCCCCATCCAGCGGCACGAGCGGGCGGAGCTCCGGCGGGATCACCGGGAGCACCTCGAGGATCATCCACTCAGGCTGGTTGCCGGACTTGAGGAAGGCCTCCATCACCTTGAGGCGCTTGACGATCTTCTTGCGCTTCTGGGCCGAGGTCTCGACGCCCATCTGGGCGCGCAACTCCCGGGCCAGCGTATCGAGGTCCATGGCGCGCAGGAGCTCCCGGATCGCCTCCGCTCCCATGCCGATCTTGAAGGCGTCCGGGCCGTGCTCCTCCTGGAGCTTCCGGGCGCGGTCCACCGCGAGCAGGTCCTTCTTCTTGATCCCGGGCACCTTGCCGGGGTCGATGACGACGTACTCCTCGAAGTAGAGGATCTTCTCGAGATCACGGAGCGACATGTCCAGGAGCTGTCCGATCCGGCTCGGGAGCCCCTTGAAGAACCACACGTGCGACACCGGAGACGCCAGCTCGATGTGACCCATGCGCTCGCGGCGGACGCGGGCGCGCCGCACCTCCACGCCGCACTTGTCGCACACGACCCCCGCGAACTTCATGCGCTTGTACTTGCCGCAGGCGCACTCGTAGTCCTTGGTGGGACCGAAGATGCGGGCGCAGAAGAGCCCGTCCCGCTCCGGCTTGAACGTCCGGTAGTTGATCGTCTCGGGCTTCTTCACCTCGCCGTGAGACCACTCACGGATCTTCTGCGGCGCGGCCAGCTTGATCCGGATCGCGCCGAACGTCATGGGCTTCGGATGCCGATCGAGGATCCCCCACAGGTCCTTCGCGGGCTTCTCCTCGCGCACCAAGCTGCCGAATGGCCGGTCCGTCAGCATTCTCAAACTCTCCTTTAGGACGGCTTCTTGCCGTCCTTCGGAACGAGCTCCACGTCCAGAGCCAGGCTCTGCAGCTCCTTCACGAGCACGTTGAAGGACTCAGGGGTGCCGGGCTCCAGGAAATTCTCGCCCTTCACGATCGCCTCGTAGATGCGGTTCCGCCCTTCGACATCGTCTGACTTGACCGTCAGCATCTCCTGCAGCGTGTGGGCGGCGCCGTAGGCCTCGAGGGCCCAGACCTCCATCTCCCCGAACCGCTGGCCGCCGAACTGGGCCTTGCCGCCCAGCGGCTGCTGGGTGACCAGCGAGTACGGCCCGATGGAGCGGGCGTGCATCTTGTCGTCGACCAGATGGGCCAGCTTCAGCATGTAGATCTGGCCGACGGTGACCTCCTGGTGGAACGGCTTGCCGGTGCGCCCGTCGTACAGGACCGTCTTGCCCGACGCCGGGAGCCCCGCCTGCCCGAGGTGGGCCTTGATCTCCTCCTCCGTCGCGCCGTCGAACACCGGGCTGGCCATCCAGAGGCCGAGCGCCCTGGCCGCCCAGCCCAGGTGGGTCTCCAGGATCTGGCCGACGTTCATCCGGGACGGAACACCGAGGGGATTCAGCACGATCTCGACGGGCGTGCCGTCCGGGAGATACGGCATGTCCTCCTCGGGCAGGACGCGGGAGACCACGCCCTTGTTGCCGTGCCGGCCGGCCATCTTGTCGCCCACCGAGAGCTTGCGCTTCACGGCGACGTAGACCTTGACCATCTTGATCACGCCCGGCGGCAAGTCGTCGCCGCGGCGGAGCCGACCGACCCGCTCTTCCAGCATGCGGTCGAAGAACGCGATCTGGTCGTCGGCGAGATCCTCGATGCGTTTGATCGTCGCCTGGAGTCCTTCGTCCTCCTTGATCTTGATCTTCCTGAGGTCCGCCCAGGAGAAGTTGTCCAGGTCCGGCCGCTGGATGCGGTCGCCCTTCTTGCCGAGCCGCTCCTTGGAGATGGGATCCATCAGGTCCTGGATGAGCGTCTTGCCGACGAGGAGGTTCTTCAGCTTCTGGTCGCGCTCGAGCTCGACCGCGGAGACCTCCTCCTGATACTCCTTCTCGAGCTCGGCGATGTCCTTCTCCTCGATGGACTTCGCGCGATCGTCCTTGTCGATGCCCCGGCGCGAGAACACCTTCACCTCGACCACCGTGCCCTCGATACCCGGCGGGACCGTGAGCGAGGTGTCGCGCACGTCGCCGGCCTTCTCGCCGAAGATGGCTCGCAGCAGCTTCTCCTCCGGGGTGAGCTGCGTCTCCCCCTTGGGCGTGATCTTGCCGACGAGGATGTCGCCGGCCTTGACCTTCGCCCCGATTCGCACGATGCCGGACTCGTCGAGATCCTTGAGCGCCTCCTCGGACACGTTGGGGATGTCGCGCGTGACCTCTTCCTTGCCGAGCTTGGTGTCGCGCGCCTGAACCTCGAACTCCTCGATGTGGATCGAGGTGTAGCGGTCGTCCTTGACGAGCCGCTCCGAGACCAGGATGGCGTCCTCGAAGTTGTAGCCGCCCCACGGCATGAACGCCACGAGCACGTTGCGCCCCAGAGCGATCTCCCCCTGATCGGTCGCCGGGCCGTCGGCGATGATGTCCTTCGCCTGCACGCGGTCGCCCTTCTTGACGATCGGGCGCTGGTTGATGCACGTGTTCTGGTTGGAGCGCCGGTACTTCGTCAGCTTGTAGATGTCCAGCGGGAGGTCCGACACCGGGTCCGCCTTCTTCGACCGGCTCTCGACGCGGACCAGGATGCGGTCGGCCGAGACATACTCCACGACGCCGGGTCGCCTGGCGACCACCACCGCGCCCGAGTCGCGCGCCACGATGTGCTCCATCCCCGTCCCGACAAGCGGGGCCTCGGGCTGGAGCAGCGGGACCGCCTGGCGCTGCATGTTGGAACCCATCAGCGCCCGGTTGGCGTCGTCGTTCTCCAGGAAGGGCACCATGGCCGCCGCCACCGACACGAGCTGCTTGGGGGAGACGTCGATGTAGTGCAGCTCCTCGGGCGGCACCATCTTGTACTCGCCCGCCTTCCGGGCCGAGACGCGCTCCTGCACGAAGCGGCCCCTGGCGTCGAGCCCAGCGTTGGCCTGGGCGATGACGAACTTCTCTTCCTCGTGGGCCGTCAGGTACTGCTCCTCCTCCTGGGTCACGGCGCCGTTGACAACCCGCCGGTACGGCGTGGCGATGAAGCCGTACTCGTTGATGCGAGCGTAGGTGCTCAGCGAGGAGATCAGGCCGATGTTCGGGCCTTCCGGCGTCTCGATGGGGCAGATGCGCCCGTAATGGGTCGGGTGGACGTCCCGCACCTCGAACCCGGCGCGCTCGCGGGACAGACCCCGCGGCCCCAGGGCGGAGAGCCTGCGCTTGTGGGTCAGCTCGGCCAGCGGGTTCGTCTGGTCCATGAACTGCGACAGCTGCGAGGACCCGAAGAATTCCTTCACGACCGCCGACACGGGCTTGGCGTTGATGAGGTCGTGCGGCATCAGGTTGGCGATGTCCGAGATGGACATGCGTTCCTTGACGGCCCGCTCCATCCGCGTGAGGCCCACACGGAACTGGTTCTCGAGCAGCTCGCCCACCGACCGGACGCGCCGGTTGCCGAGGTGGTCGATGTCGTCGGTCGGCTTCGTGGCGAGCTTGACCTGGAGCAGGTACTTGATGACGTGCTCGATGTCCTTTGTGCGCAGCGTCTTGATGTTGAGATCGACGTTGATGTCGAGCTTCTTGTTGATCATGAACCGGCCGACGCGCGCCAGGTCGTACCGCCGCGGGTCCATGAACATGCCGCGGAAGAGGGCCCGCGCCGAGTCCACGGTGGGCGGGTCGCCGGGCCGCAACCGGCGGTAGATCTCCACCAGCGCCTCGTCGGGGTCCTTGGAATGGTCGCGAGCGAGGGTCTCGTACATGGACGCGTCCACCTTGCCCTGCGTGACGACCAGGAGCTTGAACGGTGCCACCTTCCGGGCCATGATCTGGCTCAGCAGCGTGGAGGTCACTTCCTGGTTGGCCTCCACCAGAACCTCGCCGGTCTCGCTGTCCACGACCCGGCTGCCGGAGCGGCGCCCCACCAGCGACTCGGCGCGGACCGGGATCTTCTCCACTCCGGCCTCGCGCAGCTTCTCGATCAGCTTGGCGGTGAGGACCTTGCCGCTCTGGACCAGGGGCTCCCGGTGCCGGGGCGGCCTGATGTCGTCCCCCACCTTGACGCCGGCGTGCGCCTCTGGAGAGAGCTTGACCCAGGCCATCCGGTCCTCGAAGGAGAGAACCTCCTCGAGATCGTAGAACATGCCCAGGATCTCATCGTCGCTCAGGATGTCCTGCGGCTTGCGGCACCCTCGCTCCAGGAACCAGAAGGCTCGCAGGAAGGCGGTCGCCGACATCTTCCGCCGGCGGTCCACCCGCACGTGGAGGATGTCGTTGGCGTCGAACTCGAACTCCACCCAGGATCCGCGGTACGGGATCACCCGGGCGGAATGCAGCAGCTTGCCGGAGGCGACGGTCTTCCCCTTGTCGTCGTCGAAGAAGACCCCGGCCGAGCGCTGCAGCTGGGAGACCACGACGCGCTCCGTCCCATTGATGATGAAGGTGCCCTTGTCCGTCATGAGCGGCAGCTCGCCCAGGTAGACCTCCTGGCCACGCTGCTCGCGCATCGTCCGCGTCTTCGTCTCCTTGTCGTGGTCGTAGACCACGAGACGCAGCGTGACCTTGAGGGGGATGGCGAGGGTCATGCCCCGGTCGTGGCACTCCTCTTCCTTGTACTTGGGCTCGCCGAAGTGGTAGCTGTCGAACTCGAGCTCGGCGTTGCCGTTGTAATCCGCGATGGGGAACACGGACTTGAAGACGGCCTGCAGACCGATGTCCTCCCGACGCTCCGCGGCGATGTCCTTCTGGAGGAAGTGCTCGTACGACTGCTTCTGGATCTTGATCAGATCCGGAATGTCGACGGTGGACGGGATCTTGCCGAAGTCCTTGCGGACCCGACGTCCGCACTGGATGGTACCTGCCATGCGCCCCTCCGCGCCTCGGCCGGGACGGCCGAGGGCTCAACCCGGCCACGACGCCGCCGGGCCCCTGATGAAAAGTTCCGCGCCAGCGCGGGGACGCGCCGACCGGATGGGGGCCCTGCTCCGGCCCCCGGTCCCCTGCTGCCCCAGGGCGGAGGCTTACTTCACTTCCACGGTCGCTCCAACTTCCTCGAGCTTCTTCTTCAGGTCGGCCGCCTCGGTCTTCGCGATCTTCTCCTTCACCGGCTTGGGCGCGCCGTCCACCAGATCCTTGGCCTCCTTGAGACCCAGGCCGGTGATCTCGCGGACCACCTTGATGACCTGGATTTTCTTGTCCCCGGCCGCGGACAGGATCACGTCGAACTCGGTCTTCTCCTCGGCCGCCAGGGCCGCCGCGCCACCACCCGCCGCCGGCGCGGCCACCGCCACTGCCACCGCCGCCGACACACCCCACTTCTCCTGCAAGAGCTTCGAAAGCTGGGCCGCCTCCAGCAGCGTCAGCGAGTCCAGCTTCTCGGCAATCTCCTCGATGCTCGTCGCCATGTCCTCTGCCTCCGTGGTTGATCCTGCGTCGTGATTGAACTGAGGCACCCGCCTACTGGGCCGCCCCTTTGCTCCTGGCCTCCAGCACCCGCACGAGCTCCTGTTGCGGCGCCGTCAGGAGGCGTACGAGCTGGCTCATGGGCCCCTGGATCGCGCCCACCAGCTGGCTGCGCAGCGCTTCCTTGGACGGCAGGTCCGCCAAGGACCGCAGCGCCTGCGGCTCGAGGACCTTGCCTTCCACGAGCCCGACCTTGATCGTGAGCGCCGGGTTGGCCCGGACGAAGGCCTGCAGGGCCTTCGCCACGGCCACCGGGTCCTGCCGGCTGAACGCGACCCCGGTCGGCCCCTTGAGGTGCGGCGCGAGCGGATCCAGCGGCGACCCCTTGACCGCCAGCCGGGCCAGCCGGTTCTTCACCACCTTGTACTCGGCGGCCGCGCCCTTGAGCTGCTTCCTCAGGTCGGAGATCTGCCGCACCGTCAGCCCGCGGTACTCCGTGAGCACCGCGGTCCTGACTCCCTCGAACCGCTCCTTGAGCGACTGGACGCTTTCGCTCTTCTCGGCATTCGGCACGTCGGCGCTCCTCTGGCTTACTTCTTGAACAGCGCGGCGATGCGCTGCGGGTCCACTTTGACGCCCGGCCCCATGGTGGACGAGAGCGTCACCGAGCGCAGGTACGTTCCCTTCGAGGCGGCCGGCTTGGCCCGGACCAGCGCCTCCAGCAGGGCGAGCGCGTTCGCCGCCAACTGCTCCTGGGGGAACGAGCGCTTCCCCACGGGCACGTGCACGTTGCCCGCCTTGTCCACGCGGAACTCCACTTTCCCGGCCTTGGCCTCGCGCACGGCCCGCGACACGTCGAAGGTGACCGTCCCCAGCTTCGGGTTGGGCATGAGCCCGCGTGGCCCGAGGGTCTTGCCGAGCTTGCCCACCTGTCCCATGAGGTCCGGCGTGGCGATGGCCGAATCGAACTCGAGCCATCCCCCCTGAATCTTCTCCACGAGGTCCTCCGCGCCCACCACGTCGGCTCCCGCTTCCCGCGCCTCGCGCTCCTTGTCCCCTTTGGCGAAGACGGCCACGCGCACCGTCTTGCCGATGCCATGGGGGAGCACGACCGCGCCCCGCACCATCTGGTCGGCATGCTTCGGGTCCACGCCCAGGCGCAGCGACAGGTCCACGGTCTCGTCGAACTTGGCGCCCGGCAGCCTCTTCAGGATCTCCACCGCCTCCTCGACCGAGTGCTCCCTGGCCTGGTCGAAGAGCGCCTGGGCAGCCTTCACCCGCTTCGTCAGTACCGGCATGGCACCCCCCTTACTCGCGCACACTCGCCCATGTCCATCTCCGTTCGCCTTGCCTTGCGGCTGCGGCTCACCGCCTCGCTCCGCTCGGCACCTTCTCCATGTCCGTTCGCCTTGCCTTGCGGCTGCGGCTCACCCAACCACGTCGATGCCCATGCTGCGGGCGGTGCCCTCGACGGTGCGCATGGCGGACTCGATGGAGTCGGTGTTGAGGTCCACGAGCTTGGTCTGGGCGATCTCCCGCACCTGGGCCCGGGTCACCTTGCCGATCTTGTCCTTGTGCGGCACGGCCGAGGCCTTGGCGATCCCGGCTGCGCGCTTGAGCAGGACGGCGGCGGGCGGCGTCTTCACGACGAACGTGAAGGACCGATCCTGGTAGATCGTGACGACGACCGGCAGGATCAGCCCTTCCTGGGATCCCGTCTGGGCGTTGAAGCCCTTGCAGAACTCCATGATGTTGACGCCGTGCTGCCCCAGGGCGGGGCCCACCGGCGGCGAGGGGTTGGCCTTGCCCGCCGGGATCTGCAGCTTCACCATGGCCTGAACTTTCTTCGCCATTGATCAGAGCCTTTCCACCTGGTAGTACTCGAGCTCGACGGGCGTCATGCGCCCGAAGATGGCCACCATGACCTTCAGCTTGCCGCGCTCGGGGTTCAGGTCGTCGATGGTCCCCTGGAAGTTCACGAACGGCCCCTCGACGACCCGCACCTTGTCCCCCTTCTGGAAGGTGGACTTGAGCTTGGGCTTCTCCGCGCCCTCTTCCATCTGGCGGAGGATCGTCTCCACCTCGTCCGGGGGCAACGAGACGGGCTTGGCCC
>Ga0209212_1005687_pt1 | contig 14726 bp, 4 predicted proteins | sample RifGroC2_FD_183996 | JGI IMG/M metagenome (GOLD analysis project Ga0209212, IMG submission 183996) | Groundwater microbial communities from Rifle, Colorado, USA - Groundwater C2 (SPAdes) (version 2) | ecosystem: Environmental > Aquatic > Deep subsurface > Groundwater | place: Rifle, Colorado... | reverse complement strand
TCCTCCGGAAAACGGTCTATCGCACCGCCTGCTTCAAATACGAGATCAGCCGCGATAATTGGGACCTGTCCCGGCTGACGATCAATGCCAACGGCATCGAAATTTCCTGAGTGGATATGATCTTAGAACGAGGTCATCATGAAATATATAAAGTTTGTACTCATGTATTTATTGTTCTCATTGCTGCTTTCTATCTTGATTTCGTCAGGTTCGGAAGTCGCTGCGGATGATTTCAAAAAAACAAAAATCGCCGTTCTTGATTTCCAACAACAAGGCAAGTTTGAGATCGAAGATATCGGCAAATTTGCCGCCGAGTGGCTGACAACATCTCTTGTCGAAACAGGCAGATTCGATATCGTCGAGAGAAGACTTCTCCAAAAACTGCTGGAAGAACAGAAGATCGGGATATCCGGGGTTATTGACCAAAACAGCGCATCCAAGCTTGGTAAGGTTCTCGGTGTCAAGACGGTCGTGACTGGAACCGTTCTCTGTTTCGGAGGCATAATAGAAATCAATGCTCGGTTAATAAGCGTTGAAACCGGGTCAATCATCGCCGCGGAAAAAATTAAATCTGCTTCAACTATCCAGCTAAGTGAACTTATCTCAAAGATAGCTGAAAAAATAGCACTGGCATTCCCGCTTTCAGGTTACGTGGTCCAGCGTCTCGAAGATAAAGTAATAATAGATCTCGGAAGACGTAACGGTGTGAAACCGGGAATGCGTTTTCTTGTATTCAAGGAGGGAAGAGTAATAAAACATCCCAAAACAGGGGAGGTTCTTGACGTTGAAACCATTACGATCGGCGAATTAAATGTCACCGATACCAAAGAAAAAACCTCCACTGCGGTCATAGTCAAAGAGGCAAATGCAAATGCAGTGAAATATGGGTATATGGTTAGGTACATGCTTAGAGAGTTGGGGGACGAATATACCAAACCGCCATTAGTCGTAACAATGGATGCTGACAACCCTACTGTTACTGAAAACAAAAATAGTGATTCTCCTCGGACAAAAATCCTTGCAGGTTACAAATCGATTGTGATTAAGGATTTTGTCGTCGATGACGCCGTACTTCTCAATATTGATCTTGATGATAAAGATGAACAGAATGAATTTAATGAATTAAAAACAAGCATGGTCAGTCAACTATCGAGTGAATTTGCAAATCAATTAAACTCAAAAAAGTTGTTTGACACCGTACGAATAAACGGTTTGCCTATGGAAAATAGCGCGATTGTCGAAGGTAAATTCACCCTAATAAACGGTGGAAACGCCGCAAAAAGAATTTTTTTCGGAGCATTTGGAAAAAGTGAAGTGAAAATTCACGGAAGAATAGTTGATGGGGCAACGGGAAAAGAAATTACTACATTTAATTTTAGAAGATCGAGCCCCATGAATTGGAAAGGGAAAGAATCCGTCTTAATGCTTAATACTCGTGAAAATGCTGAAGACCTTGCCGAATATATCGCGAGTCTGCAGTGACCAGTGGAATCATCCGGAGCCATTCTATCAGCGGAGAGGATAACGACATGCCTGATCCAATTCGAAAAGTTGCTCGGTCAGCTACGTACGTATGTATCACTTTAATTCTACTTGCTACCGGAGCACTGGCCGCGGACCCCACCTACAGGGAAGGGGAAACGATTTTCATTGAAACCGGAGTGGAAGCGCCGGACCGCAACCCAACCTGGTATGCATCCATGCTCGCCAAACCGTATGCGCCGGTATTTGAGATGTTGGCCACGCAAGGCACACAGGGTCGTTATTATCCATACACTTATCCCGTGACACTGAAAGACCTTGTCAGGTACCACGGCCATGATTGCGAGGGAACAACGACCGCTGCCAACTCTGCCTGGATGGCGTTCAAAATACTGTTTCCGGACGGCATTATCGACCGGAGCGTTTTGTGGGGCATAAGCGGCGAGTCGCCCTGCTGGTCGGATGCGGTGGCTTTTTTGACCGGCGCTCGCCTGCAATACGGCAATCTCGGTTTTTTCAAAGACAAGCGCTACAGTCATGCCATCATAATCTATCGGGAAGACACAAAAGTTGCTGTACTCGCAACATGGAAAGAGGGCGTCAATAATATTCCTGGCGAGCCTGTCATGCTGCCCGGCAAAATTAGCTGGAAACCCAAGGTTACAATGAAAGAAGTTGAGGCGCTCAAAGCGGTCGTAAAGAAGTCCGGCGGCAAACCTACGCCTTACCAGGTTGATCTCATGCGCTACCAGCAATGGCTGCATGTCAACGATATTCTGGATCACCCGTTAGAGGAGAGTTATCAAGCTAAAATCATCGATAATTTCATTTGGGATGAGTGGATCGACCCAGCCAAAACAATACCCAGGCCCCACGAACGCACCGATACGCGCCTGAAAAACTACCCCTACCGAAGCAAACCGATCGTTCCGGCCAAGGAGTAAGTAAGGCTTACAAGTGCTACTCCCCAAAGAGAGGAGTTCGCCAGGGAGTATGTGGATCGTAAGTTTTCACCAATCCCGCAAGGTGCTGATCGACGACTGCGTTTCCTCCTCAAAACCCTCTCCATTTTGGCTCGTTTTCGGCTTCTCAACATGCTGCTTGTACACCTTGCTCGCCGCAGGCCTCATCGCTTGAGTGCTTATCCAGTCTTGAATTTGAATTTATTGTTGAAATATATTTAAACTTATGAGATGCTTTAGAACGATGTTTTTGAATTGTTGCTGATGAACGCTAACGTCGGTTTCTGCTTTGTTCACGCATGTAACGCCCATCGGAGTTTCCATACTGCCCTGCTCCATGGAAATTCAATTTTTACTCAATCCATCCATCCATAAACAATCTTTTCCATCACAAGCGGAGCCCTTTAACTCCGACCAGCGGCAAAGGTTGGATTCTCACACCGGAGTGAGTCCACGTCCAGGGCGGACCTGTACCCCGAAACGACGTTGACTGCGGATGACACCAAAAATATCACCAAGGACAGTTGAAGCTGTGGAAAAATAAGATAAAATTCAGATTTATCAGGTTTGATTTTACGGCTTTGCTGGCGGTCAGCGGGGAGAGTAACCATGAAACTATCAATTTTCAAACATGTAATTATATCAAGTGCTCTGCTGGCCTTTTCCCTCCCGTCAGCCGATGCCGCCATGCAGTGCAATGGCTGTCACGGGACATCTGCACCGGTCGATTACCGCCCCCTGGATGAAGCCGGCCGTAATCCGGCTACCGGCGGTTTTCAGGGCAACCATCGCACCCATATGGAGGCGCCGTCGGCTCCTTCCGCATGCGACACCTGCCACCCAGGCAGTTCGGCATACATATCCGCTCACCGCGATGGAAAGATCAAGCTCTCATCCCGCATCAACAATTCGCCGCTTATTACCACCTACAAGAACAGCACCAGCGCCTTCAACCAGAGCGCAACCCCGTCTCTTGGCAGCTGCGGCAACGTCAACTGCCACTTCGAGAACGTAACGCCGGCCTGGGGCAGCGACCCGGCGGCGACATCCTGCACTACCTGCCACGGGGCGCCCCCCAACGGTGGTTCGAGTGGCGCCGCAGGAAGCCACGCTAGGCATGTCCAGTATTTTCCCGGCACATCCAACTGCCTGAAATGCCACGCCAACAATACCAGCTTTCAGCATGCCACCAGCGCCGGAAACCGCAATCTGGCCATCAGCTTCGCCGCCGCGCCCAATAACGGCAGCGGCGTCTATTCCGGCGCGCTCAACGATTACCTGCCCAGCCAGACCAACAGCTTCGGTAACTGCACCGCCACCTACTGCCACAGCCCCGGCACCAAATCGGCAAGTTTCAATCCCCCCAACCAGACCGCCACCTGGGGCGGGACGCTGGGATGCGCCGGATGCCATGCGGCAACTCCCGCCACCGGCAGTCACTCGGGCCATGTGTCAACCACCTACGGCGTGCCGGTCGCTTGCCACAAGTGCCATGCCGCCACGGTCACTTCCGGCATGACGATTTACTCGACCTCAAAACATGTCAACAAGCTGGTCAATATCGCCTTCAACAGCAGCACCACGGCCATCTTCGGCAAATACAGCGGCCATGTCACGCCAATGCAGAAGAATGCCGGTTCGGGATACGCCAACTGCGAAAACGTCTATTGCCATTCCAACGGCCAGAACCCGGGCGGTACCTGGCCGCCGACCTACTCGTCACCGAAGTGGGGCGCCGCGGCAACCGGAGAATGCGGCACTTGCCACGACCACGGCTATCATGGCGGCGTTGCGCTGATAAGTTCCGGCAGCCACGGCAGGCATATGGGCTATAATTTCGGCGCGGATAACGTAACCAGATGCGGAATCTGCCACTACGGTTCCGCTTTTGCCACACCTTCCTGCTCTCTCTGCCACTTCAGCTCCAGCGCCCTGACCGATCTGCACATCAATCACAAGGTCGATGTCAGTTTTGTAACCAAATTCGGCGGCGCCTACAACGGCACCCCGGAACCGGGCGACGGCTACAGCTCATGCGCCAACGTTTACTGCCATTCCAACGGCACATCGGTGGCGACGGCAAGCGTTCCCGTCAATACCTCTCCCGCCTGGGGCAGCGGCACGATGATGTGCAACGGTTGCCACGGAAACCTGTCCTACAGCGACAGCCGCAAGGCCTTTCCCCTCTACACCACCGGCAAACCCAAGGCCAACAGCCACAAGGCCCACATCACCATCACATGCAACAAATGTCATTTCAATACCACCTCGGATGGCGTCACCATCACCAGCACCACCAATCATGTCAACAAGGCTTACAACGTAAACTCCGGTGACGGAGCCTCTTTCACATATACATTCAACGCCTCAGGAGGCTCATGCAGCAGCATAAGCTGTCATTTCAACAACAGCGCCCAGTGGGGCACGACCATAGCCTGCGGCGGCTGCCACGCCGTAACCGCCGCCACCCTTGCCGGACAGGGACATTTCACCCATCTCTCGTCAGCCTTCGGACCCCGTTCAACCTGCGACGCATGCCATGGAAGCGGCGCCGCCACCGGTGAACAGGCAGGCCACGGCAACGGAACGATCAATTTCGCGGATGGCAATAACCTGGCAAGCACGACCTCCTGCGACACCTGCCACAGCCCGGGCGGCACATACAACGGAGTCGGCAACGCCACCTACGGCGCCCGGGCAAACTGGACCCTGGGAGTCTACAGTTCCGGTCTGTTAAAGGGAGGAAAGGAAAAGTGGTGTGTATCCTGTCATGACGAATCCGCTTCGGTAATCTCCGGTATTACGGCCCCCAACGTCGCGGGGAAAGAGTCGGAGGCTTATGACTTCGGCACCGGCTGGGGTTATTACAAGACTGGTCATGGATTGCCTTCGAGCTCCGCATACCCGGCCAGCGGCGGGATAACCGCGGGGGGGGGAGTTGAATGCAGCGGCTGCCATGACTATTCAACCAGCCATATCGACGGGCTTGCCCGGACCTATGACGACGGTGAAAGTACAACTCTAGATCCGAGCTATTACCGCCAGGGTTATCGGCTGAAGCTGGTCGGTGCCGGAGAGGGGACCGGCGCCACCGGTCGCGAGCCGATGCTAGTTCCCGCGCCGGTCACCACGGCCAACAGTGCCAACAACCACAGGATGTGCGTGATTTGCCACAACTCGGGCCCGTTTGTCGATTCAGGCAACATGAGCACAAACCTGGTGACGGATGGCGTGAACCGGCACGAATATCACCTCAATAACATCGGCACAGGAAGACGCGTGTCTGCCGACTGGAGCAATACTGCGGCGTGCAGCAGTGATTGGACTCAGTGCAACAGCCGCATGACCTGCACCTCCTGCCACAATGTCCACGGTTCCACCAGGCTGGCGATGATAAATGACGGCAAACTTATCGCCAGGGAGCCGGGATTGAAATACTGGAATTACAGCTCCGGTCTGGTCACTTTCAGCAGCCCTCCCGACACTGAGCCCACCCCGGTCAGTCTCCCGCTCACAGCCAGTTCAGGTACGGTATGGAGCGGAGGCAGCTCCAGCAACCTCTGTTCCCATTGCCACGGGAATACATGGCTGACCACCGAATCTCGGACACCGTTCCAGAATGTCCAGATAGCGCCGACCCTTTCCTGGGCAGGCACCACAGGGTATGAGTCCGACGGAGTGAATCCCGACACCGCAAACGGTGGCAGCAGCTTCACCTTCCGGGTGAAATATGCAGACGGGAACAACGACGCGCCGAGTGTGTACCAGGTGTGGGTTGATATAAACGACAACGGCATCTACGATCCGGGCGAGAAGTTCGACATGTCGGCGCTCGATGCCGGAGACACCAAATATTTCGACGGCAAGATCTACACACTTTCAATGCCGCTCTACAAGCAGGGAGACAATACCTATAATTACCGCTTCTATTTCAAGGATGCCGCCAGCGACGCAGCCGGCGCACCCGCATCCGAAAATCAAGTCACGGTAACCAACAGCGCGCCAGCCCTTTCATGGACAGGGGAGAGCAACTATCTGACTGATGGCGTTGATCCCAACACCGGCGGAAACGGTTGGAGCTTCAACTTCCGGGTGAAGTACACGGATACGGATAACGAGGCGCCCGACGCCGATGGCGTCAGGGTTCTGATCAACGGAACCTACTACACCCTTGACCCTGAAGCTGGTGGAAGCTACAGCACGGGGAAGATATATTCAAAAGGTATCACACTCAGCACTCCGGGCGACCTCAATTACCGCTTCGTCGCCAAGGATCCCGCAGGGGTTTCGGCCACCGGCGACCCAGCCTCCGACCATGTGGTAACGGTGCTGGTGTCGTCGAACAATCCGCCTCTCCTTTCATGGACAACTGCCAGCTGTCTCACCGAGGGGGTCAGGCCGCGCATTGGTGCGATCAACGGTGATTTCGAGTTCCGGGCAACCTACAGCGATGCTGACAACGAGTGCCCGACATACGTCCGGGTCACGGTCAACGGCACACCGTACGATCTTACGGACAACGACGCTGCATCGTGCCAGACCGGCCGGACCTATTACCGCACCATTCCGCTTGCTGCTGCAGGAGACCTGAACTACTCCTTCTCCGCTTCGGACGGGGCCGATGCCGCCACCGGCACGCCAACCTCCAGCCACACGGTCAGTGTCCTGAATACAACATTCAAGGTGCGTCCAACAGGAGGAGCTGGATGGTACAGCACCATTGCGTCCGCAATCACCGCATCCACCGATCCCTCAACGATCCTGGTCTATCCCAATGCCGATTTCACGGCCTATACCTATCCTGAAGGGGGCATCAGCTTCAGCAGCAAGCCCAACCGCACGCTCCAGGCGGTCTGCGGCAGGGATCTCACGACCATATCCGGTGGTGCGAACACAGTTGCCATAAGCAGCACGAATGTGGTTGTGGACGGTTTCTCCATATCCGGCGGAAGTTCGTACGGTGTGTACTTCAATGGCGGCAGCGCAATCAGCAGCACCGTAAAAAACAGCAAGATTTACTCCAATCCCACCGGCGTGTATCTGAATCTGAACAGCACGGTGACCATCGAGGACAGCCTGATCCAGAACAACAGCACCCGTGGGATCAACATGGCGCTATCTTCCTCGTTTCTCAAGATTTACCGCAGCAACATCTCCGACAACAACCCGAGTGCTGCCGCCGTAACCGGCGCAGGCATAAGCTTCAACGGCGGAAGCGGAATCCACGTCGTCGAGGATTGCATCATCGAGAACAATAAGAGCACCGGAAACGGCGGCGGGATGTATATCATCACCGGAAGCCAGATAAACATAAGCGGCAGCACCATCAACAGTAACTCCGGTTCCAATGGCGGTGCAATCTTCAGCAACAGCGGCAGCCCGACCCTTACCATTTCCGACACCCTCTTCCAGGGGAATTCGGTAACCGGCAACGGCGGTGGTCTCTACGTCAACACGGGAACAGCCACCCTGGCAAACGTCGTATTGACTGGGAACAAATCGGCGTTGAACGGAGGAGCGATATGGACCAACAGCACTTCCGGCCCTCCTGCGGTTGATTGCCTCTATTGCACTATCAGCGGTAACTATGCCAACGCGGGGGGCGGCATCTATCGCAACGCCGGCACGGTGGCCATCAAAAACAGCATCGTCTATGGCAACGATGCCGCAACCCAGCCGAATTACAAGCAGATCTTCGCCAACAGCTCTGGATGGCAGAACGTGGATGTGTACAACACCCTGATCAACCAGATACCAGGCAGCGCCGCCTATGTGAACGGCTATGAAAGCCTGGGCGGCAACCTGAACGAAGGTACCAGAGCGGCGGAGATTCCCAACTTTGTGGATCCCGGAAACCCGGCGGACGCTCCGACAGCGGCGGGCAATCATGGCAACTACCACCTCCAGTCCGACTCTTACTGCATTGACGCCGGCGGTAACTATCCTGCCAGTCCGAACAAGGATATCGACGGGCAGGACAGGCCATATGACGTTTCGGGCAAGGGTGACGGGGTGGATGACTATGACATGGGCGCGGATGAATACGTGCCTTAATAAACTATCGGGAGCAGTCATGAAGGGATTTATCATCAGAATTGTCCTGGTAGCACTGCAGACGTCACTGTTTGCGGTCGCTGCCGGGGCGGAGGCCTCTCCACATTTTTCGAACGGCTATACCTGCTTCACCTGCCACTACACCAATCTCTTCCTGGATATCAAAGGCGTCAACTGCCTCAACTGCCATAACCCTGGCGACCCTTACGGTCACGGGAAAGCATTCACCACGGCCGACATCGCCAATCCGTTCAATACCTGGACCGGCGCTCCCGCCCCGGTCCGCTATCAGAGTTCACACAACTGGACCGGCAACTTCACTGTGCCCGGCGCCGGTGCGCTGCCACCCGAGAATCCCGCGCTGACCTGGGACTGCAACGCAAGTACGGCGGCAAATGAGGTCTATTGCAGCCGTTGCCACAGTATCCATCAACCGGTTCTGCCCGCTGCCGAGCTTGCCAGGATGAAGCCGCTGCTGCGCATGGCCAACGACCGGGACCAGATGTGCCTGGACTGCCACCGCCAGCGGAACACTACCGACCATACCAAAGGCACCCACCCGGTCAACGTCGGCTTCACCGACCCGGCCTCGCTGGCCATCAGAAAACCGGACGAATTCAGGAACCCGCCGCTCAGCGGCAACCCCTCCAACCCGACCGCGGCGATGAAGCTGATCGACGGCACGGTGCTGTGCAGCACCTGCCACGGAGTTCACCACACCGACGGAAGCAGCGAGACTTTCGACAGCTTCACCAGCAGCCTGACACCTTCGGCCGGTTACCTGCTCCGTAGCGACCTGCGCGGAGCCGACGCCGGGAAGCTGAACATCTGCACCAACTGCCACGTCAAGTCTAACCACGACAAGAAGGGGCAGAACATCCAGTGCGCCGACTGCCACGCCGGGCACGTGGATACCGCCGATGGCAGCATCCCCAACGTCTACCTGATCCGGCGCTTCATGAACATCTCCACCAGCCACGGCAAGGTAACAAGCAGCCCAGCCTTCTACCAGTACACCGGCAGCCGCCGGAACTGGAACAGCAGCGACCCGGCCAGGCCCGGGGTCTGCCAGGCCTGCCACGCGATCCCGCTGGAGGGTTACCCCGCCGACCATGCCGTCAAGGACAACGCGGCGGTCTGCATGAAATGCCACAACCACAAAAACACCTTCTCCCACGGCTCCGGGGGAAGTGGTGACGGCTGCGAAGGGTGCCACGGACACAGCGCCGGTTACGAATACGATCCCGGCAGCACCAGCCTGGGCAGGGGCACCTGGAAGAGCCACGCCACCCACACCCAACTCGACGGCGGCAACGCCAAGGGACCCGGCGTCGCCTGCGGCGCCTGCCACGACACCAATAGTTTTCCGTTCTTCAAATCGGGTAAGGACAGCAACGGCGACGGGAAGTTCAACCTGGCCGAAACCGATGTCTGCGATATCTGCCACAGCCCGGGAGGCGCCTACGATGGTGTCAACGACGCGGCTTACGGCGCCAAAACCAACTGGAAGAACAGCATCTACAATACCGACAACAGCCTGAAACCGGGCATGGAGAGGTGGTGCGCCTCGTGCCATGACGAGGAACCGTCGGTAATCCAGGGTGTCAGCGCGCCGAATGTCGTCGGCGACGAGGACGGCTCATACGTCTATGGCAGCGGTTGGGGTTACTACAAGACCGGCCACGGCTTGCCGGCCAGCAGCTATTACCCGGCCAGTGGAGGCGTCACCGCCGGCGCCGGGGTGGAATGCGCCGGTTGCCATGATTTTTCATCAAGGCACATAGACGGCAATGCGAGAACCTTTGACGACGGCGGCAGTTCCAGTACCAAACCGAGTGCCTATCGCCAGGGCTATCGCCTCAGTCTGGTCGGAGGCCAGGAACCGATGTTGGTGCCGTGGCCGCAAAACGTTTCCAACACTGCGGACAGCTACCGTTTGTGCGCCGGCTGCCACTCACCCGGACCGTATGTCAACTCCTCCGACACTAACACCAATCTGAAAACCGACGGGATCAACCGGCACGCATACCATCTTTCATCGAATACTCTCTCCTTTGCCGCCGACTGGAACGGCGGCAATACCAGCCGCATGACCTGCGTGGTTTGCCACAACGTGCACGGCTCCACCCGCCTGGCCATGGTGCGGGACGGCAAACTGACCGGTCGTGAGCCGGGCCTGATGATCTGGTACAACAACGATGCCATCGTCTACAAGAACACCGCCAGACCAGATCCGCCCGACCCGCAGAACCTGCCGCTTTCAGCCAGTACCGGCACGCTCTGGCGCGGGCTGACCTCGGCCAACCTCTGCTCCCACTGCCATGGCAACAATAATACGACCCCCGAGTACCGGACCCCCTTCCAGAACGTGGCCCAGGCCCCGTCCCTGACCTGGACCGGCGAGACCGGCTATGCCTACGACGGAGTCAGCCCTGACAATGGCTCCGAATCCGCCCCCTTCCGGTTCCGGGTAAAATACAGCCATGCCAACAATGCGGCGCCGGTCGTGATTCAGGTCTGGGTGGACAGAAACGATGATGGCGACTACGACGAGGCCGGCGAGAGAATCGATCTGGTAGCGGTCGCCGGACAGGATAATAACCATACCGACGGCCGGATCTTCTCGGCAACGGTGCTGCTGGCCAAAGCCGGCGACAATTCCCTGCGTTACCGCTTTCATGCCTCGGACGGCATCAATGAGGCCGGCGGGGCACCCACGGCCGACTCATCGCTGTGGCTGCTGAATGAGGCTCCGCAACTTTCCTGGACCGGTGAAAGTGGCTACTTAAGTGCGGGCGTCAACCCGGAACGGGGCGGCAGCGGCACCTCCTTCGAATTCCGGGTCAAGTACACGGACCTCGACAACGAGCCTCCCGCAACGATCCAGGTCTGGGTAGATCAAAACGACAACGGCATATACGAGCCGGGCGAAAAACACTCCATGAGCTCGGTCAGCCCCGGCGACAACGACTATGGCGACGGCAAGCTTTACTCAAAATCCCTGGCCCTGACCCGCACCGGGGACGGCAACCTCAATTATCGCTTCCATGCCGGCGATGGTTCCACCGATGCCGTCGGCGCGCCGACTCAGAACATGGAGGTAATCGTCAACACCTCGGCCAATACCCCGCCGACCCTGGACTGGGAAGCCGGACCCTGCCGTAGCGAGGGGGTCAAGCCGGTTATGGGCGCCAGGAATGCCGACTTCAGCTTTACGATCAGGTACGGAGATGCCGACAACCGCTGCCCTTCTCCCGGCGCCATCCAGGTCCTGATTGACGAAAACGATAACGGCACTTATGAAAGTGGCGAAAAGTACAACTTGTCTGAAGTTGATCCTGGCGACACGAACTGCGCCGACGGCAAGCTCTACGACCTTACGCGCCCGATCGCCTTCTCGGGGGACGGTCTGCTGATGTATCGTTTCCAGGCCTCGGACGGCAGCGACGCGGCCACCGGTCCGGCCACCAGCGACGCTTTCTTCACCGTGGTGGATACCGATTACAAGGTGCGCCCGGCAGGGGGCAGCGGTTGGTACGGGACGATCCAGGCGGCCATCAACGCCCGCAACAGCGCCCATACGGTCCTGGTTTACGAGGGGACCTATAACGAGAACCTGACCTTCGACAACATCAACGACCATTACACCACGGTCCGATCGGTCTGCGGCCCGGAGAGCACCACGATCAAGGGCACGACCAGCCCGGTCTATTTCATGGGCAACAAGTCGTCGCTGCTCGACGGCTTCACGATCACCGGCGGAACCTATTCCGGGGTGTTTATCAACGGCGCCACTCCCACGATCAATAACTGCATAATCCGTAACAACAGCAATAACGTCAGTGGCGGAGGGGGGATCTATATCACCAATGCCGCCTCCAGGATGACGCTTTCCAATTCCGAGATTCATTCCAACACAGCCGCCAACGGAGGCGGCATCCTGTTCAACAGCGGCAGTTCCCATATCGTCAGCAATACGGTCATCCGTAACAATACGGTCACCGGAAACGGCGGCGGAATGTTTGTGCAGAACGTCGGCTCCTCGTCAAACTTTACCGGAATTACCGTCAAAGATAATTCCGCCGGCGGAAACGGCGGAGGCATGTACTTCAACGCCGCTGCGCCGATAATCAACCGGGCCGAGATCCGCGGGAACCGCGCCGGTGGAAACGGCGGAGGCCTGTCGCTGACCGGCTCCGAAAGCCAGCTTAGCCTTACAAACGGAATTGTTGCCGGCAATTACGCCGGCAACACCGGGGGGGGAGGAATCTGCAGCAGCGCCCGGCCGATCGTGCTGACCAACTGCACCCTGGCCGACAACATCGCCGGCAATACCGGCCAGGGAGGCGCAATCTACAACAATTCCGGCTCGGTCACCGCCAGAAACTCCATTTTCTGGAACAACTCGGCCGGCGCCTCAACGCTGCCCGGACATGAAATCTTCTGCAACGGCCTGAACCTGACGGTTGAAAATTCGATCTTCGACTCCTCGGCCCGCTATTTCAGCCGCACCAATGCCGCACTGACGACCAGCTTCAGCAATAACATCACCAGCGATCCGCTCTTCGTGGGCGATTCACCGGCCGATTACCACCTCCATTCCGATTCACCCGCCATCGACCGGGCCAGCGCTGCCTATGCGCCACCAAACGACATCGACGGACAGTCCCGACCCCATGACCAGCCCGGGTTCAACGACGGAATCGATGTCTACGACATGGGAGCGGACGAGTACCTGCCCTGACTCGAATATTGGCATGTTAGATTGAACAGTCGGCAATTTTCGGATACGCAATTCACATTCAGACCGTGTTTAAGCGATATCAGGGACATTTCGTTTTACAAGACAACGGATGTCCCTGATTCTTTTTCTGATTTCAATGAGTTTTGAAATCTCATCCCCGAGGCAGCGGTTCGCGCCGGTAACTGACGTTCAGAGTCAGCTTTTTTTGTTGATATAATCTGGCTCATGAGATAAGTTAAAATAAGATTTTTTATTGTTATGCGGATTTTCAGCTAAATCCAAAAGAATGAGTCGGTCATTTCGCGTAATTTATCTTCTTTAGATGATACTCCGGATAATTCAATGCAGTATCAAGCCATCTACTCATAAACTGTTTTTTCCATAACACTCGGGGAGTCCCGGCTCTGACCAGCGACAATCACCGGATTCCGGCACGCGGTTATGTATCCAAATGTACGCAGTCAGCAACAGGCGGGGAAACCGAATCATCCGCAAAACGGGATCGAAGAGCAGAGCATCCTGTCAATGAGCAGAGATCAAGCCGGGCATGTCCAAGTTTATTTTACGGTTTTTTGACTGGCCCAACCGGGGGAGTGTCTATGAAACAGCAGCTAACTCGATATGTCGTATTATTCGCTTTGCTTGCCTTTTCGCTCCCGGTGGCCGATGCCGCCATGCAGTGTAATGGCTGTCATGGGACAACAACACCGGTCGATTACCGCCCCCTGGATGAAGCCAGCCGTAATCCGGCCACCGGCGGTTTTCAGGGCAACCATCGCACCCACATGGATGCGCCGGCGGCTCCTTCCGCATGCGGCACCTGCCACCCGGGCAGCCCGGCATACATATCCGGTCATCGCAATGGAAAGATCAAAATTTCATCCCGTATCAACAATTCGCCGCTTATTACCACCTACAAGAACAGCACCAGCGCCTTCAACCAGAGCGCAACGCCTGCACAGGGAAGCTGCAATTACGTCAATTGCCACTTTGAAAACGTAACGCCGGCCTGGGGCAGCAACCCGGCCGCAACATCCTGCACGACCTGCCATACAACACCCCCCAACGGTGGTTCGAGTGGCGCCGCAGGAAGCCACGCCAAACATGCCCAGTATTTTCCCGGCACATCCAACTGCCTGAAATGCCACGCCAACAACACCGGCTTTCAGCATGCCACCAGCGCCGGAAACCGCAATCTGGCCATCAGCTTCGCCGCCGCTCCCAATAACGGCAGCGGCGTCTATTCAGGCGCGCTCAACGATTACCTGCCCAGCCAGACCAACAGCTTCGGCAACTGCACAGCCACCTACTGCCACAGCCCCGGCACCAAATCGGCAAGCTTCAATCCCCCCAACCAGATCGCCACCTGGGGCGGGACGCTGGGGTGCGCCGGATGCCATGCGGCAACTCCCGCCACCGGCAGTCACTCGGGCCATGTGTCAACCACCTACGGCGTGCCGGTCGCTTGCCACAAGTGCCATGCC
>Ga0209212_1005685_pt1 | contig 14727 bp, 13 predicted proteins | sample RifGroC2_FD_183996 | JGI IMG/M metagenome (GOLD analysis project Ga0209212, IMG submission 183996) | Groundwater microbial communities from Rifle, Colorado, USA - Groundwater C2 (SPAdes) (version 2) | ecosystem: Environmental > Aquatic > Deep subsurface > Groundwater | place: Rifle, Colorado... | reverse complement strand
GATTTCCTCAAGATTGACCAGTCGTTTGTCCGGAATATTGCGTCAAGCCGCAGCGACCAGGCCATCGTCCGGGCCACCATCGCCATGGCGCACAGCTTGAACCTAAAAGTCATCGCGGAAGGTGTCGGCGGAGTGCAAAAATTAGTTGAAGTTTGACGAAGCGGCCCCTGGTGTGGCGAAGTGGAAGCACGACCAACCACAAACCACACACGGAAGGAGCCGCTCCATGAAAAAGGTAATTCGGATCGGGAACCGGGTCAAGCAGACTTACGAGATGGGGCTGGAACAGATTTCGGGAATGGAGATAGACGCGAAGGTGGAACTGATCCAGGAACTGATTCCTCTGGGGCTGATGTGTGTCGCGGAGGAATTGAAGGACGAGGTGGAACGGCTCGCCGGCCCGCGGCACAGCCGTGGGCAAGGCCTTCCGGGCCACGTCCGCTGGGGCCGGCAGAATGGATCGGTGTACCTTCGCGACCAGAAGGTGCCGGTCGTGGTACCGAGAGTGCGGGACCGGGTCCAAGGGACGGAGGTTCCGCTGTCGTTCTACCGGAGCCTGCAAGCCCCGCGAAATCTGGACGAGGGGCTTTTGCTGCGCGTCCTGCGGGGCATCTCTTGCCGGTCGTACAAGGCGGCGGCCGAGGCAGTTCCGGAGGCGTTGGGGTTGTCGCCGTCGGCGGTGTCGCAGCGGTTTATTCGCGTCTCCTCCCGCAAGCTGCAGGAGTTGATGGAGCGGGATCTCTCCGTGCACGACTTCGTCGCGCTGGTGCTCGACGGGAAGAGGTTCGGGAAGAGCGATATGGTGACCGCCCTCGGGATCACGATGGACGGGAAGAAGGTCATCCTCGGCTTCGTGGAGACCGCCACGGAGAACGAGACGGTGTGCGCCGAGTTCCTCCGGAGGCTCATGGACCGCGGGCTCTCCATCGAGAAGGGACTGCTGGTGGTCCTCGACGGCGCGAAGGGGCTGAGGAAGGCCGTGCAACGGGCCTTTGCGGACCGTGCCCTGGTGCAGCGATGTCAATGGCATAAGCGGGAGAACGTGGTCAGCTACCTCGGTGAGGGTCAGAAGCAGGCGATTCGTGGCCGCCTGCAGCACGCCTACAACCGCCCCACCTTCGCGGAGGCGAAGGCGGCGCTGCTCCGGGTGAAGAAGGAGCTCTCCCTGCAGAACGAGTCGGCGGTCCGCAGTTTGGAAGAGGGGTTCGAGGAAACGCTGACCCTTCATCGCCTCGGCCTGTTCCGGGAGTTGGGAGTCAGCCTGAAGACGACCAACAGCATCGAGTCGCTCCACTCCCTCATGGCCTCCCGCACCGACAAGGTGGACTACTGGAAGAACTCCAATCAGCGGCAACGGTGGGTGGCCACTGCATTGCTGGACATCGAACCGGGGCTGAGAAGGATCCGGGGGTATCGCCATCTGCTGGCGTTGCGTCACGCGCTCCAAGTGGAACTGAACTTGGTCTCGAACTACGAAGAGAAACTGGCGTAGCCCACCATGGGCGCTTCGTCAATTTCAACTAAAAAAAGGATTGCGCCAGATGGGGTTTGACCTTGAGCTAACGGGTTTCGATGAAGACGAGATCGCCGCCCTGTTTGCCAGCGGGAGCGAAGGGTTAACCGACCCCGACGAGGTTCCCGAGCCGCCCGACGATGCGATCACACAGCCCGGGGATCTCTGGGTCCTGGGGAACCACCGGCTCCTGTGCGGGGACAGCTGCAGTCCGGAGGACGTAGACCGGCTCTTGGGCGGCGCGAAGGTCCACCTCGTAAACACCGACCCGCCGTACAACGTCAAGGTGGAGCCTCGCAGCAACAACGCGATCGCCGCCGGGAACAGTTCATTCACGAAGACGCATCACCAGAGCCTGGATCTCGCCCTTCATCCAGGGAAGGATAAGCCCACCACCAAGAAGATGCGGCCCAAGGACCGACAGCTGGCGAACGACTTTGTCTCCGACGAAGAGTTCGACCGGCTGCTGCGGGCGTGGTTTGGGAACATCTCTCGGGTGCTCGAGCCCGGGCGGGGGTTCTACATCTGGGGCGGGTACGCCAACTGCGGCAACTATCCGCCGGTCTTGAAGGAGAACAAGCTCTACTTCGCGCAGGCGATCATCTGGGTCAAGGAGCACCCCGTCCTTACTCGCAAGGATTTCATGGGAAACCACGAATGGTGCTTTTACGGGTGGAAAGAAGGGGCCGCGCATCATTGGTTGGGACCGACGAATGCGACGGACGTCTGGTCGGTGAAGAAGGTCAACCCGCAGAGCATGGTGCATCTGACCGAGAAGCCGGTGGAGTTGGCTTCCCGGGCAATGCAGTACTCCTCGCGCCCCGGCGAGAACGTTCTTGACCTCTTCGGCGGGAGCGGTTCAACGCTCATCGGGGCCGAGCAGACGGGCCGCAAAGCTTTCCTCATGGAACTCGATCCTCCGTATTGCGATGTGATCGTCGAGCGTTGGTCGAACTTCACCGGTAAGAAGCCCGAAAGGGTCCCCCGTGGCGAGTGCGTGGCTGTTTAAGTACATCCTGGTCGAGGACCGGAAACGGTATGAAGCCGAAGGGTGGAAGATAGTGGGGCCCGGGCCTTGCCTCGGGGGATGGGGTTCCCTGCTCGTCCGGCGAAGGGCATAAATGGCAGCACAAACCTATCCCATCGCAGTTATTGCCAAACTTCTCGACCTGACTCCGCGGCGGGTCCAGCAACTTGCAAGCGAAGGTGTCATCCCCCGGGCCGAGAAGGGGCGGTATGAACTCGTTCCCGCCGTCCGAGGATATATCAAGTACCTCCGTGATCGTGCCATAGGCGTCGATGCCTCGCCGGACGACGCCGCCCGGGCAAGCAGGGCAAGACTCCTCAAGGCCCAAGCCGAGGCGCAGGAAATGGAGAACGCGAAAAACCGCGGGTATTTGCTCTCCGTCGCCATGATCGAGCGGGCATGGGGGGAAATGGCGGCGTCTTTCAAGGCCCGGATCCTGTCGATCCCCGGGAAGGCGGCACCGCAGGTTGTCTCCTGCAATTCCATCTCAGAAGTAAAGGCCATCCTGGAGCGGATGGTATTTGAGGCTCTCGATGAACTCAGTCGCGGGGATTACTCCCGAGGCGAAGATAGCGATCAGGAATCTTCGCCGGTCGACGCAGAAGGTAGTCGCTCCACCGCCTCTCCTAAGCGTAAGCGAGTGGGCCGATCGGTATCGGAAGCTCTCGCCGGAGTCTAGTGCCGAACCCGGACAGTGGTTTACCTCTCGGGCCGAATACCAGCGCGGGATGATGGATGCGGTTTCGGATCCATCCATCGAAACCGTCGTCGTCATGTCCTCTGCGCAGGTGGGTAAGACCGAGATCATTAACAATGTGATTGGGTTCCATATCCACCAGGACCCGGCTCCGATCCTGCTCGTTCAACCCACGATTGAGATGGCCGAGACGTGGTCGAAAGACCGTCTCGCGCCGATGCTCCGCGACACCCCAGCGCTCCGGGGGTTGGTAAGGGATCCTCGAAGTCGGGATTCAGGGAACACGCTGCGGCAGAAACAGTTTCCCGGCGGTCAGATTGCGATGGCCGGCGCGAATTCCGCAGCATCTCTTTCGTCGCGGCCCGTGCGGTTGGTGCTGCTCGATGAGATTGATCGTTATCCACCGTCTGCCGGGACGGAAGGCGATCCGGTAAAACTTGCCGTCAAGCGGTCAACGACCTTCTGGAACCGCAAGGTGATCCTAACTTCCACCCCGACGACCAAGGGAGCCTCCCGGATCGAGGCCGCCTGGGAGGAGTCCGACCAGCGGATCTATGAGGTGCCTTGTCCCGTCTGCGGCGGATTTCAGGTGCTTCTGTGGGGGGCAATCAAGTTCGACCGGGACGAGAAGGGGAAACCCCTCAATGTCCGATACGAGTGCGAACATTGCAGGGCGCAGCTTACCGAACCGGACAAGCACCGGATGATCCGGAACGGGCGATGGGTGATCACCCGCCCCTGGATCGAGCGGGTGGCCGGATTTCACGTCAATGAGTTGTACTCGCCGTGGTCGACGTGGGGAAGCATTGTCGAGAACTTCCTCGAGGCGAAAAAGCGCCCCGAAACATTGCGGGTATGGGTCAATACCTCGCTCGGGGAGTCCTGGGAGGAGGAAGGGTTAACCGTCGATGATGTGGCGCTTGGCGGCCGCCGCGAGGATTACGGGATCGGGGATCCTCTTCCCGAGGGAGTGTTACTCCTTACCGCTGGAGTGGACGTTCAAGGCGACCGCCTCGAGGCGACGGCGTGGGGCTTTGGAATCGGCGAGGAGTCCTGGGTTGTCCAACACTCGGTATTCCGAGGGAATCCCGAAACCTCGCTTCAAGTCTGGCGGGACCTGGACGACTGGCTACTGAAAACATGGCCGCATGAGAACGGCAACACGCTGCGGATCGCCTCTACCTGCGTGGACTCCGGCGGCCATGCGACGCAGCAGGTCTACGACTTCTGCCGCAAACGGGAGTCACGGCGCATCTGGGCGATCATCGGACGGTCCGGGGCGGGCTTGCCGCTCCTTAAACTCACCCCGCGACGCACCAGGGCGAAGGTGGTACTGGGAATCGTCGGGACGGACACGGCGAAGGGACTGCTCTTCTCCCGGCTTGGTCTTTCGGAATTCGGTCCCGGGTACATCCATTTTCCGCGGGATGTGGATGACGAATGGTTTAAACAGCTCACCGCCGAGAAGTTGATGACGAAACACGTGAAGGGTGTCCCGACCCGGGTATGGAAGCAGCTCCGGGCGCGGAACGAAGCCCTGGACTGCGCCGTGTATGCATTCGCGGCCTTTACTTCTCTGAACGCGAACCTTGAGAGAATCGCGCAGCGGATGGAGGCGCAGGTGAAAACGCAAGAACCTCCGTCCGCGCAATCGGAGCAGCAAACCATAACCCCGCTGTATCCACACGCATCCCCCAGGCGAAGTGGTGGCGGATTCGTAAATAGGTGGCGTTGATGGCCGACATTCCCGACATCGTTTACGCGGGCGATTCCCTCGAATGGACGGAAGGCGTGGGGGATTATCCCGCGCCGACGTGGACGATGCACTACGTCCTCCGGGGGGTGTCGATCCTCGACCTTACATCCACCCCCAGCGGGTCGGACCATGCATTCACGGCGACCGCAACCCAGACGGCGAATCTTGCCCCAGGTCGATACTCCTGGCAGTCCTTCGTCTCAGGCGGGACGGGAGAGCGGTACACCATCGCGACCGGAACGCTTACCGTTCGGGCGAACCTCGCAGTGCAGACGGCGGGGTTCGATGGCCGCTCCCACGCGCAGAAGGTATTAGACGCCATCGAGGCGTCGATGGAAGGGCGAGCGACGAAGTCGCAGGCGATCATGCGGATCAACAACCGGGAGATCCAATATCTCAAGCCCGAGGAACTCATCAAATGGCGATCCTTCTACAAGGCCGAGGTCGCCCGGGAGAGGACGGCGGAGAAGGTTGCGCAAGGGGAAGACCCGGGGAACCGGATCCTGACGAGGTTTCGGGATGACGCCTCCCGTGGGCCATGGCCGCTTAACCGCGTCTGGAGGTGGCCGTGGTGAGCATCCTCCGTCGCATCGCACGCAGGATGGGGTTCGTCCACAGGGAAGAGTTGACGGGAGGGAAGCGCAGCTTCGCTGCCGGGAACATCTCGCGGCTTACCTCCGACTGGATCTTCTATCCAACGAGTGCCGATTCCGATGTCCGGGCTGGGATGCAGGTGATCCGCTCCCGGGCCCGGGAACTGACGCAGAACGACCCGTACGCCAAGGCGTACCTGCGGGCGTGCCGGAAGAACATCGTCGGCTCGGATGGGTTCGCGTTGCAGGTGAAGGCGAAGGATTCCTCCGTAGCCCCCGACGGCCGGATCGTCTACCGTCTCGACAAGTTCGCCAACGACATGATCGAGCAGAAGTTTACCGATTGGAGCCGCAAAGGTGTCTGCGAGATCTCGGGGCGGTTCTCCTTCCGGAAGGTCCAGTCGATCTGCGTGACCGGTGTAAAAAGGGACGGGGAAATCTTCCTCCGGATGCTGAGGGGAAGCGGGGTGAACAATTACGGCTTCGCGCTCCAGTTGATTGAGCCGGAACTGATCGACGAGCGCTACAACGACATCCTTCCCAACGGCAACATCATCCGGATGGGGATCGAGATCACCCCGCAGAGAAAACCTATCGCGTATTACGTTCGGGAGTACCAGCCGTCGCTTGGATGGAATCAGTCGCAGCAAAGCGGGGGTCCCTACGTTCGCATCCCGGCCTCCGAGATGATCCACCTCTACGATCCCGAGCGGGTTGACGCCACCCGGGACGTGTCGCAGATGACGCCTTCGATGCTGAGGCTAAAGATGCTCTCGGGATACGAAGAGGCGGCGGTGATCAACGCCCGGGTGTCGGCCTGCAAGATGGGTTTTTACGAAACGGAAATGGGTGATCAGTTCGAGGGGGATGGGAAGGATGCTAGCGGCAACCCCATCATGTCCGCAGAGCCCGGGCAGATGGAGAAGTTGCCTCCGGGCTGGAAGTTTAACTCCTACGATCCGAAGTACCCCGACCAGCAGCACGGGCCGTTCATCGAGGCGTGCCTGCGCGGGGTGGCCGCCGGATTGGGTACATCGTATGCGACCCTTTCGCAGGATCTGTCGTCGGTCAATTTCTCCTCCATCCGTGCGGGGTTAATCGAGGAACGCGAGGAGTGGAAAGAGGGGCAGGTCTGGCTGATCGAGAACCTCTTAAATCCCGTGTTTGCGAACTGGCTGGAGATGGCCCTCACCATGGGGGCGATCGGAAAGCTGCCTCTATCGAAGTTCGACAAGTTCAACGCGCCGAAGTGGACCGGCAGGCGGTGGGCGTGGGTGGATCCGCTAAAGGATGTGGAGGCGGCCCGGGCGGCGGTGGGTGCGGGATTTAAATCCTCCACGCAGGTTGTAACCGAGATGGGCGGGGACCTCGAGGATATTTACGAGGAGATCAAGGAGGAGAGCGACCTCGCGGCAGAACTGGGGTTGGAATTCGATTTCAAAAGCGGGGGGAAAGACGCCGCGAAGGGTGACCCGGCGGCGGATATGGCTTCTGAGGAGACCCCTGCCGGGCCGACCAACGGATCGGGCAAGGGGAATGGCAAAGGAAACGGCGAAGCCGTAACTGCGAACGCATAGCACGAGCAGAAAAAAGAAGAACGGAAGAAGGCCGGGGCGACTCGGCCTTTTTCATTTGGGGGGTGCCCATGGCAAATCGTGAGTTTCCAAAGGCCGGCTCGGTCGAGTCCCGGGCAGTGACGATCGAAAAAAGCTCCATCGATGGGGAGAAGCGCACGGTCGATCTTGCGTTTTCTTCCGAGCAGCCGGTCGTGCGCTGGTGGGGGATCGAGATCCTCTCCCACGACCCCGGCGCGATGGACATGTCCCGGATGCAGAACGGCGGAGCGGTCCTCCTGAATCACTCCACCGACAAACAGATCGGCGTGGTCGAGGACTGCAAGTGCGATCCCGACAAGATGGGGCGGGCCACGGTGCGCTTCTCGCGTTCCACGCTTGGCGAGGAAGTCTTTCTGGACGTGGCGGACGGAATCCGGAAGAACGTCTCCGTGGGTTACTCCATCGACGAGGACCCGGTCCAGATGAAGCTGGAGGAAATGAGCGAGGAGATAAAAGCCCTCGCCCTGAAAGAGCAAGCCTCCGTCTACCGGATCAATCGCTGGACTCCCTATGAGGTGAGCATGGTCCCCATCCCGGCGGATGCGACTGTCGGTGTTGGGAGGAGTGTGGAATCGACAGTGGAGCCGAAAGGCCCCGTCGAAATACCGGCCCACGTGGCCAAGGAGGTTCAACTCATGCCGGACAAGACCGCAGAGGAGTTGGCCGCAGAACAGCGGGCCAAGGAGCAGAAGGAGCAGGAGAACCGGGATGCGATTCAGAAGGCGGAGCGGGAGAGGATCGCCGAGATCACCGCGCTCGCCTCGCGCCACAGCTTCCCCGCACAGGAGCGCGACAAGGCGATCAACGACGGGCTGAGCATCGAGCAGTTCCGCCACAACATCCTCAAGCACATCGGGACGACCAAGCCACTCGACACGCCTCCGTCCGACCTCGGGATGTCCGAGGGGGACAGGAAGCGGTACTCGATCGGCCGGGCCATCGCGGCCGCCATCAACGGCGACTGGAGCCAGGCAGGGTTCGAGCGGGAATGCTCGATGGCGATCGAGAAGCGGGTCTCCAAGGAGGGCTACAACAAGCGGGGGACGTTCTTTGTCCCCTACGACGTGCCGCTGCGCACCGAGCAGCGGACCGTACTTACGGCGGGTGGTTCCACCACTGGGGCAAGCTTGGTCGGCACGACTCTCCGGCCGGACCTGTTCATCGAGTTGCTCCGGAACCGGATGATTGCGACCAAGCTGGGGATCCAGATGCTCTCCGGACTGGTCGGCAACATCGCGATTCCCTCGTTCACCGCTGCAGCGACCGCGTACTGGGTGGCGGAGAACACCGCACCCACGGCAGGGAACCAGACCTTCGGGCAGGTCACGCTCTCCCCGAAGACAGTCGGCGCCTATACCGACTTCTCCCGCCAGTTGCTGCTCCAGGGAACCCCTGCGGTCGACGGGCTTGTGCAGGGCGACCTCTCCAAGATCCTGGCTCTCGCCATCGACCTTGCGTTGTTCCACGGTACGGGGGCCAACGGCCAGCCGCTGGGCATTGCCGGAGTCAGCGGGATCGGCTCTGAGGCTGGCGCGTCGTTTGCGTGGGGGAACGCGGTCAACATGGAGACGCTGGTAGCCGCGGCGAACGCCGACGTGGCCGGCATGCGGTACGTCACCAACGCGACGATCCGCGGGCTCCTGAAAGCCCGCCCGAAGGTCGGGACGACCTACCCCGTGTTCATGGTCGAGGACAACCAGCTGAACGGCTACCCGGTCGAGGTCACCAACCAGATCGCCGCGGGGGACATGTTCTTCGGCGACTTCACGCAGGTCATGATGGGCGAGTGGGGAGTCCTCGACATCCTGGTCGATCCCTACACCGGAAGCTCTGCCGGCACGGTAAGGATCGTGGCCTTCCAGTCCGTCGACGTGGCGGTCCGACACCCGGTCGCCTTCACCCTGGCGACCAGCATCACCTGATGCTGGCCGATGACATTAACCACAACCGATGGGGGCCGCTCGCTCGTGGGCGGCCCCCTGCCAAATTCAGGGGGTAAGGAAATGGTGAAGATGATCGTGACCGTTCCATGCTGCATCGGCGGCAAGCCCTTTGCCGTCGATGACGTGGTCGAGGTTGACGAATACACCGCCAGGGCGCTCACCGCCGTCAAGCGTGCGGTTGTCTACGCGGAGCCTGGCGGAGAAGAGGCTCCGGCGGACGAGGGAGAGAAGAAGGGCAAGAAAACGAAAGGATAGTAGACATGATGGCCGACTGGGTAACGGACTTTCTGACCGATGAGTTCCTCTCCACCACTGCACTCTTTACCCCCGCGGGCGGATCGTCCACGCAGATCCGTGTCTGTTTCACCCTCGGGGTGGAAGACGTATCGCTTGGCGGGGACATCGTGCCGCAGGGGATCATTGGGCAGGCGGGGTGCAGATCCTCCGACATCGCAGGTGTGAAGAACGGTGACACGCTCGAAGTAGACGGCGTGGCGTACCGCGTTCTCAAAATCCAGCCGGACGAGACCGGCTGGACCACGCTGTTCCTCGGGAAGAGGTACCAATGAGCGTTCGCAGCGGCATCCTCGCCAACATGGAAACGGTCCTTAAAGGCATCACCGGCGTGGGGGACGTTTATACGGGCAAGTACGAGCAGGTGGATCTCGACGCGCTGACGCTGCCGACGCTATTCGTACTTCAAGGAAGCGATCAGGAAGCCGCCCGGTCCACGGGGTACGAGGTGTTCACCTGGCGGGTTGTCGTTGAGGCGTGGTGCAAGGATACGGACGCCGAAGCGGTTTTCACCTCGATTCATGCGGCCTTGTCCGCCGACCCGACGAGAGGCAACAAGGCCATGAACTGTCATCGTACCGGATCGGAGATTCTTTCTCTGGATCCCGGAAGGGGCTTGATCGCCTTGCAGCAGACCTACGAAATCCTGTATCGGCACCCCGTCGGGTCGCCGTAGGAGGTTAAAGTAAATGTTTAAGAACAGAGCGTTAATACTTGTAAAAACCGAGGTTTCCTATGGGGTAGATCCCATTCCAACGACCGCGGCGAACGCCATCCTGACCGACCTGCCCGAGGTCGACGTCGTGATGAAGAAGTTGGACCGCTTAAACGTCAAGGCGTTCTTTGGAAACCGTCCCGCGATCAACATAGGGGAGGCGATCAAGATCTCGTTTTCGACCGAGGTAAAGGGCAGCGGAGACGTAACTCCGGACACGCCTCCGGAGATCGGCGTCCTGTTCGTCGGGTGCGGGATGCTGGAAACCGTAACGCCTGCGACCGGGCCGGTCGTCTACACCCCGCAGGACGACATCGAAGGGCCGTCGATCACGATCTACTTCTGGCAGCACGACATTCAGTACGTGATCACGGGTTGCCGCGGTACCTGGTCGCTCGACGGGAAGGCCGGGGAGTTCGGCAAGATCAAGTGGGAGTTCCAGGGGCTCTACGCAGGTCCTGCGGACCTTTCGATCCCCACGGACGCCGTGTACAACGCCTCCATCCCGCCAGCGCTTAAATCCGGTCTGTTCACCCTGGGGTCCTTTGCCGGGACGATCGAGAGTTTCAAACTCACGTACGGGAACGATATCGCCAAGCGTCCCGACGTAAACGCGCCGACCGGGTTCCTCGCGCACTTCATTAAGGATCGCAAAGTCACGGCGGAGATCGACCCGGAGGCTCCCGCGCTCTCCTCGTTCGACCCACTGACGCTGTTAACCGACGGGACCGAGCAGGCGCTCTCCATCACCTTCGGGGAAAACCCCGGCAATCGCATGAAGCTCGAATGCCCGAAGGTCGTCGTCGACTCGAGCAAGTTCGGGGAGCGGGAGGGGATCCTCACCCACGCTCTTTCCCTCTTGGTCTGCCCGGATGCCGGCGAAGACGACGTTACTGTGACGTTCAACTAGGAAAACGGAGGTTCTATGAGAGACCTGAAAAAGGACGACCGGAACAAGCTCGTCCTGGACGACACGCTTTCCGGAACGCAGATCGGTGTGTTCTATGCGACGCCGACCGCTAGCCAGATGAAGTCGTACCGCCAGCAGTCGATCCGCCGGAAGGGAAACAAGGTCGTAGTCGACAACTTCGATCCGGCACTCAAATTCGGCTTGGAGATCCTGACGGGGTTCGAGGAAGGGGCGTTCGGGTACGACGGGCAGCCGATCTCCCCGGATCCGGAGTCCCCCCACTACCGGGAGGACTGGAAGGCCTTGCTGAAGGAAACCGCCGCCGACATCGTGACGACCGTTGCGCATATCGTCTTCGACGGGATCCGGTCCGGACAGAACGCGGAAGACGTCGAGTTCGGCGAGGAGGCGGAAGAGATCCTCCCTTTGGGGTAGAGCTGAAGGCCCTTCGGGAGAACTGCACCCCAGAGCGGAAGAAGGGATGCGCCAAGGGCAGCGGCCCGCACCTCGCGAAAATATGCACGAGGTGTGAACACCGGGAACCGTATATCCCATCGGCGTGGTTCAGCCACATCTGGTTTCTCTTCTCCCTGCAGCAGGGGGGTTTCCCCTTTGCTCAGAACGATCTCTCCATCGAGGAATGGCTGGATCTTGGCGCGATGAAGCGCGAATTGGAAACTCCGAAGGTGCCCGATGGCCAATGAGAACAGGATAAGCGTCGTCATCACCGCCGACCCAACCGGCGCCGTCACCGGGATCCGGATGGTCGGGGACGAGACGGAGAAGCTGGGGCCGCGCACGCAGTCCTTAACCCAGCGCCTGAAATCCCATTGGGCCGAGGTGTCCGTCGGGATCTACGCCGCCGTTAAAGCGTTCCAGTCGATATGGGGCCTGATGGAGAAGGCCGCGCAGACCGACGAGGCGATGGCTTCCTTAGACGCCCTGACCCGGCAATACGGGATGACGGCGCAGGATCTGGTCGGGCGGATCGAGCAGGAATCCAAAGGTCTGATCGGGATGGGGGCTGCCGCCAAGGTTGCGGGGGACGCTCTGATGAAGGGCCTCGGGCCGGAACAACTTACGCAGATCGCCTCGTGGTCGGTGTCCTTATCGCATATCAAGGCGGGCACCGTTTCAACCGCCGAGGCATTCGAAATGCTCTCCCAGTCGATCGCCACCGGCCGGGAGCGGGGGTTGAAAGCCCTGGTGGGCATCGTCGATCTTGAACAGAAGTACGGGAAGTACGCCGACACGATGAGCAAAGCCGAGAAGGCCCAGGCGATGTACGCCATCGTGGCCGAGCGGATGGCGCAGGTGCAGGCGACGCTTGGGGATGATGTGGATTCCTCGGCCGACCGGATGGAGCGGTTCAACAACTCCGTCGAGCGGATGAAGTATTTCGTCGGGAGCCTTCTCCTGATCATCGGCCAGCCCTTCATGGCGATTTTCCAGGTCGCCATGACGCTTGTTTACGGCCTAGCGGGGGCCTTCGATACGCTCGTCTCACAAGGAGCGATGCTCACCGACTGGCTGGGCGTAACCGAGGGCGCCACCGAGCGATGGGCGAAGAAGGCCGACACCGCTTACGGCAACGCGGCCCGATCCGCGGTGGACGCGCTGGCGAACATCAAAGGTGCGCTTGCAAGCCTTGGTGATGTGGGAAAGGTGGGGGGCGGCGTTCCTCTTCCCGCCTTGGGCGGCGATGGAAATCGAAAACAACTCGAGCAACTCACAGAGCTGTACCGGAAGTACATCGAGGAGAAGGATCTCGCCTCCGCGGGCGAATACGACCGGGAGTTCATCCGGCTGAACAAATGGTTCGACGACGAAAAGAAGAAGCTCGACGACCTTCACGCCGCGAAGATCTATTACGACGCCATGTACGCCGATTACTCGGCGAAGTGGGACGAGGCGGAAATCGCCCGGGCTGTAAAAATATCCGCCATCGAATTGAAGATGTACGAGGAGACGCAGAAGAGGAAGTTGGAACTCGCGCAGGCGATCGGGAAAGCGTCCCTTGATGCCGAGGAGCAGCGCATCCGGGCTGCGCAAGAGTTAAACGCGGTGGCTGTCAAGTCAGGCCATACCACGGAGATGCAGGGAATCGCGGAGCGAGCCGCGTCCGATCGCGCTTTGCTCGAGATCCAGCGGCAGCGGAACTGGCTGGCGATGGAGGCTCTCTCCATCGAAGGGGAATTTGTCGGGACGGAAGCGCAGCTCCTGGAAATTCTCAGCAAGGAAGCGATCCTTCAGGATCAGATCGCCAAGGGCAAGGCGATGGAGGCGTTCGAACTATCCGCCCGGCGGGTGGAAGTAGAAGCAAAAATCGCGGATCTCATGCGGGAACAGCGGGATCTCCTTTTTGAACAGCAGACCGCCCGGACGCAGGAGGCGTTCGGCAAGATCGGCGGGAGCGAGTTCGGGCAGAATCTCGGCGTGGTCTCCGCCATCAACGCCGGGGAGGATCCGTACACCAAGGATTTCAAGCGCTGGTCGGATCTTCAGGACCAGAAGATCATGTACCTCGAAGAGATCGGGGCGTCCGAGCAGCAGATAAAGGACGCCTACCGGGAGTACGACCTCCAGCAAGAAGCGATGGTCAATCAGCAGAAGGTGGCGATGACCGCGGCTACCTTCGGGATGCTCGGATCGCTTGCCACCTCTCTTTACAACATGCAGGGGAAACAGGGCGGCGCGGCGTTCGAAGCGATGAAGGCGTTTCGAATCGGCGAAACGATCATGAACACATACTCCGCCGCCGTCGGTGCCTACAACGCGCTGGCGTCCATTCCGTACGTCGGCCCGTTCCTTGGGGCGGCTGCTGCGGCGGCGGCGATCGCGTTCGGTATGGCGCAGGTCTCCGCCATCTCATCCATGAAGCCCGGTGGCGGTGTTGCGGCATCGGCATCCGTCGGCGGATTCGGCGGTGGCGCTCCATCCATCCCTTCCGCCCCTGCTCCTGCGACGCAGGAGACCGTCAGTTCCCCCACCGTCAACGTCCACATCTACGGCAACGTCGTGGACCACGATAAATTCGCCAGGGAGCTCGTCCCGGCGATCACGAAAGCGATCGGAGACGGGGTCGCATGAACCCGATGATCCTCTACGACAATCGGTTCCTGGATGGCATTCCCATGGCGACCGACACCTCGGCGGGATTTTCCGCCTTGAACGTCGTGGATCTAAAGACCTTCACGTTCTGGCAGGCGGGAGAGCCGGGGATCAAGGATATCGCCGTGGATTGCGGGGGCGCGAAGAGCGCGGATGCCCTTGGAATCATCGGGCACAACCTGGGAACGGTGCAGGCGGATATATCCGTCGAGTCTTCCGACGATGGAGATACGTGGACGGAAGCATTGGAGCCGTTCACTCCTGGGTCCGACATTGCCATCCTGAAAGTGTTCCCCTCCGTCGCCGCTCGGTACTGGCGCGTGGTGATCGACCCTGGACTCGATACTCTTCCGTACATCGCCGTGCTCGTACTGGGGTCCAGGCTTACATTCCCCGTGCCGATGGACGCGCCGTTTAAGCCGATCGAAGAGGGCATGGAATCCGGCAGCAAGCGCAGCAAAGCGGGCCACCTGCTGGCGCATTACGTCAAATACAAGCCGTATTCGATCTCTCCTCGATTCTCGTATCTCGACAGGAACTGGCTGGAATCGG
>Ga0209212_1005681_pt1 | contig 14738 bp, 13 predicted proteins | sample RifGroC2_FD_183996 | JGI IMG/M metagenome (GOLD analysis project Ga0209212, IMG submission 183996) | Groundwater microbial communities from Rifle, Colorado, USA - Groundwater C2 (SPAdes) (version 2) | ecosystem: Environmental > Aquatic > Deep subsurface > Groundwater | place: Rifle, Colorado... | reverse complement strand
TTAAATCAATGGGGCTTAACGCGTAGCTTAAAGTTAACCCTATCATGAGCTTTGCCATTCGTGGTGTTCTTTTATCTTTTATAGCCAGGGATAGTGCAATAATTTCTTTTTTAAGCCCTTTGGTTTTTTCGTTTAACTTTTTTAAAAAATTCATTCTTATGTATTGACACCTTATAGCTTTCCCGGTTTTTTGTTTTTGAAAGATTTTCTTTTTTTCTGTATTTTGTTTATAGAATTACCGTTTAGTGTTTTGTAGGATGAAATGTTGAGACATCATATATCTTGGTGCGCGCAAATAACCACCTAAATATCAATATTTACAATCGCTTGTAGGTGGCTTTATTTAATATGTTTTCTTATTGTTGTCATAGAATGCTTCTGGGGTATCAGTGTCTAGAATTATTTCATTAATAATCCCTTTTGGTATTTCAATTTCGCACGATTTATTTCCTTTTTGCCATATATTCATTTTCCTTTTTAGTATCTTTTCGGTTCCGTTTTTATATTTTACAGTTAAATTTACTGGTATGGGAAAAGTTCCAACATTGTCAATATGAATAATTGTTTTATCGGTTAGGTATTCAATTTTCCCAATTCCGATATCGGCATAACCGAACTTAAAAAACCATGGTTCCCAAAACCAAGCCAAATCTTCGCCGGCAACCTTGTTAAAAGTGTGAAACATGTCATATGGTATCGGATGTTTCCCTTCCCATTGTCCTGTAAACTCCCTAATTGCCTGATAAAATTTTTCTTTCCCCAAATAATCGAATAACAATGTAAATGCGGTTATTGGGCGTATATATGTAATAAAACCATAGGTAAAATCTCCTGCCTGGTGAGAGCCTGTCATTAAGGGAATATCAATAGCAAGTTTTGCCGATTCGCCGTGGTATTTAACAGCAACTTGTTTCAATATAGTTGCTTCGTCTGTTCCTGCAAATTCAGCCATTGCCGAAATTCCAATTATAGAAGCTAAACCTTCATCCATCCATGAGTACTCTTGTTCATTGGTTCCGACGTAAAATGGGAAATAGGTATGTGCCACTTCATGTGTCGTGATGAATGTCGTTTCCATTTGGCTGTCTTCATCCTGATCGTTTATCATACCGGGAAATTCCATCCCGTTTTTTTCTCCGTTAAAAGCAGTAAGTGAAGGATAAGGATATGGTATTCCGGGTGCTACATTTGAAAAATATTCAACTGATTTCCTGCAAATTTCTGCAACCGTATGAAAATTTTTGGCTTTATAATTATATACTGCGTTAATTAAAACTCTTTTATCTTCTACCTTAATGCTTGTGGCATTCCACAAGTATTTATTACTTACGGCAAAAGCAAAATCAGGTAAATTAACTGCTTTAAATTTCCAGCAATGTTTTTCTCCTGCTTTCGTTATTTTATTTTGGTCTCTGTCTTCTTTACTTATAATTTGAATAACTTCATCAGAAACTGATGCTTTTTCTATCCTTGACAGATATTTGTCATTAAATATTTCATTTGCATTTTCTAGTATTCCCGATGACCAAACATTGTATTCGGAAGGAACAGTTATTTCAACATTGAAATCGCCATAATCACTGTAAAATTCAGCTTTCCCAGTAAATCCAAATGTATTCCATCCTACTATGTCATCATATACATTCATTTTCGGATACCAATAGCCTATAAAAGAACTGGTTTCATCATAAGTGCCAATTCTATACATTCCGGTTCGTGGCATCCATTGTTTCCACTCAATTTCAATTTTTGTCTCTGATGTTGGAGGGATTATATTAGGAACCTGAAATCTTAACAATGTTGAAAAATAGGCCAATGATTTTAAATCAATTTTGGTTCCGTTAACTTTTATACTTTTTATTTCAACTCCGTTATGAATGTTTATTGTATCGATGTATGAATCTCTCGCTTCTCCTTTTTTATAAAGATTCTGGTAAAGATTAATATAAATACCAGATAAGGAGTCGGAACTATTGTTTTTATACGTAATAAGTTCACTTCCTTCTAATAACCATGTGTCAGGGAAAAATTCGACCTTGATACTATAATCAGTCTTGTTTTGGAAATATCTTTTTCCAGGAATCCCGTTATGCGACCTGGTTTCGTTATCGTATGCTTGTTTATATTCCTTCGGAATATACAGTTCCTTGGTACTTTGACCAAAAGCAGGCAGTACTGCTAAAGTAACTATAGCTAAAAGTGTATTTTTCATATTTTTCATCCTATATTTATGGTATAAGACAACCTTACATGAAATTTGGTTACACCTTGTTTACATCTAATTTCAGTTTTTTGTCTTTATGCAGCAAATTTTCTGCTGTATCGTTGTCTTATTATATGGTTGTTGTATGGTACTTTAAAGCCAAACGACACATTCAACTTAAGTTTAATATTATTACCTGCCCTTGTTCTGCAATCGGCCAATACTTCGCCAGGGATTAATTTTATAGAAATCATTATCATTAGAGGAAGAATAATTAAATCATCGAGATATCCGAAAACAGGTATAAAATCAGGAATTAAATCAATGGGGCTTAACGCGTAGCTTAAAGTTAACCCTATCATGAGCTTTGCCATTCGTGGTGTTCTTTTATCTTTTATAGCCAGGGATAGTGCAATAATTTCTTTTTTAAGCTCTTTGGCTTTTTCGTTTAACTTTTTTAAAAAATTCATTCTTATGTATTGACGCCTTATAGCTTTCCCGGTTTTCTTGTTTTTGAAAGATTTTCTTTTACCCTGTACTCTGTAATTCTGCTTATAAGATTGTATGGTATTTCTTTATCAATAGGGAATTGAACAGATCCCTTGGCGTTTTTAAAAACAGCAAGTTCGTTTTTGAATTTTGTGATACCCGATGGGGCAGGATAAAACCCAATATGGTTTTTATATGCTGCAAAATGTACCAGGTTCCCGTTTAATTTAAAAGTTGGCATTTGATAGCTTATTGTTTCTGTTGCACCTGGTGCTGCAGTTTTGATTGTAAGCCTTATTTTTTCTAAAATCTCCCGGATATCTTCAGGAAAACCGGCGATATATTCATCAATATTGTCAGGTTTGTTCATAAGTCAGTGTTTTTTATTGTATGTGCACCAAACACTTGTTTTTTGTATGTCGTTTATCTTTTCAGGTCGTAAGTCAACCGAATTTTATCCCTTTTAATACGTCAGTTTTTATGCCCTACGATGTTGAGCCTGGTTGTTTTTACCATTTCTCATAATGTTTCCTCTCTGGAATATTGATTGGTTTCTGTTTTAAAATTTTTGCATCATCAGCTTTATAGCCTATTGGAATGATAGATGCGATTTCAAGTTCATCAGGTATTCCTAGTTTTTCTTTAATGGTTTCAATATTTTGAGGGATGAATGTCACACCATACACATTATATTCTGCAAGACTCAACAAAAAATTCTCTATGCAGGCCCATACTGAAGCCAAACAGTTTAAGTCATATATCCTTTTCGCTTCTCCAATTTTTGTCTTTGTTTTAAAGACTACTATAACTATTGATGGTGCTTCAATAATCATTTTTTTCTGTTTTGGAATTGCATCAAGATACATTTCTTTCATAATCGAATCTTCATTCTTGAATAAGCTTTCAAGTTCTTTGATGTCGATTGATTTATCAAGGTTTTCGGATTCAATTAGTTTCAATTTTGATTCAAGACTACTCACGATGATAAAATCCCAGTCTCTAAGGTGATTGTATGTTGGTGCCATAAATCCGTTTTCTATAGCGTAATCAATGATAGCCATAGCTACTTCCTTGTTTTGAAAATCTCGAACAGTTCTTCTTCTCTTGATAACTTCTCTAAATTCCATAGTCTTAATACAATTATGTACAACGCATAGGGAAAGTGTGGGTCTTCCTATGCGTTTTCGTCAGCCGTTAATAATGTTTAAAAGTAGTAAAAATGTTTGAAAACCACTTCACCCCACATGTTTTGATGCCATGTTGTAACCCGTAAATTTTTTCAATCAGTTAATTATTAGTTTTCAAGTCAATGAATAAGCTTATGTAAAAACTGTATTCCCTAAAACGAATATAGTTTTCATTTAGATAAAAAACTGGTATTATTTGTGTCTGTACTTTAAACCGTTCTCCACCAGCACGGAATGTCAGTCCAGGTTCAATGAAGTACAAACTAGCCATATTTTTATTAATAAAGTATCGGTCTGCATTCGAAACTTCAGAAAGTTCCCCAAGTGTCAAGTTGGATGAAATATTATAATAATTCTGTTGCAAGAACCTGGTTGAAAGAGCCAATTCCACATGGTCATTAAATCTTAGTCCAATATTTGGCTGAACGAAAAGATTATATTTTTGAGCATTTAAGTCAAATTCGTAATCTGATTCCAGGTCAATTTCGTGTCTATATTCAAGGTTTCCAAAACCACCACCAATAATAATTTCAGTAATAAGTTTATTATAATTATAAAAGTAGCTTCCGCCAAGAATTATTTCAGATGATTTATCTGAATGAATATTATCTCCGGAGTGTTTTGTAAATATGAGCGGTAACGGCTGGGGGTGTGGCAAGTGCGGGAGCGCGAGGTTCGATTTCGTCGTGCGACGAAATCGAACCAAACGGGCGATGCAGTGACTTGTCATTCTTTTATTATCTTTTTAAAATCAACCATTTTTCCATTTTCAAATCTAATTAGATAAACTCCGGGCGCAAAATTACTTGTCTGAACAGTAGTTTTTTCAAAGAAATTGTCTTTAAAAATAACCTGACCTATTGAATTAATAATTACTAAATCTGTTTTTTCATTATTACCTGTAATTTCTATATTTAATACATTAGTTACAGGATTAGGGTAAATAAATATGCCATTTGTATATATATTAGCAATTCCGATATTAGTAATTTGTACACATTCAGAAGTATCGGTACACAAACCTTGCGTTATCATAACTGCATAATTTCCATTTGCCTGAGCAGTATAATTTTGAGAAGTAGCACCAGGAATAATCGCAAATGCATTATCGCAATCTAACCACTGATAAATCGCTCCATTAGCATTAGCTGTAATTAAAGGTTCATTTACAGTTAAAGAAACATCAACAATATTAATAGTCAGGTCAATGGTTATTGTGCTGTCGCATCCTGCTGCATTTGGAATAACGGCTGTTTTAATTCCTGACGTGGTGTAAACTGTCCCGTCAGGTGCTGTATAGCTGTCGCAGGCGGTTTCGGTAATCGAACTTGTCGTGCTGTTATTAACAGTGAGGTTAATGGTTATTGTGCTGTCGCATCCTGCTGCATTTGGAATAACGGCTGTTTTAATCCCGGATGTGGTGTAAACTGTCCCGTCCGGTGCTGTATAGCTGTAGCAAGCGGTTTCGGTAATCGAACTTGTCGTGCTGTTATTAACAGTCAGGTCAATGGTTATTGTGCTATCGCATCCTGCTGCATTTGGGATAACGGCTGTTTTAATTCCGGATGTGGTGTAAACTGTCCCGTCCGGTGCCGTATAGCTGTCGCAGGTGGTTTCGGCAATCGAACTTGTCGTGCTGTTATTAACAGTCAGGTCAATGGTTATTGTGCTGTCGCATCCTGCTGCATTTGGGATAACGGCTGTTTTAATTCCGGACGTGGTGTAAACTATCCCGTCCGGTGCTGTATAGCTGTCGCAAGCGGTTTCGGTAATCGAACTGAAAGTATTAATGCAATTTAATAATCTTACAATGTAGTTTCTTGTTGTTCCGTTATAGGATAAGTAACTTCCTACTATAATAATTTTGCCATCACTTTGTATAGCGGTTGTAAAGACATTATCGTTTGCACCTGTTCCCGGGTCAAATGATGTGTCAAGAGTTCCATCGGCATTCAGGCGGGCAATACGGTTTATTGTTGTTCCGTTATAGGTAGTAAAATTTCCTCCTATAATAATATCTCCATCGCTTTGTGTGTTGATTGTAAGGACATAACTACTTGCACCTGTTCCCAGGTCAAAAGTTCCGTCAAGGGTTCCATCGGCATTCAGGCGGGCAATGCGGTTTCTTGCTGTTTCGTTATAGGAAGAGAAACTTCCTCCTATAATAATTTTTCCATCACTTTGTATAGCGGTTGACCAAACAATATTATTCGCACCGGTTCCCGGGTCAAAAGTTACGTCAAGGGTTCCATCGGCATTCAGGCGGGCAATTTTGCTTCTTGCTGTTCCGTTATAGAAAGCGAAACTTCCTCCTATAATAATTTTTCCATCACTTTGTATAGCGGTTGTATTGACATTACCACTTGCACCGGTTCCCGGGTCAAAAGTTCCGTCAATGGTTCCATCGGCATTCAGGCGGGCAATACGGTTTATTGCTGTTCCGTTATAGTAAAGGAAACCTCCTCCTATAATAATTTTTCCATCACTTTGTATAGCGGTTGTATTGACATAATCACTTGCACCAGTTCCCTGGTCAAAAGTTCCGTCAAGGGTTCCATCGGTATTCAGTCGGGCAATATGGTTTCTTGCTATTCCGTTATAGGAAGTAAACTCTCCTCCTATAATAATTTTTCCATCACTTTGTATAGCGGCTGTGTTGACAGTACCATTTGCACCGGTTCCCGTGTTAAAATATGTATCAAGGGTTCCATCGGCATTCAGGCGGGCAATACGGTTTATTGCTGTTCCGTTATAGGAAGTAAACTCTCCTCCTATAATAATTTTTCCATCAGTTTGGATGATAGTTGTATGGACAGTACCATTTGCACCGGTTCCGAGGTCAAAGGTTCCGTAAAGGGTTCCGTCGGCATTCAGGCGGGCAATTTTGCCTCTTGCTGTTCCGTTATAGGTACTAAAACCTCCTCCAATAATAGTTTTCCCATCACTTTGTATGGCAATTGTTTCGACAGAACTATTTGCACCAGCTCCCGGGTTAAAAGTGGTGTCAAGGGTTCCATCGGCATTCAGGCGGGCAATACGGTCTCTGTCTATCCCGTTAAAGGAAGTAAAAAATCCTCCTATCATAATTTTGCCATCACTTTGTATAGCGGTTGTATAGATATCATCTGTTTCACTGTTTCCCTGGTTAAAAGTTGTATCAAGGGTTCCATCGGCATTCAGGCGGGCAATACGGTTTCTTAGTGTTCCGTTATAGGAAGAGAAACTCCCTCCGATAATAATTTTCCCATCACTTTGCATAGCGATTGAAAAGACATAACTACTTGTACCGGTTCCAGGGTTAAAAGTGGTGTCAAGGGTTCCATCGGCATTCAGGCGGGCAATATTATTTCTTGCTGTTCCGTTATAGGAAGTGAAATATCCTCCTATAATAATTTTCCCATCGCTTTGTATAGCGGTTGTCGCAACTGTATTGTTACTTACACCAGTTCCAGTGTTAAAAGTGGTGTCAAGGGTTCCATCGGCATTCAGTCGGGCAATACGGTTTATTGTTGTATCGTTATAGGAAGTAAACTGTCCTCCTATCATAATTTTTCCATCACTTTGTATAGTGATTGTACGGACTATATTGTTTGCCCCGGTTCCAATGTTAAAAGTGGTGTCAAGGGTTCCATCGGTATTCAGGCGGGCAATACGGTTTATTGCTGTTCCGTTAAAGGATGTGAAATCTCCTCCTATAATAATTTTCCCATCACTTTGTATAGCGGTTGTATAGACAGAACCATTTGCACCGGCTCCCGGATTAAAAGTGGTGTCAAGGGTTCCATAGGTATTCAGGCGGGCAATACGGTTTATTGCTGTTCCATTATAGGAAGTGAAATATCCTCCTATAATAATTTTCCCATTACTTTGTATAGCGGTTGTCCTGACAGTACTACTTGCACCGGTTACCTCCGGGTTAAAACTGTCATCAATAGACCCGGATTGGGCTTTAACGTTAAAACTAAATGCTGCAAATAACAGCATTAATAGTAAATATTTTCTCATTTTAGTATTAATTTAAAAAAACAAATATTTACTTTTTAATTTTGAAATGCATAATTTAGAACTATGACAATTACTATGACAATAGCCTTAAATGCTTGAATTATTGTGCGTTAATCTATATATCAGAAAGCGGGCAATATCGACATTACTTTCAATATTTAGTTTTTTGCGAATACGGTTTCGATAAGTACCAACTGTTGCTTCGGTTACTGACATAATTCGAGAGATTTCGACAGATTTTAAACCGGAAGAAATTAAAACACATACATTTATGTCGGTTTCGGTGAGTTGCGGAAAGTTGTCTTTTAGTTTTATAATGAATTGTGGATAAAGTTCATTAAAAACCACAATCATATTATTTAAACTATAATTTTCTGTTTGAAATGAATTGATATTTAATAATGCTTTTTTATAATTGTTATTTCTTATATCTTTCTTAAAATCTTCAAACATATTATTGAATTGTATAATTTTAGAAAAAGATTTTTCTAGTTCTTTGTTCTTGTATTTTAATTCAAGTTCGTGCTTTTCTATATTATTTTTAAGTAACTGATTTTTAAATTTTTGTTCTGCTTCATTGTTTTTAGAATCTCTTAATTGCTCTAAAACCATGTTTTTATCATTAATTTCATTAATGTATAATTCGATTGTTATAAAGAACATTTTAAGGATTTTGAAAATTAAAAATCCTATAATCAAGAAATTTATAATCCTAATGGCCACACATGCAAATTGACAGTTTTCAAAACCATAATCAATTGGGATATAGGGAATCTTAAACATCATAAGAAGTCCGGTAGATATTGTTAAAAGCAATGCCGCAAGGAAAATATAAAGGGGAAGATTTTTTATTCTATCGAAAAATGCAAAAATGATTGCTAAAATGAACCATAACGCAGCCATATCAAGCAATCCTAAAAATAACGTATAAATTCCCGTAGAAAATAAAATAAGGATGAAGGATTTTAGCTTCGAATATAAAGACACTTTATCTCTATACAAAAATAAACCCACGATAATTAATGATAATAATACGGGGATGCCCCGAACAATAAAACACAAACTGTTTTCTAATGCAAAAAAAACAATAAAATTTAATGGTATTGAAATTATGGAAAGGAATCTAAGTCCATAATTTATAATTTTGTTTGAGAGATTTCGTTTAAAATTAATCATTATTTATTATATATAGGATACGTTAAATAATAAATAATGTCAGGACATATAGAGAATTTGACTCTTTGACTTTTGCGAAGCGTTGGTTTTTGTGACTGGCAAAAGGCAATGTGCCAAATATGTATAGACTTTCCATTTTCCGTACTTGGAGGTCGGCAAATAGTACTAAATTTTTTTTCTTTTGTTTCACTAAGTTCAGAAATATTTGATTTTGCTTCAATTTTTTCCTGTGAATTGGAAATAAAGCTTGAAAAAAGTAAAATAAAAAGTGTCAATGTATATTTATTCATAATCATGGATTTTCAAAAGTATTGGTGCTAACGTTCAGTATATGCAAAGTAGGCGATTGCGGACTTCAAACCTATCAAACCGTTGAGATGTTGAAGCGGGCTACAACCGCTGAATTTACTACTATCTCGCCTATTTTGTATATACATTGTTATGGCCTGTGCTTTTTTCAATATTATTTTATCAATGAATCCGGTATCAAATATAAATCATTCTTTGTTCTCGAAAGAGCCACGTATAACTTGTTTTTTGTTGTCGGTGCCAGTTGTTCTAATGTGCCTTTTTCAAGGTGAGTCATTGTTGTTTTGTTTATAATAGTGCAAACGTCGTGATACTTATCTTCACCTTTACTATCTCCCCAATTTCGTGAAAAACAGTTGTATTTGTAATGTTCACGATAAAATAGTTTGACAATATTTGAATCGTTTTTAACAACTCCGGCTTCTTCGTAATCTTTAATCATCTTGATATTAGTTGTATCCTTTCGATGAGATTCAATATTGATTTTTAAATTGTCTGAAATGAATTTGCATAAAGTAGGACTGCAACGATAACTTTTAGAAAGGGTTTTAAGGTCAAGCTCTAAACCCATTTTTTGAAATTCACGTTTATACGAATCAAAGTTGTCATGTAACTTTGAATTTATATTGCCATCTCTACCTGTATCAAATGTGTGTTGGTAAAAATCCCCAACATAAATATGATTTAGATTTGCTTTTGAAATCTCTTTTAGCAAATTAAAGTCATTACCAGCAAAGTCTTGAATTTCATCAATAAGCATGAAGTCAAAATATTTGCTGATTCTTGCAAGGACGTATTTGACAACATCTTGCTCAATTATCAACTTTGCTATTCTTGAACTATAGAGTCGATTATGTCTGTCAATGTAATAGTTTCTATCACTTTTCTTGGCAAACTTAAAAGGGGTCTGCTCATAATTTATGCCTTTAGTTCCTAATTCTAAATGTAAAAATGGTTTATAACAGAAGTTGTATAGAAATGAATAATATGAGTATAATCTTATATTATCAGGGAAAAAGCCAAATTTTTTAAGGATTCCAGTCCGAAGATTATGAACATTATTGTTAGTGTAGGTAATAATTAAGAACCTGTCAATTAAGTTTAACTTGTTGATTATATATGTCGTCTTTCCTGAACCTGCAACTGCAAAAATTACTCGCTTATCCATTTTATTGCAGTTTTAATATATTTAGGAGCAATAATAGAATCAGCTTTCTTATCTAATAGCTGAAATGCAACCTCTGCTTTATTTTTTAGCATATACTCCAACACAGATAATTTTACTCTTCCTGGTAAGAATAATTCATCACAGATTCCTTGGTTTTCATTGTAAAGACTTATTTCAAATGTACTGAGCTTTGGGTCTTCTTCGGAGAATACTTTTATGAAATCAAATTTTTCAAAATGCTTAAAATTGTCAACACAGTTGCTTTTATAATCACCATCATTATCACGAATTACAGCTGTTTTTATGTTCAGAACTTCTGCAATTTTTAGATACCTTTTAAAACTAGTCCCGTCAACTGAAATAATGTGAACGTCCGATAACTCTAAAGTGGTTTTCTTAACATTATTAAAGAATGTTTCCATTAAAATATACTCTGCGTCACCTTCTACTAATATTACTTTTTTTGAGAGTACAAATTCAAGAATATTATTATCCGGTGCTTTTATAAAAAACTTAGAGGTTGTTTCATCAATATCTCTTAATAATACTGGGATTGAGCTATTACTGTTAAGTAATATTGAGTTTCTTAAATTTAATCTCGTGCTTATTAGGTTGTTATGAGTTGAAATAAAAATCTGCTTTTCAGAGGCTGCGCTTATTTTGCGAATCAATTTTTTCATGTTAATATGACTTAAATGATTCTCTGGCTCCTCTAGTAATATAACATCAAGATTAGATTGGGTGCGACTTAAAGCAAATTCAGTTTTAATAAAGCATTGAATTCCTTTTCCCTTATTTTCAATACTAATATCATCTTCAGTTAGGGTCAAATCCGTTTCTAGGTTGGCTTTTGAATTGCTTCTAATCGAGAAATCATAATCTGGTACTCTTGCATTAAGGTCTTTAAGTATATTGTTTTTAAAAGATTCTTTGTGTTTACGATATTCGTTTTGGTTATTATTTTGCTCAACAGAATTTGCAAAAGCTCCATACATATCTTTTACATATTCCTTAATTGCATATTCACTACTAATTTGCGAATTGTCAACTAGAATATGCTTAAGAAATTTTCTATATCCAGAATAGGCCTCTCCAGAAAATGTACTAAACTTAATCGTGTAAAATTCAAAAGGGAAAACTGGTTCTGCTTGCTTTAAAATTTCTTGAATGTCTTTGCTTAAATCATCATTTGGAATTATTTCTAGTTTTAAACCATCACAGATAATTCCTTCTGAATTATTTCGACCATTTAAATCAGGATTGTTTTGCTCGTTAAAGTATAACTCAACAAAAAGCGTTGGAAGTGCTTCATATTTCTTGTCAGATGCTAAAAATCTTTTTATCGTTTTTGAATTAAATATATTCTCTAAACCAACAGATTCAACTTTGCTTCTACTACCGCTCAAAACTAGGTTAATTGCTTCTATAATTGAACTTTTCCCTGACTCATTGTCACCAACTAAAATATTCAACTTGGCGTCAAAGTCAACCGAAAATTTACGAAATCGTCTAAAATTTTTAAGATTAAGCTTGGTTATAAATTTCATCTTGTCACAATTTTAGTAAGTAGGTAGTCATTTTTTAGCATTGGCCATAACGGTTGACAATATGGCAAGTAAGGGATTGCGGGCTATTTCCTATCAAGGTACACGAAAAGTTGAAGCGGGCTACAAACCTTTGCATACCGATGAAACCCTTATTGGCTATATTGTGTGTTACCGCCTGGCATTTCTTTCAATTCATAATTTGTACTTCGTCCACCGCTTGCATCCTTTTGTAAGATATCCTTCTTTATCAAATCCTGAATATCTCGAAGAGCTGTATCTTGTGAACACTTGTTAATTTTCGCCCATTTCGAGGTTGTCAACTTTCCGTCAAATCCATCAAGCAGTCTGTTTATAATTTTTTGTTGCCTATCATTGAGAATTGTAGTGGAATGTAATTGCCAAAATTCTGCTTTATGAAGTATTTTCGATAAAGTGTCATCTGTGGAGTTAATAGCATTTATTAAACATTGTAAAAACCACAAAATCCATTCTGTTATATCTGAATTTCCTTTTTGTGTATTTTCAAGTTTTTCATAATACTGTTTTCTTTCAACTCTAATTTGTGCAGACATACTGTAGAACCGCCTAATACTTTTGTCAGAACGTGCCAATGTCATATCTGTAATTGCTCTTGTAATTCGTCCGTTTCCATCGTCGAATGGATGAATTGTCACGAACCATAAATGAGCAATAGCTGCTTTAAGAACCAAATCTATTTCATGCTCGTTTTCAAACCAGTCTAAGAATCTTTTCATTTCTAGTTCTATCCTGTCTGAACTTGGAGCTTGATAGTGAACTTTTTCTCTTCCCATAGGTCCCGATACAACTTGCATTGGACCAGTCGTGTCTTTTCTCCAGTCTGCAACTGTGATTTTATATAGATTACTCCAACCTGACGGGAACAACGCTGCATGCCAACCAAACAATCTGTCTTTAGTCAAAGGCAAATCATATCTTTGTGTTGCGTCAAGCATCATTTCAACTATTCCGTCAACATGGCGTTCCGATTCCACTGCTCCAGCTATATCAATTCCTAGTCGACGAGCAATAGAAGAACGTACTTGTTCTATCTCTAAAAATTCGCCCTCTATTTCAGATGATTTTATAACGTCTAAAGTAAGAGTGTTCAAAACCGCTTCATTTTGCAAATCAAAGCCCAGCGATTCCATTTTCCCAAGGAGCCTACCTTGTTGATTTCTAGCTTCACCAAGTTTTATCATCACTTTCTTATTGTCCCATGTGAAGTCAGTCCAGTTCTCTTTTTCGTGTATATAGATTTTCATTCTCCGCATATTATGCGACAAATATAGTCTTTATTTTCCGCAAACGAAATTTTCTCCGCAAATTATACTTCGATTATTACTCTTAATCTCCGCACTGTCGGTTGTCTTGTCCTAAAATAAGTTTACACTTTTTAGGTTAATTATTATTAGTTAAAAATACTGTTTTATTTTCAACCAAGGGCATGCCCTTGGTTGAAAATTTTCTTGACCATTTTCTTAGTTTATAATTTTCAATTTTATGTGCTTCATCTGGTACCATACCATGACAACTTATATGTGGCCTATCTGTATTATATAACCAGATAGCATATTTTATTTCTCTTCTTGCATCTTTCTCGCCAATAAAACCTTCCCCTATTTCATATTCGGTTTTCAATATCCCATTGACGCGCTCAGCTACAGCATTCTCATAAGGGTCGTATTTGTTAGTCATGCTAATACCTACATTGTTCGTTTCTAAAACTTTTATATAAGCTGGATTACAATACTGAAAACCACGGTCGGAATGATGTATTAGTTTTCGATTGGTGTACTTCCTGTTTTTAAGTGCCATTTTAAGTGCTTTTATTGCATTAATAGTCTTCAGGTTGTCAGATAGCTCCCAACCCATAATTTGCTTTGAATACAGGTCGGTAATTAGAAATAAGTAAAGAAATCCCTGTTTAGTTCTGATATAAGTTATATCGCTTACAAATACCTGTTCCGAATAATTTACTTCCATATCCATAATCAGGTTCGGGTATTTATAAAACAGGTGCTTGCTTTGAGTTGTTTTTACAAAGTGTTTACGGTACTTAACAAGAAGATTCTCATCTCGAAGGATATCAAAGAACTTATCACGGCCGCATTTGATACCCGCATTTTTTAATTCTGTCTTGTCCTGAAATAAGTTGACACTTTTTGATAACAAAAAGGAGGACACGAGATGAGCAATTTTAAAATTCCTGCTGGTGGCGAATGGAAAAATCGTTACAGTTATGCTTTTAAAATGGAAGTTATCGAAGCCATTGAAAATGGAAAACTCTCAAAGAATCAAGCTTCCAAGATGTATGGCATTCATCACAAAACCGTCGGTGAATGGATGAAAAAATATGGTAACTTTGATAAAAAGTTAAGAGAAATGGGAGGCAAATCACCAAGACAAGAACTAAATGAGTTGCGGGCAAAACTAAAAGTGAGCCAGGGTGAAAATGAAGTTTTGAAGGCGGTTATGAGTATCATCGAAGAAGAATATGGTGAGGAGGTGTCTCGTCCTAAAATAGGTTTACCAGTTTTTATTCATAATCCTATGACAAGTTTACAAAAATAGATTAATCCTGAAAAACTTTTACGGGATTAGTTTTAAAGTAGTTTTTCCATTTTCTGTAAGTT
>Ga0209212_1005679_pt1 | contig 14741 bp, 9 predicted proteins | sample RifGroC2_FD_183996 | JGI IMG/M metagenome (GOLD analysis project Ga0209212, IMG submission 183996) | Groundwater microbial communities from Rifle, Colorado, USA - Groundwater C2 (SPAdes) (version 2) | ecosystem: Environmental > Aquatic > Deep subsurface > Groundwater | place: Rifle, Colorado... | reverse complement strand
CCCGCCTGTTCGCGCTGGCGGACACGCCGCAAAAGTTAAGCGCCCTGAGCACGGCTCAGATCGAGGAGGCCATTTACCCCGCCGGCTTCTACCGCATCAAGGCGCAGCAGATCCTGGAGATCTCCCGGCAGTTGGCCGAGCAGCACCGGGGCCTGGTACCGGACGAACTGGACGAGTTGCTCAAGTTCAAGGGGGTGGGGCGCAAGACCGCCAACCTGGTCCTGACTCTGGGGTACGGCAAGCAGGGGATCTGTGTCGACACCCACGTGCACCGCATCTGCAATAGGTGGGGCTACCTGAAGACGGCGAGCCCGGAGCAGACCGAGTTAGTCCTGAGGAAGAAGCTGCCGGCGGAGTACTGGATCGTCATCAACGATCTCCTGGTCACCTTCGGGCAGAATCAGTGCACTCCGCTTTCGCCGCGCTGCTCCAGTTGCCCGCTGTACCAGCTCTGCGACCGGGTGGGGGTGACCAAAAGTCGTTAACCGTGAAAACCCCAAACCTTCTTAGCCACAAAAAGACGCAAAATACACAAAAAATAAATCAAAAACACTGAACCAGAGTTAAACCGTAATCTTTTAAATAGTAAGCACGCTTCTTTTTATGCTTTTTGCGCCTTTACCTGACAGAGATCTTTTGGAGGCCGTGATTGCACAGCGGCAGGCTTTAGTTATAATGAGCATCTTGAGAGTATGGTCATTCACCGATTCAATCCCGCGCTGCGGGGCTGAACTGTTATCCGCTGACGCCGCTGCGCGTCAACCACTATTGGGAGGGTACTATGCTAAAGAAGATCGGTTTTGTTGGGCTCGGGACAGTTGGCCAGCACATGGCGGCCAATCTGGCTAAATCGGATTATCAACTGACGGTGTTTGACGAGGACCGCAACGCGGTGGCGGAACTGGCCAAACTGGGGGTCAAGGTCGGCACTTCGCCGAAGGAGACGGCCAAGGGGCAGGACCTGGTGATCGTCATCGTCCCTGAGAGCGATTTCCTGGTCTTCGGCGACGGGGGGGTGCTTGAGGGGATAGACCCGGGGACTATCCTGGTCGATATGGGAACCCACTGCATCGAGACCATCGAGCGCATGGCCCAGGAGGCTCAGAAGCGTCGGGTCATGTTCCTGGAGGCGCCGGTGTGGGGGAGCAAGGAGCATGCTGCCAACGGCCTGCTCACCATCCTTACCGGCGGCGACGAGGCCCTGGTCGGCCGCTGCCGCGAGCCGTTCTCCTACTTCGGTCTGAACATCATCCATATCGGCAAGGTCGGCGATGCCACCAGGATGAAACTGATCGTGAACCTGTTGCAGGCCGAGCTGATGCAGTCGCTCTCCGAGGGTCTGGTTTTCGGCGAGAAGATGGGTTTCAAAGCTGACAAGATCCTGGAAGTCCTCGACTCCGGCGGCGTAGCCTCCCCGCTGTTCCACTCCAAGGGGCGCAGCATCGCCCGCGGCGATTTCAGCCGCAACCTGGCGCTCAAGTACGTCCACCAGCAGATGGGGCGCGTGCTGGAGACCGCAGAGAAACTCGATCTCGATCTCCCCGCCGCCAAGACGGTGCATAAGATCTTCGCCCAGGCCGTCGCCGACGGCAGGGGAGAGGAGGATTTCTCCGCGGTGGTGAAGCTGCTGAGAAAGTAGATAAGGCTGAAGGCTGAGAAGGAAAGGGGCACCCCATCAAAGGGTGCCCCTTTTTTTGTTTCCGCTGGGCTCGAAGACTCCCTCCCCTTCAAGGGGAGGGCAGGGGTGGGGATGGGGTTTGGGTTAAGCCTTATTCTATTAAAATAAATTTTCTATACAAAAAATAGGCCGTTGGAGTAAAAATAGTAGTCTTCTTTGTTCGTCGGGGCAAAAATTTGCACTTTCAATTCGGATCTGTCGCAACAATTAATTCGTCTATAATAGTCAAGCTGAAAGTATTACAAGCACGTTGTAGATAAACTTGTAACTGTATGAACTATGTTCAACAACTGCATGTGAAGTAACAGGAGATATATGGGCAATACAAAGAATATGAGGTTGATGGTACTGGCCGGGCTTTTGATTGTAGCTGGGGCAGTCTGGGGAGGGCAGTACGCGTGGATGCACTCTCAGTCGAACAAAACTAACCAGATCAGCTACACTTCCTTCGCCGACAAGGTCAACGCCGGCACCATCCTGACTGTGAAACTGGTCGGCGATCGGATCACTGCTGAGAGTAAATCGGGCGAGAAGTTTCTGCTCTTCCTGCCGACCGGAGCCGAGTTGTCAAAGCTGCTTCTGGACAAGCACGTAGACTTCTCTGCGACCCCTCCGAGCGGCCAGATCAGATGGTTCGAAATAGGGATCATCGTCCTGGCTGCCATCGCCATCTTCTTCCTGGTCAGAAGGTACGCCGGGTTTGGCCGCAGCACGGCGAGGCTGGTGGACTGTTCCAAGTCGGAAACCTGCTTCAAGGACGTCGCCGGGGCCGAGGAGGCCAAAGCCGATCTCCTGGAAATCGTGGACTTCCTGAGGGATCCGCAGAAGTTCACCAACCTGGGGGGCAAGATGCCCAGCGGCGTGCTCCTGGTAGGTCCTCCGGGTACCGGCAAGACCCTGCTGGGCAGGGCGGTGGCAGGCGAGGCCGGGGTGCCTTTCTTCTCCATATCGGGTTCCGAATTCGTCGAGATGTACGTCGGCGTGGGCGCTTCCAGGGTGAGGAGCCTGTTCGACCAAGGGAAGAAGGCTGCGCCCTGCATCCTCTTCATCGACGAGATCGATGCGGTGGGACGCAAGCGTGATGGCGGTGGCGGAGGTGGCGCCAGCGACGAACGGGACCAGACTCTGAACCAGCTCCTGGTGGAGATGGACGGCTTCGCGGTCAATTCCGGCATCGTGGTGCTTGCCGCTACCAACCGCCCCGAGGTGCTGGATCCTGCGCTGCTCCGCTCGGGCCGGTTCGACCGACAGGTCGTGGTGGGCTCCCCCGATATCAGGGGACGGGAAGAGATCCTCAAGGTGCACGCCAAGAACGTACCGCTCCACTCCGAGGTCGACCTTAGGGTCATCGCCCGGGGGACCCCGGGCATGTCGGGCGCTGACCTGGCCAACGTGGTCAACGAGGCCGCCATCCTGGCGGCACGCTCCAACAAGGACATGGTCGATATGTCCGACTTCGACAGCGCCAAGGACAAGGTGCTCATGGGGGCCGAGAAGAAGTCGATGGTGCTTTCGGACAAGTCCAAGCTGAGCACCGCCTATCACGAAGCCGGCCACGTCCTGGTCGCCAAGCTGGTCCCGGGGTGCGACCCGGTGCACAAGGTCTCCATCATCCCGAGAGGGCGCGCCCTGGGTGTCACGCTGCAGATCCCTACCGAGGATATCTACTGCTACACCAAGGAGATGCTGGACGGGCACCTGAAGGTCCTGATGGGGGGACGTGCCGCCGAGGAGCTGGTTTTCCACACCACCACGACCGGTGCCGGGAACGACCTGGCTCGCGCCACCGATACGGCGCGCAAGATGGTCACGGAGTGGGGCATGTCCGAGGCCTTCGGCCCGGTCGCCTTCGGGAACCACGAAAGCACCAATCCCGGCGCCGGCGGGGCGCAAAGCGGCAAGAATTTCAGCGACGCCACCGCCCTTGAAATCGACTCCGAGATCCGCTCCATCGTGACCAGATCCTATTCAGAGGTCCGCACCCTGCTGCATACCAACATGGACGCCCTGACCTCCCTGGCCGAGGAACTGGTTGCCAGGGAAACGCTGGACAGCGCCGATATCGACGCCATTCTGGAGCCGACCTATGTAAAGCTGGGGATGGTGGCGGCCGAGGCAGAGGCGGCGTAGTTCTCAGCCCTCTGTAATCAGTTGCCTGCCGATTGCTTAAATGTTATCTATTACCACTGGCTCTCCTTTGAGAGTTGGATAACATCAGCTCCCCACAGTGACAGGAATCACCACATGACCAACAACGACGTATTTCGCAGGCTGCGCTATGCCCTTGATCTCAACACTCAGACTGTGGTCGAACTCTTCAGACTGGCCGGCCTCAAGATGGGACAGTCCGACATCACGGCTCTGGTGAAGAAGGAAGACGAGCAGGGGTACGTAGAGTGCAGTGACCAGGTGCTTGAGAGCTTCCTGGACGGGCTGGTCGCATACAAGAGGGGCAAGAGGGAAGGGGAGGCGGATCAGGCGAAGCAGGCTGCCGCACGCCTGAGCAACAACGACATCCTGAGGAAGATCAGGATCGCCCTGGAGCTCAAAGAGGAGGATATGCTGGCGATATTCAAGCTGGCGCAGTTCCCGACCTCCAAGGCGGAACTGAGCGCTCTTTTCCGGGCCAAGGAGCACTCCAACTACAAAGAGTGCGGCGACCAGATGCTGAGGAACTTTCTGAAGGGGCTCACCGTAAAGTACAGGGAAACAAACGGTGCCAAGTGAAGCCGTTGATCCGGCGGCTTTGAGCCAGGGACTAAAGAGGATTCGCAGGCGTCGCTGGCTGTTGTGGACCGTGCTGATCGTCTACCTGCCTACCATGTCGATCACCCAGAAGATCACGCACTCTTTCCAGGGTTCTCTGCCAGTCTTTTTCCTATGGTTCCTGGTTCTGCTCGCCGCCATGGGCTTTTCCGCCGTTGCCCGATGCCCGCGCTGCAAGAACTACTTCCACGTGAACGGCATGATCCTGCTGTATTTGCGCAACTGTCTGCACTGTCAGCTTCATCTGAACGCTGACAAGGAGAAGGGGAAGTAGCCTTCTCTGCCTTGCCGATTCCAATATAGATGCGATAATCGAGTCTTCTGTCTTTTACAAGGAGGCTTGCATGAATCGCGAACAATACGTCTGCCTGGCCTGCGGCTTCAACATGATCGGCTTTCATCCCGCCAACTGTCCCTTCTGCGGCGCAGCACAAAAACATTTCATAACTGCCGAAGAATGCTCCGGCCGCTACCGTGTCTCGGCCACTGCGGTGAACGACAAGGTGACCAGGCTCAATTCCGTGCCTGCGCTGGGGATCGAGCACGCCGCGTACCGGATCGAGACCGGTCACGGCTCCTGCTGGATAGACTGCCCCTCGTCGTTCGATGTCTCGCTCCCCAGGACCGATACCATCCTCTTCACCCACCACCACTTTCTCGGCGCCTCCAACCTGTACCGTGAACTCTTCGCCGCCAAGGTGCGCATCCACCAGGAAGACGCGGAACACGATATCTGCCGTCCTTTCAGCTTCGACATCACCTTTTCCGGCAATTTCGTTCACGAAGGTGTCGAGGCCCATCACATCGGCGGCCACACCCCCGGCTTCACCATGTACATCTTCGAGGAGGTGCTTTTCATCTGCGACTATCTCTTCCTGGACGGCGCCGGCATGAAGTACAACCCGTTCGGGCCGGCCGGGCTTACCTTAGCCGGAGGGAGAAAGATCCGTGACATCGTTGAGGAGCGTGAACTGACGACGGTATGTGGCTACAACTACGTCATCGATTTCGCCGACTGGAAGCGCAGGTTCGATGCCGGGCCCTTGTTCGGCGGCTACTGAACGGCCAACTCCAGGGGGCGCCGGTTCAAGCCCCTCAAGCGGCCGCGGTTCAAGCCCCTTCCCCCCGGAGGGGCTCACGCGCCAACTTAAGAGCACCAACAGCTCGAAAAGTCCCCCCTCCCCTTGCGGGAGGGGGTTAGGGGGGGGGGGTAGGGGCCACGTCCATTGCATCTGGCAACTTCACCCACCCCCCTGCCCCCTCCCGTCAAGGGAGGGGGAGGCCTTAAGTTAGCGCCAGTGGCTCCGGAGGGGGGAAGCCTCCGGCTGCAGTCGGCGTTCCCCCTCCCTATCCCTCCCCCTCTGGAGGGGATAAAACCGGAGGAGTGATCAGGAAAAAGGAGGCTCGATATGCTGTCCCGGAAGGTGATCTGCTTCATTTTGACTATCCTTGCCCTTAGCGCCACTCTCGTCTGCGCCGCGGACTCGGTGAAGATCGAGGAGTGGAGCATCCCCTCCAGCGACCGGTTCCCCCACGATCCCGCCGTTGCCCCGGACGGCGCGCTCTGGTACACCGGCATGGGCTCGAACACGCTGGGACGGCTCGGCCTGAAAAGCGGCCAGTTCCGCTCCTATCCGCTCAAGACCCCCGATTCGGGCCCGCACGGACTAGTGGCGGACAAAGCCGGCAACATCTGGTTCACCGCCAACTACAAGGGGTACATAGGACGGCTCGACCCAGCTACCGGTGCGGTGGCCGAGTTCCCCATGCCCGACAAGGATGCGGAAGACCCGCATACCCTCATCTTTGACAAGGCGGGAACGCTCTGGTTCACGGTCCAGAAGGCGAATTTCGTGGGCAAGCTGGATCCCGCCACGGGAAAGGTCACGCTGAAGCGGGTGGCGACCGACGATGCGCGCCCCTACGGCATAGAGATCGATCCGCAGGGAGTTCCCTTCTTCTGCGAGTTCGGCACCAACAAGATCGGGCGCATCGACCCCGCCAGCATGTCCATCAGGGAATACCCGCTTCCCAAGGGCGCCCGCCCCCGCAGGATCGCCATCACCTCCGACGGCATGGTCTGGTACACCGACCACCACCGCGGCTATCTGGGACGGCTGGACCCGCGCAGCGGAGCGGTTCGGGAGTGGGCCTCGCCCAGCGGGCGCAAGGCTGCCCCCTACGGCATAGCCGCCCTGCCGGACGGCTCGGTCTGGTACAACGAATCGGGAGTGAAGCCGAACACCATGGTCCGCTTCGATCCCAAGAGCGGGAAGTTCGCTTCCTGGCCCATTCCCTCGGGCGGCGGGGTGGTGCGTCACATGGTGGCTACGCCCCAAGGAGACATCTATATCGCTTGCAGTGGCGTTGGGAAGGTGGGAGTAGTGCGGGTTGGGAAATGAGGGAGGCGGCGGTTGACGCCGTTGAGCATATCGTGTTAAAGGTGGTGCCCTAAAGTAGGCGCAAAAGGGGGGGCAATGTGAACCTGATTGAAGATATTAGATCGGTCAGCGACCAGAAGCATCTTCAGGCGGCAAATATGGCACGCTTGCTGGCACCCGCCGAAGCTGATGCGGCCGAAGGGCGTACCAGCCCTGCCAATGAATTCTTCGAGGAGTTCAAACGTGCCCGAAACATTCCGGGTTGAGATCACCGACCAAGCTAAGGCTGATATTGCCGACGTCTGGGACTACTCCCGCGTCCTTTCCCCCTTCTTCTCGTAGACGAATCCTGCCATCTTCTGCTGCAAAAGGGCCACCTGGCGCGACAGGCCGCTCACCGCGCCGTTCATGACCCGGGTGTTCTCAACGTTGCTGTGCGACGAGTGCCGGATGTTCTCCATCGCCTGCACGATCAGCTCCGAACTCCGGGCCTCGTCCTCGCACGCATTCGTGACCTTGCAGATGGCCTCCACGATCTCCTCGGTGGCCCGCACGATGTGGTTGCTGGACTCGCTCTGGGCCCGGGTTGAGATCCGGACCTGGGCTGTGCCGTCCTTCATGCGCTGCACCGCTGAGATGATCTGCTCGCTGCCGCGTCCCTGCTCCCGCGTCGCCCTGGCGATCTGACGCACCATGTCCGCCACCCGCTGCATGGCCTGGCTCATGTCCTGGCTCAGCCGGGACTGCGCCTCGGTGAACTGGGCGATCTCGTTGACCTGTCCCGTCGCCTGCTGCACCCCGGTGACGATCTTCTGCAGGGCCTTGCCCGAGCGCTGGGACAGGGTTTCACCTTCCGCGATGCGCTGCTCGGAAAACTTGATGGCGGTCACCACCCGCTGGGTCTCCTCCTGCACCCCCTTGGTGATCTCCGCGATCTCCTGGGTCGATTTGCTGGTGCGCTTGGCCAGATCCTTGATCTCCTCCGCCACCACGGCGAACCCCTTGCCGTGCTCGCCGGCCTGGGCGGCGATGATCGATGCGTTCAGCGCGAGCAGCTTGGTCTGCTCGGCCACCTCGTCGATCACCGAAAGGATCCTGCCGATGTCCACGGCGCGCACCGCGAGATTTTCGATGGCCTCGACCGTGTAACGCGAGGATCTCCTGATCTCGTTGATGCCGGCGATGGTGGCCTCGACCGCTGCCTTCCCGTCTTCGGCGTCCTTTCTGGCGGTCTGGGAGATGGCGGCGGTCTGCAGGGCGTTCTCCCCGACCTGCTTGATCGATACGTCCAGTTCTGCGACCAGTGAGGAGGCGGTGGTCGATTCGTTCATCAGGCTGTTGGCGCTCTCCCCGATCTCCTTCTCGGCGGCGGTCATCTGGATAATGGAGGCGCTTACCTCATCGACCGCGCCACCCAGGACGTCGACGTGCTGGTTCACCTCCTCGATGCTGGCCGACAGTTCCAGGATGGAGGAGGAGTTGTTGGTGGCGGAACCGGACAGCCCTTCGACCCACTGGACCATCTGCAGCACCGCCTGATTGATCTGCTGCACCGCGTCGCTGGCGGCGTTCACACCCTCGGACTGCAGTTCCGCGGCGGTCAAGCCGCTCTTGGCGGCGTCGTTTATATCGGTTGCGATCTGCCTGAGCTCGGCTATGGACTGGCTGACCCTGCTCACCACCCCGGCAAGCTTCTCCATCATCACGTTGAAGTTCTCGTTCAGCTTGCCGAATTCATCAGTGGAGGAACTATCCAGGCGCTGGGTCAGATCCCCCTCCGCACCCCGGTCCAAAGCTGCAGCCACCACCTTGACCCGCTGTGCCAGCTTCCTGGCGGCGAGCACGGAAAAGACCGCCACCAGGATGATGGCATCCATGATCAGGACGATCAGCGCGGTGTAGGCGTGGGCCCGGGACAGCTCACTTCCGGGGCCCAGTGTGATGATCTGCGCCAAAGAGTAGATGCCGGCAAGCGAGATAACCATCCCGGTCACCAGAGACAGACGGATGAAGTTGTAGCCCAGACGCAGGGTTTTGGCCATGATCTCTTCTCTCTTCATTAGGGGTGTGGCAGTCGTCGGGGATATTACGATAGAAACCTCTGTATACGCAACTATAATTAACCGGAAAAATGCCTGTGATTGCTTGATCTTGCTGGCGGCCAGATCCGGGCATCCCCGGACGCCGCGGGCTGCCGGCCGGAGAGGGTCTGAAACGGCTGTCACGGGGGGGGCGGATTGCCGGGGGTGCCAAGATTTTGCTCGGTTCCTCCTGTTTTTATTGTTGATTTACCATGCCGAGCGGATGTACCTTGGCCCGGATGCGCGGCCAGTCTGCCGCCGCGACCCCACGCGGGCCGTTGACGCTACAGCCAGGAGACCTGATGGAAGCTACCAGAGAGATCTATTGGAACGTCGGGCACGGGGTGCTGCTCCCCATGTACCTTTTCACGCTGATCGCCTTTGCCGCCTTGGGCTACGGCTTCTACCGCCGCGTGCAGGTCTACCGGCTGGGGAGGGCGCTCAATCGTCTCGACGATCTCGGCCTGCGGCTGCAACTGCTGGTCAAGAACCTGTTCGGGCAGTTCAAGGTGCTGCGGGTGACCGGCCCCGGCCTGACCCATGCCCTTTTCTTCTGGGGCTTTCTCCTTCTCTTCATCGGCACGCTTTTGGTCATGCTTCAGGCCGATTTCACCCAGCCGCTCTTCGACCTGGTGATCCTCAAGGGGACCTTCTACAAGGTCTTCTCGCTGGTGCTGGATCTGGCCGGCCTGGTCGCACTGGCCACGCTGGCGGGGTTCGCCCTGCGCCGCTTCCTGGTCAAACCCGAGGGGCTGAAGACCATCCGGGACGACTACCTGATCCACCTCCTTTTGGCGCTCATCCTGGTTACCGGCTTCCTGGTCGAAGGTGCACGCATGGCGGTCACCGAACTGCGCCTCAATCCCGAGCTGGCCCGGCTCTCGCCCATCGGGCTCATGGTGGCGAAGCTCATCGCCGGCTTCGACGAACAGTCGCTCAGGGATCTGCACAGATTCGGCTGGTGGCTGCATTTCTTCCTGGTCATCGGCTTCATCGTCGCCATCCCCTGGACCAAGTTGCGCCACCTGTTCACCACGCCGGCCAACTACCTGATCGCCGACCTGCGTGAGAAGGGGAGCATCGCCACCCTGAACCTCGAGGAAGAGGGGGTTGAGAGGTTCGGCGTGGAGCAGGTCTGCGATCTCGCCTGGAAGGACATCTACGACGCCGACGCCTGCACCGCCTGCAAAAGGTGCCAGGACCGCTGTCCGGCCTGGGCCACGGACAAGCCGCTCTCGCCGATGCGAGTGGTGCAGCAGATAGGTGAGGTCGCCTTCGGCAGCCCCGAGGCCAACCTGGTCGATACCGTGAGCCGGGACGTCCTCTGGGCCTGCACCACCTGCCGTGCCTGCCAGGAAATCTGTCCTGCCGACATCGAGCACGTCAACAAGATCATCGACATGCGGCGCAGCCTTGCGCTCATGCAGGGTGACTTGCCGGGAGACGAGGTGACGGTCGCCTTCAACAACTACGAAGTGAACGGCAACCCCTTCGGCATGGCCTATGCGGGGCGCGGCGACTGGAGCGAGGGGCTGGAGATCGGCCAGTTCTGCGACGGCGCGCAAGCCGATATCCTCTACTTCGTAGGGTGCTACGCCTCCTTTGACAGGCGCAACAAGGAGGTCGCCAGGAACTTCGTCAGGATCTGCAACGCCGCCGGGGTCCGGCTCGCGATCCTGGGGAAGGAGGAGAAGTGCTGCGGCGAGCCGGCGCGCAAGCTGGGCAACGAATACCTGTACCAGATGATGGCCCAGGAGAACATCGAGCTGATCAAGGGGTACGGCATCAAGAAGATCGTCGCCACCTGTCCCCACTGCCTGAACACTATCGGCCGCGACTACCGCGATCTCGGCCTGGAGGTGGAGGTGGAGCACTACACCGTCTTCATCGACCGGCTGATGAGGGAGGGGAGGCTCACGCTCGACGCCAGGGCCTTTGATTTCACCTACCACGATTCCTGCTACATCGGGCGTTATAAGGATCTGTTCGAGGAGCCGCGCTCTGTCCTTGCCGCTGCGGGGGGCCGGATCAGCGAGATGGAGAAGGGGCGCTACGAGAGTTTCTGCTGCGGCGCCGGCGGCGGCCTGATTCTGGCGGAGGAGAAGCTGGGGAGCCGGATCAGCGAAAAGAGGGTGAAGATGGCCCAGGCGACCGGGGCGCCGCTTTTGGTCTCCAACTGCCCGTTCTGCCTCACCATGTTCGAGGACGGCATCAAGACCGGCGGCTGTGAAGGGATGCTCCAGGTGCGCGACTTGGCCGAGATCGTGGCCGAGCGGCTGGGAGGTAGCCATGTTTCTCGACCTGACTGAAGAGCAGAGGCTGATACAGGAGACGGCACGCAATTTCGCACGCGGCGAGCTGGAGCCGCTGGCGGCACGGCTGGACCGGGAGGGGGATCGCCCCGCCTTTCTGGCCAACCTGCAAAAGCTCGCCGACCTGGGCTTCATGGGGCTCAACGTGAAAGGGGAGTTCGGCGGGGCCGAAGCGGGTGCGGTCGCCTTCAGCGTCGCCATCACCGAAATAGCCAGGGCTTGCGCCTCCACAGCGGTCACCGTGTCGGTGAACAACATGGTCTGCGAGGTGATCCAGTCGGTCGGCTCCGAAGAGCAGAAGAGGAACTACCTGCCGCGCATCTGCTCCGGCGCGTACCCTGCGGCAAGCTTTGCCCTGACCGAAACCGGTGCCGGCTCCGATCCGGCCGGCATGACCACGACCGCGCTCCTGGATCAAGGGGAGTGGGTTCTGAACGGTTCGAAGATATTCATCACCAGCGCCCCCTATGCCGGGGTGTTCGTGGTCTGGGCCGTGACCGATCCGCAGGCGCCCAAGGGTAGGGGGATCAGCTGTTTCCTGGTGGAGCAGGGGACGCCTGGGCTTTTTGTGGGGAAGGAGGAGGAGAAAACCGGGCAGCACGCGGCGGCCACCACGGAGCTTATCTTCGACAACTGCCGCATACCGGAGCACGCCCTGATGGGGCAACTCAATGACGGTTTCCGCATCGCGGTCGCTGAACTGGCCGGGGGAAGAATCGGCATCGGCTCTCTCGCCCTGGGGGTGGGGCTGGCCGCCATGGATTTCGCCACCCGCTACAGCACCGAGCGTTCCCAGTTCGGACAGAAGATCTGCGACTTCGAGGCGATCCAGTGGATGATCGCGGACAGCTATACGGAACTGGAGGCCGCACGGCTCCTGCTGATGAGCGCCGCCTTCCGCAAGGAGAGTGGGCGCTCCTTCGCCAAGGAGGCCGCCATGGCCAAGATGTACGCCAGCGAAGCGGCCAACCGGGCCTGCTATCAGGCGGTGCAGATGCTGGGAGGATACGGCTACACCCGCGATTTTCCGGTTGAGCGCTACGCCAGGGACGTGCGGGTCACGTCGATCTACGAGGGGACCAACGAGATCCAGCGGCTTATCATCGCGAGGGAGATATTGCGGAACCTCGTGTAGGGCAGGGCGCTCCTCTTCCTACCCCTGCCTATTCCTGACTCTGCACCCCTCATCCACGGTACCTGCCTGCTGCCCGCTTCTGGTGAGCGCGGGCACCTGCTTGGCCCTTGCTGTCCCCTTGGGGGCGCCGAGCGGCTGCGCCGCCTCCCCTTCGGTCTTGAAGAAGGCCACCGAACCCTGCAGCCTTTCCGACTGGCTGGCCAGTTCTTCCGCCGTGGAGGCCATCTCCTCGGCGCTGGCGGCGTTTTGCTGGGTTACCTGGTCCAGGAGCTGGATCGCCTGGTTGATCTGCTGGGCGCCGCTGTCCTGCTCCGTGCTCGCGGCGCTGATCTCCTGAACCAGCTCGGCGGTCTTCTGGATGTTGGGCAGGATCTCACCCAGGAGCCTGCCGGCTCTTTCCGCTATCGCCACGCTCGATACCGAGAGCTGCGAGATCTCGCCCGCCGCCCTCTGGCTGCGCTCGGCGAGCTTGCGCACCTCGGCTGCCACGACGGCGAACCCTTTGCCGTGCGCTCCGGCCCGCGCCGCCTCGATGGCGGCATTCAGCGCCAGCATGTTGGTCTGTCGCGCGATCTCCTCGATGATGTTGATCTTTCCTGCGATGTCCCTCATGGCGGTCACCGTGGCGGCCACGGCCTTGCCCCCCTCCTGCGCGTCCTCGGCGGACTTCACCGCCATCTTCTCGGTCTGCATGGCGTTGTCGGCGTTCTGCCTGATGTTGGCGCTCATCTGCTCCATGGAGGAGGAGGCCTGCTCCGCGGAGGAGGCTTGCGAAGCTGCCCCGTTCGACATCTGGCCGGCGTTGTCGCTCATCTCCTTGCTGCCGCCGGCTACCCTGTCGGCGGCGCTCTTGACCTCGTTCACCACGCCGCTTAGCTTCTGCACCATGCTGGAGAGGGCCAGGATCAAGCCGTCCTCGGGCGAACGCGGCTTCACGCTCACCATCAGGTTGCCGCCCGCGATCTCCTTGGACACCTCGGTGATCTCCTCCAGTGCTCCCTTCACCGCTCTCAGGGTGTCGGTGATCTTGGTGAAGTTGTCGTGGGCATCCTCGGTGTAGCGGTCGGCGGGGGCGACGTCCAGGTCGAACCTGAGGTCTCCCTTGGCCAGAAGCAGCAGGTTCTCCGCCAGCCGGTCCACCTCCTGCTGAGTGTACTCCTTGACCCGAAGCACGGCGCTCAGGTCCTGCACCACCTCGACATAGCCGATCCGCTCGCCGCTGCTGTTCACCAGGTGCGAGGTCTCCTGCTTGCACTTGGAGCCGTGCCAGTCGAAGTAGCTCTCCGGGTTCCCCTGGCTCAGCTGCTTGATGCCGCACCCTTCGGTGCCGCAGATGTTGGCCGCCGCGTTGCTGCAGGCCAGCCCGAAAGCGGTGTGGCGGTCCCTGATCTGGCCGGCCTCGACCAGGAGCTTCTCGAACGCCTTGTTCATGAAGGTCCAGTTCATCTCCATGTCGGTGACGTGCAGCGGCATGGGCACCGCGTCGATGATCGCCTCGTACCAGGCATTCTTCTCGACCACCGCGTCCAGGGTCTTGTTGATCCCCGCCACGATCTGCTGGAAGTCGCCGCTGTGGCGCTCGGCGTCGGCCCTGACTTCGAATCTCCCCTCCGCCGCGGCCTGCACCAGCATGTTCACGTCCGCGATCAGGTTGTTCACGTTGCCGATGCAGTTGTTGAGACTATCCTTGATGTCGTTGAAGTCCCCCCTGAAGTCGTCGCTGATCTCGTCCGGGATCTCCCCCAGCCCCAGCCGGCATACCGACTCGGCGGTGGCGTAGATCGGCCCCACCACGGCGTCCAGGGCGTTGTTGACCGCCTCGATGATCTTGCGGTATTCACCCTGGTGCCGGTCCGCGTCGGCCCGGGTCATCAGGTCGCCCTGGATGGCGGCGTTGGCGAGCATGCTGGTGTCTTCCAGGAGGGCGTAAATCGCCTCCATCATGGCGGTCAGGGCAGGGGCAAAGTTGTCGTTGTCGCAGCGTCGCCCCTTGCCGTCGCCGATGGCGCGGTAATAATCCAGATCGCTCAGGTCGCCCACGGCGATCTTGTTGGCGGTGCGCGCCGCGTTCATGAGCCGCTGGCGCACCTCGTTCACCGCCAGCCCGATTTCTCCGTAGATGCCGGTGCAGCTCCCTTCCACCAGGTCCGTGTGGTCGTTGACGGCGAGCTTCTGCAGCACCCGGTTCGCCTCGACCAGCCCGGCGAAGCCGTCGATGCAGTTGTTGAAGCTTTGCCTGACCCCTTCCAAGGGGCCGCTGTACTCCTCGCCCAGCCGCTGTGGCATCTCGCCTCTGCCGAGCAGATCCAGGTTCAGGGCGATCAGCTCCATCGGGCTCCGGAAGCCGTCGATCAGTTCGTTCAACTCCTGCACCGTGCTGGCCCATCC